>Ga0265780_10010404_pt1 | contig 11091 bp, 7 predicted proteins | sample P1T30metagenome_FD_192432 | JGI IMG/M metagenome (GOLD analysis project Ga0265780, IMG submission 192432) | Plant litter microbial communities from East Loma Ridge, Irvine, California - P1 T30 | ecosystem: Environmental > Terrestrial > Plant litter > Unclassified | place: USA: California... | reverse complement strand
ACTCGTCCGCATTCTCCGAGGAGCCATAGTCCGAAGTCCAGGCCCAGCCGATGGTGAACTTGTGGAAGCGCAGCATGTCCATCACGCCCACCTGCGGGATTGCCGCACCGAACAGTTCGGGACGCTGAGTCATCGCCGCGCCGACCAGCAGGCCGCCATTGCTGCCGCCGCCGATCGCCAGCTTCGCCGGCGACGTCACCTTGTTCTCCACCAGCCATTCGGCCGCGCCGATGAAGTCGTCGAACACGTTCTGCTTCTTCAGCTTGGTACCGGCCTCGTGCCAGGATTCGCCGTACTCGCCGCCGCCGCGCAGGTTGGCCACCACGTAGACGCCGCCCATTTCCATCCAGGCCAGGTTGGCCGGCGAGAAGGCCGGCGTCAGCGAGATATTGAAGCCGCCATAGCCGTACAGGTAGGTCGGGTTGGCGCCGTCCAGCTTGAGGCCCTTCTTGGCGACGATGAACATCGGTACCCTGGTCCCGTCGCGGCTGGTGTAGAACTGCTGGCGGGTTTCGTAGTCGTCCGGCTTGAACTGCACCTTGGGCTGGCGGAACACGCTGCGCTTGCCGTCCTTGAGGTCGAGGCGGTAGATGGTGGTCGGCGTGGTGTAGCTGGTATAGGCGAAGAAGGTCTCGCTGTCGCCGCGCTTGCCGCCGAAGCCCGACACGCTGCCGATGCCCGGCAGCGCGATCTCGCGCACCGGCTTGCCCTTCAGGTCGACCACCTTGACCATGCTGCGCGCATCGGCCAGGTATTCGTTGACGAGCTGATTGTTCAGCATGTGGCTGGCCACCAGGGTCTCGCGGCGTTCCGGCACGACGGTGGTCCAGTTCGCCTCTGACGGCTTGCGCGTGTCGATCGCGACGATGCGCTTGCGCGGTGCCTTGCGGTCGGTGGCGAAGTAGAACACCGGGCCGACGTTGTCGATGAAGTCGTAGGCGGATTCGAAGTTGTCGATCAGCGGCAGCACCTTGCTGCCGGGCTTGCTCAAGTCCTTGTAGAGGATGCGGTATTTCGCCGCCGTACCCTTGGTGACCTGGATCAGCAGGTAGCGGCCGTCGTCGGTGGTGGCGGCATGGAAGCCCCATTCCTTCTCGTCCGGGCGGTCGTAGACCAGGGTGTCGGCGCTCTGCGGCGTACCGATCTTGTGGTAGTACAGCTTCTGGAAGTAATTCACGTCGGCCAGCCTGGTCGCTTCCTTCGGCTCGTCATAGCGGCTGTAGAAAAAACCTTTGCCGTCGTGCGTCCACGCCGTGCTCGAGAACTTGACCCATTGCACGTGGTCGACCAGGTCGCGGCCAGTCTCGATGTCGCGTACGCGGATCTCGTTCCAGTCCGAGCCCGAGGCGGCGGTCGCGTAGGCCAGCAACTTGCCGTCCGGGCTGACCGCGGCGCCGGCCAGGGCGACGGTGCCGTCGGCGGCCAGAGTATTGGGGTCGAGCAGCAGGCGCGGCGTGTCCGCCGGCGACTTCATGGTGTACAGCACCGCCTGGTTCTGCAAGCCGTCGTTGCGGCTGAAGAAATAGCGCCCGCCTTCCTTGTAGGGCGTGCTGTAGCGCTCGTAGTTCCAGAGCTGGGTCAGTCGCTGGCGGATCGCTTCGCGCTGCGGGATTCCGGCCAGGTATTCCTGTGTAACCTTGTTTTCCGCCTCGACCCAGGCCTGGGTATCGGCGCTGTTCGCGTCTTCCAGCCAGCGGTAGGGATCGGCCACCCGGGTGCCGTGGTAATCGTCGGTCTGGTCGACTTTCTTCGTGGCCGGATAGGCCAGCGGCGTGCCGTTGGCGCTGCAGGTCTGGCCGGTCGCCGGAGCGGCGCCGAAGGCCGCGACCAGGGCGGCGACGAGGCTAGCGTGTCTGATGTGCATGGGTCGTATGTGTGGGCTTGGTTTTTCGGCAAGTGCCGTTGGGAATCATAACGCGAATTACCCAAAGCATGAACATGTCACAATGGCGGCCGCAGCGGGGCCGCCATGCAGCACGCCGCGGCCCCTCAGGCCGCGCGCCGTTCCGGACCCTCTGTCGCGCGCGCCACCCGCCAGGCGCAGCGCAGGTCGACCGCGCTGTCGATCTCGTGCGTCGACAGGCGGCTGGCCAGGATTGCCTTGCGCGCGCTGGCGGCCGGCGCGCCGGCATCGGCCGCCAGCAGCATCCACATGTAGGAGCGCACGCTGTCGCGCGCCACCCCGCGCCCGCTGCCGTACATGCCGCCCAGGTTGTACTGCGCCAGCGCGTGGCCCTGCTCGGCCGCCATGCCATACCACTGCACCGCCAGCACATCGTCCTGGCACACGCCCTGCCCCAGCGCATACATGACGCCCAGGTTGTTCTGGGCGCTGGCGTCGCCCTGCTCGGCCGCGCGGCGGTACCACTCGGCGGCCTGGGCCTGGTCGCGGCGCACGCCCTGGCCGTTCGCATACATCATCCCCAGGGTGAACTGGGCACGCACGGCGCCCTGCTCGGCCGCGCAGCGGTACCAGTGCAGCGCGCGTCCGGGATCGCGGCGCGCACCGCGGCCGTTCGCAACCATGCCGGCCAGCTGGTACTGGGCCAGCGCATGTCCCTGCGCAGCGGCACGCTCGAACCAGTCGACCGCGGCGGCGTCGTCGCGCTCGGCCGCGCCGGCGCACAGCCGGCCCAGGCGGTAGCAGGCTTCGGCGTCGCCCTGCGCCGCGGCGCAGCGCAGCCAGGCCATGCCGGCCGCGCGGTCGGCGCGCTGGCCGCGCCCTTCCACGCAGGCCAGCCCGAGCAGGCGCTGGGCCGGTGCGTGGCCGCGCGCGGCGGCGTGGCGGAACCAGTGCAGGGCCGCATCCTCGCTCGGCGCCACGCCCTGGCCGCGGCGGTACATCAGGCCCAGCGCGAGCGCGGCGGCGACGTCGTCGAGCATCGCCGCCTTCCGCAACCAGGCCATGGCCAGCGCATGACAGGGCGCCACGCCCTCGCCGTGCAGGTAGCATTCGCCAAGGCGGCGCTGGGCGCTGGCCAGGTCCTGCTCGGCGGCCTTGTAGTACCAGTGCAGCGCCAGTTCCGGATCGTGCGCCATGCCGCGCCCGCGGCGCGCCATGTCGCCGAGGTTCTGCTGGGCCGATGCCTCGCCCTGGCGCGCGGCCAGGCCGAACCAGTGCGCGGCGTCCAGGTCGGACTGGCGTACGCCGCGTCCCTGGAAATACAGGGTGCCGAGATGGCTCTGGGCATAGGCCAGGCCTTGCAGTGCAGCACGGCGCAGCCAGCGCCCCGCTTCGGCGTCGTCGCGTGCGACGCCCTCGCCGTTCCTGTACATGATGCCCAGGTTGAACTGGGCATAAGGGTTCCCCTGGCGCGCCGCGCGTGCAAACCAGGAGAGCAACGTGTCCTTCTTGGATGGTTGATCGCCATGCATCTTAGTTTCTCCGTCGAAACTTAACATACGACAAACGAAGGTCTGTGTGGACGCGTGCCGCGTTTGCTGCAACGCATCAACAGATCTCAAATATTGCCGAAAGTTTAAATTTCAGCGCCGGGACGGATATGATGTGGGCCAATCCAAAGGGGATGGACAAGAAGAAAACAGCGTCGGCGCCACGCTTTTGCCACTGCGTGCTTGGCAGTGCCGCAAGACGGCATGCCGAGCAGACACAATATTGCTTCAGATTCGGGTGCGGCCGTCGACGTAGGCGCCCAGGAAGCGGTCCACCTTGGCGGCGGCGACGCGGTTGAGCGAGACCAGCAGGTCCGGTGCGACCGTGCGCAAGCCATAGGAATTGCCCAGGTGGCGGCCGATGTGCAGCAGCACATGGGCGGCGGCTTCGGCATCGGCCTCGGCCCGGTGGGCGCGGCCGCCGAACACGATGCCGAGCGACTGCGACAGGTTGCCGAGCTTGTAGCTGGCCAGTCCCGGGAACACGCGGCGCGACAGTTTCAGCGAGCACACCAGGCCGACGTGGCGGCAGGCCAGGCCCTGCAGCGCGCCTTCTGCCTTCAGGAACTTCTCGTCGAAGCTGGCGTTGTGGGCGGCCAGCGCGTCCGCGCCGATGAACTCGATCAGTTCCGGCACCACCTGGTCGGCCGGCGGGGCGCCGTCGACCATCTTCTGGGTGATGCCGGTGAGCTGGGTGATGAAGGACGGCACGCGCACGCCGCAATTGACCAGCGACACGTAGCGGTCGACGATCTCGCCGCCGGCGATGCGCAGCGCCGCCACTTCGGTGATGCGGTCGCCGCCTTCGGGCGACAGGCCGGTGGTCTCGAAGTCGAGCATGACGATAGGGCGTTCGAACACGGCTTTCCTTTCTGTGCTGCGGTTGATGGTGTGCGGCTCAGCCGAACTTGCGCGCGGCGTCCAGCGCCAGGCCGGCGCCGATGCTGCCGAACAGGTCGCCTTCGACCCGGCGCGCGCCCGGCACGATGGCGGCGATACGCTCGCGCAGGGCCGCGACCCCGCTCGAGCCGCCCGTGAAGAATACCGTGTCGACCCGCTCCGGCGCCACGCCTGCGTCGGCCAGCAGCTTTTGCACGGTGGCGCCGACCTGGTCGACCAGGCCCGCGATCGCCTCGGCGAAGCCGGCGCGCGTGAGCTCCAGCACGGCCGGCGGATCGAGCCGGTCGAGCGCGAGGCTGAACGTGGGCGCGTCCGACAGCGCGATCTTGGCCTCTTCCACGCGCATCGCCAGCCAATGGCCGGCACGCTCGTCGATCAGGCGGCGCAGGCGGTTCAGCTTGTCCGGCTCGGCGGCATCGCGCACCAGTTCGGCGAGCTGGGTCGTGCTCTTGCGGGTATAGGCCTGGTTGATCGTGTGCCAGGTCGCCAGGTTGAAGTAATAACTCGACGGCACGGCCGCACCCGACACCAGCTTGCTGCCATAGCCCAGCAGCGGCATCACGCTGGCCAGGCTCAGGTATTTGTCGAAGTCGGTACCGCCGATGTGCACGCCGCCATTGGCCAGCAGGTCCTCGCGCCGTTCCACCCGCGCCATGCGTTCCGGTCCCAGGCGCACCAGCGAGAAGTCCGAGGTACCGCCGCCGATGTCGGCGATCAGTACCAGTTCCTCGCGTTCGATGCGCGATTCGTAATCGAAGGCGGCGGCGATCGGCTCGTACTGGAAGCCGATCTCGCGAAAGCCCACCGAGCGCGCGATCTCCGCCAGCGTATCCTCGGCCAGGCGGTCGGCGGCCGGATCGTCGTCGACGAAGAACACCGGGCGGCCCAGCACCACGCTGTCGAAGGCGCGGCCGGCCTGGCGCTCGGCGCGGCGCTTGACCTCGCCGATGAAGTGCCCAAGAAGTTGCTTGAACGGCAAGGCGCGGCCGGCGACCTCGGTCTGCCCTTCCATCAGGCTGGTGCCGAGCAGGGATTTCAGCGAACGCATCAGCCGGCCTTCGTAGCCCTCGAGGTAGTCGGCCAGCGCGGCGCGGCCATAGCGTACTTCTTCCTCGTCGGCATTGAAGAACACCACCGAGGGCAGGGTCGCCTTGCCGTCTTCGAGCGGCAGCAGGATTGCGTTACCGGGACCTACCCAGCCGACGGTGGAATTGGATGTGCCGAAGTCGACGCCGCAAGCATTCGCCATGAAAGCCTCTCGATGCAAAAGGGGCGAGAGTGTAGCAGATTCCGGCCGCGCCGGCACCCTGCTTGTGGCCGGCCTTGGCGCCGCCGCGACACCGGCGCCGCCCTGGCGTATGATCGAACCGAGCACCACGCCCCATTGCCGGAGCTGCGCCATGAACCGCGAATGGACCTTGCAGCGCAATTGTTCCCTGACGCCGCGCCAGGCGCTCTTCGCCTATGCCCTGCTGTGCAGCGGCGCGCTGGCGGTCGGCATCGCCTTCCTGCTGCAAGGAATCTGGCAGGTGCTGGCCTTCACCCTGCCCGAACTGACCCTGGTCGGCCTGGCGCTGCTGCTGTACGCGCGCCACGCCACCGACCACGAACGCATTGCCCTGACCGAGGCCTCCCTGGTGGTCGAATGCGTGCGCGCCGACCGCTGCAGCAGCATCCGCCTCGATCCGCTCTGGACCCGGGTCGCGCCACCCGCCCTTGGTGCGCGCGCCCTGGTCCGGCTGGAGTCGCGCGGCGTCCGGGTCGAGGTCGGTCGCTTCGTCACCGAAGCGCGCCGGCGCCAGTTGGCGCGCGAACTGCGCCAGGCGCTGCGCGGCGTTTCCGCGATGGGATGACGTCGATCCGGCGGCCTGCCGGGCGCCTTCCCGGCCTGCCGGCCATGCAGGACGCATCGATCGATGCATCGCCGTGTCATCTGAGCCGTGTAAGCCGCTTCTTACAACACCACGGCTAGGGTACCGATGTTTCATTTTTTCTATCTTTTGCATAATGTGGTATCTCCCGTACCAAGTGAAATGAAACATTGGTAACGGGACATGCATTTGAATCGGAAAAGAAGATGAACTCGAGACAAGAAGGATGGGCGATCGTCGTACACGGCGGCGCAGGCAGCCCGCGCGACTACGACGACGGCTGCGAACGCGCCGCCCGCAAGGCGGCCGAGGAACTGGACATCAGCGCCGATGCGCTGGAAGCCGCGATCGCGGCCGTGACGGTGATGGAAGACGACGGCCGCTTCAATGCCGGCAGCGGCTCGGTGCTGTGCCTGGACGGCGCCACCGTCGAGATGGACGCCTCCATCATGGATACCAGGGGCCGCCTTGGCGCCGTGGCCTGCGTGCAGGGCGTGAAGAACCCGGTGCTGCTGGCGCGCGCGGTGGCCGAGACCCCGCACTGGCTGCTGGCCGGCGACGGCGCCAACCGTTTCGCCGCCGCCATCGGCCACCCGGCCCACCACGAGATCAGCCAGCACCAGCGCGAGGCCCATGCGAAAGTGGTGCGCGCACTGGCCGGCAAGGTGCCGGCGATGCCCGGCATTCACCCGCAGGCCAAGGCCTTCCTGCGCTTCTGGAACTACCAGGACCCGCTCGACCTGCCCGAACACGCGGCCTGCGACACCGTCGGCGCCGTGGTGCGCGGACCGGACGGCCACTTCGCCGTGGCGCTGTCGACCGGCGGCTCGGCCCCGTCGCTGCTGGGCCGCGTGGGCGACACCCCGATCATCGGCAGCGGCTTCTACGCCGGCCCGGCGGGCGCGGTGGCGGCCACCGGCATCGGCGAACAGATCGTGCGCCACCTGCTGGCGCGCACCGTCTACGGCTGGCTCGAAGACGGCATGCCCCTCGAGCAGGCGCTCCAGCGCGGCGTCGGCCTGTTCGACGCGGCGGTGCCGGTCGGCCTGATCGCCGTCAGCCGCAGCGAAGCAGGCGCCTTCAGCAACCGCGACATGCCACAGGCAAGGATCGTCAAGGAATGACTACGCAAGATCAGGCAGTGCACGACAAGGCCGTCCGTGCGACCAGGGGGCACGGCAACCTGGTGATCATCGGCGGCCACGAAGACAAGCAGCGCGACATGGCGATCCTCAAGCGCTTCGTCGAGCTGTCCGGCGGCGTGGACGCCAAGATCGTGGTGATCTCGGCGGCCAGCACGGTCGCCGAGCAGATGTGGGAAACCTATGACAAGGCCTTCGCCGACCTCGGCGTGCAGCGCCATGTGCACCTGCACCTGGAGAGCCGCCAGGACGCCAACAACGAGGAACACATCCGCGACGTGCTCGACGCCGACGGCATCTTCATGACCGGCGGCGACCAGAAGCGCCTGCTGGCGATCATCGGCGGCACCGCCCTCGACGCCGAGATGCACGCCGCCCTCAAGCTGCGCGGCGCCTGCATCGGCGGCACCAGCGCCGGCGCCTCGGCGATGTCGGGCCATATGCTGGCTACCGGGCGCGTCGAGCTGCATCCTGAAAAAGGGTCGGTGAGCCTGGGCGCCGGTCTCGGCTTCCTGCACAAGGTCGTGGTCGACCAGCACTTCTCGGAACGCCAGCGCCTTTCGCGCCTGCTCTCGGTGGTGGCCCAGAACCCCTACCTGCAGGGCATCGGCATCGACGAGGACACCGCGCTGGTGGTCGAGCGCGGCGTCGGCATCGAAGTGCTGGGCGAAGGCGCCGTCACCATCGTCGATGGCCGCACGATGGAAAGCAACCTGGCCGAAATCGCCAACAACGAAACCCCCGAGTTGATCGATGTGCGCCTGCACCTGCTGCCCGCGGGCAGCAAGTACCAGCTGCCGCACGCCGGCGACGACCAGGCGCGCCGCATCCCGGCGCCGCTGCGCGAGTTTTTAGAAAATGTAACGAAACGGAATCCGATCTCATGAGAATCATCGAACAACGCTTCCTGCGCGGCCCCAACCTGTACGCCGCGACGCCCTGCCTGCTGCTTGTCATCGATACCGATGCCCAGGTTTCGCAGGCCGCCCTGCCCGGTCTCGGCGCGCGCCTGCTGGCCGCGCTGCCCGGCATCGCTCCGGAAGCCTCGGCGCGCCTGTCCGGTTGCCAGGCCGCCCATGACGCCCTCGAACCGGTGCTGATGGAACTGCAGCGCCTGGCCGGCGCCCCGGGCGACTTCAGCCAGGTCGTCGCCGATCCGGCCAGGCCCGGCAAGGTCCGCATCGTCTGCGGCTATGCCGTCGAACAGGTGGCGCGCGCGGCCCTGGAGGCGGCGCGCACACTGATCGACGCCTGCGCACGCCACGAAACGCCTGCGCTGGCGGCGCTGCTGGAACCGCTGTGCGACGCCGCCGAGCGCCACGCCATCGGCACCAGTACCGGCGCCGTGCTGGCGGCGGCGCACAAGCGCGGCATCCCGAGCCTGCGCCTGACCGAGGACGCCAACCTGTTCCAGCTCGGCTGGGGCAGCCGCCAGAAACGCCTGCAGGCCACCATCACCGGCGCCACCAACCACGTCGCGGTCGGCATCGCCAGCGACAAGCAGCTCACCAAGACCCTGCTCGACCAGGCCGGCGTGCCGGTGCCGGGCGGCTCCACCGTCACCTCGCTCGAACAGGCCAAGCGCGCCGCGCGCCGCCTGGGCGGCACGGTCACCATCAAGCCGCTCGACGCCAACCAGGGCAAGGGCGTGACCACGCAGTGCTCGACCCCGGAAGAGGTCGAGCGCGCCTTCGAATTCGCCAGCAAATACGGGCGTCATGTGATCGTCGAGGAATTCCTGCGTGGACGCGACTACCGCGTGCTGGTCACCGGCAAGAAGGTCGCGGCCGCGTCCTGGCGCCGTCCGCCGCACGTGACCGGCGACGGCATCTCGACCGTGCGCGCCCTGGTCGAACTGGAAAACCGCAATCCGGCGCGCGGCGCCGGCCACACCAACATCCTGACCAGGATCCCGCTCGACCAGATTGCCGAGCAGGTGCTGGCGGCACAGGGACTTACGCTGGACTCGGTGCCGGCGGCAGGCATATGCGTCGAACTGCGCGGCAACGCGAACCTGTCCACCGGCGGCACCGCCGAGGACGTGACCGACCTGCTGCCGGAAGAAACCCGCGACATCTGCGTGCGCGCCGCGCGCACCATCGGCCTGGACGTGGCCGGCATCGACATCGTCTGCGAAGACATCGCCCAGCCGCTGCGCGAGCAGGACGGCGGCATCATCGAAGTCAATGCCGCACCCGGCATCCGCATGCACCAGTACCCGAGCCGCGGCACCCCGCGCGACGCCGGCGCGGCGATCGTCGAGGCCCTGTACGGCGAGGACGACGGCCGCATCCCGGTGGTGGCCGTCACCGGCACCAACGGCAAGACCACCACCAGCCTGCTGGTCGCCCACGCAACCCGCCTGGCCGGCCTGCGTACCGGCGTGACCACGACCGAAGGCGTGTACATCGACGGCGTACGCATCGTCAAGGGCGACTGCACCGGCTACCGCTCGGCGCGCACCGTGCTGTCCAGTCCCGACGTCGACTTCGCGGTGCTGGAAACCGCACGCGGCGGCATCCTCAAGCGCGGCCTGGCCTGGGACCGCTGCGACGTCTCGGTGGTACTGAACGTCTCGGCCGACCACCTGGGCCTGGACGGCATCGACACCATCGAACAGCTGGCGGCGGTGAAACTGGTGGTGGCCCAGCGCGCCCGCCGCGCGGTGGTGCTGAATGCCGAGGACGATTTCTGCGTGGCGATGGCCGACAAGCTCGAGGACGGCGTGGAAGTGCTGTATTTCTCGCTCGACGCCGACAATCCGGTGCTGCTGCGCCACCTGGACAAGGGCGGCCGCGCCGTCTACCTGCAGGACAACAGCATCGTGCTGGCCAACGGCGCGCTCCATGAAGCCCTGCTCGACGTGCGCAGCATGCCGGTGACCCTGAAAGGCGCGGCGCGCTACAACATCGCCAACAGCCTGGCCGCCGCAGCCGCCCTGTCGGCGACCGGCTTCGGCAACCTGGAGATCATCGACGGCCTGCGCACCTTCGTCTCCGACTGGAAGCACAACCCGCTGCGCTCGAACGTGTTCGATGTCGACGGCGTGACCGTGATCGTCGACTACGCCCACAATGCGGCCGCCTATGCGGCGCTGGCGGATACCGCACGCGCGATGACCCCGGGCCGCCTGGTCGGCGTGGTCGCGGCGCCGGGCGACCGGCGCGACGCCGACCTGGTCGACATCGGCGAAACCTGCGCATCCGGCTTCGACGAACTGGTGATCTACGAAACCGCGAACCGCGGCCGCGCGGCCGGGCAGGTGTCGTCCCTGCTGGTGCAGGGCGTGCAGCTGGCCAAGTTCGAGGAAGACCACCTGCAGGTCGAACTCGACGTGCACCAGGCCATCCGCGCCGGGCTGGCGCGCTGCGAACCGGGCGACGTGCTGGTGTTCGGCTGCGGCTCGTCGATCAGCGAACTGACCGAGGCGATCAGGCCGACCTCGCCCGCTACCGCGAGCAGGATCGAGGCGCAGGCGGTATAGGAAAGCGGGGTGGGTACCACATGCCTGCCCTGGTCGCGTCCCCCTGTTTCCCGACAGGGGGAACATGAAAACGCGCGCCGCATGGCGCAGTGCCGTCCAGCTAACATACGAACGTCGTTCCGACCTAGGCCGGAACCGAGTTTTCGTGCGTTTTCGAGACGCTGAACCTGGGCCCCAGCCTACGCTGGAGCCCAGGTTGTTGCGCTAGCTAGTCACCATTAACCCATCTGCGCCGCAATCCGCTGCGCACTCTCCGGATCCATCTTGGCGATCGCCTCGACGAGCACGTCCAGCGAGGTGC
>Ga0265780_10010403_pt1 | contig 11093 bp, 12 predicted proteins | sample P1T30metagenome_FD_192432 | JGI IMG/M metagenome (GOLD analysis project Ga0265780, IMG submission 192432) | Plant litter microbial communities from East Loma Ridge, Irvine, California - P1 T30 | ecosystem: Environmental > Terrestrial > Plant litter > Unclassified | place: USA: California... | reverse complement strand
CCTGTCCAGATTCGTCGGTTCATTTCGGGACGTTCAACGGGGCATCCGAGCCCTTGGGCGATTGAACCTCATCACCCCTGGTTGGCCAGAGATTCATCGCAAACTGTCCCGGCGACTTTTCAACTTTGGTTCGCTTGCCCGGTGACGCAGCGGATGCTTTTTCCGGAGCGTCGGGTGCTGCTCTCACCGGTGGCTCCAGTCCCAATGCACGCAGGCCGTTCTCGGCAACCGCGATCAACATCGGCCCGTCCGCCCCACCGAGCACCTGCACGGCCATTCCGTTCAGCAAGGTCATGAGGTACTCGGTGATGGCGACCGGATCGGTTTCAGCCGGCAGGTCTCCCTCACTCACGCCGCGCTTCAGGCGTGCGTGAACAGCCGTTCGGCAACGAGTAGGTCACGCGCGGTGATCCCCTCCCTGCCCGTGGCAAGCGCCCCCTGCACGACAAAGCAGCCGGGAGGGTGGTCACGCGACGTGAACGAGGCCACAGCGTTCAACAGCAGCGCCCGGATCGCGTCAGCTGCTCGCGGCTTGTCCAATGCGTGCTGGATATACGCTCCAGGTCCGGTGGCATAGTGGGCCAGAACAGTCCGAAACAGCTGCTCCTTGTTGCCAAACGCTGCATACAGGCTCGGCCGCGAGATACCGATGGCTTCGGTCAGATCGGTAATGGACGTGCCTTCATAACCGTTGCGCCAGAACAGCTCCAACGCGCGGTCCAGCGCCTCGGATTTGTTAAACCCACGCAATTGTTGGCTGGACATGCTGGCCTTTGACACGTCTGCTTCTACCGATCGGTATATGGCTTGGCAGGGTGACACGTTACACGGCCCTACCAATCGGTAGGACTATACCGAAGCAGTCGTTTACAGCTAGTTAGATCTCGCCTGGGGCAAGCTAGCTGGCCTTGCGGGTAGTGCGGCGCAGATCAGGCGGTCGCTTTGCTCCTTTACCGAGCGGTGTACCTATCCGTCTTAGTTCAACTTTTCACATTTCGGGCGGCGTAGCAGCTAAGGTCAATTAGGCGGTCGAGTATGGCCCCGGCGAGGTCGAGCCGAACAATAATGCCTGCGAGTGCGACCTCCGCCCCGCGGTCAACCAGTGCAAAATCACCAATAGCTACCGCGCCTTGTAGGCGGCTCAGGGCGATGCTGACATCAGGACCGTCGTCGCTACGACGCCCTTACGCATAGGACTAACATCTTCGGTACCATCGCCGCTACCCTGGGCGCATGAAACGCCTCAGACCGGGGTGGACGATTACCAATGCTTCATGATGGTACGGTTGAAGATGTGTTGTCGATCCAACGGTGGTCTATATTTCTAGAATTGTTTAAATCGATTATAAATCACGTTTCTTCGTCGCTATCTCGGGCCATTGCCCAAAAGGCCTCAGTAAATATTTTCCTTTCCATCATATCTCGTGCTTCATAACCTTCAAAATCAGGCTCATCCAGCACAGATAATATATGGACACGTTCAGAATGGATTATTAGCCTACCAAACTCATCGGGCCATCTCTCCTGGTACTGCTCGAACGCCGCAATAGCTCTGCCCGGCAAGCTGAGCATCGCCATGCGCGCAATACGTGAACCGCTGATAGTTACAAACTCGTGCTCGATCAGGCGTTTCATGCCACATGAAATGGTGCTTCTGGAAAAACCAGTGCTTTCGCAAAGCTCGACGTATTTGAACGGCACCGGGCGGAAAAAAGCTCCCCGCTTCATGGCCAACGCGTCAATTATACAGCGGCCAGCAGAGCCGATAGCGCCGGTGTATTTTCCTCCCTGACGTTTGGTCGCGACATCGAATGCAGTTGCGATGCTTCCGATAATCCTGAGAGCTTCCGCTTGTTCTTCATACGTTCGCGTGCTGATTTTTGACATGCCACCTCCCACTGAAAACGGAGGCGATGCCCGGCCCGAGAGCCGGGCGTTCGTAACCCTGCACAAGCACAAGGCGCTGCCACCTTTAGGCAAGCCTTGGACATGCGTGACAGCCACCCGGCCGAGAAGCTCTCGACCGGACTTGTGATCATCGGGGTTACGACGCCCCACGGCCGGGATTGACCGAACCGCAGGTCTATGGTCGCAGAAGGAAGCGCTTTGGACAAGCTGGCGTGATAAAGACGGGCGTTACGACGATCATCACCCTCATCGAGCCAGGACGATCCTGCCATGAACGATGCCCTTTCGAGTTTGCACACTAGGTGGGCAAGCCGCCTACGTTGCCGTCCTGGCTGACCTTGCCTAGTGCTACGCTGACCCGCTGAAAGCCCTCCTGAGCGATCTGGTGGATATCTGGCGCCTCGCCTTCAATGCAGGTGCGATCAAGCCTGAGAGAGCGTTGTACGCCGACCTGACTGCACGCTTGAGATGCGAGGTGAGCTGCTGATGGTGGGCGATACCTGGCGCGACGATATCGTCGGCGCCGTGGAGGCTGGATCACGTGCGCGATGGGTCAAGCGCAAAAGCTGTGCCCGCCGATTTATCGTGGCTCGTGAACTTGGTGACGTCTATCTCGATCGCTTGAGAGCCGGACAAATAACGGAGCTGGCACTTGTCCGCAGCGGTATCGATGCGAACTACATTCATACCCAACGGCGGAGGTTTCAGACGGTACATTTGCGGCAAGCTTTTTTGTATATCTACGCACGGTTCTGCTTTCAGAGTTTCTAATTCTATAACTTCAGTAGATTCCCCACCGGTAAGCTATTGAAAAACAAGGAGCTTGTAGCCGTTAGCGTGACACTTTGGGGGTTTAACGTGACGGACGGGGGGCTTTGGTTGTGACATCTAGGGGGGGGTATCGTGACAAATTGGGGGCCGATCGTGACGGATGGGACCTTTGCTCTCGCTTGGCTACGGAATTAAGCTGAACCACGGAATTTATTTAGCCTTATCAACGACTTAAATGGATGCTTGCTCCGTTAGGAACACACACACACACCGCCACATCGTGACAAATTGGGGCGCCTGCATTTGATTTCTATGCTAGCATCGTGACGTGACATATTGACCTTTGTCACGTCACGATAGAGAATGACGGCATGGGACGTACAATCAAGCAACGCCATTCTGCCGAAGGAATTGTAAAGCCTGGTGAGTTGATCGACATTCGCCAAAGTGCTGCCCTTACCCTGCATGATCGCCGGGTTCTCAATTTGCTGATCGAACGTGCGGGCAACAATATCGCGTCGGACCAGCCACATCGTATTCCAATGGCGCGTTTACGTGGCCCCAGTCACCGTGGCGGTGAGCGGGTCCGCGATAGTATTGAAAACTTGATGAAAACTCTAATATTGATTCCGACACGAGATAGAAACGGTAACAAGGCAACAACAAGAGTTCAGCTTTTAGCTAGTACTACTACAACAGACGATGAAGATAACCCAACAGGAGAAGTTACATATTCGTTTCACCGCGAGGTTAGGGATATTATATCACGCTCCGATTACTGGGGACGCATTAAAGCCTCGGTGATGTTTGCGTTTTCATCCAAATACGCACTAGCTCTTTATGAAGCAATTTGCTTGCGCATAAACTTAAAGCATAATAATCAGTTTTTTAAACCTGATGACTTTCGCGAGCTTTTGGGTGTTGATCGAGACCTTCTGACTCGTTTTCCAGATTTTAAACGTCGAGTTCTTGATCCTGCACTGACGGAAGTAAATGCTCTCTCTGACTGTAACGTCGAGATGGAGGTCGTACGCGAAGGTGGTCCACGAAGTACTGTGACGGGCTACAGACTCCGGTGGTCCGGTAAAAGTTCAGAGGAATGGCAAGAAGCGATGGACGAAGTTCTTCGTCCTAAAACTGGACGAAAAGCGCGCATTGAAGGCAAAGTCGAAATTGCCAGCTTTATGGATGCCGGGCCGAGACTAATTGCGTCTCGATAAAATCCGATAGGCGCTAGGTGTTTAGTCCTAGCATCTGGTGGATCGGATCGGATGATGAACCTATCTGACTCTGACGTCCAGATCGTGGCGATGTATTCGTAAAGCATAAGGCGTGAAGCCACTGAGCGTCTTAAGCCGACGGGCGAAATCATAGGCTGCCATGAAGTCGGCAAGGTGCACCCGTAACTGCTCATGGCTCTTTTAATGAAGCGTCTGACGGTTGCCTCCTTGATCGTCCGGTTCATCCACTCGACCTGACCGTTGGTCCAGGGGTGGTTCGGCTTGGCGAGCCGGTGCTCGATGTCGTTCGCTTCGCAGACCATGTCGAAGCGCATCTGACGCGATCAGGCGATGTTATGGTTGCGTAGCTGCTTGCAAACTGGATGCCATTGTCGGTCAGGATCGTGTGGATCCGGTACGGCACCGCTTTCAGCAGGTGCTCAAGGAACTCCCAAGCCGTTCGCCTGTCAGCCGTGTGGACAAGCTGGGTGACCGCGAATTTACTCGTGTGGACGATGCCGACGAACAGGTAGAGCTACCTTCGGCCGTCTGCACCTCGCCAATATCGATGTGAAAGAAGCCGATCGGGTAGCGCTTGAAGCGCTGTCGCTTCGGCTTGTCGCCCTCGATGTCCGGCAGCTGAGAAGAAGGGGCGTTCCATCATCTCGCACTGGTCGCGCAACGGCGGGTCGGCGAAATAGGGGAGGAACAAGTCGAATTGCTCGGACACCCTGTGGCGATCAGCGCAGGTCATGCCGCGCTCCGGATGTCTCCCCGGGGAAACACCGCCCGGCGTAAGTCGGCAACGGACCGTACCAGGGCCGGGTGCGGCATGTTTCCCCGGGGAAACATGCTCATTCTTTTCAGCCCGCGGCATTCGGCCTCCAGATGCGCGAGCGTTTTACGCAGTGCCCGAAATAGGCGACCGGATCATGACGTTTACCGCCAATGATTTCTTCCTCGTCACCGGTACAAACTCGTCGGCGCTATCCTATAATTCGCTCAAGCCTCATTGAACAGGCTGCAAGGCACGCAGATTATCACCAATATCGAAACCGGTGGCCGAGAATCGGTCTGTTGACCCGGTATTGCCATCCGACGACGACTGCTATGTGTGCTCGTGTCATTGCAGTAGCTGACATTCTCCACAAACCTGCGTACGCGAGCCATCGACGTTATCAGGAGGTGGGAATGCCGGCGTTCCGACGGTCAGGCTAAGCTGGTCAGACATGCTAATTATAGAGCCCCAAACGCAAAGAAGCCCGGCGCAAAGACCGGGCATCTCAGGGGTAGGGCCTACGTCGACAAGCGTCGACCCCAGGTGGTTCACTCCGTTGGTATACATCTGAACGAAGGACAATTTAAGACTGCGTCTTTCGGCGACACGTTTGTCTGGCGTGGTCTCGTTCCTGATATGCCAAAGCTAATGGCCTTAATCGAGGTAACGCCGCTGTCGATGGTGTTCGCGTTCGGTCCGGGATCGTCCGTTCGCATGTGTTCCACCGCCGCACTGCCTCGTGCGCTGGCATGGTGTGCACACCAACCGAGAGACGGATCACTCGGGGGAGGCCGGCCCCGGCGCGCTCTGGTCCTGCTTGACACGTCAAGGCGCCTCGATAACCAGTCTACAATCTGACATGAATAATACCCGACGTGTCGATGTGTAGACATGTAGATGAGTAGATGCGGAAAAAACATAAGGGGTCATGATGCCAGTAATTGCGATTGTCAGCCAAAAGGGCGGCGCCGGAAAGACGACGCTGGCGCTCCATCTCGCCGCTGTCGCACAGGACGCCGGCGCCGTGGCGCTGATCATTGACACCGATCCGCAGGCAACGGCAAGCCAATGGGCGGCTTGGCGCGAAGAAGCGCCTCCCGAGGTCATCGACTGTCCACCGCCGCGCCTCGCCGCCAAAATAGCGCAAGCCCAGCAGCAAGGTGCGCAGGTCATCGTCATCGACACGCCACCGCATGCCGACAGTGCGGCGCGTGCGGCGGTAGAGGCGGCCGACCTGGTGCTAATCCCGTGCCGGCCGAGTGCGTTCGACCTCGCCGCCATTCAAACCACGGCGAAATTGATCGAACTGCTGCGCAAGCCGGCCTTCGTGGTCTTCACCGCCGGCTCGCCGAACGCCCCGCGGGTCTACCAGGAAGCAGGTGAGCTGGTCGCAAGCTTCGGTACGCCACCTTGTCCGGTATTGCTGCCGGATCGAGCTGCCTATCGGCATGCCAGTGCCAATGGCCGCACGGTTATCGAGACCGAGCCAACCAGCAAGGCGGCCGAAGAGGTTCGCCAGCTCTATAAGTGGACATGTCGACAGTTAGACATGCCGACACCTCGCTTTAAGAAGAACACAGGCGCATGAGCAGGAAACCAAGCTTCGCCAATCTGCGCGGATCCGCGGCCTTGGCCACCAAGACCGATACCGTGCCGCCCGGTGCCGCGCCGGTGATAGAGCCCGGGCCGCCTGGCGGTGCATCGCGTCCGGTCAGTCGAGAGGGTCGAAAGCAGATCGCGGGCTTCTTTTCGCCGGAAATGTCGCTCGCGATGCACGTGCTGGCCAGGCGACAGGGGCGGAGCCTTCAAGCGCTGATGGCAGAAGCGTTTAACGACGTGCTGCGCAAGCACGGTGAGAGCCCAATCGGCGACTGATTGACGGTCAGACATGTCGACGTGTCGACATGTCTGACCGTCACGATCAGGTGTGATCGAGCGCCTTTAGGATGGCACGACCATAGGCCGTCTTCTTGAACATCTCGCCACGGGCGCGTGCCTGGTCGGCGGTGATGAACCCCTGCTCATAAGCGATCTCCTCGAGGCAGGCGATCTGGATGCCCTGACGGTGCTGGAGGGTGCGGACAAACTCCGAAGCCTCCAGCAAGCTGTCGTGCGTGCCGGTGTCGAGCCAGGCATAGCCGCGGCCCATCTGTTCGACATACAGGTTGCCGGCCTCCATGTAGAGGCGGTTGAGATCGGTGATTTCCAGCTCGCCGCGCGAGGAAGGCTGGAGGTTGCGGGCATATTCCACGACGCGATTGTCGTAGAAATACAGACCGGTGACCGCAGAGTTCGATTTTGGATGCTCGGGCTTTTCCTCGATCGACAGCGCACGACCGTCGGCTGCCAGTTCGACCACGCCGTAACGTTCCGGATCCTCGACGCGGTAGCTGAACACGCTTGCGCCATTTTCGCGCGCGACCGCGCTGGCGAGCAGTTCGGTCAGATGAGCACCGAAGAAGATGTTGTCGCCAAGCACCAGCGCGACGCGGTCCTCGCCGATAAAGTTGGCGCCGATCGTGAAGGCCTGGGCGAGCCCCTCCGGACGGGGTTGCTCTGCATAGGAGATCGTCATGCCGAACGCCGAACCGTCCTCGAACAGCCGCTGGTAATTGCCGATATATTCGGGGCTTGAGATGATAAGCACGTCGCGGATGCCAGCGAGCATCAGCACCGACAGCGGGTAATAGATCATCGGCTTGTCATAGACGGGTAGCAGCTGCTTGTTCACAGCCAGGGTCGCCGGATGGAGCCGTGTGCCCGAACCGCCCGCGAGAATAATGCCTTTCACTGTGTGGCTCCGATCAGTTCGTCTAGAATATCGTCCAGTGCAGCCTGCCAGGGACGGGGAATGATGCCATAGGCGCTGCCGATCGCGTCGTGGCTGAGCAGCGAGTTGGCGGGACGGCGGGCAGGGGTGGGATATTCGCTCGTGGCGATTGGCTCCACGGTTGCGCTCGGGCCGCCACGTGTCGCCGACCGGCGGAATATCTCGGTGGCAAAGCCTGCCCAGCTGACGGCGCCGGTGTTGCTGAAATGGAAGGTCCCGGACGGGACATCCAAATCCTGTACGAGGCGCATCGCGATCGTCGCCAGCGCATCGGCGAGATCCGCAGCACTTGTAGGACTGCCTCGCTGGTCGTCGACGACGCGGAGATGGCCGCGCTCGGCACCGACGCGCAACATGGTCTTCACGAAATTCGCGCCATGGGCACTGACGATCCAGGCGGTGCGCACGATAGCATGGCGCGCGCCGCTGGTCCGCACGGCAAGTTCGCCGCCCAACTTCGACGCACCATAGACCCCCAAGGGGGCGACCGGGTCATTCACCTCCCATGCGCTTAGCTTGTCGCCGGCGAAGACATAGTCGGTCGATACCTGAATCAGGGGAATTCCGGCCTCGGCGCAGGCCTTGCCGAACGCCGCAGGGGCAAGCGCGTTGACCTGCCACGCCGCTACCTGGTCGGCTTCTGCCTTGTCGACTGCGGTATAAGCGGCGCCGTTGATGACCGCAGCCCAAGGCTGGCCATCATGTCCGGCCTGAACCGCTGCGATGATTGCAGCGGGATCGGCCAGGTCGAGCGCAACGCGGTCGAGCGCAACGGCTTGCCACCCTTGTGGCCAGGAAAAGCGTGTGAGCTCGTGGCCAAGCTGACCATTGGCACCCGTGACCAAGACTTTCATCGCCAGCCCGACATGTCGACAGATAGACACGTGGACATCATGCGACGCCGCGGCGTTGGGACGCTTTGTCCGCAACCAGCGGACGCCACCAGGCCTCGTTCGCGAGATACCAGCGCACCGTCTTCTCGATGCCCGTCTCAAACGTTTCCTGGGGGTGCCAGCCAAGCTCGGCATTGATGCGTTTCGCATCGATCGCATATCGCTTGTCGTGGCCGGGACGATCGGCGACCGAGGTGATCTGTTCGGCATAGGGCTTGCCGTCGGCGCGCGGGCGCAGCTGGTCCAGAATCGCGCAGATGGTGTGGACCACCTCGATGTTCTGCTTCTCGTTGAAGCCCCCAATATTGTAAGTGCGGCCAAGCTCACCGCGCTCGAACACAGCCTGCAGGGCACGGACATGATCCTCGACATACAGCCAGTCGCGTACCTGATCGCCCTTGCCGTAAACCGGCAACGGTTCGCCATCGAGCGCCTTAGCAATCATCAGCGGAACCAGCTTTTCGGGAAAGTGATAGGGCCCGTAATTGTTGGAGCAGTTTGTGATGAGCACGGGCAGGCCATAGGTATGGCCCCAGGCCGAGACGAGATGATCGGAGCCCGCCTTGGAGGCTGAATAAGGCGAGCGCGGATCGTAAGGCGTTTCCTCGGTGAAGAGGCCTTCCTCGCCCAGCGAGCCATAGACCTCGTCGGTCGAAATGTGGTGGAAGCGGAACGCGCCTTTCGACGCTTCGTCCAGTGTCTGCCAATGCGCACGCGCTTCGGACAGCATCGCGAACGTGCCGACTAGATTGGTCTGGATAAAGGCATCGGGGCCGTCGATTGAGCGGTCGACATGGCTCTCGGCCGCCAGGTGCGTGATGATCTCGGGCTTGAACTCGGCGATCGCAGCTCGCACCGCAGCGACGTCGCAGATGTCACCTTGGACAAACTGGTAGCGATTCGATGAGGCGACTTTCTCAACCGTCGACAGCGTGCCCGCATAGGTCAGCTTGTCGAAGTTCATCACCTCGTGAGTGGTGTTCTCGATCAAATGACGGATCAGCGCCGAGCCGATGAAGCCGGCGCCGCCGGTAACGAAGATACGCATGGAAGGTCCTTCAGGCGAGGGCGCCGAGCGGCCGCCCGTCATAGGAAAAGGGGCTATTGAATTCGGCTAGCGTCGGCTGAGCCCGATCTTTGGGGCTAAGTTCCGGCACCGCATTCGTAGGCATCGGCCAATTGATGCCGATGCTGTCCCAGCGAATGCCACCATCGCATGCCGGCGCGTAGGTATCTGAGCATTTATAGGTCACTTCGCAATCGGCATCGAGCGTCAGGAAGCCGTGTGCGAACCCGATCGGAATAAAGAGCTGGTGGCCGTTCTCCGCCGACAGTTCGGCGCCGACCCATTTGCCATAGGTTGGGGAACCCCGGCGCACATCGACAGCTACGTCGAAGATCCGCCCGCGGATGCAGCGTACCAGCTTGTCCTGGCCGTGTGGCGGCGTCTGGAAGTGGAGACCGCGTAAGGTGAACGCGGGGGCCGACAGGGAATGATTGTCCTGCACGAATGTGCAGGAGATGCCGAGTGCGTCGAAGGCAGGCACCGAATAGACCTCGGTAAACCAGCCACGGGCGTCGCCGTGGCGCTTTGGTCGGATCAGCTGAACAGGGGAAGACATGGCCGCCCTATAGCGAGGCTGTCCCACGCGGACAATTCGTCGATTTTCTCGTAGGGGGCGTCGCTTTTCGTGCGGGGGACGGTTTCCGGCGCAGGGGCGGCGCCTGCGAAGACGACATACGTCAATATGGACCAACCTTTCATAGCCATTGCGCAGGCAGCGCCGTAACCACGATGCCATGCATCAGATATGAGCCGACGTTCCATGGTCATTCGAGCTCTCGATCGCCTCCGTTGAATCCCCTTCAGCTTTGAGGGGAATTGCCGCGACTGCGGTGGGGCTGCGCGGTAATAGCCTTGATCGTCGCCAGCCTGATCACCTATCGTTTCCTGAAAGGCCGATTACGCGCTTCCCGCAGCGAAAGACCCGGGTGTACGACCCCAGGCCGGTATGACGTCACCGACGCAGGGTTGACGAGTTGACGCTTTGTGCTGTTCTGAAATCCATGGCTCAATCCTCCCTGCTGAAGCGCTTTCGATCAGAAGATCTGACCTTTTGGTCGCTGCTCGCCTTTCTCGCCATCGTGGCGCTGACGGGTGGGTCCTCGCGTGCCACGTCATGGGGCCATGTAATTACCCTGGCGGGGGCAACCTTGGCGGCAGCCGGCTGGCTCGCGTTTGCGCGGCCGTCCGCGGATCGGCGGGTCAGGCTTGGCTTCGCGTTCCTGGGGGCATGCGCCGCGCTGATCTGCCTTCAGCTTGTGCCGTTGCCACCGAGCTGGTGGCGCAGCCTGCCGGGGCATGAGGCCTATGTCGTCGCAGCGGCAGCGACGGACACGCTCCAAGCTTGGCGCCCCGTGTCGCTTGTCCCCGATCTGACCTGGAGCGCGCTGTTCACGCTGATGATACCCGCCGCGCTGCTAATCGGCCTGTCGCGCCTGTCGACACGGCAACGCACGAAGCTGATGCTCCCGCTTGCGGTGCTGATTTTCGTTAGCGGCGTGCTGGGACTGGCACAGGTCACGGGTGGTCCCGGCAGCCCGCTGCGCTGGTATGGTGGCAATCCCGATCCTTCCGCCGTCGGCTTTCTGGCCAACCGCAATCATCAGGCGCTGCTGCTCGCCTGCGCGCT
>Ga0265780_10010400_pt1 | contig 11096 bp, 9 predicted proteins | sample P1T30metagenome_FD_192432 | JGI IMG/M metagenome (GOLD analysis project Ga0265780, IMG submission 192432) | Plant litter microbial communities from East Loma Ridge, Irvine, California - P1 T30 | ecosystem: Environmental > Terrestrial > Plant litter > Unclassified | place: USA: California... | reverse complement strand
GCCGGACAACTACGAGGCCAACGTCGGCCGTCGCTACGTGATCCTCAAGAGCATGTACGCGCAGAAGCACCTGACCCGTGAACAGCTCGACGAGGCCCTCGCGTCGAAGCCCGCGGACTACGTGCACCTGACCGACCCCACCCAGGGCTGCCGAGCAGCGGCCGGCAACGGCTCGCAGTTCTTCTGCGACTACGCGGTGCAGGTCGTCAAGGAGATGTCCCAGCTCGGCTCCACGCAGAAGCAGCGTGACGCCGCCTGGCGCAACGGTGGGTACACGATCCAGACGACCCTGAGCCTCGACCTGAACTCGGCGCAGAAGGACCTCATCAACGCGTACGCGCCGAACACCGAGGCCCGCTTCAACTTCGGCGGCACGATCAACTCCGTCGAGGCCGACACCGGCCGCATCGTGACGATGGTCCAGAACAAGAACTACAACCAGCTCGCGGCCTGCGGATCGGCCAACGCCGACCCGAACGCCTGTGCGCCCGCAACGGACACCGGCATCAACTACAACGTCGACTCGAGGTACGGCGGTGGCGAGGGCTTCCAGACCGGCTCGACCTTCAAGGCCTTCACGCTCCTCAACTGGCTGCAGAACGGCCACGGACTGAACGAGATCGTGAGCGGAACTCCGCGGACGTTCAACAGCTACCGCCAGTGTGGCGAGAACGTCGGCGTCACCTACCAGCCGAAGAACGACTCGGCTGGCGAGAGCGGCAACATGACCGTGGAGAACGCGACCTACCGCTCGATCAACGTCGCCTTCGTGAACATGGCCCAGAAGCTCGACTACTGCGACATCCGGAAGACCGCCGACAGTCTCGGAGTCCACCTCGCAAAGCCGCGCCCGACGTCGACGGAGTTCGCCGACGACATGTCGAAGCCCACCACCACCGACGTCAAGACGAACGCCTCGTTCGTCCTCGGGACGAACTACATCGCACCCCTGACCATGGCCGCTGCGTACGCCGGCATCGCGAACAACGGCACCTTCTGCCGCCCCATCGCGATCGACAACGTCACTGACGCCGACGGGAAGTCCCTCGGCGGTCAGCAGAAGGACTGCACGCAGGCGATCGACCCGACCGTCGCGAAGACCGCGATCTACGCGATGAAGAAGACGATGACCATCGGCACCGCTGCCAACGCTCGAACGCCGGACGGCTTCGACGAGTTCGGCAAGACCGGCACCACGGACGACGCCGACCAGATCTGGCTCGTGGGTTCCAGCACGAAGATCGCCACCGCCACCTGGCTCGGCAACACGCAGGGCCGCGCCGACGGATCGAAGCAGAGCCTCCGCCAGGTCGCCGGTCCGCAGGGGCTGTACTCGCTGTCGCGCACCTCGCTGTGGCGTCAGGCGCAGACCATCGTCAACGCGCAGTACCCGGGCGGCCAGTTCGAAGCCCCCTCCCCCTCCGACATCCGCGGCAACAGCATCACCGTGCCCAACGTCGCCGGGCAGAGCGCCGAGCAGGCCCGTGCCACGCTGACCGGTGCCGGCTTCACCTACGTCGACGGCGGCACGCAGCCCGGTGGCGGAGCGCCTGGCAGTGTCCTCTCCACCTCGCCCGGCGCGGGCTCGGCGCTGTCGAAGAACTCGAGCGTCACCGTCTACACGTCGGACGGCTCGCAGTCGACCGTCCCCGAGGTGACCGGCAAGGACGTCAACCAGGCCCGCTCGACCTTGACGGACGCCGGGTTCGGGAACGTGGCCGTGTCCGAGGACTACGAGAAGGGCAACGGCAAGAACGCCTGCCGTGTGGCCAGCGCCGATCCGGGTGCGGGCACCAACGCCTCGAAGTACACCGGCATCACGCTGAAGCTGTTCGGCAACAAGGACGGCAAGGCTCCGAGGAACTGCCGGTGACCCGCACGCGCGGCGCTGTCGGCGTCCTCGCTGCCGGCGCCGCCGTCGGTGCGGCGTCGGCGGCCTGGGGGTCGCTCGTCGAGCGTCGACGGTTCGGCATCCGGTGGGAGACCGTGCCGGTGCTGCCGCCCGGGTCCCGCGACGTGGTCGTCCTGCACCTCTCGGACATCCACATGGCCCCGTGGCAGGCGGACAAGCAGCAGTGGCTGCGCGACCTCAGCCTGGTCGAGCCCGACTTCATCGTGAACACGGGTGACAACCTCGGCCACGAGACCGCCAACACCGCGGTGGAGTACGCGCTCGAGCCCTTCCGCGGCGTCCCCGGGGCGTTCGTGTACGGGTCGAACGACTTCTACGGCCCCTCCCCCCGCAACCCGCTGAAGTACTTCGGCGGCCCGAGCGCGATGCACGGCAAGGCCCGCGCGGTCGACCTCGACATCGAGCGGCAGACCGCCTTCTTCGAGTCACTCGGCTGGCTCGACCTCAACGACACGGCCCGCGCGATCGAGGTCCGCGGTTCACGCTTCGAGCTCTTCGGCACCTCCGACGCCCACCGTGACTGGGACCGCCTGGACGTCCTGCCGACCAACGTCGACGAGATGCGCAGCGACGTGCCGTGGTCCGAGGACGAGGACGGCCCCGCGCCGGTCTCCATCGGTGTCACGCACGCGCCCTACCGCCGCGTCCTCGACGCCTTCGTCACCCAGGGCGCCGACATCGTCTTCGCCGGGCACACGCACGGAGGGCAGGTGGCGGTCCCCGGGGTCGGTGCGCTCGTCACGAACTGCGATCTCCCCCGCAAGTACGCCAGCGGCCTGCACCAGTGGCAGAACCGGACGCACTGGTCGTGGCTGAACGTCTCCGCGGGCATCGGGACGTCCATCTACGCCCCGGTGCGGTTCGCCGTCCGCCCCGAAGCCGTCGTGGTCACGCTCACCGCCCGCTCCTCGTAGGTCGCGCTACTACTCGGGGCACATCTTTGCTCATGCGGCCTGGATGACCGCCGGTCAGCTGGAAAGCTACTGACGCGCCCGTTCAGACATCGACTGAACTTGGCGATTCATCCTCGTCGTAAAGGACAATCTCATGAACAAGATCAAGCGCTCCCTCTTCGTCGCGGTCAGCGTGACGGCAGTGGCTTTGGGGACCGTCGTGGCCGCGCAGCCCGCTTCCGCAGCGACTTCGTGCGTACAGCAGACGTTCGGTCCTAACTACGCTTCGAACACCACTCGGTGCGTCAAGGACATTCAGAAGATGCTGAATTCGTGGGGCGCGTACAACAGGATCACCGTGGACGGAGCCTACGGCGCCAAAACCGCCGAAACGGTCCGGTTCTTCCAGAACAACACTGCCTACAGCGGCACTGCGGACGGAATCGTGGGGCCGAAGACATGGGCACAACTCTGCAAGGTGAACAACGCCTCCGCCAAGAAGGATGCGGGCTGCTGAGCTGCAATAAACCAGCGAACGGGGTCAGGGCTGCAATCTCGCTGTCCGCTGGCCAACGCCAGGCTGCGACGCGATCGCTTCGTAGCAATCAGCACAGCAGAATACCAACGAACCGTCTCTGATCGGAGTTCACGGCCCCGGCGGTTCTCTCGTTGAGGGCACCGTGCTCGTGAGGCGGGTGGCCAGGCCCACTTTCGTCAGTTCTCGACACTCCGACCCACCCGAGTGATCGGGCTCAGTGCCGCCCGCGGTCGCGACGCGCCCGGCCAGCGATGTGTTGTCGTGCACATTCCGATCGTCCGGCGTCGTGCCGTCCTGCGTCAGACCGAAGAGCACTGACGGACGATCACACTTCGGGCGCGTGTCTGCGCCGAAGATCCTGTCGGGGCTCATCGCCATCATCTGGCTACAGACACCGAACACATGATCCGCTACTGCCTCTGCTGGCACCTGGCCGTCCTGGTCCACCGCCCAGAAGAACGCGGGTTGTCGTGGCCTGTACGGCTCCGAGGCCGATCCTTCCTCGGTAGGTCAGAAGCACTCCCGGACATCCTGTAGAGTGGTCCGGTCGCCTTCGATACGGAGCGATCACACCGCGGGGTGTGGCGCAGCTTGGTAGCGCGCCTCGTTCGGGACGAGGAGGTCGCAGGTTCAAATCCTGTCACCCCGACCAACGGAAGCCCGGACCCAGCAGGGTCCGGGCTTCCTGCATGTCAGCAGGGCTGCAACCATCCACGATCGGCCATACGACAGGCGCCTGTATCCAACGACACATCATCGCCTACGGCGGTGTTGTCCGAAATACATGCCGCTAGAGTTCTGCGCATGACCCGCGCTCCTCAATCCATTAGCCGGCGATCCCTCTTCGCGTGGAGCGGGACGGGAGCGCTCGGGCTGTCCGTGGGGACCGTGTTTCACCCATCCGGCTCCGCGCAGGCGACGCAGGCAGTCACGCTGACGACCTCCGCGTCCGCCTTCACGACCTTCGCCCCGGACTTCACCGAGCGCTTCATGAACGCCCTTCCCCGCACGATCGAGCTCGCTGCGCCGGGTTCACTGGCAGGGGCCACGCTCCGCGTCGACTTCGATAGCAGCATGATCGCGCTCACCGGAGACGCCGCCCAGCTCGTGTGTGGCGACCATGTTCAGCAGTCTCCCGTGCAGCCCGGTGACGGGTTCGTGACGATCACCATCCCGAATTCAGTGCGCTCCAGAAACGTCGTCGTCGGAGTTCCGCTCTGTGCCACAGTGAGGTACCCAGGCGAGAACATCGGCAGATCGGCACCCTCGAAAGCCATCCTCACCATCGGTGATGGCGTCACCAGTGCAGACTTTGAACCCGCCGGCACAGGAGCGCACGGACTCGCCTGGGGTGGGGCGATCGATGTGAGCTGGCAGCGGGAACCAACGGCTGAAGCTTCCAGCTATTACTCACCGGCCCTCGTCGCCTTGACCAGTGTCGGCCCTGGACCGCTCCCTGCCGGAACGCTCGTCCGTGTGCACACCGATGCTGTCCTCGTCGGCGAAGTCCAACCTGACGGTGCCCCTGCCTCTCGCCCGACCGCTGACCCCGCCCCTGATCGACAATCGTGGCTCAGCGATTCCGAACCACCGCAACCAGACCCCTCCGGAGCTTCACCGAAGACCACGGTGGCAAGCGAGATGAGCGACGGCATGCGTACGACGACGATCACTCTCGGCGACGAACTCGCCGCCGGTACGACCTTCACGGTGCCGCTGTCGACGGAGCAGACCACACCTCGCTTGCGGGTGAAAGCGATCGCCTTCGCTCAGGTCCTCGTCGAAGCACCGCCGACAGCTCGCGCGATGCAGCGAGTCACCGGACTCGAATAGGTGACATCACTCGCTCCTGGTGGCCTTCCCTCGGCTCCAGACGCCCTCGTCGGGTCGATCTGAGGACGTCATGGACATCTGGGTGCAGAACGCACAGAAGTGGATGAACACCAACTATCGATCCGTAACGGGCTACCAGCCGGTGACCGAGGACGGGATCGCGGGTTGGGGGACGATGTACGCCCTCACCAGGGCCCTGCAGCACGAACTGGGTATCACCAGTCTGTCGAACAACTTCGGCGACGGTACCGTCGCCGCGTTCACCACGAAGGTCGGCGCGATCTCGTCCTCGACGAGCAACAGCCGGATCGTCGGCATCCTCCAGTGCGCAATGTGGTGCAAGGGGTACTCCGGAGGCACGGAGTTCACGAAGTGGACCTCAGTACTGTCCGCGTCGGTGTCAACAGTGAGGACGCAACTCGGACTCGCGTCCGGCTCCACGGTCGATGTGAAACTGATGCGCTCTCTGCTGACGTTGGACGCCTACGTGCTCGTCTCAGCGGGACGCACCTCGGTACGGAGTGCCCAACAGTGGCTCAACGGCCGGTACGGGTCACGGTCCTCGTATCGCCTTGTCCCGTGCGACGGGATCTACAGCCGAGACGTCCAGTTCGGCTTCATGCTCGCCATCCAGTTCGAACTCGGCATGACCGACAGCGTGGTGAACGGCAACTTCGGCCCGGGCACTCAAGCCGGCTTGAAAGAACAGGCGGTTGTCTCCTCCGGAAGTGCCGACGGATCGAAGAAGTGGGTTTCGCTCTTCCAAGTTGCGCTCGTCTTCAACGGATACGACATCGCACGGAGCGGGAGATTCGACGCCGCCACGATCTCGACCACCACGTCTTTCCAACAGTTCCTCCTGATCGCATCCACGGGACGCGGCGATTTCGACACGTGGGCGGCCCTCTTGGTCAGTACCGGCAATCCCGATCGTGCTGTGGCGGGCGTCGATACGTCCATCCCCGTTTCGGCCACATTCGCATCGGAACTCCGTGGCGCGGGGTACAACGTCGTCGGGCGCTACCTCACCGTGGCCTCGAAAGCCTTGGCCCGTGGAGAACTCGAGACGCTGTTCGCGGCGGGGTTCTCAGTCATCCCGATCATGCAGAACTTCAACAACGCGCCCGAGTACTTCACCTACGACATCGGTTACACGCAGGGGTATCAGGCGGCGATGCGGGCACGTCAGCTGGGTTTCAGCTCGGGCACCGTGATCTTCTTCCCCGTGGACTATGACGCATTCGCGACCGAAGTCGGCGCGATCCTGAGGAACTACTTCACCGGCGTGGCCGTCGGCCTGAAGGTCTCCACCTTGATCGAATATAGGATCGGCGTGTACGCAACCCGCTACGTCGCGGACCAAGTCGTTCGGAACGGCTGGGCTGAAGCCATCTGGGTGAGCGGGATGTCGACCGGGTACTCGGGCAATCTAGGGTGCCCGATGCCGTCCGGCTGGTCGTACAACCAGATCCAGGAAGTACATTCTTTGAACATTGATCGAAACGCAGTGTCGAGCGCAGCACGGCCCCTGACGGCTGATCGGGTGGATCTGGCACCATCACAGACGCAGCCGATGTACGATTCGCAGTTCGACATCACGAAGATGCAGTTACTCGCAGAGCGTGAACGTGCAGCTTGGGCCGCGCTCGTCAGTGAAGAGTTCCCGAGTTACCACGTGCTCTCCTACCTGATGGACCCGTACTACGATGTAGCCAGCAACCCTTTCAACCTCGCTTTTCACGCTTATCTCCCCCGACCACAAGACGCCAGCAGCATCCCGGCCGCCGCGCATGCCGCTGTTCGCGGGGCGATCGACGGTGCATTTCCCGATCGCGATGCAGTCATGAAGAACTTCTTCGGCGACGGTGCACACATGGCAGCTACAGCTCAAGGCGTCCTGTATTGGGGCGACCACGCTGGATCACAAGAACTCGGCGTCGGCGATCTCGGAGGGTGGGCACTGGATCTCGCGACCTTCTGGCGAAAGTTCCGTGAAAGTGGCTCGGGGGCGGTCGAGGGATTCACGCGCGCGCATCTCGGAAAAGACACCGACGCCAACACGTTCGCGGCGGACGATCTCTACGCTGATGCGGACGGATGGCTCGTGGGCCTAACGGCGCGCTCGGGCGCATCGGCTGACGCCGCCTATCGCCGTGTGTACCGAAATCATCCGACCGCCAAGAGCCGACTTGCAGCCTTCCTGCTGACCAGATTCGGGTCCCGTCTGACATTCACGCAAGTAGTGAAAGACATGTTCACTCGCGCCGTCACCGTCAATGGGATAGCCGTCAAGACTTTCACCTTGGACGCGAAGTGGCCAAATCCAAGCGAGTTGGCGGAATTCGCCGACGCGAGCGCAGACGTAGTCTTCTCGAAGGCGGGCTTGTGACTTCACGAGGAATTCGTTGGATCACCGCCGGTGGAGCTGTCTGGGTCATCAACTTGACGCTGTGGACTGCCGTCCAATTCTACCTGATGACCACATACTCCGGCGCCGAAACGGGCATGGCTCCCCTCGGTGGTGTTCCGGTGTTCGTCGCGCTCCTGCTCACCGAGGTCACGTCGGTCCTGATCTGCGTGTTCCGACCGCTGGTACACGCAGGAGTCCTTGTCACCGCGAGCAGGTTCGCGGCGACAGCCGTTTCCGTCCCCTCCGCCGTGATCATCGTCCTGTCATGGTCGTTCGTCGAGAGCATCGCACAAGCGTTCGCGGCCACCGTGATGATCGGCGCGGGTGCCATCGCGTCCTGGGCGATCGCCTCCGCGACTACGGTCAGCGCAAGGTTGAAGCGAGCAGTGGCGATCCCCTTCGCGACCGCGATCGGGTTGGTTCCGCTGGTGCTGATCTGGTTCCGCCTGGTCCTGTGAAACGAGACGAACGCGGTCGCATCGGCGTCGACCCGCAGATTCCCCACCGCCGTCGCTCCGTCGTCGAACGCATCGGCACGTTGTTCCCCAAGCTCCACGATCACCCAGTGATGGTTGCGAGCCTGCCCGACAACTTCATGTCGATGACCAGCGACGCCCGACACCAGTACATCGGAGGCCAGGGAAGCTCCATCACCAGCGAGCACCTCCTCGCCAAGGAGTACCCCGGAACGCGACACCCAGTCCGAGGCACACCGCGGACTCCGTCTCGATGCAGTGGACGACACCAGCATTCTCCGGGCGTTCCTCCGCGAGCGCTTCTCGATGTCGTCTTCCTCGCAGTGCTCTCAAGCAGCATCACGGAGGTGTTCGAGGGCACGTGGCCGTGGTCGTTCCTTCCGCGGACAGCGTTCTTGAGCGGCGTGGACGGGCCGACGACGAGTGAGCTGTCAGACTTGAGGACCGCGTCTGTGGCGAAGTTGGCCCTGATGGCGGGGCTCTCCGGGTGAGGACGACCTCGACGGTGCTCGCGCGGACGGCCGCGGCGACCGCAGCAGTTCTCCTCCCCTTCGTGACCCTCGTCCTCGTGTACCTCCTGGTCGTGGGACTCACGACCCGGACGCAGTCGCCTGATCGCACCCTGGACCTCGGCGGGTACGCCGTGTTCGCGGCTGCGGCGGTCGCGATCTGTGGGCTGGTCGGGCTGGCCGGGAGCGCGCTGTCGCGGCTCAGGAGCGCCACTCGCTCCGGGATCGCCGTGGGGTGGCTGATGGTGGGGGCATCGGTGTTCCTGCTCGTGGCGACGTCCTTCGTCCCGGCCGCCCCACCGTGGGCCAGCTGGAACTGGTTCCGCGCGTTCATCGGCCTGATCGGGACGCCGCTCGTGTTCGCCCTCGCGATGACGAACTACACGGTCGGGTACGCGGTCCGTCGTCCGGCGCGGCGCTGGCTGGCGGTCGCCGTGCTCCCGATCGTGCCCGGGCTGATGATCGTGCTGTACGGCCTCCTCGACCCGCTGTCGTGACCTCCGCCCCATGCGGCCTACGTCCGACGACACATCGGGGCCGCACTGCTCGGGTGCGGGCTGTCGCACCGCTACCGTGAACCGGACATGGACATCCCCGATCGCCTCACCCCCGTCCTGCAACGCATCGCCGCGACGTCGCCGGACCTCGGCGACGATCCGGCCCTGGCGGCCAGCCTGGTCGAGAACGTCACGTCGATGCTCGCCGACGCGCACCGGCACTACGCCGACGGACACGACGCCTCGATCACGAGCGACCAGCTCCTGGCGGACGAGCACCTGGCGACCGGGGCCCTGCACGCCGAGCGCATGCAGCACCCGGCCGGCGCGATGCTCGCGGCCGAGGTGCTCTTCGACGAGTACCTGCCGGTGTTCGTCGACGAGGTCGGTGCCGAGACCCCAGCCGAGCTGCTGCGTGCCTCCAGGGCCCTCCACGCGGGCATCTGGCGACGCTTCCCCGCCGGCGCCATCGCCTACACCGAAGCGCTGCGCCAACGCGTCACGACGGCGAACCTCGACTCGCGAGCACACATCGCCCGCGACCTGCACGACCGGGTCGCCCACGGGATCCTGGCCGGGCTGCAGCGCATCGACCTCGCGCTGCTCACCGATCCCCCGGCCCCCGAGCGGACAGCGCAGCTCGAGGCCGCAGCCGCTCAGCTCCGACGCGCCCTCGGTGACGTGCAGAACCTGGCGGTCGCCCTGCACGCTCGCGTCGGCGACGACCTGCTCGACGCCGCCCTGGCTCGGCACACGGCGGATCTGTTCCCGGAGACCGACCACGTCTCGATCGTGTCGCACGGCACGCCGGTCGCGCTCGTGAACTGGCGCGCCGAGGAGTCGCTGACGATCCTGCTCGAGGCGCTGACGAACTGGTGGAAGCACGCCCGCGACGCCGCCGTCCGTGTCGTCTTCACCTGGGCAGACGACACGATCACGGTCGTGGTGCAGGACGAGGGTCCCGGGTTCGACCAGGACGCGCTCGCCCCGGGCCGGCTCGGGCAGTCGACGATGCGCGAGCGCGCCGCCCTGATCGGCGCCGTCCTCGACGTCGTCAGCGCGCCGGGCATTGGGACGAGCGTGACGCTCGTCGTACCCACGGGAGCACTGTGAACCAGGAGGTCACGCACGTCGCGATCGTCGACGACCACCGGCTGTTCCGCGAGGGGCTCGCGACGATCCTGGCCTCGGTGCCCACGATCCGCGTCGTCGCGCACGGTGAACGGCCCGCCGACGTGCTCGACGGTCCCGAGAGCATGGCCATCGACGTGCTCCTCCTCGACGTCGAGCTCGACGGTCCCCCGGCCCGCACGACCATCGCGACCGTGCGGCGGAACCACCCGCACATCGCCGTGGTCGTCCTGACGATGCACCGAGACGCGGTCCTCCGCCGGACCCTGCTCGAGGCCGGGGCGGTCGACTTCGTGACGAAGGACACCCCGAGCCGGGAACTCGTCGAGCGCATCGTGCGCGCCAGTACCAGGCCGGGCTCCCCGGTGACCTTCCCGATCGACGTCGTGACGGACGCGAGGTCCGGTTCGCCCCTGAGTGACCGAGAGGTCGAAGTCCTGCAGCGCATCGCCGCGGCACGCTCGAACGCCGAGATCGCCGCCGACCTCGGGCTCGCCGTCGGCACGGTGAAGCGCCACGTCTACAACGTGTTCCGCAAGCTCTACGTGACCAGCCGCGTGGGAGCCGTGGCGACCGGGACGCGACTCGGCCTGCTCAGCTGAGCCGAGCCTCCCGGCAGACCAACCCGACCGCGAACGCGGAGACAAACGCGACGCGACCGCGACGCAACGCAACGCGACCGCGACCCCTACGCGACCGCGACCGAGCGCCGGACCAGGCGGCCGGCTGCGTGCAGCGACGCCACGACGTCGAGCGCCTGGTGCCGGTACCGCGCCTGGGCGGCACCCGGTGCCACGATGACGCCGTTCGCCCCGGTGGACTCCACCAGCGCGTTGATCTTGTCGGCGACCTGGTCAGCCGTGCCGTACGCCTGACGCTCGGTGCGGGCCGCGATGA
>Ga0265780_10010399_pt1 | contig 11096 bp, 9 predicted proteins | sample P1T30metagenome_FD_192432 | JGI IMG/M metagenome (GOLD analysis project Ga0265780, IMG submission 192432) | Plant litter microbial communities from East Loma Ridge, Irvine, California - P1 T30 | ecosystem: Environmental > Terrestrial > Plant litter > Unclassified | place: USA: California... | reverse complement strand
ATTTTTCCGCACGCGCCCCAGAACGAAACGGCTATTGCCATGAAAAAAATCCGGTCGATGGTCAATGCGTATAAAATCGATGCGATTTCGATAGGCAACGGAACGGCTTCGCGTGAAACAGAATTTTTTATCAAAAAGATCGCATTCGATAAGCCACTTCAGGTTTTTGTAGTCAGTGAGGCCGGCGCATCTGTATACTCGGCATCTAAAATTGCACGCGAAGAATTTCCAAAGTATGACGTAACGGTTCGGGGGGCGGTTTCCATCGGAAGACGGCTTTCTGATCCGCTTGCTGAATTGGTTAAAATCGACCCGAAAGCCATCGGCGTAGGCCAATACCAGCACGATGTGGACCAATCCAAATTAAAGGAAGAACTCGACGCCGTTGTGGTACGTTGCGTGAATTCCGTCGGGATCAACCTCAATACGGCTAGTAAATCATTGTTGTCATATGTGAGTGGAATAGGGGAGAAGCTGGCTGAAAACATTGTCGCGTACCGTTCTGAAAATGGTCCGTTTACAGACAGGAAAGAGCTCAAAAAAGTGCCGCGTTTAGGTGAAAAGGCCTTTCAGCAAGGCGCCGCGTTCGTGAGGATTTCAGCAGCGAAGAATCCGCTTGACAATTCGGCTGTGCATCCTGAGGCCTATCCGATAGTAGAAAAAATGGCAAAGGATCTTAAAATTTCAGTCTCGGAACTTGTCGCCAACAAAGAGAAAACAGCACTTGTCAATCCTCAAAATTACATTACCGAAACCATTGGGATCTTAGGATTGAAAGATATCATCAGGGAACTGGAGAAACCGGGCCTTGATCCACGCAAATCGGCCAAAGTATTCGAGTTCGATGCTACGGTCAAATCGATAAAAGATTTACGCGCGGGCATGATTTTGCCGGGAATTGTAAACAACATTACCAATTTTGGCTGTTTTGTAGATGTCGGGATCAAAGAAAGCGGACTGGTGCACATTTCACAGCTCAAAGATGGTTTCGTGTCCGATGTAAATGAGGTGGTAAAACTACACCAACATGTCCAGGTGAAGGTCGTAGAAGTGGACGAGGACCGGAAGCGCGTACAACTTACCATGATCCTGTAAAAAAGAAACCGCGAATTTTACGAACAACACATGATGTAGTAATCGTAAAATTCGCGGTAAAAAATCTTTTGACGAAACTTATATAGCGTCTCTCGGTTCTTCTTTTTTCTTATCGGCACCATTTTCATCTTTAGCCGCATTTTTGAATTCCTTTACTCCGGAACCCAATCCTTTCATCAATTCCGGAATCTTCTTACCTCCGAAGAGCAATAAGATTACAGCGATGATCAAGATCCATTCAGTCATTCCAAATTTTCCCATGGTAAAAAATTTATGCCGAAGCAATTGAGATATAAGGGCAAAGATAACTTAAATTCACGTTTGCCCATTAAACGTGTTGGCAAATATTTGTGAATGCCATGTTTCTATTTACGCAAAAACAAGGGAATCGGATTTCCTATATTTGTACAAAGCATGAACATGGCTCAAAAACGGCTCAAAAGAAAAAAGATCGCCAAGAAACTCTTCACCAAAAACCGATTGGTTATTTTGAATGAAGATACGTTCGAGGAAATCTTCTCATTGCGGCTTACTTTAATGAATGTTTTTGTCGTGGCCACAATTGGGGCGGTGGTGATCATTTTCGTAACTACCTACATTATTGCTTTTACGCCTTTGCGGGAATATATTCCGGGTTATGCGTCATCGGAATTGAAAAGAAACGCCACGCAACTCGCGCTAAAATCCGATTCTTTACAGGTTGCCTTAACGAAAAACGAGGCTTATATCAGGTCGATACAGCGCATTCTTACGGGCGATCTTGACTATGCCAAATTGAGCAAGGATTCTATTATAGCCTCAGGGCTTGAAATTCCTCAAGGGCATTTGACTGCGTCCGAAAAAGAACAAGAACTGCGCGATGAAGTGGCCAAAGAAGATAAATACAATTTGTTCGAAAAAGCCACTGCTAAAACTAGTGTTGTGCTATTCGCTCCGGTCAGAGGAAGCGTCACCGATACCTTCAACGCCCGCCAAAAACATTATGCCGTAGATGTCGCGGTACCTAAAAACACCCCAATAAAAGCGGTTCTCAACGGGAATGTGATTTTTGCAGAATGGACGCCAAACAATGGCAATTGTGTTATCGTGCGTCACAACAATGGTTTCATATCGGTTTATAAGCATGCCGCCGAGGTTAGTGTGGAAGAAGGGGACGTCGTGAAAACCGGAGAAGTTGTGGCTCTGGCAGGTTCGACAGGGCAGGAATCGACCGGAATCCATTTGCATTTTGAATTGTGGAAAGACGGTTATCCGATTGATCCACAACAATTTATTTCGTTTGAATGATGGAAAGCACTATAGGTTTCGCAAGTTTTGCCAGCGGCATCGTGTTTATCGCAGTCGCTGTGGTTATGTTGGTATTTCCACCACGGAAAATCAATGATTTCTACGGATATAGGACATCAGGCTCCAAACAATCCCAGGAAAGATGGGATTTTGCGCAAAAATTCTCGGCATGGCGCATGTTGGAAGCCGGTTTTTTCCTGACATTTTTATCTTTTATCCCCGGGATTTTCGCCGTTTCTCCCGAGATTATTGAATTCATCGGAATAGCAACATTGATCGCCAGTTGCTTGTATATGTTCCTACGAACCGAGCGTGCCATTAAGAAAAAATTTCCCGTCTAATTATGTCTGTAAAATCGTTCGCAGCCCGGCTTTTCGCCAATTATATTTACGCCAAGACCCAAAAATGGGCCCGAAAACCGGTTGAAACCCAACAGAGAATTTTCCGGGAACTCATCGATAAAGCAAAAGACACGGATTTTGGACGTGACCATGCTTTTGCAGCTATTAAAACCCACGACGACTTTACCCGAAACGTTCCGATTCGCGATTACGAGGCCCTTAAAACGTATGTCGATGTGGTGGTTAGTGGGCGTGAAAACGTGCTTTGGCCGGGAAAGCCATTGTATTTCGCCAAAACTTCGGGAACAACTTCGGGCGCTAAATACATTCCGCTTACCAAAGAATCGATGCCGTTCCATATTGAGGCGGCCCGTGATGCCATACTTCATTACATACACGAAACCGGCAAGGCTGATTTTGTGGACGGCAAGATGATCTTTCTTCAGGGAAGCCCGGAACTAGAGGAAAAGAACGGGATTAAACTAGGCCGATTATCAGGAATTGTTGCGCATTACGTTCCGAAATACCTGCAGAAAAACCGCATGCCGAGTTGGCAAACCAATATTATTGAAGACTGGGAAACCAAGGTCGATGCCATTGTGAACGAAACGATACACGAAGATATGTCCATCATATCCGGTATACCAAGTTGGGTTCAGATGTATTTTGAGAAATTACGATCCCAATCTGGCAAACCGGTGGGCGATCTTTTCAAAAACTTCAATTTGTTCATTTACGGAGGTGTTAATTATGAACCTTATCGCGCTAAATTCGAAAACCTTATCGGGCGTAAAGTGGATTCGATTGAGCTTTTCCCGGCTTCCGAAGGCTTTTTTGCTTATCAGGATTCCCAAACGGAAAAAGGAATGTTGCTGTTGTTGAATTCCGGTATTTTTTATGAATTTATAAAAGCCGATGATTTCTTTACGGACAAGCCTCGACGTTATACGATAGGCGAGGTGGAAATCGGGGTGAATTATGTGCTGATTCTTTCCTCTAATGCCGGCTTGTGGGGCTATAATATCGGTGATACCGTACAATTTACTTCGACTAAACCTTATCGTGTCGTCGTTTCAGGTCGGATCAAGCATTACATTTCTGCTTTTGGCGAGCACGTTATCGGCAAGGAAGTGGAAGAAGCACTTCGAATAGCAATGGAAGGAACGCCTGTGCGCGTAAACGAATTTACCGTAGCCCCACAGATCAACCCTGAACACGGGCTTCCGTATCACGAATGGTTTATCGAATTTGAAAATGACCCGGCAGATTTACAGGTTTTTTCGGAAAAGATTGATAACGCCATGCGTCAACAAAATGTGTATTATGACGACCTGATTTCAGGAAACGTGCTGCGCAAACTTGTGGTTGCCAAGGTTACCAGACATGGTTTTGAGGATTATATGAAATCTATTGGTAAGCTTGGGGGCCAGAACAAATTGCCACGGCTGTCTAATGACCGTCAGATTGCAGATGCACTTAAAACCATCGATTAGCTTAGGGCAATTATCAAATTTTAAAAAATCAGGTGTAAAAATAACCACCACCACCCTCCCACAAGATACCGCATTCCCAAACACCCCAACTACAGAAAACCTATACATTTTCTTAAAAGCCCTAACCACAATCGCCAGAAATACGTCACTCGCTCCACAATCGCGAAAAATACGTTACCCTTTCCGCAATAAATCCTCCAAATAAATAGCCTAAACTAACGCGCAAACCCGTGTCAATTAACCCTATCCTAACCAATTAATCGGCAAAAACCATACATTTGCAGTTAGTGAGAAATATACTGAATGAAAGAACTTAAGAACATCGTTCGTACGCGCGCCCAGGAATCATCGGCGGCGGTAGAACGACTTTATATTACGATGCGCCATTTGTTTAACCGCGGTTTCTACAAACCGATGGGCGTATCGGGCGAAACATTACGGGAAGCCTTGTTGGCGTTAAGGCCGGAAATCTACGGAAGCATTGCTACGGAAAAGGTCGAACTCAACGGTTTGTTATACGTCATCGAGCGTTTACCAGTAGGCATCGAGCAATGCCGTTTCATCAACCTGACGTCCGATGAGGGCTATTCCAAATCCCATTTCCAGGCGATTATTCCGCCAAAGCGAAGACGGAATTGCTACCGTATCGATGCCGAGCAAATGAACGTAGAAATTACGCGTGGACGTTCTGATATTTATGATATCCTGACGCACCTCACGTTCCTGTTCATCGAATCACACAAGATCAAAGCGCGCGTTCTCCTTGATGAAAATACTGGTGAAGTGTCACGAGATTGGCAAAAACTGGGAGAAGTTGTCGAAAAAGGCGAACGCCTCGAGCTTGAGCACAAAGAGCAAGCCATGTCGCACGCCGCCAATGTTTTGGGACGGTCCTTCTCAGAAATCCTTGACGTGTATGACAGTTTCGGATCAGCAGAAAATCCGGATCGCTTTGTTCACGTGGTTTACTGGCTCGGAAAACTGGCCATAGAAGAACTCGTGGAAAACAACAAGCGCACGATTTCCTTCAGCCCAATTTTACGCGAACGCCTCGGCCACCACATCCACGGTGAGATCTGGGCCAACAACATTAAATCGGTGCTCAATGAAAACGGACTTATCAATCGTCCGATACATATCATTTCCGCCAATATGCATTCGGTCATGAATTCGCTTTTTGCGGAATATGTGCTCAAGGCTAAATTCAAGGACAAAGGTGATTATGCCATTTATGAGGAGCTCAGCAGATCAGGCGCCGATGCACTTCGCAAGCCTGTGGAGAAATTTGCCCTCGAATGTGGCATGATTTCACTTCCGGATACATCAGGTACAAACATTGACGTCCAGATATTCGATACCGAAAAGATCGATTGGAAAAAATCGGCATTTCCAAAAGCGACAATAGCCGGAGAAAGCCCGGTAATTATAGTGATGGATTACGCTTTCGGTGAACAAGCCTACGAAACCATCGATGAGTTGCTCAAGCCGTATCATGGCGAAGGAAAGAACAAGATTTTGCTCAACGTCGTATCGGTTTCCATTATGGGTAAAGCTGGTATCCTGGAAGGTGGAAAAGGCGATATCATGATTCCGTCTGCCCATATTAACGAAGGCACGGGAGATAATTATCCGTTTGAAAACGAACTTACAGCCGAACTGCTCGAAGGCCACGGCATTGCAGTGTACGCTGGCCCGATGGTAACCGTTTTGGGCACCTCGCTTCAAAACCGTGACTTGCTGACGTTCTTTAACAAATCGACCTGGGGCGTTATCGGATTGGAAATGGAAGGCGCCTATTATCAGAAAGCAATACAATCAGCATCTAAAATCAGGAAGAGCATTAATCCCGACGTGAAAGTTCGCTACGCGTATTACGCGTCCGATAATCCACTCGAAACCGGAAGCACGCTTGCCTCAGGCGGCCTTGGCACAACCGGTGTAAAACCAACTTACCTGATCACAATCAAGATTCTGGAACAGATTTTAAACGTAAATTAATCAATGAACAAAGAAAACAAACATTTAGACGATCAGGAACTTGACCTTGCTGCCATCAAACAGAAAATGGGAGATGCTTTTGATTCTATGAATACACGGGTTTTCAGGATGTTTCAATTCATTATAAAGAACATCATCATTATTGGCGTGCTCCTCGTCATTGGAGTTGGTGTCGGGATATACATGGACCGCACCCAAAAAACGTACGATCATGAGATTGTCGTGCAGCCTAATTTTGGCAGTGTGGATTATTTGTATGCCAAGATCAATTTGCTGGATTCAAAAATCCAAAAGGGTGATACGGCATTCCTAAAGGCTATCGGGATCAAGTATCCGAAGAAAATGGGGAAAATCGAGATCAAGCCAATCGTTGAGGTGTATCCGTTTGCCAATACGTCAGAAATCAATTTTGAGCTTCTTAAGGTTATGGCCGAAGACGGGTCGATGAAAAAAGTCCTTGAGGAACAGGCAACGGCCAGGAATTATCCGAGACACACCATTTCTTTCCGAACGAGATATCTGGTCAACAATGAGAATACCATCAAACCGCTGATGAATTATCTCAACAACAGCGCCTTTTACAGCGTGGTAAAATCGGAATATATCAAAAACCTCCAGATAAAAATGCAGGCCAATGATCGCATCATCGCGCAAATTGACGGCATTTTAGATTCTTACACGACCTCATCCGGCGCAAAATCATCAGGCATGGTTTATTACAACAATGAGAATAACCAGATCAACGACGTCATTGACAGCAAGGACAAGCTTGTACGCGAACAGGGCGATCTGCGCGTTTTATCCCTGAGTTACGACAAGATCGTGAAAGACCAGAATCTGACCATGAATATTGAAGATACCGAAGTAACGAGCGGCAAAAACAAATTTATCCTCCCGTTGCTGTTGATCGGACTTTTTGTGATCATCCGACTGTTTATCAGCTTCTACAAAAGCCAATCCCTAAAAGCCAAACAACAACTGCAATAAGATGAAGGGAATTATTCTGGCCGGAGGCTCTGGCACAAGGTTACATCCGTTAACGTTGGCCGTAAGCAAGCAATTGATGCCAATTTATGACAAGCCGATGATTTATTATCCCTTGTCTACCCTGATATCGTCGGGCATAAAAGAAATCCTGATCATTTCCACACCACATGATTTGCCGCTATTCCGTCAGTTGCTCGGCGATGGTTCGAAACTTGGATGCCGCTTTGAATATGCTGTCCAGGAAAACCCTAACGGACTGGCCGAAGCGTTCATTATCGGAAAAGACTTTATCGGAAAAGACAAAGTAGCGCTGATCCTGGGCGATAATATTTTCTACGGAACCGGCCTGTCTGCTTTGCTGCATTCCAACAACGATCCGGATGGAGGCGTTATTTATGCCTATCACGTCCACGATCCCGAGCGTTATGGCGTGGTCGATTTCGATGCAGACGGCAACGTACTTTCGATCGAAGAAAAACCCGATAATCCCAAGTCAAATTACGCCGTTCCCGGTATTTATTTTTACGACAACGACGTTGTGGAGATTGCGGCCAACATCAAGCCGAGCCACCGCGGTGAGCTTGAAATTACCGACATCAACAAAGAATACCTCACCCGTGGCAAGCTCAAAGTAAGCATTTTGGATCGCGGCACGGCCTGGCTCGACACCGGAACTTTTAATTCGTTAATGCAGGCGTCGCAGTTCGTACAGGTTATTGAAGAGCGCCAGGGACTCAAAATCGGGTCTATTGAAGAGGCCGCGTATGAAATGGGTTTTATTTCGTCAGATGAACTTCGCGTCCTGGCTCAACCCTTGCTCAAAAGCGGATATGGCACACATTTGTTAGGACTTATTCCCACAAAATGAAATTTTACCCAACAAAACTCGAAGGATGCTTTATCATCGAGCCAAAAATTATAGGGGACGAGCGTGGCTCGTTCATGGAGAGTTTTAACGAGCGTACTTTTGCCGACGGTGTGGGCCAAAATGTTCACTTTGTCCAGGATAACCAATCGGTTTCAGCAAAAGGCGTACTTCGCGGCCTGCATTACCAAACCGGCGAACATGCCCAGGCCAAGTTGGTGCGCGTGCTCAAAGGCGAAGTTCTTGACGTCGCTGTAGATTTGCGGCCTGGATCTGCGACTTATGGCCAATTTGAATCGGTTTTGCTTTCGCAGGAAAACCAACTCCAGTTCTTTGTTCCCAGAGGTTTTGCCCACGGATTCCTGGTACGCAGCGAATCGGCTGTATTTTTTTACAAATGCGACAATTTTTACAATAAAGAATCTGAAGGCGGCTTGATCTATAACGATCCTGAAATTGCGATCAACTGGGATTTTCCCGAATCCGAAATGACGATTTCTGGAAAAGACCTGGAGCAACCCAACTTACAAAACGCAAAACAAGTATGGTAATTCTGGTTACTGGATCATCGGGTCAATTAGGTCAGGCCATCCGTTCGGTTGCAGGCGAATTTCCTGAAGTAGCTTTTCATTTTGCCGATTCTTCAGATCTTGACATTACCGATATTGCTCAGGTCCAGTCCACTTTTGACCGGATTTCACCCGATTTTTGTATCAATACAGCGGCCTACACGGCTGTAGATAAATCCGAAAGCGAACCGGACAAAGCCCGGAAAGTAAATGTTTTGGGAGCTGCAAATCTCGCATCCGTCTGTCTTTCCAAAAACACCACGCTCATACACGTTTCTACCGATTTCGTTTTCGACGGAAACAACGACCAACCTTATTCTGAAGAAGATCCTACGAATCCTGCAGGAATATATGGCATGACCAAACGCGACGGGGAACTGGAAATCCAAAAGATTATGGATCGCCACTTTATTGTACGCACTTCCTGGGTGTATTCGGAATTTGGCAATAACTTTATGAAAACCATGCTTCGTATCGCTTCTGAACGGGAAGAAATCAGTGTGGTCAACGATCAGGTTGGAACACCTACTTACGCTGTTGATCTTGCACGTGCGCTCGTTGAAATAGCGTTATCCGGCAAGACGGTTTATGGGGTTTACCATTTTAGCAATGATGGCGCAGCTTCCTGGTACGACTTTGCCCGGGAAATTTTCACAAGGACAAAATCAACAGTCAATTTAAAGCCAATTCCTACATCGGCATTTCCGACACCGGCAAAACGTCCGGCTTACAGCGTGCTCGATAAATCCCGCATTACCTCGGTTTTCTGGATTAAGATCCGGCCCTGGCAGGAAGCCCTGGCAGCATGTTTGGGAAAATATACATCCTGACAATTTAGGCCTGGCATTCCACTAGAAATAGTGAACCATTAAGCATAAAAAAAGGAAGGCAATTGCCCTCCTTTCTTGTTTTAGACTAGATTATTTCCGAATTATTTTGCGCATTCCGGACCTTCCATTTTCAGCGACAACCTTAAGTATGAAGATGCCTTGGGGTAAATCTATAATTTGGATAACATCTCCCTCGAGGCGTCCGCTTTGCACCACTTTTCCGTCTATTGCAACCAGCGTGTAAGTAGCGTTTCCTGATACGCCGCTGATGCTGACGTGATTTTCGAATGGATTCGGATATACCGAAAATTCAAGGGAATGCTGTTCAGGTGTTCCCAATTCTGGTACAACGGTAATTACAACGTCAAACGTTACGCTTCCACCCGAATTTGTCGCCGTCACAGTGTACGTTGCAGTTGAAGCGTTAGCTGTCGGAATTCCCGAAATAACGCCCGTTGACGTATTAAAAGACAATCCTGGAGGCAACAGCGGTGAAATGCTGTATGATGTCACGTTTCCGGAAACATTCGGAACTAAATTGGTAATGGCCGTCCCGATGGTAAACACATTTGGCGTCGTGTAACTCAAGCCAGTCGGGGCCGGAGCGGTTATCGTAATTACCACTCCGAATGAAACACTTCCACCCGAATTTGTCGCCGTCACCGTATACGTTGTTGTTGGAGCATTAGCTGTCGGGATTCCCGAAATAACGCCGGTTGAGGTGTTTAAAGATAATCCTGGAGGCAACAACGGTGAAATGCTGTATGATGTGACGTTTCCGGAAATGGTCGGAACTAAATTGGCAGTGGCCGTCCCGATGGTAAACACATTAGGCGTCGTGTAACTCAAGGCAGTCGGAGCCGGAGCGGTTATCGTAATTACAACGCCGAATGAAACACTTCCACCCGAATTCGTCGCCGTCACCGTATACGTAGTCGTTGGAGAATTGGCTGTCGGGATTCCCGAAAAAACGCCCGTTGACGTATTAAAAGACAATCCTGGAGGCAACAACGGTGAAATGCTGTACGACGTCACGTTTCCGGTAATATTCGGAACTAAATTGGCAATGGCCGTCCCGATGGTAAACACATTTGGCGTCGTGTAACTCAAGCCAGTCGGAGCCGGGGCGGTTATCGTAATTACTACTCCGAATGAAACACTTCCGCCCGAATTCGTAGCCGTCACCGTATACGTTGCAGTTGGAGAATTGGCTGTCGGGATTCCCGAAATCACACCGGTTGAGGTGTTAAAAGACAATCCTGGAGGCAACAACGGTGAAATGCTATATGACGTCACGTTTCCGGAAACATTCGGAACTAAATTGGCAATGGCCGTTCCGATCGTAAACACATTTGGCGTCGTGTAACTCAAGGCAGTCGGAGCCGGAGCGGTTATCGTAATTACCACTCCGAATGAAACGCTTCCACCCGAATTTGTCGCCGTCACCGTATACGTTGTCGTTGGAGCATTAGCTGTCGGGATTCCCGAAATAACGCCCGTTGACGTATTAAAAGACAATCCTGGAGGCAACAACGGTGAAATGCTGTACGACGTCACGTTTCCAGAAACATTCGGAACTAAATTGGCAATGGCCGTTCCGATGGTAAACACATTAGGCGTCGTATAACTCA
>Ga0265780_10010398_pt1 | contig 11098 bp, 12 predicted proteins | sample P1T30metagenome_FD_192432 | JGI IMG/M metagenome (GOLD analysis project Ga0265780, IMG submission 192432) | Plant litter microbial communities from East Loma Ridge, Irvine, California - P1 T30 | ecosystem: Environmental > Terrestrial > Plant litter > Unclassified | place: USA: California... | reverse complement strand
TTACCTAAAGCCAGTCATAAATGGATGACTCCACTCTGTCATACACTTCCGTTCATAGGTGAATACGAAATGACGTCGATGGTGAAGCTCTGTGGCCTTAACCTTTCACTTCTGCCTGTCGATACCCTGTGGCCATATCCTTTCCTGATTGCTTGCGATACTCTGTGGCCATATCCTTTCATGTTTGCATGTCGACAGCATATCCCGTCCAGAGCTAGGATGGGACCGAGGCTGTTCAGACGGTGGTTGGATAGGTGTGCCGAATCCTCTTTAGTTCTAGGCTGGCGTCGACACTAAGGGTCGGTCTCGGTGACAACTGCCGTGCTCAGTGAGGGTCCCTCTTTCTACTTAATTCATGTCCTGGAAAAGCCATCCTGAAATACTTCGAACCCCTATAACAATAACACCGTAAAACGATATCGAAGATGGGATAAACAGAGCCCGAGACTAGTTCAAGCAGTTCGCTTGCATCATCCCTTGTCGGCCCCTTGTCGCCTGTTCCTCATCATCGCCGTGAGCCCGAGCTACATTTACATGCATCGCATGCAGGTGTCTCACAAGCTTCCCACTTGACCAAGCCACACCGAACAACGTTCAGGACCGATCTTGGAATCCGGTCGATGGTTGAGAAATATCAGGTTTCCATGACAAATCAGGGCGTTCTAAGATGTCGCTTAATTCTCCGAAGACTATTTTAGCTAAACAAGCCAAGTCCTTGATCCATTGCGATGGAAGCGATGCACGTGACTAGCGTACCCGAGCTCTGGTGTGAGGTAGATGTGTCTCAGTCTTCGTGAGAAAGGATGTAGAGGACCTTGGCTTGTTTATGTATGTGCGGCGATGCATCTGAGACGAGGGTCGGGCGATAGACGCCGGGGACAAGCACGCCAAGCATGGCACCGATTGAAACAAGGCCTTCCAAGCTTGACGGCAGACATTACAGATTCAGGGTTATGGGCGCCGTACCGGCTGTTCAGGAAGTACGAACATTGGCTTGGCCCCGCAGGGTAGTCCGTCCAGTGAGGCGGTGCGGAACCAACCAGGGGATCCGATGAAATTAAAGTATATGCTTGCCATGCAAACAAGGTCCTCTTCTTCATCCATAGTATAATACCGAGCACGAGAAGAGTGGTTACGAGTCAATAGACACGACTATACGGTGAGTACCTCTCGTTCATTCGATCAATAAAGGAAGAGAGGGAGGCTGTGCTTCGGATGCTGTTACAAAGATCGTGTGCGTCAGGGGCGGTCATAGCGGGACGCCGGTTTTAACGTTATATTCTTCACAGCTTGGGAAGAGAATAGTTTAGAGAGGAGTACAAATGATCGGGGGGAATGGACTTTTCTCATCTTCGCACTGTCTCATAGATCACCAGCTTATAATTCAAGACAGTCTGACCTTATAATACGATTGATATCTCGCCACGACATACAACATGTGAGTCCTCCTTTGCCTCACCTTACCATTCCTTCGGAAACTGATCCATACAGTCACCCCTTCACAACTAGTTCGAATCTTCCCCGCTAATCGGTTCATTGTTTTCTTACCCTGCCACTCCACACACACATAAGTGAGTGCCTTTCTATCCACTACTTACCCCTTCCTTTTCCGAAGCGAAACCGGCTAACTCCTTTAGTAGAGTTGGATTCAACCTTATAAACACACCCTACGCCGATATACCGGGCGTCTCTTTCTTCCTTCACTACCCATTCCATCTATCATCGAATCTTCATCTACGATGGTAGCCCCTATCAAATCCTCGTCAGGCGCACCTGAATACTCGGCTGTACCCAATGCAGAGGGATCACCTTCATTAGATCAATCACCCAATCCAAACAGAGGGTCCGTGGGTTACGACGACAGCCTACTATCACCCGATGCCGACACCCACATGCTACGTCCGCAATCCGGTACATACCCTGCTCCATCCATCATCAGCAGCCGTAATAATCGAGACTCGGTCTTGAGTACACCTTTTGATAATCGATCCAGTTGGGGAAGTAACGCTGCCTTTGCTGCTGCCGGTTCCGGTGCTGCTGTACGTCCCTTTCCCAATCTTTCCTTGACGATGCTGACGACTAGGGGCGACCCGCTGCCGCTCGAGGTCAATCCAACCTACAACACGAGTCTGCTGGATGGAACAACACCGATGATGATCGACGAAAATCAGAAGAGGACGATGGTGTTGGACACGTCACCCCTGCTGCCGCTCCAGCTGGAGCCGCTGCTTTGAGTGAAAAGTCACCTCGATGGGTCAACAACGGAGAGGGAAAGAGCAGGAAGAAGCTCTGGTGGATACTTGGTGCTGTCTTGTTGCTACTTGCAACCGGTCTAGCTGTCGGTCTCGGTGTTGGGTAGGTCCAACACTCACATTTTGGTTGATGCTGATATCAGATTGACTCGAGGCGACCGAGCGACTCGAACTGGTGCCGGCGGCTCGTCTGCCGAAAACGAAGCAAACGTTGCAAGCTCCCGAACAAGCGGCTCGCCCTCTGCCTCCTCCACCTCCTCTGCCCCTGCTCCTACCGCTACTTCCGGTGGACAAGGTTCCACCATTCTCCTTGACGACGGAACAGAAATGACTTATGACAACCCCTACGGTGGTACATGGTTCTACGATGCTGCAGACCCATTCCGAAACGATGCCCAGGCCAATTCATGGACTCCTCCTCTTAACCAAAACTGGACTTGGGGTATCGACAAGATCTACGGTGTCAATGTCGGTGGATGGCTCGATACCGAGCCTTTCATCGTACCTGGTCTATACGAAACCTATTCGAACGGAACCGCGGGTACTTCTGTCGACGAATACACTCTAATCCAAAACATGGGCGACAATGCTACCGCCATCATGACTGAACACTACAACACATTCATTACCGAACGAGATTTCGTCGAAATGGTTTCCAACGGTATCAACTGGGTCCGTCTTCCTATTGGTCATTGGGCTGTCCAGACTTCACCCGAAGAGCCATATCTCGAGCGAGTCTCTTGGGAGTATGTGCTCAAGGCATTGAAATGGGCTCGAAAGTACGGTATTCGAGTCAACTTTGATCTCCACACTCTACCTGGATCCCAGAACGGATGGAACCACTCGGGTCGAATCGGTGAGGTCAACTGGCTTCGAGGCGCCATGGGTCTCGCCAACGCTCAACGAGCTCTCGAAATCATCCGAACCCTGACTCAATTCATTATTCAGCCCGAGTACGCTTCCCTTATCCCTCTTTGGGGTTTCACCAACGAACCCAATGCCAATGTTGTCGGCCAAGGACCTGTTGGATCATTCTACTATGAAGTCTACCGAATGATTCGAGAAATCACTGGTACTGGAGAAGGAAACGGACCCATGCTTTCCATGCATGATGGATTTGTCGGTATTGCAAGCTGGTACAACTTTATGCCTGGAGCAGACCGAATGGCTTTGGATCAACACCCGTACATGTGCTTTGGCGATCAACGAATGGGCGACTTGTCTGTCATCTCTCGAGCTCCTTGTGAAATGTGGGCCGACTCTACCAACGATACTTCGAGACAATTCGGTGCAAACACTGCCGGTGAATGGTCTGCTGCCATCAACGACTGTGGACAATGGTTGAACCGAGTCGGTGCGGGTGCTCGATACGAGGGTGCTTTCCCTGATTACAATGGTCCTACTGCTGGTCCAGGTGGATGTGATTACTGGAATGATCATCGATTGTGGGATGCCAACACCAAGGCCGAGTTGTTGAATGTTGTTACCAGATCCATGGACGCCTTGCAGGTGAGTATCCGATCTTCTGCGTAGGTGGTGCTGATGATAGAACTACTTTTTCTGGACATGGAAGATTGGAAATTCGACCGGTGACATCCCCGAGGTCAACCCCATGTGGCACTACCGACTAGGTTTGCGAGAGGGATGGATCCCATCCGACCCCCGAACCGCTGTTGGTGCATGTGCGGCTATCGGTGTCACTGGACAAGAGTTCTCTGGGACGTACCCCTCTGCTTGGATGACTGGAGGTGCCGGTGCCGATGATATCCCCGCTTCCGCATCCAACGCCTACCCATGGCCCCCACGATCATTCACCAATGTTGGCGCTGGTCAAATGACCTTGTTACCTCAATACACTACTACCGGAACACCCGTCACTATGCCTCCTGCCACCTACACCTCGCCTGGATCGACCGAAACCATCAGTGCCGGTAACGGATGGGCAAATGCTCAAAACACCCAAGGCGCTTTCGTACCTATCGCAGGATGTGATTACCCGCCAGAGTACTCGGCCGAGAATGTCCAGCCATCTCAGGGAGCTTGCGGTGCGGGATTGACTCAGCAGGCCAAGAGGGCTGAGCCGAAGCGAACGGCTGTGCCTGCTCCTAGGCGTCGATAGAATGAAAAGGGAAAAAGAAAAGGGAAGAAAGTGATTTGTGCATACTGTAGCTATACATTCCGCGTATTCGCGAAGGGCGATAATGATAATGAGATGGACTTGGGAGAGATTTGAGGTGATGGACTATGACTCTGGGTAACGGACAATGTAGGCAGCTTCGTAGTGCTCCATGCAGAGATCAGAATTTTATTGGGACATGATTGCATTTCGGCCATTCATGATTTGCGGCTCATGTCGCAATTGCAAGAGATAGTATCTGTACGTTGCATGGCTGTCAGAGGAGAAGAGTTGCGCCATGACAGCGTCCTAGGCGACGGCACCTTGTTGTTATTGTGATAGTATCGACTGTCGGATAGAGAAAACGAGATAAAAGAGAGATTCGGTGGTGCGAGATATGATATGGAACGAGGGAAGAACTGGAAAATGTCTCAGGAGGATGCTTTACCCCATTTGCCATCCAGACAGAAAGGATACTCAGATTTGACACGGTCTCGCCCAATCTGGGCTTGGGTCTTCTGTATAGCTAAGTGGGTGGCAGGTCAGGAACGAGGATCATTTGCGGTATTGCTGACATCAAGTTCAAGTGATCCTTCAAGGGATCAGCGGATTTGCCATTGAAGCGGCATCTGACTCTGCTCGGCGTATATATACGTACGGAAACAGACCCTAACATCGGTCTTCCAATCTTGGTCGATTATTTCAGTCGGTAGAATATCGTACTAATAATGCGACGGTCGGCGGTTCAAGCCCGTCATCGACCATCTTTTTCGTCTTCCGCCCAACCCATATCTTTGGCCGGTCAGATAGATCTCTTTTTGCCTTTGGATCTTGCCGGTTTTCATGACCCCTCGTCATGCATCTCCCTCTACCTACAGCGACACCTGCATGGCCGCTCGCAGCCATCCTCTTTCGGCCTTTACAACATGTTCTACAGATCTAGTGCCTGCGGTTGCGTCATTTGCCGGCGCGACGACCACAAACCACTAATTTTGAAATCTCGCGCGTGTCTATCTATATCTCCTTCTTTACACTGTGTATATACATCATCGACCATGCCTCCGAAAGTCACGACAGAGGTCGAGGACGATGAGCCTACAGTCACTGGCACTACTTCTACTTCGACTCCGGGAACTGGACCCGGGACATTGAGGCAGAGGTTCAAGTTGACTGTTGATGATATTTCGAAAGAAGTTGAGGAGCTTAGTGTGAAGCTGAAACGCAAGGTACGTTACTCGTACTTCGATTGTTGATGATGAATGGTACTGATGAATAGGGTAATGGGAATTACAAGGTCAGCTGCAAAGCCCTCCTTCTAGAGATGTAGCTGACATTTAGCTTCTGGGTATGATGGAGGCTCGGATAGGGGTGTAACTGATGATTAGCACCTGGAACACCTTTCGATGAGATAGGTAGGTTTCTCTCAGGGAGATCAGAAATAATGCTCATGCTAGATCTGAGCCAGTCCAAGTTCTTTCAGAACCCCGAAGCGGAGAGTAAACCGAAGTCTTGGTCACGATGGGTATTTGGACGAAAGGTGAGTCATTGCTTCTGGGTATAGCTGATGGCAGTTCTTCTTCCCTATGTACGTATGCCTCAAAGATGGGAGCTGATCAATAGGGGTATCCTAGTCGGCGCTCTGGTGGTCTTCTTCACCTTCAATATGACGGATATACCGTATGTCCCCTCGCTCATACGCAGCTGATGATAGAAACGATGTAGCTGAAATCTGGTCGACCCTCCCTACGAGTCTAGACCCCCGTGACTTACTCAACAACCTCACGTTAGTGGAAGGAGCACGTAAAGCCCTCGAATCTAGGGATTTCACGGTCGGCGATGAAATGGTCGCTAAATACGCGTTGGAGAAGAATCACCCAATGATCCTAGTTCCTGGGATTGTTAGTACAGGATTGGAAAGCTGGAGTACGGATTCTGTCTCTAGGCCTTATTTCAGGAAAAGATTATGGGGAACTTCTACTATGATTAGGGTGAGTCTACATTCCCGGGTGTTGTGCTGATGAATAGGCGGTCATGTCGAACAAGTGGGTCGTTGTCTCGATGGGAGCTGATAATCAGGGAGAGATGGTTACAGGCTCTGAGTATAGATCTGCAGACTGGTCTCGATCCACCTGGATTCAAAGTCAGAGCTGCTCAAGGCCTGGACGCTGCCGTACGTTTTTCTCCGTATATCTAGCTGACAAGTAGTCCGAATTCATTCAGGGATATTGGATCTGGCAAAAGATTGTCGAGAACTTGGCTACTCTTGGTTATGATACCAATTCAATGGATATGGCTGCTTATGATTGGTACGTTTGTTGTTCGATTGTGCTGATAGGGAGGAGATTGGCATATTACAATCTCGAAATTAGGGACAGCTACTTTAGTCGATTAAAGGCAAAGATTGAATCGATGAAGAAACATAATGGAAAGAAGGTCGTAATGTGTACTCATTCGTATGTCCTCTTTAGTTTAGAGAGACGAGCTGACGAATAGAATGGGTGGAACCGTGATGATGGTAAGCTGCCTGGTCTGATTTGACCTTAAGCTGATGAACAGTATTTGTAAGGCCTAGAAAGTTGTTGAGGTCAGGGACTAACCAGTAGCATGAAATGGGTCGAGGCAGAGCCTGATGCCGATGGATTCGGCGGAGGTGGTGGACCAGAATGGGTAGAGGTGAGTCGCTTCTCCAGGTCGGTGCTGATGTCAGGACAACATCGAAGCATGGATCAATGTTGCCGGATCTCTGCTTGGTGTAGCAAAAGCAATGACTGCTTTCCTATCCGGTGAAATGCGGGATACCGTCGAACTCGTATGTGACAAGTATGGGCATTGCTGATGTCAGCATCCCGCCGGATCCTGGGTTCTTGAAAAGGTGAGTCTCACTCCGCCGACAGTGCTGATTACTAGTTCTTCTCCCGACGTGAACGAGCAAAGCTTTTCCGACAATGGCCAGGATCCAGCTCCATGTGGGTCAAGGGTGGAAATAGGATTTGGGGTAATGATAACGGGGCTCCTGTACGTCCCCTGCTGGGCTATCGCTGATGATAGGACGACCCAGTAAACGCGACCGATACGCATGGCCGATTCCTCTCGTTCCGTCATCCCGGTACCCCACCCAACGCCCAGAATCTAGATGTGGGGACTGTATCGCCAAATTTGACCATAGACGAGGCTAGTCCTTATATCCTTACCCATACACCGTCTTCTTTCCAGAGAATGATCGAGTCGAACTATACTTATGGATTCGAGAGTGACGAGGCGAAATTGAAGGAGAATAATGGGGATCATCGGACGTGGTCTAATCCTCTTGAGGTCCAGTAAGTGCTCTTGAGCTGCTCCTCTACGAGGCTGATCTCAGGCTACCAAACGCCCCATCAATGAAGATCTACTGCTTGTACGGCCATGGTAAAGAAACAGAAAGATCATACTGGTACATGCAAGGGGAATACGAGCAGGATGACACTCGATCAGACGGAGTGGACGATACTGCCTTCGTAAGTTCTGAACTAGTCTAGGCTCATTCCAGTGCGACGTAAGCGATCCTTCGAATGGATGTAATAATGCCACTACGGAGCGGACACCACTTGATTTCCCGCTGGCTAGGCAGCAATGGATTGATGCTGCTGTTACGCTCAAGGGGGCTGTACCGGAAGTAAGGTCGGGGGTGAAGTTTGGGAATGGAGATGGGACGATTCCTGCCATCAGTCTGGGTGGGATGTGTGTGAGGGGGTGGAAGGGCAAGACGCCGTGGAATCCTGCTGGAATAGAGGTTGTCACTCAGGGTAGGCAACTCTTCTTTTTCTTTGTCGTCAGCTCATGATGTAGAATATCCACATACACCGGAGAGTCTGGATCTTAGGGGAGGAGCTTTAACGTAAGTCTTTCGTCTAGAGTATAGGCTGATGGAAAGGGCGGACCACGTCGATATCCTTGGTGCTACACCGCTGAATGAAGCTATATTGAAGATTGCAGCTGGACGTGGGGATCTGGTGACGGATCAGATAGATAGTGGGATATTAGAGTATGTGGAGAAGATGAAATGGGACTAGATATAGCATAGATATACAAGGATGCACAACTTAGATCATGGGAGAAAGTTGGCTGTGTAATCGGAGAGAACGGAACCCAGCGATCATAGATAATCCGCCGCGAGCGTACAATAATAATATATACTCCAACCCAAGTCTGTTCGAGCAGCTTGATTATTTCGCATGCAATCTGCCAAATCTGAACATACATACAATTCAAGTAACAAAACTATGCTACGTGTTTAATTTCCCTCTTTCCCCACTACAGACAATGTCCTTGTCTACACCGACGCAGTCGGCTCTAGCACCTCTTCGGAATCGGGAAAACGATTACTGCTCGTTGAATGCCTTTTGGACACTTGCGCGCAGATCATCATGTTCCTCCCCTCTTCCACCGAGTACAGGCTCTCCATTAACCGATGGGTTGAATTGTGGACCTTCGCCCGCAGGTGTCAATTGTGATTTATCTCCTTCTGCCAATTCAAGAATTCGTTTGGCGAGGGCTGCAATTTCTCCTTCTCCATCATTGTCCATCCCATCATCTTCAAAGTCGGAATCGGATGAAGCGTGATCAACGGGTTCGCGACGTGGTGCGGAAGGTGCATCGGCTGCGAGCTGCTTGATGGCGCTCATGAGGATTTGGGAGGAAGTAATGTTGGTTGCTAGTCGCTCATCGTCGGCTTCGAGTAGTTGGACGATTGTCTGGCATTAGCTTGTTCTACAACGAGTACGTACCCAGACGGCAATATGCTGGAAGGTGATGTCGGGTGATCCAAGGAATCGGACTAGGTAGGCATGTAATCCTCCATCGGGCTTGTTCCAAACATCGTTGAATGGTGCATAGTCCTCTGCCGCTACTGATTAGCTCGTGCTGCAGGCTGACATACCCTTTGAGGAGAGATTGCCGAGAGCGGCGGCACTGTTGCCCTGGACCTCTACGCTGGGCGAGTTGGTCAAGGGGATTAGGACCTCGCAAATACCCATCTCGAGTAGTTGGGGTTTTAGGTCGTCTACTGTTAGCTTTCGGATGATCAGGGGACGTACCAGACAGGGCGAGGACAGCGACACAGGCAGTCATTTCACTCTGTACAGCCAATGGCACACTAAGCACCAAATCCTTGATCCTCTCTACGGCATGTGCCTCTACGATCGCTCCCTTGTTCCTCTCGCTGCTAGCTGCCAAGTTTCGTAACGTCGAAATAGCATGACATTGGACCTCTTCATTCTCGTCGAATGATAGAAGCTCGATGAGGGGAGTGAGGAAGCCGGAATCGATAATGGGCGATTCGTTCGATGGGTGGATCGAGACGTTTCGAACACATGCGGCGGCAGAGAGGATAAGGGGTAGGTAGGTACTATGCAGGAGTCGCAAAAGGGGTTTTAGGCCTTCTGCCTTGACGATTTCCAATTGGTACTTGTCTATCATTAGCACTACAGGTGGAATAATTCGTAGGGGACATACCGTCAGAGGCCAAGTTACGTAGAGCTAGTGCGGCTTGACACTGGACTTTTAGACTCGAGCTGTCCATCAAGCTGACTAGACTGTGGACCAGCTTGGGCTCGGTTGCCGATAGCTTCCGACGGTTGTTTACTATTGTCAGCTTTCGTCTTGGTTGATTGACTCACTGTCTACGGCAATGTTACTCAAAGCGGTGGTGCAGTAGTACTGAACATCGGTATCGGACGAGTTGAGTAACGAGACTAAAACAGGGATGGCACCGGCGCTGACAAGCTGTTGCCTGTTTTCATCTACCGTCAGCTACATCTTTCCCGGTGACCTACCTGAGTGGGTCATATTGAGGAGAGCACCGGTAGCATTTCGCTGAACTCGCATATCCTTTGATTTCGCTAGACGGGTGAGGGGGACTAGCGCTCCAGATTTAGCAATCTGCGTCTTGTTCTCGTCTATCATCAGCTCTATCAGTTAAGATTGCGTACCGTGCGTGGCGAGGTTGGTAACGCATCCGACGGCGTTGCATTGGACTTCGACATTTGGGGATAACATTTGTCGGATTAGCGGTTCTAGTCCACCAAGGGAGACAATCAGGATCTTGTTGTCGGCTACCATCAGCTCTAACCTTCGTGGTGGACTCACTGTTGACGGCGAGATTCCCTAATGCCGCACTGGCAGCCCTCTGGACTTCGGAATCATGACTCGTCAAGAGATATAGCACTGGATCCAAAGTATCCCTTCCAACCTCTCTCACCTCCTTTTCTGTAATCTCGGCGAAAGCCAGTGCAGCAGAACGTTGTAAATCGACATTATCCGAGAATGATAAAGTGGTCAATGCCGCTAATGGTGATCCAGAAAAGAAGTTTGTCGTGGATCGATCTATTATCAGATTTGTCTTGTTGTGACATACTTTCAAGGTACTGAAGCAAGTCTGCTACTGCTTCCCGTTCATTCTCGAGGAGAAGAGGTTCATATGGGTTCTTGCGACGCGTTCCACCTGTTATTAGTGTGATTCGGGAATACGGGCAACGGGCCTACAGCAACTGCTAACGCCTCCCATGGTGTTGTTTGAACGTAGTCGTTAGGTGCTGTCGTTCCGAGGGTGATTCACGTATTATTTGATTGTAAATAATAGACAAGAGTACAGTATAAGGTATAGGATGTATTGAGTGTACAAGGTAGTTTCAGAGTGAGTGAGCCTAGTGACGCAGAGAGCGGAATCAATCAATACATCTAATAACAACACGTA
>Ga0265780_10010397_pt1 | contig 11098 bp, 9 predicted proteins | sample P1T30metagenome_FD_192432 | JGI IMG/M metagenome (GOLD analysis project Ga0265780, IMG submission 192432) | Plant litter microbial communities from East Loma Ridge, Irvine, California - P1 T30 | ecosystem: Environmental > Terrestrial > Plant litter > Unclassified | place: USA: California... | reverse complement strand
TCGTAGCCGGGCGGTGTATTCAGGGCGGCCACATAAACGCGGCCAGCGCCCGCGTACAGGGCGCCGCGCGCGGACAGCACCGGCGCGCCGGCCATGCCGTGTGCGCCGCCGACGATGGCGACGTCGCCGAAGCTGCCTTTATGCGTGTTGTGGCGCCGCGCCGTGAAGCGGTCGGCGAACAGCGACAGGCTGTTCAGGCGCGCCGTCGCGCGTGGGAGCACATCCAGGCCGACGCCGAGCATCTCGACCCTGACCTCGCCGGCATGGTCGCGCCCATCGGCCGTGTGCAGGCCGGGCTTGTCGCCCAGGAAGGTAATGGTGTGCGTGGCGCGCACCGCGGCGCCGTCCGGGCCGATCACGGCGCCGGTGTCGGCATCCAGGCCGCTCGGCACGTCGAGCGCCAGGATCGGGCAGCGGATGGTCTCGAGGCCGGCCACCAGCTCGCGGTAGTCGCCGTCGACCGGCCGCTCCAGCCCAATGCCGAACAGGCCGTCGATGACGAGGCCCCATTCAGCGCCCGGCGGCAGCATGTCGATCCAGCCGACCGAGCCGGCGCGGGCGCGTTCGTAGGCGGCGGCTGTCTCGGTGGAGGCGTCGCGCCGGCCCGGCAGGTGCAGGACGGTGGCGTCCACGCCGGCCTCGGCCAGGTTGGCCGCGGCTTCGAGCGCATCGCCGCCATTGTTGCCGGGACCGGCCAGCACCAGCACCGGCCGGTCGCGCCGGTCGCCCAGCAGTTCAAGGGCGAAGTCGCTGGCGGCCTTGCCGGCGCGCTGCATCAGGGTGTCCGGCGCCAGGCCGGCGTAGGCCGCTTGTTCGATGGTGCGCAGTTGCGCGACCGTATAAAGATGTCGTTCCATGCTCGTTCGTATCGTTGGGGTATGGATCCATTGTCGTGCATTTCCGCCAACGTCGTCGCGCCGTCCGATCTACAATAGGCACTTGACCCGTTACAGCAGGAGCAAGGCATGGATTGGCAGTTCTGGATCGACCGAGGCGGCACCTTCACCGATATCGTGGCGCGGCGCCCGGATGGACAACTCGTCACGCACAAGCTGCTGTCGGAGAATCCGGAACAGTACCGCGACGCGGCCGTGGCAGGCATCCGGCACCTGCTCGGCGTGGCGGCAGGCGGGCCGCTGCCCGCGGCCAGCGTCGAAGCCGTCAAGATGGGCACCACGGTGGCCACCAATGCGCTGCTCGAGCGCAAGGGCGAACCGACGGCGCTCGCGATCACGCGGGGCTTTGGCGACGCGCTGCGCATCGCCTACCAGAACCGGCCGCGCCTGTTCGACCGCCACATCGTGCTGCCCGAACTGCTGTATGCACAGGTGATCGAGATTGACGAGCGCATCGGCGCCCACGGTGACGTCGTGCAGCCCCTGGATGAAGCATCCGCCCGCGCCGGCCTGCAGCAGGCGTATGACGCCGGCCTGCGCTCGCTGGCGATCGTGTTCATGCACGGTTACCGCCACACGGCGCACGAGGCCGCGGTGGCGCGCATCGCGCGCGAGATCGGTTTTACGCAGGTGTCGGTCTCGCACGAGGTGAGCCCGATGATGAAGCTGGTCGCGCGTGGCGATACCACCGTGGTAGACGCTTACCTGTCGCCGATCCTGCGCCGCTACGTCGACCAGGTGGCGGGCGAGCTGCCCGGCGTGAACCTGCAGTTCATGCAGTCCAACGGGGGCCTGACCGATGCGCGCGCCTTCCAGGGCAAGGACAGCATCCTGTCCGGTCCCGCGGGCGGCATCGTCGGCATGGTGCGCGCCAGCCGCCTGGCCGGCTTCGAGCGCGTGATCGGCTTCGACATGGGCGGCACCTCGACCGACGTCTCGCATTTCTCGGGTGAGTTCGAAAGGGTTTTCGAGACCCAGGTCGCCGGCGTGCGCATGCGCGCGCCGATGATGAGCATCCATACGGTGGCCGCCGGTGGCGGCTCGATCCTGCATTTCGACGGCAGCCGCTATCGCGTGGGGCCGGACAGCGCCGGCGCCAATCCGGGCCCGGCTAGCTACCGCCGTGGCGGACCGCTCGCGGTCACCGACTGCAACGTGATGCTCGGCAAAGTGCAGCCGAATTACTTCCCGCGCCTGTTCGGGCCGCGCGGCAATGAGGCGCTCGATGCCGAAGCGGTGCGTGCTCGTTTTGACGAGATGGCCGACCGGATCGGCGCCGCGACGGGCGAGCGTCCGGCGCCCGAAAGCGTGGCCGAAGGCTTCATCCAGATCGCCGTGGGCAATATGGCCAATGCGATCAAGCAGATCTCGGTACAGCGTGGCCACGACGTCACTGACTATGCGCTGACCAGCTTCGGCGGCGCGGGCGGCCAGCACGCCTGCCTCGTGGCCGACGCGCTGGGCATGAAGACGGTCTTCATCCATTCGCTGGCCGGCGTGTTGTCGGCCTACGGCATGGGGCTGGCCGACCAGACCGCGATGCGCGAGCAGGCGGTAGAAGAAAAGCTGTCGGATGCGGCACTGGATGCGCTGGCGACTCGCCTGTCGGCGCTGGGCGAGGCGGCGCGCGGCCAGCTACTCAAGCAAGGCGTGGAGCACGGGCGCATCGGGCTGGTTGAACGCGTGCACCTGCGTTACGAGGGCACCGATTCGGCGCTGGTCGTGCAGTTCGATGACGTGGCGGCCATGCAGGCCCAGTTCGAGCAGGCGTATAAACGCCGTTACTCGTTCCTGATGCCGTCACGTGCGTTGATCGTCGAAGCGGTGTCGGTGGAAGCGATCGGCCAGTCCGATGCGCCGCCCGAGCAACCCGCCAGCGCGATGACGGAGCAAGCGGCCCCGGCGCCGCAGGAAACCGTGCGCATGTTCAGCGGCGCGCAATGGCACCAGACCGGTATCTACGCGCGCCGTGCGCTGCAGCCGGGACACCTGGTGCGTGGCCCTGCCATCATCGCCGAAGACAATGCGACCACGATCGTGGAGCCGGGCTGGCAGGCGCAGGTCACCAGCTACAATCACCTGGTGCTGCAGCGTGTGGAAGCGCTGCCGGAACGTCGCGCGATTGGCACTACGGCCGATCCGGTGATGCTCGAGATCTTCAACAACCTGTTCATGTCGATCGCCGAGCAGATGGGCCTGCGGCTGCAGAACACGGCGTATTCCGTCAACATCAAGGAACGCCTGGACTTCAGCTGCGCGATCTTCGACCACGACGGCAACCTGGTCGCAAACGCGCCGCACATGCCGGTGCACCTGGGCTCGATGGGCGAGAGCATCAAGACCGTGATGCGCGAAAACGCCGGCCGCATGCGCTCGGGCGACGTCTATGTGCTCAACGATCCGTACAACGGCGGCACCCACTTGCCGGACGTGACGGTGATCTCTCCGGTGTTCGACGAAGCCGGTAGTGACATCCTGTTCTACGTGGGCTCGCGTGGCCACCACGCTGATATCGGCGGCACCACGCCAGGCTCGATGCCGCCGGACTCGGATCACATCGAGCAGGAAGGCGTGTTGATCAACAACTTCAAGCTGGTCGACGGCGCGGACGGCATTCTGCGCGAAGGGGAAGCGCGCGCCATGCTGCAAGGCGCGCGCTACCCGGCGAGGAATCCCGACCAGAACATGGCCGACCTGCGCGCACAGGTGGCCGCGAACCAGAAGGGCGTCGATGAGCTGCGCAAGATGGTGGCGCACTTCGGCCTGGACGTGGTGCGCGCCTATATGGGCCATGTGCAGGACAATGCCGAGGAAGCGGTGCGGCGCGTGATCTCGGCGCTCAAGGACGGCAGCTTCCACTACGAGCTCGATAACGGCGCCCACATCGACGTCGCGATCCGGGTCGACGGGGCCACGCGCAGCGCGGAGGTCGATTTCACCGGCACGTCGGGCCAGCTGCCGAACAACTTCAATGCGCCGTCGAGCGTGTGCATGGCGGCGGTACTGTACGTGTTCCGCACGCTGGTGGACGACGAGATTCCGCTCAATGCCGGTTGCCTGAAACCATTGAAGGTCATCATCCCGCCCGGCTCGATGCTCAACCCGCATTTCCCGGCCTCCGTGGTGTCCGGGAATGTCGAGACCTCGACCTGCATCACCAACGCGCTGTACGGCGCGCTGGGGGTGATGGCGGCGGCGCAGGGCACAATGAACAACTTCACCTTCGGCAATGCGCGCTACCAGTATTACGAGACCATCTCGGGCGGCTCGGGCGCGGGCGAAGGGTTTGACGGCACCGACGTCGTGCAGACGAATATGACCAACTCACGGCTGACGGATCCCGAAATCCTCGAGTTCCGCTTCCCGGTGCGGCTGGAGAGCTACGAGATCCGGCAAGGATCGGGTGGAGCGGGGCGCTGGCATGGCGGTAATGGTGGCGTGCGCAAGGTGCGCTTCCTGGAGCCGATGACGGCGGCGATCCTGTCGAATAACCGGATTCACGCGCCGTTCGGGATGGCCGGTGGACAAGAAGCGGAACGCGGACGCAACCGTGTGGAGCGTGCCGACGGCCAGGTCGAGGAGCTGGGCCATATCGGCAAAACGGACATGGCGCCGGGTGACCTGTTCGTAATCGAGACGCCGGGCGGGGGTGGGTACGGGGAGTCTGCCTGAACCGGTTTGCTCGATTGCTCAGCGGCGCGGGTGACCGCGTCCGTGTCCGCGCCCTCCGTGGTGGTGGCCGCCATGTCCACCACGGTGGCCACCCCAATGCTGGCCGCCGTGACCGTGGCCCCAGCCATGGTGACGCCCGTGCCCATAGTGGCGCGGGCCGCGGTCGTAGTACGAGAATCCCAGGCCGAGCGTTACTGGTGGATAGGCGTAGGCAGGGCTTGCGTAGGGATAGGCGCCGTAATAGGGGTAGGCCGGATAGCTGGAGTAACCATACGCCGGGGCATAGGTGGCGTCATAGGCCGCGTACGGCGGCGCATATACGCAACCTCCGAGGCCGGATGCCAGCAATAGCGAAAAGGTCAGGCGTTTCGCCGCGCCTTTGATCTGCGAATTCATGGCAGACCCTCATCGGGGACGATGATTCATTCTATTCCCGCGCCAGGCCGCCGTCGGCGGCGTATTTGTAAGGAATTGCTACGACGATAGGGCCGACCGCCTGGGAAGGCGATGATTTTGAACTCAGCCGTAACGCTCAATGCGGCGCAGCATGCGAGCGCGCCCACGCGGCCACATCGGAGAGGGCACTATATGTCGCATCGATCGGTTTCACGATTAGTCTTGTTGGCGCTTTGCGGAGCATTGGGCGCGTGTAGCAGTACGAGGCCCGAGACGTGGTCCACGACGACCACGGCACCCCTGGCGCCAGGCGCTGCCGCGCCGCTGGCCATGGTCGGCACGGCCTGGGATAACTTCAATCACCGCGGCACCATCATGTGGGCTTGCCGCGACCTGGCCAGCGGCAACATGGTCTCGACGAGCATGTGTCACGGCCTGGTCAAGGATGACCGCCACTGGCCGGGAATGACCGTGCCTCCGGATTATCGGGGCATGCCTGATCCCTGAACCCCCTCAAGCGGCGAGGGGGCTTACACCAAGCCGGTCATCCGCTGACCCGGCTCCAGGCTGCCGGCGAACCGGCGGGCATATTCCTGGGCGCCGAAGGCCTCGACCACAAAATCGACGAAGGCGCGTGTCTTGCCCGGTAACAGCTCGCGTCTTGCATAGTAGATCGAGATTGCCCCCGCATCGCCCCACCAGTGCGGCAGCACACGCACCAGTTCACCCGACTCCAGCCATGACAGTACATCGGGCACGGCCAGCATCGCGACGCCCAGGCCCAGGCGCGCACACTCCCTGACGGCAGCCGGATCGTTGACGACAATCGTCTCCCGTGTCAAGGCGGCGACCTCGTCGCCCCGGGCATTGCGCATATTCCAGGTGCGGATGCGGCCTGATGCCAGCGAACGCATGACGATGCAATCGTGCTCCAGCAAACCCGAGGGATCCAGCGGCGGCGTGCGCTGTTCCAGGTAGGCTGGGGAGGCGACGGCGATGACGTGCGCCGGCGCCAGTGGTCGGGCGACCACGGCGGGAGCAAGCTCGAAGCCGCCGCCGATCGCGGCGTCATAGCCTTCGGCGATCAGGTCGACCGGACGGTTCTCGAAATGCCATTCGGGGCGGATGCGCGGGTAACGCTGCAGGAAGGCGGGCAGCAGCGGCAGCAGCCAGTCGATCCCGAGCGAAGGGGAGACGCTGATCTTGAGGACGCCGCCCGGCGAGCCTTCGTCCGTCGCCACCGCCTCGATGGCATTCTGCAACGACGCCAGGTTGTCGCCAATCGCCGCCAGAAAGGTCTCGCCCGCCTCGGTCAGCGTCAGCTTGCGCGTCGAACGCTGGAACAGCCGCACCCCCAGGTTGCGCTCCAGCATGGCGACGTTCCGGCTCACCGCCGCCGGGGTCAGCGCCAGGCGGCGCGCTGCGGCCGAAAAGCTGCCGCCTTGCGCGCTGCGTACGAATGATTCGAGGTTTGCAAGGTCTCCATCCGTCAATATTAAACGAATGATTGAAAATAATTCAAATATTTCAGTACTAATCAATCGTGATTAAAACGGCGAAAGTAGCGCTACCGAATCCCTCGGCAACGACATCCCACAGGAGCGCTACATGAACCAGCCGATCTCTACCCCATCCCTTCCCCTGGCTGGCAAGACCGCCTTCGTCACCGGCGGCTCGCGCTCGATCGGCGCGGCGATCGCCAGGCGGCTCGCCGCCGATGGCGCCAACGTGGCATTCACCTACGCCGGTTCGCCGGACCAGGCCAGGGCCGTTGCGGCGGCGATCGACGACGCCGGCGGACGCGCGCTCGCCATCCAGGCCGATGCGCGCCAACCGGAGGCGGTGCGCGCCGCCATCGCCAGGGCGGTGGAGACCTTCGGCGGCCTGGACATCCTGGTCAACAACGCCGGCGTCGCGGCAGCCCATCAGATCGAGGACATCACGCTCGAGGACTACCATGCGATGGTCGCCGTCAACGTGACCGGCGTCTTCGTCGCCACCCAGGAAGCGGTGCGCCACATGAAGGAGGGCGGCCGCATCGTCCACATCGGCAGCACCATCACCAGCTATGCCGGAGTGCCCGGCCTCGCCGTGTACGGGTTGACCAAGGGCGCGGTCGCCGGATTCAACCGCAGCCTGGCGCGCGACCTCGGGCCGCGCGGCATCACGGTCAATACCGTGCATCCGGGCCCGGTCGATACCGACATGAATCCCGGCGACAGCGACTTCGCCAAGCTCCTGACCCAAGGTATCGCGCTTGGCCGCTATGGACAGCCGAACGAGATCGCCAGCGTCGTGGCGTTCCTGGCCAGCCCCCAAGCCTCCTTTGTCACCGGCGCCGACATCACGGCCGATGGCGGCTTCACTTCCTGAACCTCGCGAGGAGATCCACCATGAGCCAGGCACTTCCCACGATCGGCATCATCGGCGCCGGCCAGATCGGCGCCGCCTTCGCCCGCGCGCTGGCGCGTCGCGACATCGGGGCGATCCTCTCCAACAGCCGCGGTCCGGAGAGCCTGCGGGCGCTGGCCGACTCCATCGGACCCGGCATCCGCGCCGGCGCCCGTGAGGAGGCGGCCGCCCAGGACATCGTGCTGGTCGCGGTGAACTGGTCGAAGCTGCCGGCCGCGCTGGCCGGACTGCCGGACTTCGGCGGGCGCATCGTCATCGACGCCAACAATCCGATCGAGGCGCCGCTGTTCAAGCCCATGGCGCTGCATGGCCGCACCTCGAGCGAGGTGGTCGCCGACCTCGTGCCTGGCGCCCGCGTGGTGAAGGCCTTCAATCACCTCCAGGCTCGGCTTCTCGAGGCCGATCCGGCCGAGCGCGGTGGCCGGCGGGTCCTGTTCCTGGCGGGGGACGATGCGCGCGCCAGGGCGCAGGTCGGAATGCTGATCGAGCGGCTGGGCTTCGCCGGCGTCGACCTCGGTACGCTGACCTCGGGCGGCCGCATGACGCAATTTCCGGGCGGGCCATTGGCCTCGCTCGAGCTGGTGCGGCACGGCTGATGCCCGCCTTTCAATCAACGGATAAGGACGAAACCATGTCTCATGCAAGCGATCAGGGCGCTGTCGAAGCGGCTGCATCGGCGCCGCCGGCTGCCTGGCTGGCGGTGTTCTCTCTCGCCTTCGGCGCCTTCGGCCTGGTGACGGCGGAATTCCTCCCCGTCAGCCTGTTGACCCCGATGGCGGCCGAGCTGGGGGTTTCCATCGGCACGATCGGGCAAGCCATCACCGCCACGGCCGTGGTGGCGGCGATCGCCGGGCCGTTATTGATCCTCGGCGCCGGCCGCATGGACCGGCGCACGATCGTCTGGGGACTGATGGCGCTGCTCGTGCTGTCGGGAGTCCTGTCCGCGACTGCGTCGACGATCGCGGTTCTGCTGCTCGCGCGCGGTCTGCTGGGCTTCGCCCTTGGCGCCTTCTGGGCGATGATGGCCGCCCTGGCCTTGCGCCTGGTCCCCGCCGACAAGGTGCCGCGAGCGATCTCGATCATCATCATGGGGGTTTCGCTGGCGACGGTGTTCGCGGCGCCCCTGGGCGCTTTCCTGGGGGAGCAGTGGGGTTGGCGCGCCACCTTCCTCGCGGCGTCCGGTATCGGCGTGCTGGCGCTCGGGTTCCAGCTGCTGGCCCTGCCGACCTTGCCGGCGGTCGCGGCGCCGGCCTGGCGTCGTTCAAGGTGGCGCTGTCGCGTCGCTCGGTGGCGCTCGGCCTTGGAACGGCGCTGCTGGTGATCTCCGGGCATTTCGCCGGGTTTGCCTTCATCCGGCCGTTTCTCGAAGAAGTCCCGCGCCTCGATATCCCGACCGTCTCGCTGGCGCTCCTGCTGTTCGGGCTCGGGGGGTTTATAGGTAACTTCATCGGCGGGGCGATCGCGGCGCGCAGTCCTGCGCTGGCGGTAGCCAGCGCCTCGCTCCTGATCGGCGCGGTCGCCCTCGCGCTTGGCCGGTTCGGAGAAAGTGCCGGCGTCGCGCTGCTGGCGACGGCGCTGTGGGGTGGCGCGTTCGGCGCGTTCCCGGTGTCGATATCGATCTGGAATGCACGCTCGGCGCCCGACCATGCCGAGAGCGCTGGCGCGCTGCTGTCGTCCGTATTCCAGGTCGCCATCGCCGCGGGAGCGGTACTCGGGGGATTGATCATCGACCGATTCGGGCCCGCGGCGGTGTTCACCTACGTCGCGATCGCGGCGCTGCTTGGGGCAACGGCGATGTTCATCGTCGGCCGCGCCGAAGAGCGGCGCGCTAGGGCGGCCTGACGGCGCGGCGTCAGGCAGCCGCGATACCGTACTTGCGCCGCGCCGCCTGGTACTCGTCGGTCAATGTCGCCAGCCGCGGATGCTGCGCATCCTGCGCGCGTATCCCCTCCAGCAGCTGGGCCGCGGCATCGCCCAGCGGGTGATCCCACCCCAGCTCGTTCACCTGGCGAAGGATGCCCCCGGCGGTGGCCACCATCACCTGCAGGTTGTTTGGGGCGATGTGCAGCGCCTCGAGCAGGGTCTGCACCGCCCCGCGCACGTCGCCCATATTGCGTTTTTCGTCGGCCACGCCGAGCAGGATTTGCGCCTGCGCCCGCAGTTGCTGGCCCATGCCCTCGACCATGTCGGTGCGGCCGGCATTGACGAACACGTGCATCGCCTGGTCGACCGAGACGCCGCTGTTCGACTCATTCATCACCGTCAGCATGACGTTCGAGGCCTGTTCGTCGAGCTGGTGATCCAGGCAGGCCTTGGCGAGATCCATGCGCAGGCCGGGCGAGGTGGCGCCGCCGGCGCGCACCGCCGTCACCGCCGCCTGCAGCTCGGCCACCGCGGCGCCGGCGTTGCCGCTCTTGTCGAGCACGAGCGAGTTGGCGTAGGCGCGGCAGGCATCCGCCGCCGGGTTGCCGCGCATCGAGCGCTCCAGGTCGCGCACCACGCCTGTCGCGCCGAGCAGGTCGTCGCGCGTGACCAGCGCCTTGACCAGGTTGACGTGGTCTTCGGGATTGCGAAACTCGGAATAGCGGGCCTTGGTCACCACCTGGCGGAAGGATTTTTCGGCGCCTTCGACGTCGCCCGCCGCAAGCGCTACTTCGCCAAGTTTGCGCAGGCGCCGCACCACGTGCGGCGAGATCGCCACCGCGTCTTCGAGCACCTTCTTGGCCAGGTCCGGCTCGTCGCTTGCCTCCAGGCAGCGCGCCAGCAGGTCGTAGCCGGCCATCAGGCGCGGATTGGCTACCAGCAGTTCTTCGAGGATGGTGCGGGCGTCGTCGACCTGGTCGAGGGCGAACAGAGCGCGCGCCATGCCCAGCGCGGCCCAGCCGAGGGGGCGCTCGGCCAGCACCTCGCGGTAGACCGCGGCGGCCTCGTGGTGCTCATGCAGGGTGGTGTGCAGCTCGGCGCGGATGCGGGCGAAGTCGGCGGCATAGCGCGGTTGGGCGCTGGCGCCGTCGCGGCAGGCGTCGATCGCTTCGCGCAGCTTGCCTTGGGCCGCCAGCTTCCACGCCGGGAGCAGGGCGCCGCGGCGGGCCAGGGCGCGCTTGATGCGCTCGCTCAGCATCTCCACCGTGAACGGTTTTAACACGTAGTCGGTCGGCGTCAGCTCGGCCGCGCTGACCACCTTGTCGTAGATGCCTTCGGAGGTGAGCATGATGAAGATCGTCGAGGCCGAGATCAGGCGGTGGTGGCGCAGGTCTTCCAGCAATTGCTGGCCGTCCTGGCCTTCGCCGCTGCCGCTGGCCAGGTCATACTCGCACAGGATGACGTCGTAGGCGCGCCGCTGCAGCTGGCGGATGGCGGTGTTGGCGTTGATCGCATACTCGACCTTGCCGATGCCCGCCAGGTTCAGCATGTTCTGCAGGCTGGTGCGCATTCCCGGGTTCGGGTCGACCACCAGCACCGCCAAATTTCCATTCTCTTGCATCGTCGCTCTCATCCAGGTCATCCGGCGCCTCGGTGACGGCGCGCGTTTAAATATTGTCTACCGTAAAGATACCGGCAAGTTTCAATCCGATCAAGGAAACTGCAGTGTCATATTGTCAGTCGGCCGACGGCCCGACCATAGTGCAACACTGTATAATAGCGGGCTATCTTCCACCCTAGCAGCCACGCTGCATCAACGACTGTCCAAGCCATGTTGATTCTGCCGGGTTCCAATGCCC
>Ga0265780_10010395_pt1 | contig 11098 bp, 10 predicted proteins | sample P1T30metagenome_FD_192432 | JGI IMG/M metagenome (GOLD analysis project Ga0265780, IMG submission 192432) | Plant litter microbial communities from East Loma Ridge, Irvine, California - P1 T30 | ecosystem: Environmental > Terrestrial > Plant litter > Unclassified | place: USA: California... | reverse complement strand
AGAACGCACAGAACAAAAGACCGAAGGCGACAGGATCGCAGAGCGGCAGGACGCCCTGGGATTGTAATCTCGCCTACAGGAACTGCGGGATCTTGCTTTACATGTCTACTGTACTGTTCTTTGGAGGGCCAAAGCGGGGGTTTATATTGTTTTTTTTGTTGATGTTGCTGACTGACTCCTTGAACAGGCTTGCTTGCTCGGCTTTCCAGGCTGTGTTTCAGCGGCGGCAGACGAGATTTGCTGGCTTGCTGACTTGGTTGGCGGAGCAGAAGAGAGCCCCGGCGCTGAGGGCGCAGGCGGCTAGTTTGGGCGGTGTGGTTCAGAGGGTTTCCGAGTTGATTTGATGGGATTCTTCATGCGTCTCCCCATGGAGACGGGCTGTTTGCATGACTCTGACGGTATTTCACTACTCTTCGGCCCTGATGATAACAATTGTTGTGTAACTTGGTGTGTGTCCTCCGGTCTTGATAGAACATGTGGGGAATTGGAATGGGATGGAGACCTACCTGTGTAGGTATAGGATCTGCGGACAAACGATGCATGTCATCGATGATGCGGATCCTGTTGTCAATCTTCATGTCGCTACTTTTTACCCTTTCTTTTAGTTACTGCCTTCTGCGGCTTGTTCCCCGTTTCTCTCGCCGGATCCCTGCCGGCGATATGATGACAAGCGCGGTGATCGTTTCTTGATTTTTTTTGGAGCTGCGAACCGGGCTTTTCAGAAGTCTGCTGTGTACTGTGTCAAGTTGGCAGCACTTGTCAAGAATCATGACACCGCCTTGATAAGAAGGATAGAGCAGGATGATGGAACAGCACTAAAATGCTATCCGATCGCAACGACTCAGAGCTCCCGAAGAATTGCAGAGCGGGTTGAGGATCGGAGCGCCGGTTCGAAACGGTTTCTGGCTTGGTCCTTAGGGAAATCGGGATGGTAAAGCCACACCACGACTGGCGCCTTCCACACCCCATCCAGCACTCGCCACGGGGCGACGGCCATCTGTCATCCCGCTATGTGGACATTACACTTTGCGGCTCCAGCCAACACCACTTACTGTGTGGAGGCTGCTGCTATAGAGTAAGAAGGATGTCGTACTACGATTGGCCAGAAGGGGAGATTTCGATGTTGCAATCCACAAAATACAAAGGTACAGGTACATCGGTACTTCTCCAGAGACAAGAACGAACCCAAAACCAACGCAGCCAACCAAAACACGAGCTCTGCAAGTCTCTCTCAGAGAGCTCACCAGCCACGCGTTTTCACGCAACGGCAACACGCGCATGAACGCCTCTTAAGAACACGGGAGGGAGCAGACGTTCGTACCACAAACTTACAAGCGTATATGTGTACCTACAGTACTGTAATTGAGTATTTTAGGTTACATGTAGCTATGTATACCGGCGAGCGTGCCGCCCTATCATCGTGCATATTCCGCGCATCACGGCGTCCCAGCCGCCGGATTTGGGCGGTTAGCGTGGTGGTGCTACGCAGCTTGGGTGAATGGATTGTTGGATTGTTGGCCAGGTAGGAAGGTTGGAATGACGGTGGCACTGAGCGGTAAGAAGAATGGGACGACCATGTGCGTTGTGGCACTTGATGATGGCGACAAGGCGATTGTTAGGTAGAGCCGCGGAGGTGGATGTATGGTAGAATCGGAGGGGTTGGTTGGGTTGGTTACTTCAATGGTTGGGATGGGATGGCATAGGATGAGATGATAAGGTACTCCAAGAGACGGAGTCCGAAAGGTAGGTGTGCATACTTTTGGCTGTTTGCAGCCATCTTTAATCGATTGATATCTTTGACACTACTACTGAAGAGTTCAAGTTGTTTTAAACTTGAGGAATCAACTGTCTCGTCTTGTCCTGACATTGTCTTGCATGTGAAAAACCTCCTGATCATCACGATCTCACAGTGCGACAATCTCCTCTTTCGCCTCCGTGCACGCAGTCTGGAACCATTGATGCTCATCACTTCCAGTCGGCATACACAGACGACAGCCCGGAAAAGACATCATCGCCGTTGTTGCCCGTCCTTCTTGCCGTCTCCCCTGGCAGGCGTTGTTGTTCTGGCGCGCGCTAGATCTTGCCTTCCTCCTTAGGTTGGTTTGTTAGTGTTGGCGGCGCCCCTGGATAGTGTGAGGGAAGTCCGTGAGCCCAAATCCACCCTCAATAATCCCAATTCCATCGGCGGCACATAAGCTAGCGCATGCCCCGGTCAGAGCGAGCGAAGGTGTCTGCTAGCAGTAGCAGTAGGGTTGTGCGCAAAATGCCAGACCTCAACCTGGCCAAGGCGAGACGACCAATCCTTACCACCTCCCATGTCCATGCTGCCACCACTCAAGGCCTGGACTTTGACCAGGACGACGGGCTCCATCTGCTCTACCACCACCACCAACACTTGAATAATCAACACTCCCTCCACCACCAACACCCCCTCCAATCCCTACACTCCCTCCAACACTACGACTCTCGCCTCCCCGCCGCCCACCGCTACCCTCACGCCCTCCAATCACTCGACTCACGACATGATTACTTGCACTCTCTCTTGAACTCAGACCTAGCAACCACCACCGTCTGGAGCGGCTTTGGAGCCGGAAAACAGGCCGTCTTAAGCGTCAGCATACCCGCAGCCACCGCGCCACGAGGCGGACGCAGAGGCAGCATGTCTTACCGAACAGCCGCCGACAGGGCTCACAGCATAATGGTCGCCGACGAACCCATCGTCGAGACGGCGCCCAGCTCGCCGCCCGAACTGAGCTACAGCAAGAGTTCTAAGAGCAGCTCCTCGTCTTGCCGCTCATTGTCGCTCGACAACGCCAGCCGGGAGAAACTGGCCAACTTCGAGGACATTACACTGGAAGGGACTGGCCGGGACTCAGTCGAAGACTGCAATCTGAAGCCCGAGAGCAGACCTACGCTCAAGAGACCCCAGCATCGAAACAGCTCGACGGACAAGCTGGAGATGCCCAAGCGCAGCGCCCCACCTCCCCAACTGCGGGATACGACAAACAGCAACGCAAGGGGTTACCCCAGCCTGCAGGTTGCCGTGGGTAGCAGCATACGAGATCAACGCTCGCCCGTGGGTCGTGGCATGCGCAGGGGCTTTACCAGCCCATCCTCGTCCAGTTTCTTGGGCCTGGGACGAAACTCGTCGCGCTCACCTTCGCCCGGGAAGGGTTTGATGTCCTCTCCGTTATCTCCGGACATTCCTACACCGAAAGTGTCGCAGGACAACGGCCGCTTCGTCAGGCGCACATCATGGCAGCCCGGCAAAAAGACCGTCAAGCAGCTGGAAGCCGAATACGACGATCTGGACGAGGAAGTCCCCGATGAGGCCATCCTGGAGAACGTTCCCTTCACACCTACACCCGGACAGCCTCGAGCAAGCCGCACGCCTAGCCCGCAACGGCAACCCTCGTATACTAATTTGCTTGCTGTTGGCGCGCATACATCGCTTCACTCGGCCAACGTGCCCAAGAATGCAAGGCGGCCAAGCAGGTCGCCTCGCTCTCCGAAGAGCCACAGGCCTGGACTCCCGCGCAGTGCGACTACAACTTCTTTCCCGTTGGATGCTTTCGGCAGACCGCAACGCGCAAAGTCTTGGACCGACGACTTGAACATGGAAGCTCGTCAATTGTCGCAGAAGCTCGAAGAATACGCCGACCGTACTTCTGGAGACAAATTGCGATCCGCTCCTGGCAGTGCAGCAAACAGCCCACCAAGAAACAGCGTGCAGAGGACTAGGACTGCGCCAAATCTCCCCGAGATGCCTCCTGTGCAAAAGGGCAACATCATGATTGATCCGCTGCCTGTCAGCAAGGAAAAGGAGGCGGTGCTCACTCGCACGCGCCCATCTTGGTTGCCTCCCAAGTGTCAGAAGGAGGAAAAGAAGCATATGAAGGAATGGGAGCAGATGATGGCTCGCGCAGCGGAGGCCGAAAAGAAACGTGAAGCAAAAGAGAAGGCAGCGATTGACAACAAGACCGAGCTTGACGGAAGCATTGCTCGTATCTGGGAGCAGCATGTCTTGCCTAACTGGGACGCTGTGATCAACGAGCCACGGACTCGAGAGCTCTGGTGGCGTGGTGTCACCCCGGCTGCCCGTGGTCTTGTCTGGCCAAAGGCTATCGGAAACGACCTCTCGCTCTCTGCATCCTCGTACACTGCTGCTCTTGCTCGTGCTCAACAACTGGAAGCTCGCCTGGACGACCTCCCAGCGGAAGAACGCACCAAGTCCAAGGAGGCTGCCTGGCTCGATGCCATTGCTCGCGATGTACCTGCTGTCTTCCCCGATCTGGGGATCTTCAACTCAGACCCGCCTTCGCCAGCTCAGCAGACGCTTTCCAATGTCTTGAAAGCTTACGCCTTCTATCGATCCGATGTCGGCTATGTCTATGGAACACACCTCATCGCCGGTCTCTTGTGTCTTCACACTTCCCCTGCGGAGCCCGAGACCGCCTTTGTGGCTCTCGCCAACCTTCTGAACCGTCCCACGCCACTCGCATTCCTCGTCCACGACCAGGCAGCGATGGGACGCACCCACGACATGGTACTCAGCACCCTCAAATACAAATCGCCAACTCTGCACGCCCACCTCACATCACCCGATCTCAACCTCACACCTTCAGACCTACTCGACCCGCTGTTCAGGTGTCTGTTCGCCTACAACCTGACGCCTTCGCACGCCGCGCGAGTCTGGGATCTGTACGTCTTCGAAGGCGAGAAAGCGCTTGTGCGCACTGCGGTCGCAGTCCTGGCGAAACTTGAACCGAAACTCTACGGCAAGCGGGACGAAGTGCTCGACCTGCTTGGCTGGGGTAACGAGGGTCGATGGGAGCTGGGCTCCGAGGAGGAGTTTGTGACTTCAGTGCGCGAGGCGGGCAAGGTCGATGCTAAGAAGCCTTAGAACTGCTTTTCCGCATGATGGACGAGAAAACAATATGTTAGACGAGCTCCCTGGAGGAAGCAAAGACGCAGGCCGCAGGGCGCAAGACGCACAACAGAGACGAGAGAAAGAACGAATCAGAATTATTGCGATGAGGAGTAGCAGCGTGCTAGACATTGCGCGCTCGGCTTGAACGCACACATACACAGAGACAGAGACACACGGCCTTTTTTTTGAACGGAGACGAGGCATTGAGAGCCAACTTTCCCTTTCACTTAACATGCGTCTGCATCGAAAGAGACGGGACTTCCTACTCGGAAAGACTATGGTGCTCGGGCATAATGAATGAGAAGCAGCGTGAAGCTCCCTGTGCCTGGCTCTTTCCATTCTCTTTCCAGTCCGATCCGGTCGTTCAATTTGGACATTTGCACCAGGACCGGACAAGGATACGCCCTTGAAGGATTTTGGGATCCATCTTTCGTATTTCCTTCATACTCATTCTTCTACTTCTACTTCTTTACTTATTCCTTCTTCTTCTTCTTCTTCTTACCTGTCTTGACAGACGTCCTCTTCTTTTTCGTAATGTTGGCTCAAGACAGTCGCTGGGGAAACACTTCCATCGTTTTCCGGTTTTCTTTTTCCCGCATTTCATATATTGTTAATCGAGACTTGGGAAATGGACGTTCGATCTTTTTTCACTGTTGGACAGGAGAGAGAAGGAGTGCGTCTATTGGATTGCACAGGCATGCGCATTGGATGGGCGTGGAGCGGACGGGAATCAGATGGGGAAGAAAGTACGTACGCTGTACTCTGTATTATTGTCTAGTTTCACACTTTGGGCTGGTCTGTGCCTGGAACAATCCTTTCCGCTTGTTCGTGACTCTGGTTTGGTTGATTCTTTTGTCCGCTATGTGGGTGCTGATATTACAGACGCGAAGGCTGAACGATCGACATCACTGGAGAACGCACAGGACTCCACTGGACTCGACTTGACTCAGAACAGAAAGAAAGGAGGAACACCAGACGAGGCTCAGAAGGTTATCAAGAATTACTCGACTTTCACTACTTCAGGAGTGAACGAAAGTTGCCCAGTCATAAAAAAGGAAGACGCCACCCGACTCTATCTATCTCTCAACTATGTGGCTTGCGCACCAGGGACGAGTCAACATCGCTGGCCGCGGAACAGATACACGGAATCGAAGGAGGAGAAGAGAGACTAAAGACGCGATCAAATTCGCTCGACTCTTGCAACTGCTTCAAGACGTCTGTCCTTGAGGTCATGGCCATGATGATCGTGAACTGGAAAACCTTCGGTCAGTCTTGACATCTTGAGCTGAAGATTTCTGGCCCCGGAACCTACATGTACGCAGAGCGAGGTTTGTGGTGGATGGTAGTACGACGATGTTTTGCGGAGCTGGAGGTAGCCGAGTATGATGGCTATCGTCGCTAGCACGGAAGCTATTATGCCGAATATGAGAGTCCCAAGGGCGTCGGATACCGGTCCCGAAGACTCTGTTGACGGTGGGGTGATGTTGCCCGAGATTGAGATGTTGGAATGCGACTCGAAAGAGCGGGTGAGGTTGGAGACCAACGGGGCCATTGCTGTGAAGGTAGATGGTAAAGAGTTTTACTGGTCTTGGTGACAAAGGGCTCTTTTGGGAGGGTTATTTCGATTCGATGAGATGGAGGCGAAGATTGATGACCTATTCGTCTGTTCGTGGTCGTTTGGTGGGGAGAAACACTGATACTTATCTCGTAGTAGACCTGCAACCCAGCTGTCGCCCTGGCACGATCATATGTCGATCTAGCACCACACAGTGGAAATGATGGTGGTTTATTGGGGGCTTCTGTGTATAGTGACACTCCATGTCTTCACGACTATGCCAGACCCTATGGAAGGGCGATGAACCACCACGAGATGAGTGAATCGGTAAACAATGTGGTGGGATCATAGCTCTGACCATCGAGAGTCCGACGTTTCATGGCCCTGCAATAAGGCAGTAACTGGCAGTTGGTGTCCTGCATGCAGGTTCGTCGCCACTAGCAAGTGCTGAACCACCACGAAACAAGAGGATCGGTGCAGAATGTGGTGGTTGAACCACCCAATCGCTTGCAACCCAGCTAGCTCACTCGCTAAATGTGCCGTGCAGTCGGCCGCAGTCCCACATTCAACTTCGCATGCAGAGTGGAAGCAGTGATGCCAATCACCTAACCACCAAGATCATGCCCGACTGCGCCTGATCTTGGGGCACCAACCAGTGGCAACCACCACGATACACCCAAACAGGATTAGTCTGGTGGCGGAAGCTAACACGACGTGCATGGCCACGTCAAGGTGCGTCTGGGTCGGCCTCTGTTATCGATTGTCCTGCTCAACATGACCCAAGCCGTCCAAAATTGGGAGGTTCGCCTTCAGACTCCTGTCCTGCAATTCCGAGTCAACGAAATGCAACAAAGCTGGCCTGTCACTTGTTCTCAGTAGCAAGATCATACTATCACGGCACGATCCACTGACACGCTCAGCAACTATCTCCTCGGTTAAATGCTTCTCTCCCGGGATCGAAGGACTACATACTGGATACGACATCCTGTCAAGCAAAGCATCGTTGGCAGCCTTGCACCTGGGCCATTCACTAGAGTACGGGAATGGATCAATGTAAGCGATGCAAAAGAGATCTATGTCAACATTGCGATAGGGACTTTGCAACCACGTCATCTCTCAAACGCCATATTCTCGCAAAACATACGGACAAGAGCACCGGCGCAAGCCCCCATCATGAGCATCGATGCCTGAGCTGTGACGCCAGATTCTCAAGAAACGAAACTTTGAAGCGGCACATTCGCTCGAAGCATACCAAGGAGCTGATGTCACGGTGTCAATTCTGCATGGAGAGTTTTCGCAATGACTACTTCGCTCGACATGAAACCAGATGTGCTATAAAGTACTGGGCCAAGGTCTGCAAGAGTCCAATTTTCACAAACCACACTCAACATCACAAGCCGAACGATGCTCATTGGAGTTCCACAACTCAGTGGGTCGACTTTCCTGATGAAACTCATTTGGTTCACGAGACACAAGACACATTGCATGTAGTGCACGAACTAAACCTTAACATTCGACTCGCTTCGAAAGCTCTCTGGCTTGTGTTCCTACATTACGAAAAGACCGAAGACGTTGACTCGTTCAAGGAGACTATCACTGCTAGTTTCCGATTGAGCATACCGGTCTATTTCGAGCACAGTGATCATTACATCAACCTCCCGCGTTTCAACAGCCTATTTGCACTGGTGTACAGCGTTGGAGAATACATCTGCGGCGAGCGAGGAATCAATGATTGTGACAACGACGGCTACACGCTCCTGAAACATGCCTGCATCGCGAATGCCGCCAGTCTGATCGAGCCGCTGTTTTGGAGGGGCATAGTCTTCGCTGATGATACACTGTTTTACGCCATCCACAACGGTAATTTTGACACCGTTCAATTCTGCCTTGCCTTGGGCGCAGATCCGAACCCGAGCTCATATGCTGAGCAAGATAGCCCTCTCATGGCGGCTCTCGAAGGCTTGCACACCTCGAGCATCGCCGCTCTGCTGATTGAGTATGGCGCGGACGTGTGGGTAAGAGACTCGCAGGGGAAGACACCACTACACTTGGCAGCAAGGCAAGCTAATGCCGGGCTCCTTCGTATGTTGCTGGCCAAAGACTCGTCGCCCGAGTATCTTGCTGCCAGTGACGAATACGAACGTTGCGCGCTGCACGAGGCGATTCTTTACGCAGAATGTCCTCACGCTTCCTTACCCTTGGAATGTGTAACTATCTTACTGGATGCTGGCGCCGACGCAACGTTCCTAGATTCGAAAGGAAGATCGCCTTTGGCCATTGCCGCTCAGTGGGATTGCGAAGCGGTAGTGCGACTGTTGCTTGAGAGAGTACCATCATTCACTCAGAATCCTGTGTCGCTCGAACGACCTCTCACGGAAGCCGTCATAGAAAACAACAAGCCTATGGCACAGATCTTGATCGAGGCTGGTGCGAGTGCCAACGACCAGATAATGTTCAACCATGCAGTCAAACATTCATCAGCGGAAATGGTCCAATTACTGTTCGGAGCTGGAGCGAGACCGGAACACATTTCCGAGAATACTATCGACTATCTCCGTGACTTGGCACTGAACCAGAGAGACAACCTTACAGAAGAGTTTTGGTCCAACGGTGTGGCCAAATACAAGCTTCTGCGCCAGTATCGTCCGTTCGATCAAAATATGGACATGGAGATGATTCCGGCGTTGGCTCTCAATTCCTAGAGCATCATTGTTCATCACTCACTATTTCACTGTCCCCCGTCCCACCCGCTCCATTGCACAAGCAGCGTTTTCCCTGACCTCTCTTGTGACATTAGCGGCAGGCTTCACATCCCTAACCAACCCAACTCCGGTCCCAGCATAAGTAGTCAACCTCGCATTCGCGCCCCATCCATCATTGCCTTTCTTGAGTGCTTCGTCGTGCAACTTCTTATTCTCTTCAAAGCTCATACCCTTGGCGGCGTCATACCAGCTATCGTTTAGTACGCTGCGGCCACCGTAGCGTGTTGGCCAATCCGTTGTGCCACGTAGGCTATCGTACAATTTGCCTCTCGCTGTGTTGACACCGCCATCTGATGCGTTCAGGACAGCGTCTTGGTACCCTTTGGCCATGTTACTTTCGGGACATGCGAGGTATCGGGTGCCCATCACTACGCCGGAGGCACCGAGTGCGATGGATGCCGCTACGCCACGACCGTCCATTATGCCACCGGCGGCCATCAGAGTAGGAGCTGGAATATTGTTTTCTCGACAGTAGGAAAAAACAGTATCGTCGACCTCGGGCAACAGACTGATGAGACCAGCGCATTTCTCGAGCCCGTGGCCGCCGGCATCAGAGCCTTGGACTACGAGGACGTCGGGTCGGCAGGCCTTCATGGCTTGCAACGCATCTCCCACGGTTCCGACTTGGATCCAGATCTTTGTCTTGTTGCTCGTGACACGTCTGCACTCCTTTGTCCAGGTAGCCAATTGATCAGGGTGCTCATCTGCGAACAGCCAGACCGCAGCTGGCATGTGGCGTTCGAGTATTGGTAGTGCATCTTGCAACAGCTTGTCGCCAGCCCAGAGTAGGAAGCCTACACCTACTGGCAGCATGCCATCGGCCGATTGTACTTTGAGTAGTCGTTTCGATTGCTGCAACTCATGCTCCAGGGTCGAGGCATCACTGCCGGCTCCGATGAAGCCCAAGCCACCTGCATTGGATACTTCACATGCCAATTTGGACAGCGCGATCAGGCGCATGGGCGCTCCCGCAATCAGAGGCGTGGAGATCCATGGGTATTCGCTTTGAAGTTGATCCATTGTTGTTGTGACGGTCCGTCGCGCGCCTTCTCGAACGACAACTTCGCTCTACGTCTCTTGAACGACGCGACCATCAACATCGTGCCAACAGCCTTTTGCACACTCGACCGAGGCTAACTGGTCAGTCTCACCATCATCACCCCGTCGAGCGTCTCCGCTCAAGCGCCATCTTCCTCCGCATTGTCACCTCCACTTATTTGAGCGACTCGGAGAGCATTCGACTTAGGGAAGGTAAGCCGAGCCCGGCCCTCGACACTTTCAACCTCACATCACTCACATCACCTTTGAAGCAAGCGATCAGTCGCTCTTTCCTTCACTGACGCCGTTGTTTGCCCCTCCCGCCGCCGCCGTGCATCATCCCGAGACCGGTGTCGCGACATCAAAATGAACGCTCCCGACAGGTACGTTAAAACACCACCCGCTCCAATCAATCTCCCGGCGCAAAAAGCATATCACGCGCAACACAAAAGAGATGGACTACAACGAAGATCACCCTGCGGTGGAGATCAATATGGATGTTCCTATCGTCTTCACTGTGCGCGAAGTCCGGGCTGTTCGTCTCAAAAGGCCGTCCAGTCCAGCTCTGTATTCTCAAAGCCTCTCGACTAAGCGCTCAGGGCATCAAGGCGAGCAGAGTCACTTGCACGTCCCTCAGGGCACTCAGCGCACTACTGGATACCTTTGGACCACAAAAATCAGGCCCCAAATTGACATTCCTGACAGGCACGAGCTGTTCCTTCTCGGAGATGGCGAGCGCAAGATCGAGATGGAGACGGTGACCCGTAAGTCTATGTGCCTTCACAAAGACGATCGCATGCAGACTGCTAACAA
>Ga0265780_10010393_pt1 | contig 11099 bp, 13 predicted proteins | sample P1T30metagenome_FD_192432 | JGI IMG/M metagenome (GOLD analysis project Ga0265780, IMG submission 192432) | Plant litter microbial communities from East Loma Ridge, Irvine, California - P1 T30 | ecosystem: Environmental > Terrestrial > Plant litter > Unclassified | place: USA: California... | reverse complement strand
GTGGCTGCACACGTGTACCCGTCCTCAAGGCCAAGATCCAGGACTACTTCGGCAAGCCGCTCTCCTTCACCCTCAACCAGGACGAGGCTGTCGCTCGTGGCTGCGCTTTCTGCTGCGCCATTCTCTCGCCAGTATTCCGTGTCCGTGACTTCTCCGTCCACGACATGGTCAACTACCCCGTTGAATTCACATGGGAGAAGTCAGAGGACATTCCGGATGAGGACACCAACCTGACTGTCTTCAACAAGGGCAACGTCATGCCATCAACCAAGATCCTCACATTCTACCGGAAACACCCATTCGACCTCGAGGCCAGATACGCCAAGCCTGAGCAACTGCCAGGCAAGATGAACCCCTGGATTGGCCGTTTCTCCGTCAAGGGTGTCAAGGAGGACCCCAAGGGCGACTTCATGATTTGCAAGCTCAAGGCACGCCTCAACGTGCACGGTGTGCTCAACGTCGAATCCGGATACTACGTCGAGGAAACCGAAGTCGAGGAGCCAATTCCCGAGTCTCCGTCAGCAGAGAAGAAAGAGGGTGATGTACGTTCCGAATTTCCTTCTGATCCTAGTAACGGGCGGCAAAGCCCGCCCGAGCCTGCCGCGAAACGACACAAGCCTGACGCTGATCCTGTACTTGCGCGTCCTGCTTCTGCGCACGTAACAAATGAGCTAACAAATTATGCGCAGGCAATGGACGTTGACAAGGACGCCGCCAAGGAGCCACCGAAGATGCGCAAGGTCAAGAAGCAGCAGCGCAAGGGTGACCTGCCACTATCAGCCGGAACTGCTTCGCTTGACGAAGAGAGCAAGCAGACCCTGGCTGAGAAGGAGAACTCCATGATCATGGAGGACAAGCTCGTTCAAGACACCGAGAACGAGAAGAACAACCTCGAGAGCTTCATCTACGAGCTCAAGGACAAGATTCTCGACGTCTACGCCGAATTCGCTAGCGACGAAGAGAAGGCCAAGCTCAACACCAAGCTCGAGACCATCGAGGTAAGTCCCATCAGTAGTACGATATATGAGCTGCGCTGACATCTACACAGGAATGGTTATACGACGAGGGTGACGACGCGTCGAAGGCACAGTACGTCTCCAAGAAGGAGGACATCCGCTCCATCGCCGGTCCCATCATTCAGCGCTACAACGACAAGATCGAGGGCGAGCGACAAGCGGCCATGGAGAAGCACCAAAAGGAACACGCCGCCAAGCAAGCCGAGCTTGAGCGCGCAAAGCGGGAAGCCGAGTCCAAGAAGCAGGCTGAGGCGCCGCCGGCGGAAGAGCCAAAAGACGCGGAGATGACAGACGCCGAGGCACAAAAGCCAGACGGCGTTGAGGAGGCTTCTTAAGCGGAGAGGCATCTGCGAAGGCGTAACGGCAAAGTGAAAAGCATTTGGTCGGCGTGGTAAACTAAAGGGCTACGTTTGGCGCCGAGGGGAAAGTTTTCTCTGTTCAACTTTTCTTCTTGTTTTCTCTGTGATGACGATCATGGTAATGCGATGCTTATGATAGACTAGTCCATAGATGAACGAACACGATATCCAGTTTTGGAACTACAATGATATGTTCCAGTGCTTCCATCACTCGGGTGTAGTCATTGTGTGCGTGATAAAAAATGGTTTTCAAGATAGCAGTAACAGTCACTCAAGCAGGCTGGAGAGTGGCTATTGGGTAATCATTCGCACTGTCAACATCTACCTCATACGATGTACAATCATAGACAAAATCTGTGAATTCTATCAACTTGTGGTTTCGTAGTAATGTAGACTTCCGCGCACCTGTTACATGAGCGTACACAAGCTCTTTGCCTGCTGCTCCTCTCGCTCCTTCTTGTCAAGCAGTGCTTCTAGAGCACATATTTGAACGTCTCCATAGACATCCCTGAACAGGCTTTTACTCGTTCTTCCAAATCCGACCTCGATCGACCAAAAGTCTCTCCGCGCACCATACTGAATCAGCAAGGTGCAAGATTTGTACCAAGCGTCCAAAAGACTATGCGAAAGCTTTGCACCACCGTCGTCAGCATACAATATGGTCTCATGTATCGAGATCAAGAAGAGCAGCCAGACGGATTTGCCGTCGTTCAGATGAACAGGCTGATTTGGGTCTGCCCCACGTTCTAACAGCAACTGCACCATGTCCACGTTCACACTTGGATCATCGCGCTTGGAGTGGTATTTCATGTTGATGGGTGTTACTCGACGTGGGCGGAGCGCGTAATCGAGTAGTGGCCGCCCGCCCTTTCGCATGTTGTTTGGATTGGCGTCTAACTTCGCGCGAACGTACTTGACGAGACGTGCTTGCACGGTTAGTGCAAGGAAACTGTAGTTATCGCCCTCTCTATACACATCCTTCCGTCGTTGGCCGACTGTATCGCGGGCGTGCGTCCAGTGGTTTCTAGCACCACGTGCGTGGTAACTGTTAACGCAATCCACGTCATCTAGCACCTCTACTAGGGAAGAGTCGGGGCTCGGGTCGGTTCTCTCAGTTTCGTACGCGTAATAGAGTAGCTCGTCTGTTATTCCTATGACTTCGTTGATTGAGAGCCGTTTCTTGAAGTCGACGTCCGGGAGTAACTTGAGCATCACAAGGCACATCTTGCACAGGGCAGACGTGGAACTGAACTGGCCCTTGAGATTGGCTTGTAGTTGGGGGTAGTAATTGTCCTGTAAGAAGTCGCCGACAGTCCGGTGGAGGAAGTCGACTGTTGGACCCAAGAACAGGGGATGTCTAGAGTGACGAACCAATTAGCAAGTCTCGAAAGTCTGGCACATGAGTTGATGGCTGGGAGCGTCACCTACTCTTCGTCATTGACAACAAGAAGATCGTTACATCTATTGTGAATCAGAGACTTCCACTTAGGATACATTTCTTCCAGTTTGTCCTCGCGGAAGGATCGCATGTTAAGGTTGGTGGCATAGGCGGGGTTCTTGCGTTCGCTTGCCAGCAGTGAGAACGCGAATAACGGGAGCGGTTGCAGCTGATCCACCGTTATCAAGAATATCTGCGACATCTCTTCAAGATACTGTGGCTGGACGGCGTTCAGCATACGCTCGAAGTAGGCTTCCAAATCTGCTGGGAACAGATTGACAATCTTCCACAGCGTCTCGACATCTTCGTCTCGGTTGACGGCGTGTACAATGTCACGAGTGACGAGGAATACCCATAGCCATACGCCTTTCGCGAGGTCTGCGATTGCCCGCATCATTGTTTCGCGAGTAAAGTCAGCGTCCTCCAAACGTTGGAAGTTCTTATTCTCCGCGAGCTCGCGCTTAACGTGCCGTCCCATGTCTTCTTTGGTGAACCTCTTGATGTCGAATGTGCGAGAAAGTTCACTGAAAAACTTCTCAAATACCGAGCGGGGTCGCGTTGAGGCGCAGATCTTGATGTCTTTGGATGCGGAAAGAAACTTCAGAGTATTAACAACGTCCTCTTCAGCTCCATTATACTCGTCTAGACCATCGATGAAAAAGCAGAACTTGACTTCTAAATCCTTCTGGGTAGCGATGCGCGCGAAGGTAGCTTTCAGTTCCTTTACATCCCAGTCTTCGTGCTCTAGGCGGTCAGGACACACTATCTCCATGAGTCTTGGTACAGATTTGAGTATCTGGTAAAGAAGCGACTGGAAAAGTCCCACTTGACTCTTCTGCATCTCGTAGCCTTGATTCCAGAAGTAGTAGCTGGCCGTGCAGAGTTTGGTCGTGCCGGCCCACGCCTTAAGGCATCCAAGGGTGCTAGGGTGTTCAGACACGAATTTCATCAGAGTGGATTTACCGCTGCCCGCCTACAATGGTACATCAGTGTGAGTTCATAAACGAAGGGCGTTTTTATTACCCGTCCTGTAATGCAGAAGAGTCCATCATCCTTCTCAGTGCTATATAACCAGGCTGTGAAGGGGGTCAATGACGTATCGAATATCCACGTGTTCGACGCTTGGTCAGCTTCTGGAATCTGGCTCCATCGTCGGCGAATTACTGGGAAGTACAGGCTTCTTATGATATCAGTCTGCTTGATACATGCCCTATGTTCTTTCTCAAGCGCGTCAAGCTTCGTTTTCAGACTAGCTAATTGCGCTATTTGTGTGGAGCTTTCGCTAGTGCGATCCTGTCGGGAAAGGGTGAGGATTTCGTCTCGAATCTGATCCAATTTGGCGTCGTAATTGATAGCAAGATCATCCTGGCCTTTCTTCAAGGCCTGTAACTTGGCTGACAACGCAGAGTCATGATCACTGGAGGAAAATCAAGTCAGCATATGTGCTTCCCGACCGTTGATATTTACAGCTCCGGAAGGCTTATACTCCCAAGTTTCACGCTAATATACCTTCTGATGATGTATTCAACATTTAATCGGATCTGCTTGTCCAGCGCTTCAAGTCTCGTTCGTAGAGAAACGATGTCTCGTTGTTTCCAGAAACTTTGGAAAAAGACGCGGCTACTTTCGATGGTCTTCGAGCGACCCTCGCGCATGTGTAGCTTGGCGATAGCCTTGTGCAACTCTTCGGCTATGTTGCGGCATTGTTGGACCATGCCCAAAATGTGCTTCTCATGCACGGAGAGCTTCTGACCAGAAGCTTGCTGGATCTTGACTCGCTCATGATACCTTTCAACGTCTTCCACAATGAGTTCAAGCTCTTGAACCTCCGCAGTTGTGCCGTGAAGGGAATCGCGCACGTTCCGAACCCCAGAGGAGAATTTGATGCCGAAGTCGATAAACGATAAGATGTTAGATACCAGCCCGATTATGGCGAGTGCCTCCGCCATTGTCGAGACCAAAAGTAGCATGTAATTTCCGCGGGTGCGAAATGATAAGTGTATCGCTGCCAAGATGCTGACCGGTAGCATAGCCCCGCTGGGCTTGCAGTTGCTTTGATCCTGATTGGGTAGACAGCAGAGGGTGACCGCTGAGCACCTCATGGGGCGAAGTCGTGGAGGCGGTAACGACATCTCGCGGACGCATAGATGAAGATTTGTTCTTAGCTATCCGAATCAAGCTGAGAGCTGTGCCGCTCGGTCTTTTAACAATACAAGCGTGGCAGCAATCGCAGACCTCTCCGTTAAGAACGCAGCTAAGGTGCAAACTGTATACGCTCCGGTCATTGCCAGAACTTTCACTCGGACTGTCCTGCGCAGCCGAACTACTTCGAGACACCACCACGCGCCCATGGGAACTACACGTTCACCACCCTGGAACACCAAGTTCGTCCACCGTTGCACAGCTCATGGCTGTGGCATACTTACGAAACTTAGATCAACGCCCCCGCTCCCAAATTGGTCCCATTACGAGCCAGCACCAGCTCCCGAGAATGTTGAAAATAACGAAACGAGACCGCTAGTCGGGTGGAATATAAACGGCCGAACTCCACTGTGGCAGCACGACAACAGCTGCATTCGCCTACCGACACAGTTTTTTCGATGGCTGGCAGGCGCCCTACAGAGCCTCTTGCTGCTTACAGCTGAACTCGCATCTCCTATTTTTCTCGGTGTTCGGTATCTGATGTCTGCTATCGCTGAATTTCCGGAAACCATCTGCGAGTATATACCCCGTCCTCTCGCGACAGTGATCTGGTTCTGTTTGCTCGCGACCGTGATCGTGAATGGGAGTTACCTTGGCATCGCGCTGAGTCGCAAAGAGTCTACGTCGGTATTGCTTCCGGTCGAACTTGCATCGACGTTTCTGTGGGCACTTCTTACTAGCATTGTTACAAAACAGAGGGAGATCTCCGGGCAGAGATAATACGGTCTGATCAGGCGCGCTCACCTTGTTCCGTTGACTATTTGGGTAGGTAGACGTGGGGAGTAGGGAATGTATCCAAAGTGTTGTTCAAAGAGGCAGCTGGCGAAGCGTTCCACCGCCCCACTTTGATGACGAAGTTTGATTAATCGGAGAAGGAAAGCGCAAACACGCGAATGAGGAATTTCAGTGCCCAACTCTACTCGACACCTTGTTTCCAAGTTCTCCCTTGACTACACATGATGGGAAGGCGACGATCCCCGTGCTTAGAGCTTAATTTCATTCATGGTTTGGCGACATACGGAAGGCTTCGACTGGAAGACCTGACCGTCCCGAAGTGCTTCGCGCTTTCATCGTCCTTGCATCTTCACTAACGCCACCAGGAACGAGAATAATCTGTGTCGCATTTATTTAGGTAGAAGTATATAGTGTATTAGGACGTATCGAATTGTTAAGATTTAATAGTATGCATGCAGCAACGCGACACTCTTATCCCACACATGGCTGAGCAATCAATATCTGGCTGTACCGAGCGGCCCAATGAGAGTGGCGTAACGTATGCAGGGGTCCGGCGTACCTGCCCGAAGTTTAGCGAGCTTAGGGCTGACAGGCTGTCCGTTCGTCCTCCAAACTGTCTCGCAACATTCCCTGCGTCTTCTTTGAAACATGCTATTCGAGCCGCTAAGAATCTCCGCAAAACGAGTTTTAGCGACGTCCTCATGTTCGTCACCCTAGCTGCACATCGCTCTCGCTATGCAGCCAGAAGTCAACACACCGAACCAACACGTGACTGCAGAAGCTGCGTACCAATCCGTAAGAGGTGTTGTTCGGAGGAAGTCTAAATCAGGGTGCGGAACCTGCAGGTAAGTGGACTCCCGTGTCCAATGATGAGTACTCAACCGATTGGCTGTTTGCTTTGCAGCGATCTGGGGTACTCAGAGATCTGTGCCTGTGAACGCTTACCGACACCGACTAGAGCGCGAAGAGTCAAGTGCGACGAAACCAAGCCTGTATGCTCTCGTTGTCGCTCCACCGGCCGGACATGCGAGGGCTACGGATTGTGGGGTGGCGGAGGGAACACCTACGTTGAAAGATACGGCCGAGTGTCAGCGTCGATTCAGAAGCCTCCAACTAAAGTCTTGGGTGTTGAGGAACTCAGGTATCTACAGTTATACAGGATCCGCATCGTTCACACAACTTCCGGTTGGTTTGCTTCGAAGTTCTGGAACTCGATCGTGCTACCAGCAGCGTCGTCAGAACCGGCTGTCCTCCATGCTGCTGTTGCGTTGAGCGCTGCGCACAGATGCAGTTTCGATGCGGCACAAGCTCCGGATGCGCGAGAGAAGTTCATGCTTCAGCAATATGGCAAAGCAATCCAGTCGCTACAGCCGCTGTTGCGGCGTGGAGACACAGCCTCGGTCACGGTCATTCTGGTCACCTGTCAGTTATTCACCTTGCTTGAGTACCTCCGCGGGCAATATCAACTTGCCGAATCACACTTACGGAACGGTCTAAAGGTTCTGATCAACATGACCACGGAGAAGGATTGCTTACATGATGGTGTCCTTGTAATCAAGCCGTCTTCATTTGAAAAGAGTATCGACAAAGGCATCGTGCGCAGCTTCGCGACCCTACATATGCAAACTAATCTGTTCGGTTCCAGTCTAGAAGATCTCGATGTTTTTCTTCAGCCGATAGACAACACCATACCATACCCTACTTTTACGACTATCGAGGAGGCCAAGGACACCCTTGATGTGCTGCTGCATGGCATTGTTCTCATAACGCAACGATATCGAAAGATAGGGCCAGGTACTAATGACGAAGTCGCTGCGGTAACAGCAGGACAAGGAGAGATCGCGAACTATCTTGCGATGTGGTACGAAACGTATCTGGCTACACTTGTCTCGGTCGACAAACTAGCCGCAGCTGCCGGAAAGAAACCAAATGAACCATTGGCGTTCGGCGGAAAGACGCCACCAACAAAGCTTCCGACAAGCCGCGAACCATCAGTCCTCAAATTGCTACTCATGTATCATACCATGGCGGGTATAATGTGTGGCTGTTTGCAAATACACTCGGAGCAGCAGTACGAATCGTATAAGCAAGCATTCCTTACGATACTTGTGCACGCCATACACATCTTTGAAGAGTACTCCTTGGCAAAGTCTATACCCGATAATGTCAATCTCCACGATTCGATTGGCGAATACGGCTTTATAGCAGCTTTGTATTACACGGCTATCAAATGTAGATACCATCGCATCCGCCTCCATGCTATTCGGCTCCTGCGGGTGATCCCGCTAAAGGAAGGAACGTGGGATTCTTTCACGGCAGCTAATATCGCGGAGACAGTTATGGAGCTTGAAGAGCAGGATACTTACTTCGGGGATAAAGCCGAAGACGGCTTCTCTCTATCAGAGATACCTAGTTTGGAAGATTCGTATAGCTGGTCTTTGATGCCGGAGCATAACATGTTCCACGATGTGGAAGCAACGACAAGAGGAGACCTCACGAACGAAGTCGTCGTCATATGCAAAAGACGGCGATTCGACGGTAGCCCGGAAGTCATTACGTTCCACGCCAATCCCAAACCCAGACGCAACACCAACGACAAACGACATTCCTCTACCTGAAGAGAGCCAATACAGCTAAAGTCATTGGATGCAAAACCAACACCATTCGATCTGGCGCATCAACTTCCTCCTGCCTAAAGCTACCACTCTTCAATCTCCCGCTGCGTCCAGGCCCACAACTTTTCTCCCAGACCCGTATCCTTGGACAACTCACTCCCCATACCCAACACACCCACAGGTTGATAATACCGTCCACTCAGCACGCCCTCCGCAGTCGCCGCCCAAACCCCGTTCTTGATCCCTTCCTCCAACGACCCACACCTCTTAGGCGCTACTTCTTTCGCCAGATACTTGATCTGCTCATCACCCCCCTCTGCGCCTTTGTTAAAGATCTCCGTCAAAACATCGCCAGGGTGGATGGCCACACAGAGGATCTGTGGGTAGTGCAAGGCGTATTGGCGCGCGTAGACTACGTTGGCTAATTTGGATTGCGTGTATTTGTTTACACCTGACAGATTAGCTTGAGAGGATTTCAACGTGTCGAATGCGATACCGCCGTCTGGCAGGGCGGCAGTGTGAGCGTGGCCCCGCGAGCTGGTGGAGATGACGCGGGGGTTTGAGCCCGTGATTTCGGCAGTGGAAAGCAAGGTCGGTGTGAGGAGCTTGAGGAGGAGGGCGTGGCCGATGTGATTCGTGCCAAATTGGAGTTCGTGGCCTTGGGGTGTAGTGCCGGGGTGGCCGCCCATCTATCGTCGCAGAAGACGAAGGTCAGTTATCGCACACATCGACACATGTGCACACAGGAAACCGAACAAAAAGAGATAAGCGACACCTCGGAGAAAGAGTCAGGACATACAATCCCCGCATTCAACATCAAAACATCGAGTCGCCCTGCACACCCGTCCACCACTTCCCTCGCCGCTCTTGCTACTGAATCAAAACTCGCTAGATCGCATTCAACGAATCGAACATCGACGGTTGGCGCTGTAGCTTTTATTTCAGAGACGGTAGCCTGGCCGCTTGCGACGTTACGGGCGGCAATCCAGAGTTGTGCTGGGTTTAGGGTGGCGAGGGAGAGGGCGGTGGCTTTTCCTATGCCGCTGTTTGCGCCGGTAATCAGGATGACTTTTGAGGAGAGACTGGGTGTGAGAGACATGGTTATGTGAATTGGAAGGGGGAACAGAAGAAGTCCACGAAACTAGGAGTCGGAGTGCTGGGGCCAAACAGTTGGAAGGTGGGATGTGGCGCATGGGTCATATGGTGTATTTCCGTTCATTTATCTATTGCTCCTATTTTCGAGTTTCCGACTTATCCCTCGTTGTTCCAAAAGGGTTCTTGTGCATTTCCATAATGCGTATGATTCGCTAATGTTTTCCATGGTTAAGGCGTCCAGCATGGGAGACTGCGGAGGCGCAAAGGCACCGAGACTCCGACGTAGCGGTACAACATCCTCCGGGAGCGACAATGAAGCTTCCCGTGATGCTTAACGATGACTGAATTACAGCTATTCTTGGATAAAGTGGCTTTTGGCAGTTCTAACCACCATCAATCGAGATAGCATAGCTGAAGATCGTGTCCTCTCACAGCACGTACCTTTCCCCTCTTCACCGTCAACCCACCTTACACAACCTCCCATCCTGCGTAACAATCCCCTCCCTCTTCCCCCCATCCAGATCCCTAACCTCCCACTCATCGCTCCCCACGCCTCCAATCGCCCAAAACACGCCTTCAGGATCCCACTCCCTCTTCATCCTAGCCAACCTCTCATAATTACTCCCAAAGAACGCTTCCTTCCACTCCCATTCCTGCGCATCCCCTTCATTTATATAACTCCCACTCCCAGGCGTGACATTACGCCAACCCTGCATATACCCCTGCAGTCTCTGGTGTCTTTCTGTCAGCGCCTCATGCGACAAGATGGGTGCTTTGCCGTCCCAGTGCGCGTTGGATTCGTAGGCTTGTGCGTGGAGGACTGTGGTGCGGAACGCGGGGTTTACGCTGTTGTTTGGGTTACCGGAGACGGAGAGTGTGGGCGCGTAGTTCATGCCGTGGAAGGTTAGGGAGCCGTTTTCGACGACGTGGCGGATGGCGAGGTGGGAGGTTTCTAGTGTGGACGGGGTGGAGAAGGTGGTGCGGGGGAAAAAGCGGGATGCTATTAGGGTGTGGCCTGTTGTTTCGCCTATTACTCTTTTGGAAAGAGGCGATGCTTTGTTTGTGGGGTCGTTTTCATATGGGAAAGATAGAGTGAGAGAGCGTTTGAGTGTCGGCATAGGTTGCTGGATACCGAGATCATTGAGCTTCTGGAGCAACGGGCGGACAAATTGCCGATATTGGGTGGTGGTTTTGTTGGGAACCGAGATACTGACAGTAAAGGTAAGACCTGCGCTACTACTGCTTGGGTAGATGAAGCTGTAACCCAAGCCGCCTGCGTCACAGATGGCGATCGAAAACTCCCAGTACGCGCGCATGCCGGCCCAGAAGGTCTCTGCAGAGATTGGAGGCGCACTTGATCCGCGGTCTGGTGTCGTTGAGAAACGTACACTGCCTGACGTAATCGAAGTGGCCGGGAATGCTTTGACGACAATGGATGTGACGATGCCGAATGTGCCTGATCTTTGGTCAGTGGCAGTCGGATTCCCTTTTTGATGGGAAGGATTACCTCCACCTCCTCCTCTGAAAGCCCAGAACAGGTCTGCATTTTCTCCTTCATGTGCTTCGACTACCCTTCCATCAGCTGTAACAGCAGTGATGGCGAGCACTTGGTCTGCCGCCAGACCATAGTAGCTGGTAT
>Ga0265780_10010392_pt1 | contig 11102 bp, 12 predicted proteins | sample P1T30metagenome_FD_192432 | JGI IMG/M metagenome (GOLD analysis project Ga0265780, IMG submission 192432) | Plant litter microbial communities from East Loma Ridge, Irvine, California - P1 T30 | ecosystem: Environmental > Terrestrial > Plant litter > Unclassified | place: USA: California... | reverse complement strand
CAATGGGTATCAAAGGGTATGAAGAGAGATGATGGAGAGGTTCAAGAGGAGGAAAGAAGACTAAAGAACGATGCCAAAGGCGAGTGCGGCTCCGTCAGTATTTATTCGGACGTGTGGGGTTGGCTCAACCACGACCGTCATTGCCCCTCCAATGCCCCTCATTCGCGGATTACGCTCGGTGTATCTGCGCTTCAGGCTCGCGCTTGAGGCTCAAGTTCGCCCTCAGCTCGGACAAGGCATTATTTGGGCCGTCTGGATGCGCGTGGCTTACAATTGGCTCTTCGCTGGCGCGTTGGCCGGGGCATCTTAGCCAAATGTGGGGAGTCGGACAGTGGACGCGTTCTCTTGGCAATGACGCGGAACAAGTTGCCGCATGTGGCAGACCTGAGCGAATGTTACTAGAAGAGATAAAGGTATGAAGAGATGAATCCCGATGATATGCGATTTTAGAAATTGTTGACTGAAATCTTCTTTTGGGGCAACTGTTGTGAGGAAACGCTTCATGAATTGAACAATGAGGTATCTCACGCGCAACTGCCGGGAGGGCTCCCGGAGCCTACTAGGATATTACAACGCCGGCAATGCAACCAGTGACTCCTTGCTTGCTTAACTTACCACCGCAGCCCTTGTACAGATTCTCGAATTTCGCCGTTCGCTCGTCATGTCGTCGGGTTGCCGACAGTCTTTTTCCGGTCTTCCTCTCCCACCTTTTCAGGCGAAGGATTCCCGTTCGTATCCTTCTCGAGCTCCTTCGTGCCTCGACTCTTGCTCCGCAACCTGCCAAAGCTCATGCTGCGTCGCTCTGGCTTGTTTTGCTTGACGTTGTGGCTCCAGCGCTTCCTCATAGGAGGTCTCGTGCCGTCCAGACCCAGCAGATTCCTCAGTTCCCCGACTTCCGAATGGTCCCGCGTGTTCTTCATACGATGCACCCAGGTACACTCGCCCTTCTCAAAAATGAACTCCCCGCCCACCTGCTTCATGTCGCCGCCCTTGGTTGCGTTCCTGCCTGCACTGAGACCCTGGAAGATAGATTGCACCGAGTTGATGAGCATGTTCGTGTGCATGTAAGAGGGCTTTGCGCCTAGCTGGAATGTCCGTGTCATACCGAGCAGGTCGTAGAGCTTGCGCGTTGGGTCGGCATAGATTGGGAAGGGACACTTGGTTGTCTCGGCGTACATGGGAATGAGCGCAGGCTTTCCGCATCCAATTACGGTTATGGAGGTAGGCGTGGGGAGGGCAAGAAGAGCTTCGGCGGTGATTGAGGAAGAAAGCGTGCGCAGGAATTCCTGGCAGTTCTGATATGGTCAGCGAGCACTCCACAGTCAGATTGTAATACTCACTCCACAGAAAAAGTGCCGGATGAAGATGATCAGCTGCCGTGGCGCAACGTGAGGCGCATTGTACAGCTCCTTGAAAGGTCTACTTTTGCCCTCCGCGTCCAGCACCAGCAGGTCGCCTACTTTTTGGAGATGCTCTTGACTTGGAATGTCGTTGTTGACGTCCACGTTCCCTTCAAATTCCTCCTGTTCGTTTTGCAGTATCGGCGTCTGGCTGGAGGGCGAGAAAGGTGGCGTGGAGAGACCTGGCGCGTCTTGAGAAGTTGATACCTTGGGTTCAGTTTTGGAAGCCGACTCGGATGTGGGTGGTGAGAGAGGTCTTGCGACTGCTTGTGGTTGCGCACATGTCGTGCCATTTGGAGGTGCAGAAGCAGCCGGTTTGCTATCTGAGCTCTCCATACTGACTGCAATTCGTTGTACTTCGTAGTAGAGTCGAGCTTATGGCGCGTAGATATTGCGGCGCGCAGATTCACGGAAAGCGACTGTGCCGGAGCTAGAGAATGTTGGTGGTATGCCGATCGTTTGATCGAGGCTGAGCAACGCCCTGTCGTATATGAGCTGGAATGTGAATGGTTCTGACTATGTGCTGTAAGCAACAATGTATCATCTGTCAGTGAAGCGGCTGTCTCTAAGAGGGTCGTTTTCAGGCACATTCGCGACATGCGCAACAAGTTTCAGGTCACGTCCAGCGCTTGCACAGACCGACGTCACCTCCCAAACCTCGGCGTTACTTCCCGCCATGTTAGTCCGGAGCCTTGATTGAGTGTGAATGAAGCAGGTTCCATGTTTGATTGTCCTTGTTTCTTTGACTTCTTTGCGACGCGCGCATCTTTGTTGCAGCATTTTGCGAGGCGGTGAGGCGTGGTTGATGCTGACGACGATGCTTCAGTTGTGTCTCACTCAGGGTCCAGCACGGTTCTGCCGCTAACCGATCACGTCGTCACTGCAGGTGCGTCCTCAACACCATCATTGACATCGTGAGATTCTTGAATCTAAGTCGAATTGTTACAATCAGTCACTTTTGTTACCTCCAAAACTCCAACGCCAAGTGTTGCCATCCCCTGATCGCTGTTCGTCACTCTCCGTCTACGCCTTCTGCTTGCTGTGGGCCAGCAGCATGATCGCGCGCTGCAAGACCACCACGTACTTCTCGTAATCTGGAAAGTCTTCTCCCTGGCAATCCTTCTTAGTCTTAACTGCCCTCTTTGCCGCCTCCACGGCGGATTTGAAGTCTCCCTTCATCTGGCACACGAGCGCGATGTCGAGGAAGCTAGTCAAAATCAGCGTCATCAACACACGCCAACTGGTAGTAGACTCACATGTTAGCCAGCCTCACACTGTTCTCTTCCTCCTGTATGTGTAACGCAGCCATTTCGACCAGCTTGCCCACGAAGTCAGTCTGCTGTGCGCCCTGCTCAAGACGTTTGCCTGTTTTTCATCAGTTCCCAATCTGCCTTCCTTCATCAAGCACAGCTTACCGCGCAAGAACCTCGTCTCCCTCTCCAACTCCCCCAACCGAAACCTCCTCAGCGCACTCTGATACGCCCACGTGCCCTCCACCTCATCCCCCTCATGTCCCTTACAACTCCTACAATCGCACACAAATCCATAATGCTTTAACTCCCACGTCCTCAACTGCCGCTCATGGATCATATCGCAGTAAGAAATCGTAATCTCCTCACCTACCTCGATGTCTCTCATAGCATGAATGATCTCCTTGCCGATCGCCGCGTTCCAGCTGAATGTCGCATTCGGGTTGCACGCGTGGTTGAAGCGCGCGGCGTGCGGGAAGATCGCAGCCCCGTTGTCCAACTCCATGCAGTTGATCTGGAAGATGGAGATCAGGCTGGCGGACTTGCCGACGCGTGCTTCATGCTGTTCGCGTATGCGCTGATGCTCGCGCGGCTCGACGCTCTCGTGGATGCGCGACGGCCAGACCTTGGGGTCTTGGCCGTGGCCCGAGTGCAGGGTGAAGTACTGCGCTTGCTGCTCGGGGGTGAGCTTGTCGAAGGCGGCTTGGATGTCCGACGCGAGGTAGCTGGCGATGGGCACGATGAGGAGGGGGGTGTCGGCGAGGATGCGCGTTCCGAGCTTGATGGGGACGGTCGCGACGCAGCCGTAGCCTTTGTTCGGAAGGGCGCTGATGGTGTAGTATGGGTTGGCTAGGTGTGTCAGTGTGCTGCTGCGGAAGTAGTGTCGCGGATTCCAACGCACGAGGAACCGAAGGCATAGTACTGGTTGTAGCCATGTTGTGATATTTCTAGGAAAGATCGTGGTTGAGTCTTCGAGTTTGCACGTCAAGTGTCAAGTGTCAAAACTTTTATCTCAGCAAACTAAGTACTAACACAAGGGTCTCTCACCGCAAACACCCACAGATTAGTCAGGTGAGAGTAGCGCAACTCTTGCTTCACTTTCACATGCAGAGTTAAAACTATCTGTAATTCTCTTATATATTCCTTATGAATCAGCTACATGGTTGCTACTCTCGAGATGAAACATGGTTCCTCAGCGCGTTCAAACTTCCAAGGTGTTCTTCGATGCACTCTCAGCGACTTTACATCGCATTTAAATAATTATTCATGTACCTTAATAATATCAGCCCCCTTCAAGATTTCCTCACGTCTGTGTCATTCGCGAGACACGGGTATTCGACTGAGTCAATTTATTCCAATGACTCCCATGTTACTGTGCATTGTCACCGCAAAATTCAATGTCGACCTTCATGCTCGCAGGTTCACAACTGAATAATTGACAGTTCTGAACCAGAAAAGATATGCTTTGGTTTTCTTCTACTTCTTTTATTAGACTGCAAACCTTCGCATGCCAAACATCCATTATCGTTTTCTAAACATAGACCCGGTTGAACCACAGACACTTGCCAACACCTCCAAACTACACATCTTATTCACAAATTCCTAAATATATGATGCCATTCTGGACTAGTTCTTATCACAATGCTCCGACTGGCTCGAAGCATACGCCAACGCCAGGCCCAGTGCTCTCAGGGCTACAAACACCCGTACCAGGGCAAGATACCGGGACAGGACAGCTATAGGTTGTTTTACGAGTCGGCTATGGATCAGGAGCAGGGGATGTTGGAGAGTGTGAAGGGGAGGATACGTATACAGGGGAAAGTGCAGATGAGGTGAAGTGAAGAACACGCAGGATTAGGTAGATGGATAGAGAGTTAAAATACCTGAAACAAATTTTAGTGATGAATTTCTTTTATTGACAGAATGTATAATTTCTAAAAGACTGGTGCTTGTGATGGTAAAACTCGGGATTAAACATCGCTTGATTGATCGCGTCCACAGCCTAAGCTTCCATGCACTGAGTCGCACCGACTTCGTCCCCAGAATTTACCGCGGTGTTCTGAATTCCACATTGCAACAGGGCCAGCCTGCACGCCCGCATGGCTTGTGGACACTGGTTCTCTCCTTCGTGGGAATATGCCCAGGACATCGTTTCTTCTTCCTCGTGAAAGAGACACGACGTGAGCACGTCATGAGCTCTGGTATAACACAGCCGCAGGTGTAGTACTTGTCGTGATAGTAGCACATTGTGCGCGAAGAGTGGATGTTCCTATCGATTTAGAATCGAGTTGCCTGGAAGTATGGTCTGGGCTTGCTGGCTGTGATCGGCTGCCGGTGGCGGTGGAACAGCAGTGTGGTATTCGAGATTGGTGATAGTGTGAGTGGGTGTCTTGATGCTCTGACAGGAAATTGGTACGATAAATTCTCAGGAAGGCATGCAGTGATGGAAGAACTAGCTTCACTAATTTTGTGTGAATCGGTGTGCAAGGCTCTTCACAATGGCAATGTGATATGTGCTACATGTCCCCAGACAAACGCCTGGACGCGTGACACCATCTATTGTTCACTCACATAAGAAAGTGTGAATGTTTAGCATGTTGAATACCAGGAAGAAACGCTCACATGGAAAATTCTCCATAGTTGAAGGCTTAAAAGATGCGTTGAAAAAGGCGCAAGCATATGTAGTGGTCAAGATGGCCTATCAAAGTGTAAGGAGTGCCATGCCATTGTTTTATTGATGTCTTTATATTGTACTGACTAAATGAGCCTGCATTTGACAGACTCAGGTACATCTGGCATTCTTTGCCTCGTGACCATGACCCTGAATGGGCTTTCGCATCAAGTGCCTACGGTGACCGAAGACTTTCGCAACTATGCCCACTCTTCAAGCATCGCGTCTGCTTCATTGAAGTCTTCAGTCGATCTCATCTCGTCCATAGCGAAGCGTAAAAGCCGAAGCCGCCGGGCTAGTCGATATGCCAACGGATACGCATAACGAGTGAACTCAGGCCCCGCAGCCTGCTCAAAAGTCCGTTTCAGAACCTTTCCCGCTTCGGTAGGCGGTTCGTCATTAGCCTTCCGTTCATCTTCGTCCTCATCGTCTGCCCAGGCCCAAATCCAAAGTGGTGGCTTGCACGACATAAAGCTTGGAGCCAGGGCAGCGCTGTCCCAGTCCAAGATACCACTGATGATGGGATGTGGAGCAACTTTGGTGATATCGATGAGAATGTTTCGTGGTTCGAAGTCCAGATGGCACATAGAGATCTCGTTGTTTGCAAACCATCCTTCCACATCTAGCTCCATCGCCATGGCAGAAAACCGGGTCATATAGCCCGCTTCAAAATTGTTGCTTATGTCTTCGAACCCTCGTTTGCGTTTCTCGAAAAGTCTAGTAAGCATTTCCTTTGTGCCAAGGTTATGCTTCACTTGGTCTCCGATTGGCAGCTCAGATTGGAAGAGCGGTTCCACGGAGATTTGATCGCTATCGTCTTCGGAGCTACTGACAGTTTTAGGCAGTGTGAACCTTCCGGCTACTGCGCACTTCTTTGACAACATGGCCTTGAACACTTGACCCAACTCTTTCGCTACGCGGCATTTCTGGTCGTGATCTAATCCAGGGAATGTATGTAGAAGATCGGTTCCGGGCAATCGGTTCTGCAGCATATAAGGGCTGCCGAGTTTGTTGTTTGGAGTTTCGTCGAACGCCACGACATCAGGAACCGGGATGCTTCCCAGCTTCTGCACGTAGCGTAACGCAGCGACATCTCGATCCAGCTGCGCTGCATCGAAACGCGGAATCCGTAAGATGTAGCCGAGGTAGACAGTCTGACACGAGTCATGGCGCATTTTGATGAATCCGTTTGCGATGAAGGTCCAGAGCCGTTTGAAGCTGCTGGAGAACAGGCTCTTCTGCTGTTTAGGGATGGTCCTTGTGATGCCGATGACGCGATTGAAGCCGCCCCCGGACATTCTGGTGACCTCAAAGTCGCTTGCCTTTGCCCCGTCCCAAAGCGTAAGGGCGAAATCTGCAACCCGATGGCGAAACGTATCAAATGCTTCATGGTCGTAAACCAGTGTGGAGGAGTCCGACACTGCATCAGATTGATCGAGCTCGTCATCGTCCTCTGGCTCAACTTCGCTTCGTGTTGTTACCGTTTCCTGGACGATATGGGGCGCTTGATCCGATGCTACACCTCGTTCAGGTTGTTTGAGCTCGTTTTCTTCCTCGCAATTGACACCGTCTCGTGTTGGTACCGAGCTAGCGGCGACATCGAATGCGGGAAAGGGTTGAGGTTGTCCAATAATGGTGGGGGAGAAGAGTGGATGGGAAAAGAGGCGCAAACAATATGTAGCAGCCAATGACGCTAGGACAAACTGAATGGTTAGCGCCTTCTCAACCCGATCAATCACTGCCTTTGGGCGGGGTCACATGAGCCAGCGTCCACCAAAATCATTATATGTCAACTGTGATGATTATCTCAGTACAAGGTGAATGGCTCTTTGCACGCTTTGTCTTCCGGTGGTAGCTGCAATCCTTTTGACATCGACCGCGTATGGGGCAGTTTCCAGGGAAAGACGCACCCTGATTCACCCACACATTTGTCACTGCACATGTGGCTGAAGCTGTGGACCGCTCAATATCGTCACATCCGCAATATATCTTGGAATCACGTTTAAAGAACCTTTCAAGGCAGCACAGTTGGAAAAGACAGTTCAAGCCTTTCCTTCCAGCTACCACGCTCACTAACTTTTCGTGGTAAGGAACAGAGCCAAGTAGATGAATACAAGGCCTCAAGATGTGAATATTGAATTCTCACCTTCAAGGCACCAATTGATCTGTTGTTCCTAACTGTAGAAGGCTGCCGTGACCCCTACAATTCCGCAGAATATAAATCAGCAAGTTCCTAGCGTCATTCCTACCCACACGCTCATACAAGGTCTTCTCGACAGTTGATATTTCGTGCTACTCAACACTAAATCAAATCTAAGCCAAGCGAACTTCAAGATGCCAACGGTAGGAGCAACATGTCCATTGCGCAGGCGTGGTAATTGTCGGTACAATCGCAAAAAGCGCTTCTGTACAGCTCATCAAATGATATGCCCTGAGCATCCCAAGATCTTTCATTTGAAGACTGAACAGTGTCCCACTTGTAGAGTAAGTTCACTTCCCCACCCGGCAGACCGATAACAGCTTTGACTGACTTTACAAGGGTGCAAATGCAGCAAGACCATCATCATTCGCCAGGCCAAGTCCAGCTACAAAGTAAACTGCCTGAAGGACATCAAATATGTGTCCGCTACGAATCTTTCCACGTCTCACTGCCTTCAATTTCCGCCTCGTAACTCTACCTGGAGTCTCCATTTAGTTTGGGCCGAAGAGACAGCATCTTGACAAGCGTCAGAACCCCCCTAATATGTACCCGGAACGTAACTCTAGATCATCAAACTTGATGTATTGAACCCAGTTTTGACATAGTTCTTAATCATTGAGAAGAATATATGAGAGGTCGCCAAAAGTACACCAGTAGCAACTGGCTTTCCTTTGTTTCCTGCCATAACGCCCAATCTATCCTTGCTATTATCCCTAATTCCATCTAGGACTTGCTCGAGGAACCTTGTTCCAGCTTCCAGATTGGGTCATTCTTATGATAACTGCATGGCCCCACTACAACTTCTGCGCGTTTCGGTTCTGCTGCTACAGGGAGTCCAGAACACACGTTGTCAGGACCTTCAAGGATTGCTGTAGGACACCTTCTGATTTCGGCGCCTGTACAATGGCACTGTGTGTATGACTGTAGAATGTGATCACACATGATGGCTTCTGGGTTGGGAGATCTTTAGAGAGTGTCAGAACATATATCGTACAGGCCGCCTGCCTGCCACACGGCCTTACAGCGGTCTTACAGAGAGTCGGGGACGGCTTTGAGCTAAGTATTTGTCAGCAACTAAAGTCTAAAGTCTAGCCCACGCACTGAATAGTTATGATTTATGTGCTTGTGTACTGGGTTCTGGGTAAAAATTTTAATGTTGCTGTAAGAAAATGAAGAGGTCTAATCTGCCGCATTTTATAGGTAATAAATGGCACATACTATGACACTTAGAAACCCTCGAAGTCATAGCTGGTCAGTAGTAACACAGTCGAAAGACTTGCTGTGCTATGACTCAACAGCTGATGGTGCATAGACAACACTCTGGCAAGAGCGTCAGTGCTGATTGGCGGCACCAACACGGTCAGTGTTATCTCTGATACATAGATGGACTTTGTGCCACCATGGCAGCATTGACATCGCAATGGGTCAATTCTGTGCAAAATGGTGACTTGCACTATTGATCGAATTGCTGTGACTGTTCGCTTGGGCTGATCGTATGTTCATCTGCATCTCTCGACCGAGTCTCGAGGTACTCTTTCAATCGTGAGAGTCACTTGTCACTACGGCCTCAACGTCGCCATTCCAACCAATGTCTCTCCCACTCGAGCTGAATAATGCGGTATACCCTCAAACTATGAGCTTTCCGTTGTTTGGCCGAAGGATCGATCGACTCTTGGGGTGCGTTGTCCGAAGGCGTGACGTTGTTCTCGGCAGGCGGTAACAGACCAGCCGTGTGGGTACTCCAATTTAAAGGTCCTCCCCACTGCTTTAACTTGCTCGTTGGAGTTCTGGGGAGCTTAGCCACCATACCGTCTACCTTATGACGGGCTTCTCGTGTACCAAGCCAGGCTTTGCTGCAGCGCACGAATGGGATGGCGTGGACTTCCTCCGACGGCCCTGCCCAAAGACAGTAAGCAGCGCGGCTGACATGGAACATCAAGAGTTTGTCCGAAATGCCAAAGCAAGGGAATTGAAACGCTAAATCTCTGCCCAGCTGTATTCAACTCACCACGACTCCCACGATGGCAGCAGTGTCAGTTGCACATATGTCAGCTTCCCCTAGAACCATACGTCTGGCACAATCGCTTCCCGTGCTCTCTTACTGCGCTGAGGAACAAGACAACCTTCTCGGCCGTATTTCCCCGCATCAGAAGAGCGCACTTCGAAAAGCGCTGCTTGCGCATCATCATGTATGTTTACGATCGATCGAGCTCCAATAATAGCGCAACCAGGGCGTTGATCTGGCTGGCTATTGAGGCGCTCATAAGAAGATGTTGCGGCGAATCGAGCAAGAAAATAACGTCCGGTGTGACACGCGGCGGACTCAGATGCCACCGAAGTTTGTTTGGGGCACAAGCACCTGCAGCTTGTGCTTCTTTCACGAGTCATGATATTCTCCGGTATCATTCATACTGTCAATGTCTTGGACCATATATAAATTAGGCTTTTGTGTGCACCAGAAACAACGAAATCGCGCATAATCTGATTCTAACACGCTTGTTGTCTAAACATTGAAACCTACTATATTGACCTACGCAACTACCTATGGTTGCAATTAAAGCAAGCGCATCTTCTTCTGCAGGTTTAGTCTACTTAATTCCATGCAAGATATCCTTTTACATGCTACTTCAAGGCAGATCTAATAATGCGCACCTGGGCACGATTTTTTTTGTGTATGGGAAAGCCTGGCCTCTACCTATACGTTGCTTTTGTACTAACAAGCAGTATCTGCATTTATGTCATTCCGACGATGTGATCTAAACGACTCCAAATGAGGAGGCAACAACGGAAGTAAGTAGTCCGGCCATCCGCTTTTATGCTGCCAGGTGATCACATCTCGGGATCTGTGTGGCGCTTGGTCCGATCTGGCGAGTGACGCACATTCCCAATCGTCCGTCCGGATGCGGACGATGACCTCGACATCCGCTTCCGTGCCTCAGCTATCAATACAGGAGAGCACGCCCCTGCTAGTCTCTCTACACTTTCCGTCTGCAACCTAGGCAATACCGTACCATCCCCACCTGGATGATTTATCGCGACGACGCCAGTGGACGAAACAAACAACTAAATTCCTCCATGTGGATATGAATTACACAAGGGCTCAGTGCTTCCCACCCATCATTGGGCCATACGGCCCTATACCAGACCCCAGACCACACCGTTGAGATGTAACAGCCCCACACTTGGTCGTCCGAACGGCGTAAAACCTTGCAGGACAAGTCTCAGACAGCGGTGATCCTTGGCGGCAACGTTGTTCGCGAGCCCCAAGGCGGACGAATCTGAACGAGTAGACGCTGAGAGCAACTCAATACGCAGTACAAATATCGCGCAACATAGCTGCTCTGTCCATTCACGCTTCCATCATCTTGCGTTTCGTTAGAAAAGATGGCGACCAAACTGGTGGCTCTGGTCATACTTGTAAGCAGAAAAATTGACACCCAGACCAATTTTGTGACTGACTGAACATCGCTAGCCTGTATTTTACTTCACAGCCGTCATCATCTACCGACTATTCTTCCATCCACTCGCAAAAGTCCCGGGCCCAAAGCTCCTAGCAATTTCCAGTGTGCCAAGGAATATCC
>Ga0265780_10010391_pt1 | contig 11102 bp, 7 predicted proteins | sample P1T30metagenome_FD_192432 | JGI IMG/M metagenome (GOLD analysis project Ga0265780, IMG submission 192432) | Plant litter microbial communities from East Loma Ridge, Irvine, California - P1 T30 | ecosystem: Environmental > Terrestrial > Plant litter > Unclassified | place: USA: California... | reverse complement strand
CACATACTGTACTTGTAATTGGGCAGTAAACAATGCCGACGGAATTTGTCCGTTTCGCCAATCGATTAGTGCCGCCGTGCTTTGGCAGTCACCTTGGCACATTTTTTTTAAACTCTTATCCATGTCCATGGAAGGTGACGGCGTCGTTTTCGTCATCAATCAATGATTAGACATGGTGGTTTTATGGGGTGGGGGGCCTCATTCAGGTGCGTGACCTTTGTCTTTTTTTTTTCAGAGGAGCCCAGTTCAGTGCAGTGTTTCGACATTCCCAGAAGACGATGCAATATACTGGATTGGGGTTTCAGGCATCAAAAGTCTGAGCATAATGTATCTATTTTGTTGCTACAGTGGTTAATCGATTGAGTAGAGCAATGTATATTACAGCGGGATTGTCACACCGGCAGCCATTGTTGTAGTCAAACGGCCAGTATTTCTCTATAATGTGTCTCTAATGTCGCCAGCTGCCAAAGTACTCATAGGATATATAGACTTTATGAATTTGTGCTGGCAGCGTTGTTTGTTCCTTGTAGCACGTAAGCCGCGTTTGTGCATCGCTGTTGCACAACATAGACCATCATCGGGTGCCGAGCGGGTGATCGTAAGCGGGAGCGCATAGAGGTGAATCGGCGGGACGCATATGGGGTGAAGGTCGGAGAGGGGAGGGGGAGGGGGAGCTTCGATCAAACTGGGCTGAAGTTTTGTGGGTGAATATCCGCGTCGAGGCAAATTGTTTCCACCTAGACACTGCGGGAGAATCGACCATTTTTGTCGTGAAAGAACGCTTTACGGTCTTCGTTCTCTTGTGAAAGCAGATCCCCGCCGGGAAAGTCATCAAGCTCATCTTCCAACATTCGAAATGTGTCCGTGTAGGCCTGTGATGGAACCGAGTCCGGAGGCACAAGAAGGGATGCAACGTTCATTTTGAGAGACTTTGGAAAAGGGTCTTTGATGAACCAGCGCTCATCTCGCACGGAATCGTCTGTCTTCATGTGATGCATGTCCGGACCTGAAAAGCGCTCGGCCAAGATCTTACGTAGCACACGTTCAAGTTGCTCGTCTGTGGGTGCTTGTATGGGTGGTCTCTGCTCGAGTAGTAGGATTCGGTCATGTAACTTTCGAAAACACAGCTCGGTTCTGCGCATGAACTCTTGACTGGAATCATCAGTACGACTGGGAGATGATGTACCGGTAGTGCTGTACTTACTACCACGCTGCGATTTGATCGAATGATTGATTGATTTTCTGCAGTTGGTAGGTGAACGACATGTTTGTGATGGGATCCGGGAAGACATGAAAATAAGGACTTTAAGGGAACTCCAAGCCAGAAAGCTGAACGCGCAGGATGGCAACGCTTGATTTAGAAGAAGGGTCTATAAGGGCAGGGAAGGCGTGGCGCATGCGACCCAGGAGAGGTGATTTATACCGGGCCTAGAGGGAGGCGTTTTCCAAGTGGCACAAATGAGCCCTACCTCTCTGCCATGTAATTAGGTGGGTAAGGCACGGCAGACCCTTCCGAAGGCGGCGGGATGATTTGGCTGCCAGTTGGCCGGACGGGATCGACAAGGTTGGGCAACACATATACATGGCCATGGCCAATAGTGAGTGGCTTTGCTTTGCTGGGCATGCAGCTTTGTCGCTGCCGACCAACTTGACAACCAGCTCGTGGTCGACACACAACGGGAGCGAATACGGAGACGCGGCAGCGGCTTCCTTCCCCAGCGGCAGCATGTATATGCAATGCAGATTAAGAGGGTGACGGTGCGGTCCCGTCGATTCGGTTAGTGACTAGAGTTTGGACAAGGCGCTCGCTTCCCGTTGCGTTACCCCGTTGCTCCACGGCGGCTAGTGGCCAAATACGACGGTACGTCGTAGCAGACGACCGACCTGGGGAGCAAGGGTGTGAAGCAATCCAGAACTAGTCGACCTTCACCATGGCCGTCGTCTCGGAAGTCACCGCCACCGCGTCCCGAGCGCTAGCCCGAGTTGGGCGCTAGCCCGGACACGCTAGCTAGTATCGGAACCACATCCCATTGCCCATCCATGGCCTTTATCGGTAGCCGTGCTGCAAGCGAAGCAGTCAGCTCCAAACACCTGTTCTCAAATGTCTCAAAGGCAGGACTGCCGACTCATTCACTGACCAAGAGTCAGTACCTGTCAGCCCCTCACGCGCCCCGTCGCCCTGCCGCATGTCGCGCAGGGTAGCCCATCGCCGATCCCCCAAACGATGCTTGGTGTGGTGTCCTGCGCCGCATTATTGCTTTTATACCCTACCACAGCTGGTCCTCGCCGAGATATCGCAATCCAACAACACCGCCCGACACGGCTCTGACCATGGTGATACAATCTTCTGCCACGGCGACAGACAGCCATCGACCACGTCCCTCAGTCCCCGGAAATTACGCCCAGGACGGTGAAGCCCTGGTTGAGTGCGGCATGTTGCAGCCATCGGCTGTACCTGCTCCCTAGGACCGAAAATATCCGACTGTGGAACTGTCCGTTCTGGCGGCTTATGCCTGGGATCTGCGTCAGCATTTGACCTGCTTCATCGGCGATCCGAGGCATCCCACTTGCGCATTCATGCCGACCTTTAGAAGGACCGCTCCGTCAGCTTCAGAAGAGTCGCCACTAATCCCAAGAGGCTTACCCTACTCCTATGCCGGCAATCGCGTGGGAGCATCATGCCACCTGTGCCACGTCAGTTAGTTCTGATATTATACAGTCTCTCTCTCTCTCTCTCTCTGTGTATTCTTGGCGACCTACTGCAACTGTCGAGTCAGAACAAAGGGACAACGACTATATGCGGAGATTGCTGCGAAATCACTTTGCATGCCTGTCCTTACAGGTATCACCGCTTCGAGATGTTTCCGACCCTTGCTGTTACCGAAAACAGGTCGGCTGCACCACATGGTCCCTATAGCAAGTCCAACAGTGATTGGCGCAGCCGCCACGACCAAAGAAATCCTCCCGCCATTCTCTAATTGGACCCACCAGATCGACCCTCGCTTTCTCCGCAACATGGGCACATCACTCCTCGACAAAGCACGAGGCACGTTTTCACATACGACGAAACACAACATGGGTCTGCAGGAAGCGGTAATGCAATCTTACTCAGCATTACGGCCAAAACAACCCTACTTTGCATGCCTTATTCGAAAGCCGGCATTTCTGTCCATCTTTCTGCTTTTTCTATAGTATTATGTGACTTTTGAGCATTCAGTTATATCCTTTTGAAGCTTGAATTTAGCTGTTTTTTTCCAACAAATCGACATGGGTGTTTAACGGGAACACAGCATAACGCTGCATATAACTAGGCTTTTCTGGGAAGAAAAGGCTGCATTTTATACACTCAAATTAGGTTTAGAGATTCAGAGTAAACCCTGGCTGAGTGCCCCTGTACGTACGTTCCGTCGTATGTGAGAAGGACCAGTACATATCTCTCAACCCCGAAAATGCCGCTCTTTTTTTTCGTTTCCGGCAGTGAGCTTCGGGTCCTAGCCTGCGGAAGTCCCATGACCTTAGGCGGGGGGGAACTAATGCAGCCTCCCGAGCTTTTCGTCCAAAAGTCACGGACATAACCGAGACACTGGCCCGCTCATTGGGAAGGAGCCGTTGCACACTGCTAAAACGCTTTTCCTTCATTCATGTCTTGGGTCTCGCTCGATTTGCAAGTAGTTTTTTTTCTTCTTTCTCGTTCAGTGAGGGAAAAGTACAAATCATAAACAGATTGGTCTTGTTCTTTCATGTCTCTTAGTTTTTTCTTAATTGGTAGAATACATGTATGCAATGTCCTTGACGGTGGGTTTTTTTTAACACTAGTCTTTTTTCTGACATCGGAGCTATGCTTCCGTCACCATGCCGGGTGTATTCCTGCACGTACGACTTGGACGTTGCCCATTAACAAACTCTGCATCTTAACCGGGATCCTACAGTAATCAAGGGTCTTTCCCCTCACCCTAGCCAGATACCTGTACGAGATTGAGAGTACCCTGAAACGTTTTTTTTTGCTGCTGCTCAAAGCTAATGTGTTTCCGACCAACTGATCAGCAGAATTCTGACCGGCGGCCTAGGCTGGAAAGCAGATTTTGGTTGGAGCAGTGTCACCAAATGAGATGCTGTGTTTTGATATCTGTATCACAATGCAATATAATGGCCATGTGGTGCCACCCGTTCCACCCGTCCATTCATGTTCAACTGAGCTGCCATTTGTGACAAAGAAACTACCTTCTTCTTTGTGTGTGTGTGTGTGTATGTGTATGTGTGTAAATAAAACTACTTGAGCAACTCAATCGCATCTAGAATGATATTGGGTGCCAAGAAGCCATCTCCCGAACTTCCACTCGCGCAGCTAATCTTGATCGTGTTACTCCCGCTAACCAACGTACCGGCCGGAAGAGCGTAATTGTAAACCTCGCCGAACCCCCTGTACGCGCCTCTTGTGAAACCGCGCGAGTCAATCTGTGTGGGCGCGGCCGGGACGGCGGGACTGAACGTGTTTACCGTAACGGCCGGCCGGCAGCCCGCAAAGGCGAGCGTGGTGCCGACACGGAGAGTGGTAGTAGCAGCAGCGCCGGTATCGGTACTTGAGAAGATGATGGTGAAGGGATTCTTACCCTGGACAATAGCCATGGGCACACTGTCAAGCGTGCTCGTACCCACCGTGTACGTCAAGGGGTCCCAGGAAGCCATGCGCGTGTCCGAAGGATGCATTCTGAGCTGTTTGTCCGCATTGCGGAAGCCCTTTGGCTGGCCGTCCCACTCGCCGATGCGCCAGACGGACGTCTTGGTCTCCTTGTCGGCAGCAATGTTGGCCGTGGTGCTTGCGCCGGCCGAGACGGTGACGCTCGAAGCAGCTACTTTGAACTCGCCCTGGTACAAGACTTGCGTGTACGTGCCCGGCTTCATGACTGGAGACGTAAACTTGCCTGTGCTGCTATCCGCATACGCCCAGTACTGCGCCGCGTCGTTGAACCAATGCAACACAATCTGGAAGCCAGAACTGACGCCCGTCGCCGTTCCGCTAACGGTGCCCCTGGCCGAAGGTGCTACGTATCCCGTGATACTGAGGTCTTTGAAAAACGTCGTGTCCATCGAGGAGCCGCCAGATGGAATGCCAGAACCAGTAAACGTCAACGCATATGGACCGTGGAGGCCCATGCGGAACTTTTCGAGCTGCACGTGACCGCTGTTCATGTAAAAGGTCAGAGACGTGGCGTCGCCGGCGTTGTTGGTGTTGATGTCGCGGTGGAAGGGACCACCGGAAGAGCTCTCATAGGAGTAGGTGTTCATGAGAAGACAGGCATGAACCGGGTTTGTATCGCGGTACACGCAGTGCTATTGAATGTTAGTCGGGGTTTATTTTTGAATAGCAAAAAAAGAAAAAAGTGATGGCAATGCCAACTCACAACAGCATCATCGATGAAGCGCTGGCTAGAATAGAATTTGCTCCGTGTCTGGCCGTCTACAACAAACACATCTGAGCCCTCGACTGTTGAAGACGCTCCATTTGTCGTCGACACAACACCAAAGGGATACTCGAGAGGTAGCGCGCTGCTCTTGAGACGAGCAAGGAAGCGCAATTCTCCAATATCAGGCTCGGCAGTGGTGTAGGTTGCCATGTATATAGTCGCTTCTCCCGACTTTGCAACCATGTATTGCGTCAAGGTACTTGTGGTGCAAGTAATCTTGATAAACTGGCCTGTCAAATCTAGTGAGCTTTTGTTCCCCTTTTCACGCACACACATACAAAAAAAAGAAGAGTAAACGATTGAATGACTGACTTCCGATTGATTCAAACTTGACAGCCGCACTGCCAAGTCCAGACGCAATCTGTGTTCCTTTCGACGGGTCCTGTAGTTCCTCGCCCTGATATTTGAGCGAGGTGATGTCGCAGTTTTCGGCATTTACGGTGAAGACCAGAGTGGCGGTCGAGCCTGTATCAACAACGATGTTGTTACCACTCTGGGTAACGCCAAACGCTAGAATTCAGTGTTAGTACTTTGCACCATTCACTATCAGTACTTGCCTACCTGCCAAAGCCGACGAAGAGAGCGTGGCCGCAGCCAGCAATGTGCTCTTGCACAACATGGCCGGAATAGGTTAAAAAAAAGCAGCTGTGAGGGCAGATTGGAATGGAATGTTTTCCAACAAGCGTTGTATTGTAGCTGCAGATATCGGACCGTTAGGATGATCTTCTATCTATAGGATCGCGATTGAGAAACAGCGCAACGGCTCTCATTGCCCTGCATGATAAGCTCTCGGCACCAAATAGTCCGAAGTACTTGCCCCTTTTGCACCTGCACTGCCCGGAATAAACACATGATCCTTCAAATCTGTACCGGTGCAGTCTGACAGCCGCGTGTGGTCAGCTCACATGCCGGCTCAATCCAAACCTAGGATGGACGCGGAACGCAAAGGCTCGAGTCAGTCTACTAGAAACACGACTGCCCGCCCTGTAATCATCTTAGTTTCCCGGCCATTCGGCTCCAAGTGGGGGACCAAAGTCTGGGGTAGTTGCGCTGTTAGTGGCGGAAGATTCTTGGCCCTGGAAAACAAGCACTATGGAAAATGTCCGCAGGGCCGGAAGAGGAATCGTCTTTCGCCTGCAACGTGCTAGACGACTCCGCAGTTGGACAAAGTTAATTCTGCGAAGCTTGACCAGATGCAAACAACTTCTCACATCAGAAAGAGGGGGACATTGTTGGACGACTGCATGCTGAGCGAGGGTTGGTGTAATGGAGAGCATGTGATTAGGACAGAATTGTTGGCTCGGCCTTCTGCGATTGGACTTTCGGGTCAAACCAAAGCATAAAAGCGCCGCCAAAGGGCCGTTGCCTACCGAATGCAAGGCTCTACACAATTTGAAGCGTTTGGGGGCGTAGTTCAGGCACCTCAATTGGACCGAGTAAAAACAAACAAAGTACGAGCAACAGAATATTAGGTACGAGGTATGTCGCTCAATCCACGCCATCTGGACACTCGTTCTTGTACAGCGGGCTAACTTGCACCTGGCGACACCAAAGCGCCCACGGCCTCGAAAGCGTGGCTGAAATCGATTCCCATGCATCATGACATTCCCTGTCGCTCAGATACTTCAGGGCGCCGCCCTCGCCCTTTGCATGGCCCGACTTGATCTTCCCACCGGCCTCAGCGTCGACTTTGCCCTCGAGCGCATAGCCAGTGTGTGCATTCAAAATAGTCAGAGCGGCCGTCTGCGCCTTGGCAGCCTCTTTGGTGTAGATGGCCTGGTACACGGCTTCCTCGATGCCATGCGCGACCGTCGTGAAGCCATGTCCTTGCAAAAGGACGACAGCATGGTCCGGTTCCATTTTTGGTTCTGAAGTCGCGCCACCGAGCTGCGTAGGCAGTGCAGAGCGGACTTTGGAGTAAATGAAGCCTGTTGACGTTGCAGGCTTGAAGGCTGCTGCGAGAGAGGCGCCAAGTGTGCTGTCGCGGATGAGGAGATCATGCTTCGAACCAGAGGGATAGTGACCCGAGGCGTCCCAGACGGGTACATTGGCACCTGGCATTGAGGTGTTAGCAGCAAATAGTAGTCGCTCGGGTTATGGTGGATGATACCTAAGAAGCCAGCCATGTGAATGGTATTCTTTAGCGGCACACCACTCACGCAATAGGGCAGAACATCGCCCGCGTGGCTATGAACTACACTGTTGACTGCGGGAAACCTCTTGTAGATGTCACTATGGATATGTCGCTCCACGTAACCCGGCTTTGGGTCCTTCTCGACGGCCTCGGCGCCATCGATGTTATACTCGATCAGATCGTCTGGCGAGCTGACTAGCGCTGGAGGCATGTTGCATGGCATCCAGAATGTTGCCGGATTATCGGGCGATCGCACTGAGATGTGGCCATATGCGTCGAAGATGTCATTCTGATGGAGAATATGGCAGGCTGTAACGAGGCCTTTGAAGAGGTCTTCTAGGCCGACCTTTTCGCGTTTAGGGAAGTATCCGGCAGACATGTTTTGAGTGAAGCATGCAAAACCATAATGGGCAAGATGTAGGCAGTTGTAGTCGTGTGGTCGTTGTTCCTGCTTCCAACGCTTGATGACGTCTGTCGCCCGCGGGGAAATAGACTTGTGGAGATGGCGTCGGATGTGTGGCTTGCTGAGCTCCGAGCAACCACAACCCCGGACGTTACACTGCAGATGTGTGTGTGTGTAGGTAATCAATGTGCTCACAAGAGTGCACATGGAGCTGCGTCATCTAGGCCTCTCACACATTGCAAGAGATCTCAATGTACAGACACAAAAAGCTTTGGACGAGAAGACATGCCATCACTAAAATCGCTTCCAACTCAACTATTGCGCCGCGCCTCCAGACTTTTCATGTCCACCAACAAACTTACATACACCATGTCGTCGACATATAACCACTCACATTCCATCCTTCTCTATGTTTACGCGATGGCGTGCTTGGAACTTAGGGCGGGAGCCTCCAGATCAACTCTTACCTGCTTCTAAACAAGCCTCACACGTGATTGATTGTGACATGGCCTACAAGAGCTCGACAAAAGTACTGTCAAGAATGCGAGACAGTTTTCAAAGCGCAGAGCGCATCACATGAGATGTTGAAACGTGGTGGAGTTCGAAATCGGGCTGTCGGTTGATTGATTGTTTCCATGTTGTGTTGTGTTGTGTTGTGTTGCGGGACGTCGACGCCCTAGTTCGTATCGTGCAGCTGCTACTCTTGCCATAATTTTACTTATGAGGTGTGTGTGTGTGTATGTGTGCCAGAAAGACCAGCTGTTCTGGGCACACTGGAGGAAAAAGAGAACCGTGTCTACTACTTGCCATCATCCATCGAGGGTATATCTGAGCCTGAGCCTTACTCTTCCATCACCACTATACTTCTCAAGATGCCTGCCACAACTTGAGTGATTATATCCTCCCCACTTATTACCCATTCAATGATCATGTTTCTTCTTGCAGGATCATTGCCCAAAGACGTAGATGTCATGCCATGGCATCATCCACGCATCCCGATAGCATGTCACGACTGAGCCGTCATCCCTACCTGCTGCCGTGTCAGGCATGCCAGACCTTTCTTCAGTACACGTATTATCTCCTCCTCTTGCACAAGTAGTCATCTCATATCCATGTCGCCATCCTGGTCGCCCATGCCATCGAGTAAATCACTCTCGCCGCTCTCCCCACTCGTCTCCTCACTATCACTATCCTCGTCCACAACTTTGCCCTCGACCTCACACTTGCGCGCAAAACAACAGCCATCCTTTTCCTCTCCGCCCACGCCTATTCCGGTATACAGGCCCTTTTTAATCTCCTCGATGACCTTGTCCAGGTCAACGGTACAGCCGTTGTCGTTGTCATAAATCATTTTCTTGGCGCGGCTATTGGCGGCGGACCGGGTCGAGTGCACAGAGATGATTTGCGTGGTGCCGATATTTGATTCGAAACTGTGGGCTGTGGGGTAGCAGGTATCGGTTACTATGTAGACGTTGTGGGGGCCGGACGGCGAGCTGGTCATGTGTGTCGCGGGGGTGCGGGGTGGGGGTGAGACTTCGATGCTTTGCTGAATGTACGAATCGCCTATGTTGATGTTGTTGTGGGAGCGCGGCGTAGGCGTTGGGCCATCCTTGAAATTGCAGCATGCGCCACACGCTTCGCTGTCATGGTCCATTTGGTCATTGCAGGAATCGGCCGCCATGGCGGCAAGCGAAATCCTTCCTCTGCCCAAACTACTCCAGTCTGCCCTTTCTAGAGAGTGCTAGGATAGCAGGACAAGAGCACAAGATGTGAATTGCGAGAGAGAGAGCGACACACACACAAAAAAGGAGAAGAGAAGAGAGAGTCTTGACTACGGGTACCGAAAAGGCTCAAGGCCAGGAACCGCGCTCGCACAGTCTCAGCGACAAAGAAAGGGCAATTCCACAGTGCCGCGCACATGGGAATCTGCACAAATGGATGAGGGAGTTTGGGAGGAAAAAAAAGCGTCGATGCGCGGCTAGACCGCATTGCTAATTTATAGTCGTCTTTCTGGCCATGTGCTTCCGCGGAGCGAGGGAAGGGAAAAGAGCCAAAGGGCAAGGTAAGAAAAAAGAAGCGAGGCTTTCCTATTAGCTTTGCAAGTGGCTACTTCCACAAGCAACCATGAGGCTCGCGACACTTCCCCTCTCGCCACCGCATGATCGGACAAAAGCGAGAAAAAAAGTAATCCGTAGGGGTCTCTGACAAGCCGACAGAGAAGGGTCCAATCGCGGAAAATTCCAGAAAATTCTCTTCTCTCTGTCTCTTGTGATCAGCCCGTATAATCGGCGCGACAACTGTGAGATCGACAAGGGGATACGTTGGCATGTGGCGAGATGCTGGATAGTCGCCGCCCAAAGGGGACACGATTTGAGTGGAGGGGTGGTGGGGGGGGGAGGAGAGGGGCCCAAACACACTAACCTTGGATACTTAGTACCAGTACACGGAAAACGATCAACTAACTATCCGCTCCGTTCCAGACAACGATCCATGTACTTTCACCCACCGCGAGTCTGTTCTGGCCCAGTGAAGGTTCGGGTGCGGTCGAAAGTCCCGATGGCCAATCACGGGCCTCTATTTCTTGGCCCAGCGCAGCCCTCTGATTGGGTCGTATATCCTGAGGATCAACAGCTAGGCCTTGAGCGTCAGTCGGCGCTGGCGTGTACTCCGACGTCATCTGATCCCTGCATTTCCGCACGGCGGCACATGATCGTAGCCCAGATCTTGGATGTGTTTAGTCTGCCCAAGGGCTTACGTTGCCGCCGGTCCGGCAGCTTGGGCGAGCTATGCTGCGTCGACCTGGAGAATCATGGCTTCGGGCTGTTAGTTCAATCGACACAACGGTCGCTAGTGTCCCTGCATCTTGCCTTCGGGTAAATCTCTGCAACGGGCTAGCGTGCTCAGGAAGCCCAACACCCCGGGCTTACGGGATACTGTATGTGCGTATGGGGCACTTTGTCACAAGTCCGTGTATCGCTAGCACGTCATCTTGCCCTTGGGATGTCAAGAACCTTTTGCGTCTTCTAGTCTGCTGGTGACTTGGTCGCATACCTTGGCTCTTAGCTACATTGCTAACCAAGCTAAAGCACTCGCCACTAGG
>Ga0265780_10010389_pt1 | contig 11103 bp, 5 predicted proteins | sample P1T30metagenome_FD_192432 | JGI IMG/M metagenome (GOLD analysis project Ga0265780, IMG submission 192432) | Plant litter microbial communities from East Loma Ridge, Irvine, California - P1 T30 | ecosystem: Environmental > Terrestrial > Plant litter > Unclassified | place: USA: California... | reverse complement strand
CATGACGTGGTGGTCGTTAACTTCTTGAACCAGAAGAACGAAGCGGATCAGCGCGTATTCGAATTGCTTTCCGAAAAGTTTCAGCTTTTCGAGGGCGTCTTTGGGGCAAGCGACGAGGTTCTCGGCGCGATCGAGTCCGGCGTAGATTTTGAAAAACGCATCGCTGAAATCTATCAGAGCTGCCGGAGGACGGATGAAATCAAGGCTGCCTTCGACGCTCTTCAACGCGAGTTGAGCCTTGAAATTAACGAGCAAATGACCGCGGCCCGGCGCAAGCTACTTGAAAATTTTGACGATGAAGTCCGCGACAAGCTTAAGATTCGGGATGCTGATACAAAAGTCTATCTGAGCCAGTTCGAGAAAAATCTGATGAAGCTTGCTCAACAGGAATTGGGCGAACATGCGCAATTTATCGATAGCTCGAGTTTTCGCCTGAATGCCTTACCGGATTGGATCAATGACTCGGCCATTCCAACGGGTCTTTATGAGCTGCCGAGGCGAACAGGTGAAGCGCATTTGTTTCGTGCCAATCATCCTCTTGGCGAGGCTATCGTGGCACGTGCCCGAGGCCGCGAGCTGCTCGCTGCGGAGCTGACATTCGACCTCACCGAACACGAAGGCCGTGTAGCTCAGATTGACCCATTCAAGGGGCAAACCGGCTGGCTGGAAGCCAAGCTCTTCACGGTTCAGGCGCTCGGGCAGAGTGAGGATTATTTGCTCCTTGCAGGCATCTCAGACGGTGGCATTGTCCTATCGGACGAAACAACAAGCCGCATGATGACGATCGGCGGCAATGTAGGAGCCCAAGTCACGGTTCCAGCCGGGATTGCGGCCGTGCTCATCCAATCGGCAGCCGAGCAGCAAACCGGCATCCGTCGGAGCATCTCAGAGCGAAACGCCCGCTTCTTTGAGCAGGAGGCCGGCAAGCTCGATGGTTGGGCCGATGATCTGAAAGTGGGCTTGGAACGGGAAATCAAGGAAATTGACCGCCAGATCAAGGAGGCCCGACGTGCCGCCACGGCTGCCTTGACCTTGGAGGAAAAACTCGCTGGGCAAAAGGCCGTCAAGGCGCTGGAGTTTGAGCGCAATAGCAAGCGGCGCTCGCTGTTCGATGCGCAGGACAAGATTGACGACCAGCGCTCAGAGCTGATTGCCAGTATCGAAGGGCGGCTTGAGCAAAACGTTATACAAGAAAACTTGTTCACGATCCGATGGAGCGTAGTCTGATGGCGGCGCGCCCTGTTGAAATAATGGCCTTACCGTCGAAGCTGCACGAGCTTTTTGACGGGCACGTTCCACCGGGTGCAATCGGTGATGCCGACCAGCGCGAGAGGGATTTTCTAAGCCGTGCGCTATCGGCCTATGTGCTCCACAAGCTCGGTGGGGCCTCGATTGCTGACGCTGCGAACGGCATCGTCGACGGGGGTGGGGATGGCGGCATAGACGCAATCTATTTTTCGCCGGTCACTAATACGCTTTGGCTGACACAATCGAAATACATTCACGCTGGTACAGGAGAGCCTGATCTTGGAGAGGTAACAAAATTCAAAATAGGTGTCGAGAACCTACTCGAGGCCCGTTTCGACGCCTTTGCGCTAAATGCCAAAATTCTTGCCTTGATCCCGCAACTTGAGGCCGCGTTGAAGAACGCCTCAACGCAGGTTCGTTCTGTCCTTTGTTATTCGGGCCTGTCATTCATATCTGAAGATCGTAAGCACCTGTTCGATGCACTCCGAGCCAAACTCTCGCTGGATCAAGCGGATGGCTATTTCTCGTTTCAGGCCGTCAACCTGACGACGCTCAATGATTGGGTTAGCGGCGGCGATGCTGGTCCCGGCATTGAAACTGTCGATCTCGAAATCATACGGCCCGGCTATGTCACGACGCCTTATGAGACTATCTACGGCCTCATCCCACTCGAACGGCTCAAAGCGCTCCACGATGAATATGGAGTGCGACTGGTGCGGGCCAATATTCGGGGATTCAAAGGCAGCACCGAGGTCAACGAGGATCTTCAGAAAACGCTCGCCGAAGAAGCGGGCGTGTTTCATTATTTAAATAACGGGTTGACTGCCTATTGCGATAGGCTTGAGTTGCACAATCTCGACCGTACCAATGCCGAAAAGAAGCGAGTAACGGCGAAGGGGTTTGCGATCATCAATGGCGCGCAGACGCTGGGATCGATCGCTAAAACCATTGTGGCGCCAGCCGCAGAAACGCCGCCGCTAGGCTTCGCGTTTATCAAGATCGTCTCGCTCGAAAGGTGCGAGGACGATCGGGCCTTTGCCGACAGGATTTCTCGGACGGCAAATTTTCAGAACACTGTCCTGCTCAAAGACTTCGCCGCCGCTTACCCCCTGCACGGTCAGATGGCGCTAACGCTGCTGGCGCATGGGATCTACTATAATTATCGGCTGGATGAAGATACGCCTGCTAACGACGCCACGAACTTCACCATCGACGAAGCCCTGACGGCCTGTGCCTGTCTCGCCAATGCTGGCGATTGCGACCTTGTCACACGGGTTGCCGCCAATCGAGCGTCGCTCATGTCGCTAGATGTCATCTACCCGGATGATCTGCTGTGCCCAAGCCGCCATGAACGGGTTTTTCCGCAAGGGCTTTCAGCACGGACAGCGTGGCGTGCGGTACAGGCACAAAGGTTGGTTCTGCAGGTGATGTCTGATAGCGCCAAAGCCAGCAGCGGGGCAAACAAGGCGTTCTACACCAACGCAAAGTGGGTGGTCCTCGCAGCGATTTTCAACCGGTTAAAGCCGGAGGCTGGAGAGGCGCTGGCACTGTCGGGTGATGAGAACGCAACCGTGACGGGTGCGGTTACTAATTATGCGGAAAAGCTTCTGGCGCAAGCCGTAGCTAAAGGGTTTGCCGTCTACGAGAACGCACCGGCTGGCTTGCAAATTTTAAAGACGCAGCGCGATTTTCAGTCGGTGTTTAAGACACAAGGCGACTGCCAAACCCTCTTCGCCGCGTTAAAAGCGGAAATATGGAATCCGCAAAATCAAGCGCCGCCTGCAATGGCTGCGTCGTAAGGTGATAATGTCTAAGAAGCAAAAACTTGAACTGACGTGGGTGGGCAAGGAGAACCGGCCCCGACTGGAGCCGCGCATCCTGATTGAGGACCCAACGAAGAGTTATCATGCGTCGGCGCGGGTGACCGACAATGACATTTTCGATAACGTGCTTATCCACGGCGACAACCTGCTCGCGCTCAAGGCGCTTGAAGCGGAGTATGCCGGCAAGGTGAAGTGTGTTTTTATTGACCCGCCATATAATACTCAAAGCGCTTTCAAACATTATGATGACGGTCTGGAGCATTCGATCTGGCTGGGCCTGATGCGTGACCGGCTAGAGGTCATACGAAATCTGCTATCCGATGATGGCTCCTTGTGGATCACGATTGACGAGAATGAGGGGCACTATTTAAAAGTGCTTTGTGATGAAATCTTTGGACGATCGAACTTCCTTCGCCAAATAACATGGCAAAAGAAGTATAGTGTAAGCAATAACTACAAGGGAATTGCTTCAATTTGCGATATTGTTCTAACATATCGTAAGAGCGAGAAGTTCGAAAACAATCTTCTACCGCGTTCTGATGAGGCTACAAGCCGCTATTCAAATGCAGACAATGACCCACGCGGGCCTTGGAAAGCAGTTGACTATCTAAATCAGGCTACCGTCGCGCAACGCAAGAACCTCGTGTATGATATTGAAAATCCATTTACAGGCGAAATTGTTAAAAATCGTGCTAAGGCTTGGAAATATGATCGAACCACCCATAAAATACACGTAGACGAGAAACGTCTGTGGTGGGGTTTGCGCGGCGAGAATTCCGTACCGGCACTGAAGCTATTCCTGTCGGAAGTTCGTGACGGCATGACGCCGCATAACTGGTGGCCTCATGGTGAAGTAGGGCACACTGACGAGGCAAAAAAAGAGAGCATAGGACTTTTTGGAGCGGAGGAAGTTTTTGACACTCCAAAGCCGGAGCGTTTGCTTCAGCGGATAATCGCTCTTGCGACTAATCCTGGCGATGTCGTGCTCGACTCTTTCGCCGGGTCTGGCACCACAGGGGCCGTCGCACATAAAATGGGTCGTCGTTGGATCATGGTCGAGCTGGGCGACCAATGCACCACTCATGTCGCGCCCCGCTTACGTAAGGTGATTGATGGCAGCGATCAGAATGGGATCAGCAAAGCAGTCGAATGGAAGGGCGGCGGAGGTTTCCGCTTTTACGATCTTGCGCCCTCATTGCTCGAAAAAGACAAATGGGGTCGCGAGGTCATTTCGCAAAAGTATGATGCATCAATGTTAGCGCAAGCACTCTGCAAGCTGGAGGGTTTTATTTATGCGCCCAGCGCAGAGGTTTGGTGGCAACAGGGGCATTCGTCCGAAACCGACTTCCTTTATGTCACTACTCAAACGCTCGGGCCGGACGAGTTGACGCCGTTGTCTGATGATGTCGGCGAAGGACGTTCGCTCTTAGTCCTCTGTTCGGCATGGCGCGGAAACGCGGACCGGTTCGACAATCTGACACTTCGAAAAATTCCCAACCATATCCGGAACAAATGCGAATGGGGCAAGGATAGCTATTCGCTGAATGTTGCCGATCTACCGATGGCAAAATCCGGAACCGCTCCGCCGCTGGCCGTGCAAGGCGGCCTGTTTGATGGGGAGGGGGACGCATGAGCAAGTCAGCGACCTCCAATCAGCGCCATGTTAACGCGATCTCGGGACGCCTCAGCCTACGTGCGCCGCAGCGGGATAGCCTTGCAATCCTCGACCGGATTACCGAAATCGTGCCGCTGCGTGGAAACACGGATCTGACTGCGGCGCTCGACATCATTCGCAGCGAGTATCCCGGCGTCACCGACTTTGAGCGTGAGTTTCCCTCGCTCTGTTTCGCGCTGGCGACCGGTGTCGGCAAAACCCGATTGATGGGGGCGTTCATCGCCTATCTGCACATTGCCCACGGCATCAATAACTTCTTCGTGCTCGCGCCGAACCTTACAGTATATCAGAAACTCATTCAGGATTTCACCGCGAACACGGCCAAATATGTGTTCAAGGGGATTAACGAGTTTACGGTGCTGACGCCCGAAGTCATTACCGGCGAAAACTACGAAACGCGCGGTGCGCTGCTCGACGATGTGCTCCGCTGCAAAATCAATATTTTCAACATTTCCAAGATTACCTCTGAGGTACGCGGCGGAAAGCAGATGCGAATCCGATCCGTTCGAGAGACGCTTGGGGATAGCTATTTCAATTATCTGTCCAAGCAGCACGACCTTGTGATGCTGATGGATGAATCACACCGTTACCGCGCTACGGCAGGTATGCGGGCGATCAATGAATTGAAGCCCGTGCTTGGGCTGGAATTGACGGCGACGCCCTTTGTGGAGGGTAGCAAGGGGCCGGTGGCATTCCGCAATGTGGTGTTCGACTATCCGCTTGCTTGCGCGATGGAAGATGAATTCGTCAAAGACCCCGCTGTCGTCACCCGCAAAAACTTCATCGCTGCGGGTAAGTCCCCCGAAGCGATCCAGCAAATGAAGCTGGAGGACGGCATACGCCTGCACGAAAGCGTGAAGGTGGAGTTGGAAACCTACGCGCGTGAAAACGGCAAGGAAATCGTCAAGCCCTTCGTCCTCGTCATTGCCCGCGATACGACTCATGCGGCGGAGCTTATGCGGCTGATCCAGTCGAATGCGTTCTTCAAGGCGCGCTACGCCGACAAGGTCATTCAGGTCGATTCCAGCGTGAAGGAAGAGGAGACGGTCGATAAGCTGCTGACCGTCGAGCGGGCCGACAATCCGGTCGAGATCGTTATCCACGTCAACATGCTGAAAGAGGGTTGGGATGTCACCAACCTCTACACCATCGTTCCCTTGCGCGCCGCCAACGCCCGAACTCTAATCGAACAGAGCATCGGGCGCGGCCTACGTCTGCCTTATGGCAAGCGCACAGGGGTAGCTGCCGTGGACCGGCTCAACATCGTCGCACATGATCGTTTTCAGGAGATTGTGGACGAAGCGAACAACCCGAACTCGCCGATCCGGCTTAAGGCGCTGGTGCTGGACGATGAGGTTTTGGAGCGCAAAACCGTTACCATCGTTGCTGCGCCCACGATCTTGGGAAGCCTCGGCATCACAACGGGGCAGGGCGAGGAAGGTTCTAAATACTCCGGGCCGCCGCAAGCGCGAGCCTTTGATAATCCCGAAGCCGAAAAGGTCGCTCAGCTTGCCTATGAGGCGATCAGAAAACTGTCCCGGTCGCCGGGGACGGTTCCAGACATTAGCTATATCTCGCGGCCCGAGGTACAGGCCCAGCTCGTCCGAGAGGTCCAGAGCCAGTACCGCCCTCAACAAATGGAATTGGAAGGCGTCGCGCCACCGCCACCGGATTTCGCCAAGGTGATTGCGAAGACGGCCGCACTTGTCGTTGACCGAACGATCAACATTCCGCGCATTTCGGTATCGCCCAAAGGGGAGGTCAAAGCGGGGTTCAGGCCGTTCACACTCGACCTCAGCAGCATGGCCTATGCTGCACCCGAGGAAACGCTTTGGGCGCAGTATCTGGGCCGAAATAAGGGTCATTCCATCGGCATGTCGCAGGGTAACTCTCTAGAGAAGCGCCCGGAGGACTATGTCGTCAGCGGCCTGATTGATTTCCCCGACGTGTCCTATGACGACAATGCCGATCTGCTTTACGATCTAGCCGGTCAGGTTGTGCGCCATTTCCACTCCTACCTCCCGGCAGAGGACACGCTGCGTCTTTTGCAGTTGGAACAGCCCAATATCGCACGTGCCGTTCACGCCCAGATGCTCGATCATTTCTGGATAGATGACACGGTTGAATACCACCACGTGGTGACGAGCGGCTTTACCGAGATCAAACAGAGCGCCCATTCCGCGGAGCGCGGCGAGCCGCTCGATTATCGCAGCCCGCCAGCCGACAAGAGCAATATGGCGCGATACCTGTTCGGCGGGTTCACCAAATGCCTGACCAATGTCGCGCGTTTCGATTCCGACTCAGAGCGTAAGCTTGCCGTCATCCTGGAGCGAGAGGCGGACAAGTGGTTTCGGCCTGCGAAAGGTCAGTTCCAAATGTTCTATCGGAAGGGCAGCGACCATCTGGAATACCGGCCCGACTTCGTTGCGGAAACAGGCGACAAAATTTTGATGCTCGAGCCTAAGATGGCAACGCAGATGAGCGACGCGGACGTGCTCGCAAAGCGGGATGTCGCAGTTCAATGGTGCCGATGGGCAAGCGACCATGCACGGCAGACTGGCGGCAAGCCTTGGCGTTACGCGCTGATCCCGCACGATCAGATTGCAGATAATATGGGGCTGGACTTCTTAATGAGGTCATACGGCCACGGTTGATTGTCGAGATAGCGCTCGCGACGGCGCAGCCCCCCCGTCGTGCGGCACAGCTCGGCCGTGTACACCACGTGGTCAGATGCACGGCAAGTCCGCTTCAGCAGGGAAAAGGTGCCGGTGAAGCGCCTCGGCCTCGGGGGCAGTCAAGCGGGTAATGACCTGCGGCGGATGAAAGCCCGTGCGAAGCGCTTTTAACGTCGCCATCGAAGCTGGATGGCCGATTTCCACCTCCTGCAAGACGAGACCATACGCCTTCGTCGAGCCGACTAAATAGCGGCAGAAGTCGGTCCGAGCCAGCCCGGTTCGCGGCCCGCAGGCGTGCCACACCGTCTCGGGATCGCCCTCCACGATCTCAGTGACTCGGGCGACACCTCGGACTTCGCCGACCGGCTTCGTGACATAGATCCAGAGCCGGCTTCCCAACCTAATCGGTGGAATTCTTCGTCGAATCTCAACCGTTTTAGAACCGTTGAAGATGGCGTCGGCGAAGGTTGGGCGAATGGAAATTAATATGTCGTCGTCAGCCGATGTCACGAAGCCATCCTTGCGTGAGAACCTGCGTAATCTTCTCACTGGAGAGCGAGACGGCGGAAATGAGATTGGCGTTCCCGGCGGCGCCAATCGCCTTCAAGTAGCGCAACGGAACTGGGACTGGTAGCGCGAATAGGTTGTCGAAGCTCGTGATCAGAACGTCGTCGGTGGCGGAAAAGGCATCAACATCTTCGACTACGAGCCTGCGCTGGCTATCGGCGGACAATTCTGTCTTCGGTTGCAAGGTGCGATCGACGATGCGGGCGACTGCCACCACGGCGCCGCGCCCGCCTGTTCGGCTGGATTCGTAAAACAAGATCGGTCTATCTACCGGCATGAGTGGGACGTTGCGCGGAGCACTGACGTAAGCGCGGCGGGCGAGAAATGCCGCGTCCTTCGCCTCAACGAAAGCGAAGGCGTGCTGCGGCGCCGTGCCGAGCAATTCGTCTGCATAGGTCTTGGCGATTGGGACGATTACACCGCTGCCGCCCGGCCATACGACTATCGCGGGCGACAGAAGATCGGCAAGCCGCGATGCGGAGTAGGCGAGCGTTCGCCCCGTTGGCGAGGCCAGCGGAATTTCGCTAACTTCGAGCGCTGTCGTCGGCATTGCAGGAGGAAGCACAAATCCCGTCCTTCGCCGCGTCTCAGCGGCGCAATCAGCCCAGTTGGCTATCGTTAGCGGTCGACCAAGCGCAATTTTCTGATACACTGCTCCTGATCGGGAGCGGGTAAATCCCCGCGCCTGCGCAACACGATTGACGCTCGACTGGCCCGCGATATGGATCAATTCGATCGCGGTCGGATGCGCGTTCGCCGCATCACGCGTCAAGCGATCAATTAAGAAATCAGCAAATAGGCCCGCGTCGGGCTGATCTTCGCGAGCATGGATGAGCATCCGCGCAACAGGTTGCATGTCTTGCGACACCAAGAGAATGCCGATCGCCACTAAACGGTCCGCCGCCCGGATGGCCCAAACCATGCGCGTAGTGCCAACGGAAGGCGAGCTACGGAATTCGCGCACGATGCCGGCAGAAGCCGAAGTGGAGGTCAGATAGGCTGCGAGTTCGGCTTCGCTCGCTTCGCCGAAAGAGAATCCTTCTCCTGATCGTGCCGCTGACTGCGCGGAAGTCGTCTCGTCGGGGAGTAGCGAAGCGATTTCGTCGAGCGAGATGATGTCGATTCCAATTTGGTCGAGCAGAGAGTCGCTCGCGCCGAGTAGCGTCTTATCGCGGGTGATAAAGGCAGATGCACGTGACAGGGCTGCGTGTGCGATATGTGCGGCATCACTCAGCGACTGCGCATTTCCCGCCGAAGATGAGCCAGAATCAACAAATACCATCTGATGGATCCGGGCGGCCAGCACATTGCACTGCTCTCGATCCGCCGCCGGCAGGCGCGGCAAACGTAGCGCCATCTGCAGCACCGGGTCATTCATTAGATCAGCGGACGTCCGCTTCAGTTCGACGGCAAATTCATCCGATACAGTAAGGCGAATCTGATGTGCCAACGCCGCACCAAACAGTGCCCGCGCCTTGTCCGACTGACGTCGATCCCTGACAAGATCGAAATAGACATTAAGATCAAAGGCGTAGAGCGGGTCTTCGCCCGCGCTGCGACGCTTAATTCCGAGATCGAGATCAACGGTCTGTTGCCGATCGGCAAAGGCAAAAAGATTGTCGGATTCTAGTTCGCGCACATGGACGAGGATTGCCCGGTTTCTCGCCGACCCGCCTTTGCGACGCATCACTTGGACGAAACCGTTCCGCTGGTAAAAGGCGAGCGACTCGGCAAGCGTTTCAGCAATCTCGGCCTTCAGACTTAAGAAGCCGTGGCTTTCGAGCTTTGCCACGAGTGTCCGGATCAGTGTCGAGGCGACGCCGCGTCGCCGCCAGGCCGTTGATGTTGCGATCTGTTGAATTTTGGCATGCGGAAAGACCCCGCTGTAATGAATATAGCCCGCCAGGTCCCTATCTACGACTAGTGCGATCAAACGCCCGCGGTCGATTGCCTCGCGAAGCGAATTTTCGGGCCAGAAGCCTAGGGCTTCTTTTTCAGAATCCGCAAGGTCGACGATGGCCGGCAGCAGCCGGACCAGGTGATCGCGCTCGACGATTATCGATAGCACCTTTCGCCCGCTTGCCACCTACCACCATCCCTCTTCGTCTTAATGCGACTCGTCCAGCTAGCTGAGGGGAGAGCTGGCTTACGCCGACTATTACTCCCCTACAGGCCAACCGATGAAGCCCATGCTCTGACACGGTTTACTTTGAGGGTTGAGCGAGGAGCTGTCCATCTATCGCCTACAGCCCCGTGTCCTCGTGTCTGTGGCGGTCAACGGCAGCGACGTCCGCTTCTGCCTTTTCAGATCCAAGAGCAGGCCGACGGCAAACGGTCCAGACCCAGCCCCGGCGATGCATGAACGAGCGTCCCGTTTCGGGTGACGGAATTGGCAATGCGAATGTCCGGGTCTGGGTCAACTTGGTTGCTGTCCAAGTGTCCAAGCACAGCACACCGTCCGACGGTTGATCGATACTGACGCCTTCACGCAGCTCGAAAAAGCCTAAATTAGATTCCTAAACGGATGTTGCGTTCGGGCTTTGGTCTGCTTGATGCCTGACACACCAGCCCAAACGGGCGTTTGGGTTGGTGGGTCGGACGTTAGAGCCGGAAGCCGAAGCTTGCCAGTGCATTCCGAGCGTGTGTTTTCTTCACTTGCGCGGAAGGGTAAGGCCGAGGAAGGTTTGTGATGAACATTGCCGAAGTCGACCTTGATCACGCGTTCGCTGAAGCGATAGAATCATCTCTCGACTTCCGGCATTGGCTGCTGTCGCATGGACGGTTTGCTCGTCATGCGGCCGAAGCGATGCTGCTGCGACACGAGCAGGCGGAGGCACGCAAGAAAGCTACGCACTGGTGGAAGCACTGGTGGTGCCGGCTCGCGGACGGATCTGAGAGCGAAACCGACATATTCTTGGTATTTGAAGCGGCCGGCGATCGCTTCGCAATGCACATCGAGAACAAGCCCCCCCATGGAACGCTTCCTCTCCGCCAGGCAGCGGATTACCGCCGCCGCGCCGCCTGGAAGACAAATGACGCGGCGTGGTTGGCTTATTCGGACTTCGAGACAATCCTATTGGCTCCAGCTGCTTTCCTGAGTCGCAACGCTGAGTGC
>Ga0265780_10010388_pt1 | contig 11103 bp, 3 predicted proteins | sample P1T30metagenome_FD_192432 | JGI IMG/M metagenome (GOLD analysis project Ga0265780, IMG submission 192432) | Plant litter microbial communities from East Loma Ridge, Irvine, California - P1 T30 | ecosystem: Environmental > Terrestrial > Plant litter > Unclassified | place: USA: California... | reverse complement strand
CACATCGCAGCCTCTTGCATAAAGCAGCTGTGTTTTACTTCCCGCCCTGGCTTGCAAGCCTTCGTATAAAGTTACAAGATCATCATCCGGCCAATATACCGACCATGCTCCCTTCATATCAATTTCTGATTTCGCCAGCGGACCTATAACTGCGATTGTTTTAATATTACGGTCAAGCGGTAAAACCTGGTTCTGATTTTTCAGCATGACGATGCTTTTCCCGGCAATATCCAGCGCCGCTTTATGATGCTCTTTAGTATTCAAGACTCTCGCCTCCCTCTCTTCGTTGCTAAAACGAAAAGGATCATCAAACAGCCCCATCTCAAACTTCTTATAAAGTATTCTCTTAACAGCATCGTCTATAAGACTTTCTGATACTTTACCCTGTTTTACCAGTCCTGCAAGGTGTTCTATATAAACGCTGCTTTGCATATCCATATCACTCCCGGCTGTAATTGCCTGTTCTGCGGCCTGAGGTTTATCTTTAGCATAACCATGATCTATCATTTCTGCAATCGAGCTCCAGTCGCTTACTACAAAGCCCGGATACTTCCATTCCCCTTTTAATATATCACGTTGCAAGTATTTATTTCCTGTGGCGGGTATCCCGTTAAGGTCATTGAAGGAATTCATGAAAGTAGCCGCCCCGGCATCAGCAGCGGCTTTAAACGGAGGAAGATAAACTTCCCGCAACATCCGGTCGCTCATATCTACAGAATTATAATCCCTTCCTGCTATGGCGGCACCATAGGCTGCAAAATGCTTAACGCAGGCCATCACGGCATCCAGATCGCCTAACTTGTTTCCCTGGAAGCCTTTTATCCTTGCCTTTGCAATTAAAGAACCGAGATACGGGTCTTCACCTGCCCCTTCTACCACTCTCCCCCATCTCGGATCTCTGGCAATATCGACCATAGGCGCAAATGTCCAGTGTATGCCCGCGGCCGCTGTCTCTGTTGCTGATATACGTGCGGATTTTTCTATCGCTTCCAGGTCCCAGCTTGCCGCTTCAGCTAACGGAACCGGAAAAGTAACCCGATAACCATGGATCACATCGCGTCCAAACAACAAAGGAATTTTTAAGCGCGACTGCATGGCCATTTCCTGAATCATACGGGTTTCTTTTGCCCCCTGAACGTTCAGCATGGAGCCGACCTTCCCTTGTTTTATTTCATTATACTTATTACTATTCGGATTTAAGGGGCCGGTAGCTAACCTGTCGCCCGAGTATTGGTTCAGTTGCCCGATCTTTTCCTCTAAAGTCATTCTTGCGAGAAGCTGGTTCACGCGGTTATCTATAGAAGAGTTTTTCTGTGCAACTGAAAAAATTGAAAGTCCGCAAAAGAATATAGTAATTGTGCTTTTTAAGCCCATGATTTGTCGTAAGAATAAATTTTAGTAGTCTGAGTTCTGATCCAGATTGCCTGTCTTATTGATCTCATCCTGTGGAATCGGAAACAAATAATTTTTTGCACTGAACACCCTGTTTTCAATGACGAAAGGAGCATAAGTAAATGTACTGCCGGTTTTTGTAATTCTCATACCCCGAACAGGAGCGTTAAAATAGGTTTCTCCCTCTTTCCACCGCCGAACGTCAAAAAACCGTTGTTCTTCAAAGCAGAGCTCAACTCTCCGTTCATTTTTAATTCTTGCACGCATTTGTTCCTTGCTAAGGCTGGCCGGTAGTTTTGGCATACCAGCTCTGAGTCGTATCGCATCCACAGCGTTATACACTTCTGATATAGGCCCCTCTGCTTCATTTAGGGCTTCCGCGTAAGCTAAAAGAATATCGGCGTAACGGAATAATACCCAGGGCCTTCGTACCGAGGTAGCGCTGTTGATATTATATGTGGCATTACTGCTTAAAAATTTACGCATATAATAACCGGATTTTGTTCTGTTTACATTTGTGAGATCGTTGTCTAATCCGCCGTCAAATATCTCCACCGCCCTGCTAAGGCTTCCTGTTTTAAACGTCGACCCATTATAAACGATAAACTGGTTTAAACGGGGATCGCGGTTGGCATAAGAATTCTGATCATTATACCCGGATGCAGGATCGGAAATGGGCTTTCCATTCGCCATTTCAAAGGCATCCACTAAATCCTGGGTCGGATTTGTCCTGCCCAATCCCCCTGTAAAGCCGATCGGTGCGTTAAAAGATTCGATGGTATTCGTAGTACCGGCAGGGGTTGCAAAAATCACCTCCTTGTTGTACGCAGTTGCAGTATTTGTGTAATTCCACAAATTCTGGAAATCTGCATTAGATAATAAGCCGTGTTTATTCTGATCAATTAAGACCTTTGCCGCTTTCGCTGCATCCCGCCAGCGGTTCAGGTCGCTGCCCGGATTGTATAAGGGGCTTGCATAGAACAAAAGGGCTTTAGTTTTCAAGGCCATACCAGCTGCCTTGGTAGCTCTTCCGTAATTAGCGGCATCCCAGTCTTTTGTCCAGCCGGCATCTATCTGCGTAATTGCCGAATCACAATCTGTGATAATACTTTGAACTACTTCATCCACTGAATTCCTCGGCAAATCAAGGTTTTCTGTAACATTAAACGACCTGGTTGCCAATACAATTTTACCGTACCGCTTAAACAACTCGAAATGAAACAGAGCTCTCAGAAAAAAGGCTTCCCCTCTTAATTTGGGAAGGTCAGAACGGGGGGTGATGACGCTGGCAGGAGATTTCTCCAGGAAAACGTTTACCACCCGGAGTCCGTTATACAAATTACTATACTGGCTGTCGAATGTTCGTTGCGGCCCCCAGGTACCGTTATTAAGGACATTAATACTGCTATTAAGATTGGAATTAACTGCTTCATCGCTCGCACTGGCTAATAACGCGCCGCTGCCATCCACATTATATCTGCCCAAAAGGTAGTTATAGCCGTTGTTTAAAAATTCCCGGACCCGGCGATCTGTTACCCATACAGATTCTTCCGTAATCGGGCCCTGAGAATAGTCGGGTTTAAAGAAATCATCTTTACAAGAGCAAAACAGGCTGAGCAGAAGTAACGCTCCATAAGTCTTTTTTATCATAGTCATGATCGTATTCTTTAAAATTTCACATTTAGGCCAAGAGCGTAAGTTTTTACGTAAGGATAATTTGATCCGGTACCAGCGGTAGGAGTTTCCGGATCGACGTCAAGGCCATTCAATTGAGAGAAAGTAAGCAAATTGTATCCGCCCAGATACAGGCGGGCGCCTTTCACAGGAATTTTCCCAAAGGCACTTTGAGGCAGAGAGATCCCCAGTTCTAAGGTTCTTAATTTAAGGTAGTCTCCCGAACGTAACCAAAAATCGGAGTTCGCCCTGTTATTTGCATTATCTGAAAGAGCTATCCTCGGATAAATTGCAGTCGCTGCTGTTTCTGGTGTCCAGCTGTTTTTCGACAGGTTGTTAAGCCCGTTGGGCCCGGAAAATACAATTGGTTTAATATCAATAGTACGACCTTCTATACCCTGAAACTGGGTGTTGATATCAAAAATTTTGTAGTGCAGATTGAACCCGAAGCCATAATAGATCTTAGGAATATCGGTATAATTCGTTGCGATGGCATCTTTGTTGTCAATGGTGTTATCTCCGTTTATATCACGATACTTAATATCTCCCGGCACTACCAAACCGGAAAGAACTTGTTTTGGACTTGCGTCTATTTCTGCCTGACTTTGAAATAAGCCCTCCGAAATATAGAATTGTTTGGTCCCTGACAGGCTTACATTACCGATATTATATCCTATGGGCGACTGATAATCTATTATTCCTGCAGGTAAATTCCTGAAGACAACCTCATTTTTGGCATATGTAAAATTGCCATTGAAGGATAAATGCACCTTATTAATGGTCTTGACATAGCTCATACTGCTCTCGAAACCCTGAGACTCTGCCTTTCCGGAATTAATAGCGCTTACGGTAATTCCCAGAATACCCGGAAGATTTGCATCACCTAAAATTCCATTCCGTTTTTCATTGAAATAATCGAAGGAAAGGGATAGTGCATTTTTGAAAAACCGGGTATCCGCACCAATGTTCAAACGGTCGATTTTTTCCCAGGTAGTTCCGGGGTTTGCTGTCGGACTGATCTCATACGCCGTAGTAGTCCCGGAAAAAGACGAACCAAGAATTGGCCCGGCCCCTCTTGTATATAAGGCACGGTAAGGTAGTCTTACAAGATTGCCATTGGCATCATAAGTAGGCCCTACATTCCCGCCTCTGCCGTATGACGCTCGTACTTTGAAATAATTAACTACTTCAATTTTCTTTAAAAAGCTTTCATCCGATACGACCCAACCGGCCGATACGGCAGGAAAAAATCCAAAACGGGAATCGGGAGCATAATTTTCGGATCCGGAATAGCTGCCTGTAAAACCTGCAAAATAGCGGTCTTTGAACCCGTAATCCGCTCTCAGTACCAGCATCCGCCCCCTGTAGTCGATATTGTCTACCACGCTGCTGATGTATTGCTGGCCACGGATCGCAGCTGTTATCTTATGTTTTCCTGCAAAAGTTCTGTCATAGTCCAAACCGGCCCAGAATTCATTATTTTTAGTGTTATTTCCAAAGCCGGCAGAGCGATAAGCCAATACTGAGGATGTTCGGAGCGTTGCGCCAAGCGGGTCTACAACTACGTAGTTCTCTGTTAAGCCGTTAGTATAATTACCGTAACCATCATAAGAAAAGAGAGCATTAGCCGACAGACCGGCGGTTAAAAAATCAAGGCGCTGTTTAACTGAAAAGCTTGCTAATAATACATTGGTAGCGGTACTTGAATAACCCGTACGCTGCAGCTGACCGAGCGGATTATTTTGATAAGTAGTATTACCTCCATAAGAACCGTCTGCATTTAATAACGGAAAGGCATTAGGGGGCAAATTAAATATGTTATTAAAAACAGACCCGGATCCTTCGCCTACATCTCTTCTCTGTTCCTTTCTTAATCCAGCCAAAAGACTGACGCTTAAAGTTTTGGTAACATCATAATCCAGATTAAGCCTGAAATTATATTTTTTGAAATTGAAATTGGAATTATAGTCTTCTGTTTCTGTTTCCCTGAACAAGCCGTCCTGGTTATAAAATGTTAATGCGCTGAAGTATCTCAATCTTTCACCGCCACCACCAAATGTTAAAGCATAACGTTGGGTTGGCGCCGATGAACGCATGAAACGGTCAGCATAGTTATTATCAGGATATGCATAAGGATCAGTGTGCTCGCGATACGCATTTAATGCAGTTTCATTATAAGCCTCTACCTGATTTGCGTTTTTCAGGCCCTGGTTATAAAGCATCGCATACTCATAAGAATTTAAAGGTCTGGCCTGGTTCTCTACAGACTGAAAACCGCCTTGTGCGTCAAAACTGATATAATTGCGACCAGGTATTCCATGTTTGGTATTAACGAGTATTGCCCCGTTGGATGCATACAGACCATACCAATTCAAAACGGCTGCGTCTTTTAAGACGGAAACACTTTCGATTTCGTTGATATCCATATCAATAAAATCACGTTCAATACCGTCTACAAGCACTGCAGGCGCAGCACCGGATGCATAAGAAGATCTCCCTCTGATAATAAAACTTGCGTTATCGCCTCCCGGCTGATTACCGGTCTGGTTGATCAGCAGGCCGCTTAAGCGCCCGCCTAATATGGTAGATAAATTGCTCAGGGGCAGCCGGGGAAGAGTGGACGCGTCCACTGAACTTACGGCATAATTAAGCTCTCTTTTCCTGCGTTTATCGAATGGTATCCTCACGTACTCATCGTCTGGATTCATCGTCAAGGCAGTCAGAATAATCTCCAGGTCACTGTTAACTGCGGCCACCTTCCCCTCGGCAAAACCCGGATGAGTAATTGACAGCGTATCTTCCGGTAAGGAGGAAACTATAAACTCTCCTTTGCTGTTAGAATAAGTACTTTTCCCGCCTTTTACGGCTATCCTCGCCCCCGGCACCGGCTCTCCGGCATCACTGCTGATCCTTCCTGTATATTTTCTTTTATTTACAGTTTGGCTAAAGCCCTGGATACTCATTAATAATATGAGTAAGCCGATAGCTTGCCAATAACATTTGATATTTTTCATCCTATTAAATTTTAGTTAGTGAGGCCTCCGGTAAAATACGCCGGAGGCAACAAGCATCGCTTATTATTTCGCCTGGCTTGTTTCTGTCGTCCACATCAGGATCCGGTTTCTATGTTTATAAATCCGGCTCTACCAGCCCTCGGTTTGAACCACCTTACCTGAACTCTTATTTATTTCCGCTTGTGGAATTGGATACAAGTGCATATGATCTTCAAACACCTTTTTAAAGTTAGGAAGCTCGACAACGTTATAAGAAAAAGTTCCGCTGGCGTTTTTTATCACCTTCATCCCCTTAGTTGGCTGGGCCACTATTTCGGGCCCCTTCTTCCATCTCAGGATATCCCACCAGCGCATGTCCTCGAAAGCAAATTCTACAGCACGCTCATTATGGATCCGGTTACGCATTTGGCTTTGCGTTAAGTTATCAGGGAGCGGAGGCATTCCAGCCCTTACTCTTATCATGTCTACCTTTGCTTTTACTTCAGGATCCGGCACAGCCTCTCCAGCCTCATTTAAAGCCTCTGCATAATTAAGCAGCACTTCCGCATAACGATAGAAAACATAATTGAGTAAGGCACTTGCCGTAGAGCCCGACTTTGATGTTTCCGGCCATAAGCGTTTTATATAATAGCTGGTTTTAGTGAATGGAATAGCGGCACTTATGTCAGTGCCATAAGTAATACCACCCTGGGCATTCGGCTCTGACTGCCAGGTCTGCACCGCTCTCCCCTGCCATGTTGTTCCATTATAAAGCACATTGACATAAAATCTTGGATCCCTGTTTACATAAGGGTTTTGAGAATTGTATCCTGATGCGGCATCGCCTATAGCCAGTCCGTTCTTCATTTCATACAGGTCTACATGGTTTTGAGTAACGGATAAATTTGCCTGAGCACCACCAAAACTGGTTGGTACTAGAAAATCGCTGATATACGTTCCGATAAACCCCCGTCCGCCGCGTGGCCATATCCTGATGTATTCAGGAGATGTAGGAACTGTGAGAAGCGTTGCATAATCAGGATGCAGGGAAAATTTATTAAGATTTATAATGTCCTTTGCTGCATCGGCAGCTCTTTTCCATTTTTCCTTGTCATTTCCCTGATTATGTAATGGACTGGCAGCGAGCATAAGGGCCCTTACTTTCAGAGCCATCGCTGCAGCTCCGGTTGCCCTGTTTGCCTGAGCAGCGGGATTCGGCCAGTCATCGTTTGTTAAGGGCAGCAAGCCCTTTGCTTCTTCCAGATCAGACAGGATCCTTGCAAGTACTTCATCAAAAGAATTTCGCGGCAAGTCGGCCGCAGCCTCTGTAAATTCCTGGGCCTCGGTAAGCAAAATGACACCGCCGAAACGCTTTAAGAGCTCGAAGTAAAAGTATGCTCTTAAATAAAGCTGCTCTCCTTTAATTAAATCAGGATTATAATCAGCAGTCCATGGAGTTGAACCCATATTCGCCAGGGTTGTATTGGCATTACGTATACCCCTGTACATCTGAGTGTAAATACTGACCACATCGGTTGCCGAAGCGTCAAGAAACAAGCCCTTATTCATAGCAGCCACCTGCGGCTGAGCGTTATTTGATATCGCTTCATCTGCAAACTGGGCTGTCATTCCCTTATATCCGTCTAACCTTCCGTAATCGTTAATACTGTAGGTATAGGTATTATCAGCATATCTTGAAGCTTGCAAAGGGTCTCCAAAAATATCCTTTAAAGTAGTCTGAAGACCAACATCCCGTTGTAAAAAGTCCTTTTTACAGGATGATCCTGCTAAGACTAACAAAAGAAACAATAGCGCTTTTATAGTTTTCATGTCTTTACTGCTGGATTTAAAAGGTTACATTAAGCCCCACATTGACAATTTTTGTGGTTGGGATTACAGTAGTACCATAATTGTATGTACCACCTGAAATATTGTTTTCGGGGTCAACTCCGTAGAAGTCTGTCCAGGTGAAGAGGTTCTGTCCGCTCAGCAGTAATGTCAAGCTGCTTAGCTTAAGCCGGTTCAGCACTTTTGCAGGAAGAGAATAGCTTAGCTGCACATTTCTAAGTTTGATATATGAAGCATCCTGAAGGAAAAAGTCATTTAAGTTTTCATTGGGATTTGCCGTTAAGCCAGGCCGGATTGCGGGCCACGTAGCATCCGTATGATCCGGACGCCATCTGCCCAGCATAGGCTCATAGTACTGGTTCATAGTTCCGCTATAAAAAGCAAGATCGGAGCTTACGTTATCTGCAGCATTAAACAAGGCTGATAACTGGAATCCCTTATAGCCTAACTGAAGATTGAGTCCTGCGTTGTATTCAGGAATATTTGGATGTCCGATAGGCATACGATCCAGGCTGGTTATCGTACCGTCCCCATTAATATCCTCGAACTTCAAGTCGCCGGGAATAGATTTTGCACTGGTGATATTATTGACGGGGCTGTTGTCAATATCCTGCTGATCTTTATAAAAACCAATGAAATGGTAACCGTAATAGGTTCCTATAGGTGTATTTTTCCCTCTGAGATTAGATAACAGGCCCGGTGCTTCATCGAGCACTTCCCGCCTGTTGCGGGCAAAACTGAAATTAGCAGAGATACCATAATTAAAGGCTTTTACCCGGTTTTGATAATTCGCTGAAAACTCATAACCGTGATTAAAGTTTACCCCGTAATTTGTGTTGGGAACGGTAGCTCCGTAGCTTGCAAAGCTTGAAGATGTACGGCTTATCAGAATGTCTGATCTTCTGTCGTCGAACAGTTCGGCTGTAAACCCAAGCTTATTATTAAAAAAAGAGGCATCTATAGCTATATTCCTTTTTAACGAAGTTTCGAAACTTACATAAGGGTTCCCGAACTGAGTTTGCGTATATGTGGCGGCGCTAAAATTACTGTTTGGATTTCCGAACGGAACAGAATTGCCCGCACCAAATCTGTCCTGGTAGTAGAACCTTCCCGTACCCGGGCTGGGAATACCAACTTTACCAACCGAACCTCTTAGCTTCAGTAAGTTGATCCAGTTATACCGTTTCATGAATTCCTCATTGGCGATATTATAGCCTAAAGACACTGCAGGGAAAAATCCATATCTATATCCCTTTGCATAGTTTTCTGAACCATTATAGGTGGCACTGGCGCCAAACAGATATTTTCCGCCGAAATTGTAATCAACCTTTGAGATCAGGCCCTGATTTGCAAAAGGGGCAGATGCGTCTGTAGCGCCCCGTAATTCTCTTTGCCCGATTACATTGGCCGAAACATTGTGCCTCCCGAAAGCCCTTGCGTAATTAAGGAATAGCTGAAGATTGGTTTTATTATAACCACTCCTGGTATAAGCCGGATTTCCGAGAAAATCATTGTAAGTAGTGGAGTAAGGAGATACCTGCAGGGTGGGACGGTCCAGCGTATAATATCCTACACTCCCACGCTGTAGTTTCCCGGAAGTAAAGGTAGCATCATAACCTAACTGGGCTTTGGCAGACAGTCCCGGGGTAACAAAATCCAGTTTCTGATTTAGCGTAAAAACAGCCTCTGCTACGTTATTGTCTGTAAAGGCATAACCTCCATATGTTAAAAAAGCATAGGGATTAAATGAATTGGTGCCCAGGGCATAGTTAACGATATGATTATAGGTATTATCAAGGGCCTGGATGTTGGGATCGGAGGAATTAGTATATTCAGGAAAAAAGGGTATTCCCCATGTAGGAAGTTTTAAAGATCTTCCTACCAGTCCTTCAATACCGTTCCCCACCACACCTGCGGGATCATTGAATTCGCTCATTCCTGCCGGGCTGTAGCGGTGTTCGTTTCTCCCGGTGAGGTTAGCCTCGAAATTGGTTGTAGAAGAGATGTCTATTCCCACCCTTGCACGGAAGTTATACCGCGAATAACTTGGGCTGGTACTGTAATCAAGAGGTGTCTTAAACTCTTTGAAATTACCTTGTTCAGACTGATAACCGAAAGATGTGAAATATCTTACATTTTTAGAACCTCCGGAAACGGTGAGGTTCTGTTGATTTTGGTACCACATGTCTTTTACCAATGCATCATACCAATTTACATTTGGGTATAGTGCAGGGTCGCCCGTTCCGTCTTTGAACACCTGTAAATCTGCATCGGTGAAAGTGCGCGCCTCCCCTATGTTGTCCTGACCTTCTGAATAAATCATCGCACTTTCATATGCTCCAAGAATGTCTGGCCGTGAAGTAGGACTTACAAAGCCAAAATTGGAACTGAAAGTAACTTTTGCAGGACCGGTTTTACCTCTTTTTGTGGTGATAACTAAAACACCGTTTGCTCCTTTTAATCCATACAATGCCGTAGACGCTGCATCTTTAAGAATACTGACGCTTTCGATTTCATTAGGATCAATATCGCCGAATGTTGTTCTTTCAACTCCGTCGACAACGATTAATGCAGTTGCAGACGAGGATACCCTGCCCCGGATATAAAGGTTGGCAGAATTGAAACCCGGGCGTCCCTGGCTTTGCTGTACAATAAGGCCGGGAACAACGCCTGCGAGAGCTTGTGTTACGTTGGTTACTGGAGACTTAAGCAGCTCTTTACCTGACACCGTGCTGATAGACGCGGTTACATCTGCCCGTTTTTGGCTGGTATATCCGTTAATAACAACTTCTGTCAGAGAATTCGTCTGAGGGCTCAGTGTTATAGTCAGCAGCTCAAAGCTTCTTACCGTTACTTCTCTCGACTGAAATCCAATAAAGGAGAATACAAGAGTTGCCCCGGTGGGAACACTTAATACGAATGTCCCGTTTTTGTCGGTTTGCGTACCGGATGAAGATCCCTTCACATTAACGCTTACTCCGGGCAGCGGCGCCCCCGTTTCATCTTTAACAATACCTTTTATTGCCTCGTTTAATTTGACAGAGGGTAAAACAGCCGTAACGGCACGATCTGCCGCGAGAGTAGCTCCTGAAAATAATAATCCTGAATTAAGGATAAAGAGTAAGACGAAAATCGTCCTGAAGTAAATGGCTTTGCCTGAAGAATTGCAAAACACATTCTTGTGCATGAGGAAAAA
>Ga0265780_10010387_pt1 | contig 11104 bp, 8 predicted proteins | sample P1T30metagenome_FD_192432 | JGI IMG/M metagenome (GOLD analysis project Ga0265780, IMG submission 192432) | Plant litter microbial communities from East Loma Ridge, Irvine, California - P1 T30 | ecosystem: Environmental > Terrestrial > Plant litter > Unclassified | place: USA: California... | reverse complement strand
ACCGGCGCCGGCTTCGCCATCGTGTTCAGCCGCGAAGGCTCGAACCTGCCGGCGGTGGCCCAGTCGGGCGGCGGCAAGGGCCGGGTGGTGGCGAGCGGCGGCATGATCGCCGACATCGCGCTGGCCGTCGGCGAGCAGGTGTCCGAGCAGAACCTGCCCCTCGATCCGGCCGGCGTGGTGTACGACGCCCTGACGCGCCAGCCGGTGGCCGGCGCCGTGGTCTCGATCGCGGGTCCGGCCGGCTTCGTCGCCGAGCGCCACCTGGTGGGCGCGGCGGCGGCGCAGGCGCAGACCGTCGGCAGCGACGGCATGTACCAGTTCCTGCTGCAGGGCGACTTCCCGAGCGGCGTGTACACCCTCGGCGTGCGGGCGCCGGGCGGCTACCTGGCGGCGCCGTCGGCGCTGCTGGCGCCCTGCACGGGCGTGCCGAACGTCGGCCTGGCGCCGTCGCCGGCGCTGGTGCAGCGCAGCGACGGCGCCCCGGCGGCATCGGCGCCGCAGCACCGGCCCGACGCCTGCGCCGGCATCGTCGCCGGCGGCGCCGACAGCACCCAGTACTACCTCGCCTTCGGCATCACCAACGGCGGTTCGGCGCCGATCCTGAACAACCACATCCCGCTCGACCGCGAAGGGGGCAGCGGCCTGGTGCTGTCCAAGACCACCCCGATGGTGAACGTCGCGCGCGGCGAGCTGGTGCCGTACACGATCGTCGCCAGCAACGGCGGCGGCGCCGCGCTGGCCGGCATCGTGCTGCGCGACCTGATGCCGCCCGGCTTCAAGTACCGCCCCGGCAGCGCGCGCGTGAACGGCGTCGCGGTCGAGCCGCAGGTCGACGGCCGCACGCTGTCGTGGCCGACGTTCGCACTGGCGCCGCAGGCGCGCGCCAGCACCACGCTGGTGCTGGCGGTGGGCGCCGGGGTGGGCGAGGGCGAGTACGTGAATCAGGCGGTGGCCGTCGACGGCGCCGGCAGCGTGCTGTCGAACGTGGCCACCGCCACCGTACGGATCGTGCCGGATGCGACCTTCGATTGTCCCGACGTGCTGGGCAAGGTGTTCGACGACGCCAATGCCAACGGCTGGCAGGACGAGGGCGAGCCGGGTTTGCCGAACGTGCGCCTGGCAACCCCGCGCGGGCTGCTGGTGACCACTGACGCCCATGGCCGCTACCACGTGCCGTGCGCCGAACTGCCCAACCCCGACCGCGGATCGAACTTCGTGATGAAGCTCGACGTGCGCACCCTGCCGGGCGGCTATCGATCGACCACCGCCAATCCGGGCGATGTGCGGGTCACGCGCGGCAAGGTTGCCAAACTCAATTTCGGCGCGGCGCTGTATCGCGTCGTGCGCATCGCATTGACCGACGCCGCCTTCGCGGCCGGCGCCGATGTCCTGCAGGCGCAATGGAACCAACAGATCGACACCATGATGGAACAACTCACTGACAAGCCGTCCGTCCTGCGCCTGACCTATACGGTCGGCCCGGAAGGGGAAGCGGCGGCAACGCGCCGGCTGGCGGCGCTGCGCGCAACGCTGGCGGCGCGCTGGCGCGCGCTGGGCGACAATTATTCGCTGGCGATCGAGACCGGGGTGGCGCCATGAGCCGCGTTCACGTGTCGATGCCGCAACGGCGCCGCCTCGCGCTGCTGGTCGCGGCCAGCCTGGCCTGGCAGGCCGCTCCGGCGGCGCAGGCGCCGGTCGCGCAGGACGTCGTGTGCGCGCTGCCGGTGGACGCCGGTGGCCAGCCGTTCTCGATCAGCGTCGACGGCCAGCCACTCGCCGCCGACGCGGGACAGGATGCCGACGACCGCCGCCGCTGCACCGACGTGGCGCTGGCGCATGCCGACATCCAGCTGCGCTACGATCCGCTCGCGGTCGCTCCGGCCCTGAACGTGTGGCTCGCGCAAGCGGCCGCCGTGCGCGGCATGCCGCTGCGTTTCGCCAGCTACACCAACTATGGCTGGTGGCTGCGGCGCGCCGAGATCCGCGTGTTCGCGCGCGATCCGGGGACACACCTCGACCTGCGCGGCGCGCCGCTGGCGATCCTGCCGCTGGCGCCGGGTGCGGCGGTCGAATGGACCGCGCCGCAGGATGCGCCGGACGGACTGGCCTACCTGCTGCGGGTCTACGATGCCGACGGCCGTTTCGACGAGACCGCGCCGCGCGCGCTGCGCCTGCTCGAGCGCGCGCCCCTCGACAAGCCGAACGCCGAAGCGCCCTACGATGGCTGGGGCGACAACACGCGCCGCCTGGCGAACATCCCGGCCGCCGGCGGCAGCGTGACCGTCAGCGGCAGCAACGTCGCCCCCGGCCAGCGGGTCACGGCGCTGGGGCTGCCGGCCCCGGTCGACGCGCACGGCAAGTTCGCGCTGCGCCAGATCCTGCCGGCCGGCCCGCACACGGTCGAGGTGTCGGTGCGCGATGAACGCGGCGCCGGCGCCACCTTCCGCCGCAGCCTGTCGATCGCCGACCAGGACTGGTTCTACGTGGCGGTGGCCGACCTGACCGCGGGGCGCGACCGCACCAGCGGACCGGCGCGCCTGGTCACGGGCGATACCAGCCACTACGACAACGGCCACTGGATCGACGGCCGCGCCGCCTTCTACGTGAAGGGCAAGGTGCGCGGCGACGTGCTGCTCACCGCCAGCGCCGACACGCGCGAAGGCCCGCTGCGCGACATCTTCTCGAACTTCAGCAGTAAGGACCCGCGCTACCTGCTGCGCAACATCGAGCCGGACAAGTACTACCCGGTCTACGGCGACGACAGCACCATCGCCGACGATGCGCCGACCTCGGGCAAGCTGTACGTGCGCCTGGCGCGCCAGGATGCCTCGGTCATGTGGGGCAACTTCCAGACCGTGTGGAGCGGCACCGAGCTGACCCAGTACAGCCGCGGCCTGTACGGCGCCAACCTGGACTGGAACAGCGCGGCGGCCAACGAGGCCGGCGACAAGCGCAGCCGGGTCAACCTGTTCGCGGCCGAACCGGGCACGCTGCCGTCGCGCGAGGAATTCCGCGGCACCGGCGGCTCGCTGTACTACCTGCGCCACCAGGACGTGACCCAGGGTTCGGAGCGGGTCTGGATCGAAACGCGCGACCGCGACTCGGGCATGGTGCTGGGCCGCACGGCGCTGGCCGCGGCCCAGGACTACGAGGTCAGCTACCTGCAGGGCCGGGTGACGCTGCGCGCGCCGCTGGCGTCGATCGCCGCGGCCCGCTCGCTGCTGCAGGACGGCGGGCGTAGCGGCGACCCGGTGTACCTGGTCGTCACGTATGAATACGTGCCGGGGCTGAGCCGCATCGGCGGCGGCGCGGCCGGCCTGCGCGCCAGCCACTGGTTCGGCGAGCACCTGAAGCTGGGCGCCTCGGCCTACCACCAGGGCGAACGCGAATCGACCCAGGACCTGCGCGGCCTCGATGCGACGCTGCGCTACAGTTCCAATTCGTGGCTGGCGCTGGAAGCGGCGAGGTCGAGCGGCGCCGGCACCGAGTCGCTGTTCTCGAACAGCGGCGGCTTCGATTTCCAGTCGCAGCGCAGCAGCGGCGGCCAGGCCGACGCGCGCCGCGCCGAAGGGACGCTGGACCTGGCCGATGTCGGCATGCGTGGCCGCGTGACGGGCTACTGGCAGCAGCGAGAAGCCGGCTTCTCGGGACCGGGCCAACTGGCGCTGAACGGCGACGCCACGCGCCAGCAGGGCGTGAACGCCACGCTGCCGCTGGGCCGGCGCACCGAACTGGCGCTCAAGGCCGATGAGCGCAGCGCGACGACACAGGACGTCGAGTCGCTCGAAACGGCGCTGCGCCACAAGCTCGATGCCGAATGGGGCGTGTCGGCGGCGCTGCGCCGCGATGCGCGCGATAACCTGACGACGGCCACCGCCACCGCCAGCCCCTGGCTGAACCAGCAGGGCGGGCGCAGCGACGGCGTCGTGCGGGTCGATTACCGGCCGCTGGCGCAGGAACAGCCGCAGGCGCCAGTGCAGGCGCAAGTGGCCGCCGGCGAGCCGGCCGCATCGCCATGGACCGGCGCCGTGGCCTCGGGCCTGGTCAGCGGCGCCGCGCTCGATACCCAGGGCGGACGTCCGGCCGTCAATCCGGAAAGCGCGGCCGGCATCGCCGGCGCGCGCGTGCCGGGACTGGTCTACCGCGACTGGAACCTGTATGGCTTCGTGCAGCACACCTTCGCGCGCGACACGGGCAGGAGCGAGAACGACCGCGCCGGCGTCGGCGGCGGCTGGCAGGCCAGCGAGGCGCTGCGCCTGGGCGCCGAAGTCTCCGGCGGTAGCGGCGGCGGCGGGGCGCAGGTCTCGGCCGGCTACCGCACGGACGAGCGCAGCGAGGTGTACCTGACGTACGCGCTCGAGACCGAGAACCCCAACGTGAATGCGACCGGCCGCAGCGGCGTGCTGACCGGCGGTTCGCGCTACCGGGTCAGCGAACAGGCGTCCCTGTTCGGCGAAACGCGCCTGCAGAATGGCGCCGGGCCGCACAGCCTGACGCATGCGTTCGGGGTCGACCTGGCGCCGGCCGCGCACTGGACCGTTGGCGCGAAGGCCGAAGCCGGCGTGTTGACCGATCCGCTGGCGGGCGACCTGCGCCGCCGCGCGCTGGGCCTGAGCGCGTCCTTCCGCGACGAACGCTGGCGCTTTACCACCGCGCTCGAATACCGCCTCGACCGCACCACGGCGGCGGCCATTGGCGAGGCGGGAGAGCAGGCGCCGGCCACGCTGGAAACGAGCGACCGGCGCAGCTGGGTCACGCGCAATGCGCTGGGCCTGCAGATGGATGCCGACTGGCGCCTGCTGGCCAAGCTGAACGTGGCGCGCAGCGTCGCCAGCCAGGGTGCCTTCTACGATGGCGACTATACCGAGGCGGTGCTGGGCGCGGCCTGGCGCCCGGTGGCGCACGACCGCTGGAATGCGCTGTTCAAGTACACCTACTTCCATAACCTGCCGCCGGCGGGGCAGGTCGACAATGTGCTGGGCGGGGTGCTCGACTACACCCAGAAGAGCCATGTGCTGAACCTCGACGTCACCTGGGACGTGCGGCCGTGGCTGGCGCTGGGCGCCAAGTATGGCCTGCGCAGCGGCGAGCTGAAGGCGTCGCGGGAGGAAGGCGAATGGTTCGACAGCCGCGCCTACCTGACCGTGCTGCGCGCCGACCTGCGCGTCGCACGCGACTGGAGCGGCCTGGTCGAGGTGCGCCGGCTGGCCGCGCGCGAAGCCGGCGACGCCCGCAGCGGCGCCTTGCTGGGTGTGTACCGCCAGGCCGGGCAGCATGCGAAGATCGGGGCGGGCTACAACTTCACCGACTTTTCGGACGACCTGACCGACCTGTCCTGGCGCAGCCGGGGCTGGTTCGTCAACGCACTCGGCACCTTCTGAACGTTGCTGGCCACATGCAAGAGGGGCGGCAGTGCCGCCCCTTGTCATTTCATAAAGCCATCCCCATCTGCTGCTGCGGTGCAAAATGCGCAGTCCTGGTGGGTGACATTGGAAAGCCTCGTGTGATCACTTCCAGGTAGTTGCATATAAGTATTTATTGATGCAGAACAATAAAATGTTCTATTGCAATATATGCATATCTGAGTAAAAACAATGACTTGCGCATTGAATTTACTGACCAAGAAGTTATTAGTGTTGTAATAGTACGTCGCCGCCCAGTCGTAAAACAGGGTCCCTCCAGCAGGGGCTGGGCTTTCTGCACTACAATACCGGATTCCCCAAATTCTCATACCGCTGTGTCGAACCTAGTCGAAATTCGCGATCTGCATTTTGCTTACGGCGAGCGCTCCATTCTGTCGAATCTGCGCATGGACTTCCCACGCGGGAAGCTGATCGCCGTCATGGGCGGCTCCGGTTGCGGCAAGACCACCGTGCTGCGCCTGATCGGCGGCCAGATCCGCCCCCAGAGCGGTGAAGTGCGCATCGGCGGCGAAGTCGTGCACCAGCTCGACACCCAGGGCCTGTACCGCCTGCGCCGCCGCATGGGCATGCTGTTCCAGTTCGGCGCGCTGTTTACCGACCTGTCGGTGTTCGACAACGTGGCCTTCCCGCTGCGCGAGCATACCGACCTGCCGGAAGAACTGATCCGCGACCTGGTGCTGATGAAGCTCAACGCCGTCGGCCTGCGCAATGCGCACCGCCTGAAGCCTGCCGAGATCTCGGGCGGCATGGCGCGCCGCGTGGCCGTGGCGCGTGCCACGGCGCTCGACCCTGAACTGATCATGTATGACGAGCCGTTCGCCGGCCTCGACCCGATTTCGATGGGCGTCACCGCCAACCTGATCCGCAACCTGAACGATGCGCTCGGCTCGACCTCGATCCTGGTCTCGCACGACGTCCACGAGTGCTTCGCGATCGCCGATTACGTGTACTTCATGTCCGCAGGCAAGATCGTGGCAGAAGGTACGCCGGACGACCTGCGTGTTTCGGAAGACCCTTACGTGAAGCAATTCGTGAATGCCGCACCGGACGGTCCGGTGCCGTTCCATTATCCGGGCGCTACCCTGGCCGATGACCTGGGCCTGGGAGCGCGTCCATGATCGCCCGTTTCTTCGGCTATATCGGTTGCTCGGCGCGCGAAGGCCTGGCCGGTCTCGGCTTTGCGATCCGCAACTTCTTCATCCTGATGCGCCTGTCGCCCGGCGCCTTTCGCCGCCCGGGCCTGATCTCCGAGCAGATCCATTTCATCGGCAACTATTCGCTGCTGATCATTGCCGTGTCCGGCCTGTTCGTCGGCATGGTGCTCGCACTGCAGGGGTATTACACGCTGAACCAGTACGGCGCCGAGCAGATGCTGGGCCAGGTGGTGGCGCTGGCGCTGGTGCGCGAGCTGGGCCCGGTGGTCACGGCGCTGCTGTTCGCCGGCCGCGCCGGCACGTCGCTGACCGCGCAGATCGGCCTGATGAAGGCCGGCGAGCAACTGTCGGCCATGGAAATGATGGCGATTAACCCGATCCAGCGCGTGCTGGCCCCGCGCTTCTGGGCCGGCGTGATCGCGATGCCGGTGCTGGCCGCCGTGTTCTCGGCGGTGGGCGTGCTGGGCGGCTACCTGGTCGGCGTGAAACTGATCGGCGTCGACGAAGGGTCGTTCTGGTCGCAGATGCAGGCCGGCGTCGATGTGCGCGCTGACGTACTGAACGGCGTGATCAAAAGCTTTATCTTTGGTATCGCGGTGACGTTCACCGCACTGTTCCAGGGATATCACGCCCAGCCGACGCCGGAAGACGTGTCGCGCGCTACCACGCGCACCGTCGTGATCGCATCGCTGCTGGTCTGGGGGCTGAACTTCGTCATGACCGCCCTCATGTTCAATAAATAAATAATAGACAACTAAACTGGTTCCCTGAGGTATTCACATGCATCGCAAAACTATCGACGTCTGGGTCGGCCTGTTCGTCCTGCTGGGCCTGGCCTCGCTGCTGTTCCTGGCTTTCCAGGCCGGTAATATGAGCACGCTGTCGTTCGGCCAGACCTATTCGGTCACCGGCCGCTTCGACAATATCGGCGGCCTCAAGCCGCAAGCCCCGGTCAAGAGCGCCGGCGTGGTGGTCGGCCGCGTGGGCGACATCAGCTTCGACGACAAGTCGTTCCAGGCATCGGTGCGCCTCGATATGGTGACAGACTATAAATTCCCAAAAGATAGTTCGCTCAAGATTTTGACCGCTGGCCTGCTCGGTGAGCAATACATCGGCATCGAAGCCGGCGGCGACGACAAGAACCTGGCGGAGGGCGATCGCATCGTTCGCACCCAGTCGGCAACGGTCCTGGAAGACCTCATTAATCAATTTATCTACAGCAAGGCTGCAGAAGGAAAGGAAGGTAGTGAATGAACCACGCCGTCACGCTCTCGCAGTTGCGCACCTGCGCCGCCGCCGTTGCTGTCCTGGTATTGACCGGTTGCGCTTCGACCGCGAACAACCCCCAGGATCCGTTCGAAAGCTATAACCGCGTCATGTATGGCGTCAACGACGCGGTCGACCGCGCCGTGCTCAAGCCGGTCGCCACCGGCTACAAGAATGTCGTGCCGGGCTTTGCCCAGACCGGCGTCAGCAATTTCTTCGGCAATCTGTCCGATGCCTGGAGCTCGGTGAACAACCTGCTGCAGGGCAAAGGTGAAGAAGCCGGCACCGACTTCGGCCGTTTCGCGCTGAACTCGACCTTCGGCATCTTCGGCCTGCTGGACATCGCGTCCGAGGCCGGCATGCCGAAACACGACGAGGATTTCGGCCAGACCCTGGGCAAATGGGGCGTGCCAAGCGGCCCCTACTTGATTTTGCCGCTGCTGGGTCCATCTACGGTACGTGACACCGCAGCGTTGCCTGCCGATTTCGGCGGCGACATCTGGAAATACAAGGAACCGACCAACTGGCGCAATATCGGTGCGGCGATTCGCGTCGTCGATACCCGCGCCAGCCTGCTCGACGCGTCGAGCCTGCTGGAAGACGCCGCACTGGACCGCTACGAGTTCCTGCGCGACGGCTACCTGCAGCGCCGCCAGAGCCAGGTCTACGACGGCGATGTGCCGCGTCAGCTGAACAACGACGACCAGGACGACGGCGATACCGGGGTGAATACCCAGGTCGTGCCGACGCCGGTGTCGACCGAAAAGCCCTAACCAACGTTAATGGCAGGCGGATCGTTCCGCCGCCATCGAGAGGAAAACTATGAAGCCATTCATGCATCTGGTCGCAGCCGCCGCCACCGTGGCGATCTCCACCGTCCTGGTGGCCGCGCCGGCCGCCGCCGCCGAAGCGCCGGACGCGCTGGTCAAGCGCATCAGCAACGAAGTGATCGACAGCGTCAAGGCCGACAAGGACATCCAGGGCGGCGACCGCTCGAAGATCATGGGCCTGGTCAATGAAAAAATCCTGCCCTACGTCGATGCCGAGAAGATGACCCAGCAGGCGGCCGGCCGCCACTGGCGCGCCGCCACCCCCGAGCAGAAGCAGAAGCTGACGACCGAGTTCCGCAACCTGCTGGTGTACACCTACGCCGGCGCGCTGTCGACCATCAAGAACGAAACCGTCGAGTTCAAGCCGATGCGCGGCGCGCCGACCGACAAGGATGTCGAAGTGCGTTCGCAGGTGAACGTCTCGCGCGGCGAACCGATCACCCTGAACTACCGCCTGAGCAACGAGAGCGGCAGCTGGAAGATCTACGACGTGAACGTGCTGGGCGCCTGGCTGGTCCAGACCTATACCAGCACTTTCAACAGCGAGATCAGCAAGAACGGTGTCGATGGCCTGATCAAGCGCCTGGCCGACCGCAACGCCCAGCTGGCGGCCAAGCCGCTGGCGGCGCCTGCCAAGTAATGGCGGAGTCGAATCCGATGCTCTCACTCGACGCCCTGACCTTCCAGAGCGCCAGCGTGGCGCTGGAGCAGGGCGCCGCGGCGATCCGCGGCGGCCAGAACGTGATCGACCTGGGCGGCGTGAAGAATGCCGATTCGTCCGGCGTGGCCCTGCTGCTCGCGTGGCAGCGCCGCGCGCGCGACGCCGGCCGCAAGGTCAGCTTCGTCAATGTGCCCGATAACGTCAACAAGCTGGCGGCCCTGTACGGCGTCGACTCGCTGCTGCACCATACGTGATTGCCCGTCCTGATACGACGGGCCCGAACGGCGCGATTCCCTTAGCGGATCGCGCCGTTTTGTTTGCCCGGCCGTTGGCCCGCCCGCTGGCCCGATCCGTTTCAAGCCGCCTCCGGCCGGCCGTGGCGATATCCCCTATAATCGTCGGTTTCCCCGCACGGCAGGCAGCCGCATTCGCATTGTCATCCGCGTTTGCGCGCCACACCACTCAATCAGTATGACAGCGATCCAGATAGACAGCGTAGAAAAGAGCTACAAGGGCTTCAAGGCCCTGAAGGGCGTGTCACTCGATATCCGCGAAGGCGAATTCTTCGGGCTCCTCGGTCCCAACGGGGCCGGCAAGACCACCCTGATTTCCACCATCGCGGGCCTGATCCGGCCCGATGCCGGCAGCGTGCGCATCCACGGCCACGACGTCGTGACCGACTTCCGCGAAGCGCGCAAGCGCCTCGGCGTGGTGCCGCAGGAGCTGGTGTTCGATCCCTTCTTCACGGTGCGCGAAACGCTGCGCCTGCAGTCGGGCTACTTCGGCATCCGCAACAACGACCCCTGGATCGACGAGGTGATGCACAACCTCGACCTGACCAGCAAGGCCGACGTGAACATGCGCGCGCTGTCGGGCGGCATGAAGCGGCGCGTGCTGGTGGCGCAGGCGCTGGTGCACCGTCCGCCCGTGATCGTGCTGGACGAGCCGACCGCCGGCGTCGACGTCGAACTGCGCCAGACGCTGTGGAAGTTCATCTCGCGCCTGAACCGCGAAGGCGGCCACACGGTGGTCCTGACCACCCACTACCTCGAAGAAGCGCAGGCCATGTGCCAGCGCGTGGCGATGCTCAAGCTGGGCCAGGTGGTGGCGCTGGACAGCATGAACGCGCTGCTGCGCCGGGTCTCGGGTTCGCAGCTGGTGGTGCGCCTGAAGTCGGGCAGCCTGCCCGACGGTTTGCGCCACCTGGTATCGCACGACGAACACGCGAACGGCGACAAATACACGCTGCGCGTGAACGACTACAGCGAAGTCGAGCCGATCCTGGCGCGCCTGCGCGAAAGTGGCGCTGTCATCGACGAGATGCAGCTGGAACAGGCCGACCTGGAAGACATCTTCATCCAGATCATGGAGGAGGGTAAGTAATGTTTTCCATCGGTTTCCGTACGTTGTTCTATAAAGAGTCGCTGCGCTTCTGGAAGGTCGCGACCCAGACCATCCTCGCGCCGGTCGTCACCGCCATGCTGTACCTGCTGATCTTCGGCCACGTGCTCGACGGCCGGGTCGAGATGCTCGACGGGGTGGCGTACACCTCGTTCCTGATCCCCGGCCTGGTGATGATGAGCGTGCTGCAGAACGCGTTCGCCAATTCGTCGTCGTCGCTGATCCAGTCGAAGATCACCGGCAACCTGGTGTTCATCCTGCTGCCGCCGCTGTCGCATGCCGAGATCCTGTCGGCATACATCGGCGCGGCGATCGTGCGCGGCCTGGCCGTCGGCTTCGGCGTGTTCATCATCACCGCCTGGTTCGCCC
>Ga0265780_10010385_pt1 | contig 11104 bp, 7 predicted proteins | sample P1T30metagenome_FD_192432 | JGI IMG/M metagenome (GOLD analysis project Ga0265780, IMG submission 192432) | Plant litter microbial communities from East Loma Ridge, Irvine, California - P1 T30 | ecosystem: Environmental > Terrestrial > Plant litter > Unclassified | place: USA: California... | reverse complement strand
GTGCTCGCCTATCTCGACGCTTATGCCCGCCACTACAACGCGCTGATGGTGCCGGAGATCGGCAATGCCGAGGCGTTCGCGCGCTTCTTCTGGGCAGCCCTCGGGCGCGGCACCATCGGCTATTCGCCGTTCGGCATGGATGAGACCGGCTATTCCAACTACCCGCTCGGCGCGAAGACGCTCGATGCGCCGACGCTCGCCGCGATCGCCGACAAATACGCGCTGCTCGGGCCCATCGCGAGCGACTGGGCGCGCATCGCCGCCACACGCCCGACCTGGGGCGTCGCCAAGGGCGAGGACGGCGCGGCGCAATCCACCACGCTCGGCGACTGGACGATCACCGCCAGCTTCGGCGAATGGCAGTTCGGCCAGAAAAGCTGGACCTGGATCAAGTCCGAACCGCCCGAATGGGCGAACCGCCCGGTCGGCGGCGGCGTGGTCGCGCAACTCTCGGCTGACAGCTTCCTCATCATGGGCGACCATATCCGCTTCAACTTCGCCACGCGCGCCGGTGGCCCGGCGAACGGCATGATCGTCCGCGTCGAGGAAGGCACGCTCAAGAACGGTACTTGGGTCACGTCGCGCGTCTGGAACGGCGACCAGACCGATTACGGCATCAACATCATCGACCGTCCGGTGCTGCTGCGCGTAACGATGGGGCATTACCGCTAGAGCGGCGCCGGCTGCATCCCACGGCTATGCCCTGTCACCACGGCTGTCGGAACCGAGGCACGGTCGCCGCACCGCGCGCGGCCCACCGTGCGAGCAATTGACGGGCCCGACCCCGCCCGGCTCGCCGCGACGTACCCTGCTTCGGCGGCAAAGCATGCCCGTTAACGCCGCCATTCTTGCGACGTTCATCCGGTTTGGGCTAAGCGCGCGACGGACTATCTGGGCGAGACGATGACATTGCGCGCGATTCTTGGCTGGGGCCTGGTGTCCGGATTGGCTTTGGGCATGGCCAGTTGCGCCACGCCCCCCGTGAAGCCGCCGCCGGTGGTCGCAACGCTGCGGCCGCTACCGCCGCCGATGCCGGTGGGCGGCTATGTCGGCATGAGAATTCCACCCAAGCTCCCGGACGGCACTTACGGCACGCCCAACATCAACAACACCGATCAGGCCGCGGTGTGGCATCTGCGCAATGCCCTGAATGTCGCCGCGCTGGGCTGCGACCACGCGGGCGGTGGTATCGTCGAACTTTACAACGCGTGGATCACGACGCACGCCGCCGTGCTCGACCGGTATTTGCAGGCCTATCTTCACGAATGGCAGGCGCCCGGCTGGGCGGACTGGCAGCGGGTTTACGACGACAACCAGACGCGGATCTACAATTTCTACAGCCAGCCGACGATGCGCGCGGCCTTTTGCGTGGTCGCGCGCGGGGAGATCGCACAGGTCGGTCAGGTCGCGGATGCCGATCTGCCGGCGTTTGCCCGGGCGGCGCTGCTGCGGATCGACAAGCCATTCGTCACTTTCTACGCGGCTTTCGGCGCGTGGCGCGATTATTATCACCCGGCGCCGCCGCCGGTTGTACGCACCATCGATACGCCCATCGCGGTGGCGACGCCCGCCCCGATGGTGACGCTGGACGGCGCTGCCCCGGCGACACCGGGCACTACATCGCCCCCGGCTCTCCCGCCCGGCAGCACTCCGGTCGGGGTTGCCACCCCGTCACCTTCGGTGACGGTGCCCGCTAGTGCACCGGTCGCCGGTGCCGACACGCCGGTGGCGGCGGCCCCCTAGGGCGGATCGACCTTCGATCCGACAGGCTATCCCTATCGGCTGACCAGCCCGCGCCCCTCGATTCGCACCACCGGCACGAAGCCGCCTGCACCCGGCGGCATGTCGAGATGCAGCCCCGTCGCATCGCGCGTGTGCGGCACCGTACCGCGCCCGAGCAGCGTCACCCGCTCGACCACGCCCTCCCGCCCGCTTGCCAGCGAGCGGATCGTCGCGCGGCCCTTCGGCGGCGCAAGGAACAAGGCGTACAGCGCGCCGGTGTTGGTGGTGAAGCGCACGTCTTGCGCCGTGAACGGCTTGGCGGTGCCCTCGTTCTGCATCCCCACCGCAAGCTGCGTCGGCCCTTCGCCGTAACGCCGCCACGGCCGCGATCCGAAGATCGCCTCGCCATTCACCGCGATCCAGCCCGCCATGCCGTCGAGGATCTTCTCCTCCTCGGCGTCGATCGATCCGTCGCCGGGCTGCGGGATCGACAGCAGCAGGTTGCCGTTCTTCGAAACCACGTCGGCAAGCCGCTGCATCACATCCTCTGCCGTCTTGTAGCTGCGGTCGTTCAGGCGCGCGACGTTGTAGAACCAGTCGCCGATGCAGGTGTCGGTCTGCCACGGCTCGTCCCACAGATGGTCGGTGAAGCCGCGCTCGACATCCTGCAAAATCCCGAAGCGCTGGTTGGGCTTCAACTGCTTGCCGGTCAGCACCACGTCGATCTTGCCGTGCCACGCGATCGAGCGGTTGTAGTAATCCGCCGCCGCCTCCAGCCCGACGGGTCCGAACGGCAGTTCGTAATCGTCGAAATAGACGAGGTCGGGCTTGTACTTATCGATCAGGTCGGTCTGCCGCAGCAGCCATTTGGTGACATAGGCGGGATCGTCCGGCGGCGGCGTCTCGACCCACTGGCCGTCGTGCTTGTCGTGCCACGCGTTCATCGCGGCGATGCTGTCGATGCCGTCGGGCAGCACCGCATGGCCGCCGGTGTAGAGATCACGCGGGTCGAGCCCCTCCCACCAGGTACCGCGCCCGTCTTCCTTGCGTAAGCGATAGGCGTCGTAGCGTAACCCCTTCTTCGCGCCGACCGGATCATAGCCGTATGCCGGCTGGTACCAGTGCCAGGAATGGGCGGCATGGTTGGACACGCCGAATTTCAGGCCCGCGCGCCGCGCGACCTTCTCCCATTCGCCGACCACGTCGCGCTTCGGCCCGATCCGCAGGCTGTTCCACGGCTGGTAGCGGCTGTCGTAGCAATCGAGGTTGTCGTGATGGCAGGCCAGCGCGACGAAATATTTGGCGCCGGCCTTCACGTAGCGCTGCATCAACGCATCCGGGTCCCAGTTCTTCGCGGACCACAGATGCTGGATGTCCTTCATCCCCGAGACCGACGGATGGCCGTAGGTCTTGAGGTGATGCTCGTACATCGGGTGGCCCTGCATATACATGAAGCGGCCGTACCAATCGCCCTGCTCGGGCACCGATTGCGGCCCCCAATGCGCCCACAGCCCGAGCTTCGCGTCGCGAAACCAGTCGGGATAGCGGTAATTGTCGACCAGCGACGGCCAGTTCGCCTGCACCGGCCCGCGCGTCTGTCCCATCGGGCTGGCGGCGCGCGCGGCCTGCGCTAGCCCGAGCGCGGCAGTGCCGGCAAGGAAGCGGCGGCGGTCGACGCCGCTCACTTGCGCGGCCCCAACGAGGCGGCGATGGCGGCGAGCGCGAGCGGGCGCATCACCGCATAGCCCGCCGGGGTGGGATGCACCCCGTCGCTGGCAAGGCCGGGCTTCATCGCGCCCTCCGGCGTGGTCAGCGCGGCGTGATAATCGACATAGGTGAAGCCGTTCGCTTTGGCATAGCCGCGCAGCCACGCGTTCATCGCGGCGATCTGCGGCACCGGCTTCTTGTCCGGGCTCCACGGAAACGCGGCGGCGGGCGGGATCGACGCGAGGATCACCTTGATGCCATGCGCGCGGGCAAGCTCGGCCATGCTCGCGATGTTGCCCTGCACGGTCGCCATCGTCGCCGCGCCGGTATTGCCGGCAATATCGTTGGTGCCAGCCATGATGTGCACCGCTTGCGGGTGCAGGTCGATCACGTCGCGGCGGAAGCGCACCAGCATCTGCGGCGTGGTCTGCCCGCTGATCCCGCGATCGACCAGACCGACCATGAACAGCGAGGGGTCCGCACCGATCCAGTTGTCGGTGATCGAATCGCCCATGAACACGACGCGCACCGGTTCTCTCAGCGCGGCGTTCTGCGCGGCATAGCGGCACAGCTGTCCGTAGTCGCGCGTCTGCATGTGCAGGTTCCACATCTGCCAGCCGGCCTTGTCGGTGGGCTTGTCGTGAACGGGGCAGGGATCGGCGACGATGCCGGTCGGATCGTTCGCGTGCGGATCGCCCGGCACGGCCGTCTGCGCGCAGGCGGCGGAGGCGAACAGGATCGTGAGGAGGGGCAGGTAGCGCATCAGTTGCTCCGGGTGCGTGTGGCGAGCGCCGCCGCGATCGCGCGCGCGGCGATCGGCGTCATGCGGGCATAGCCGTTGTCGAGCGGGTGGACGCCGTCGGTCGTGTAGGCGGCGGTCATCAGCCCGCGCGGGTCGACCATAGCCGCGTAGTAATCGGCATAGCCATAATGTCGCCGCTCACAGAACGCCCGTAGCCACGCGTTCAAAGCGCGTAGCGTGTCGGGTTTGCGCTCTTTGACGACGTTCCGCGCCGCCTCGGTGTAGTCGTTGACCGGCAGCAGCGCGCCGAACACGACGGCGATGCCATGCGTATCGGCAAGGTCGGCCATCGTCTCCCAGTTGGTCTCGATCTGCTCGGGGGTTTCCTGCTGGAGGAAGCCCTGCACGTCGTTCACGCCCGCCAGGATCACCACCGCGCGCGGGTGCAGCGCGATCACGTCCTGATGAAAACGCAGCACCATTTGCGCGGTCACCTGGCTGCCGATGCCGCGGTTGACGTAGGGCCTGCCCGGAAAGCTCGCCGCGAGATTCCAGCGATCGGTGATCGAATCGCCAAGGAAAACAACGCGCTGCTCCCCCCCGCGCGGCGGCGGCAAGGCGGCGTCGGCGCTCTGGTAGAGATAGCGCTCGCCGAAATCCGCCATCAGGCTCGGCACCAGTCTGGCGCGGAACGGCCCAAGCCACGGCCCCCAATCCTTCTCCACCAGCGTCCGCCGCTCCGGTGAGCTTTGGTAATGCGGTTCGTCGGCAAAGGCCGGCGCAGCAAGCAAGAACCCGGCAAGCAGGGCCGGCCACGTCCTCACAGTAAGACGCCCTGACGGGTGGCGAAGGTCGCGAACAGGCCCGGCCAAGCCATCGCCGATTGCTTGGGCGGCAGCCGTACCCCGAAGCCGTGGCCGCCATCCTCGAACACATGCAACGCCGCCGCCCGCTTGGCCGCGATCAACGCGTCGAACAGCGCGATGCTGTTGGCGACCGGCACGAGGCCGTCGTCGGCGGCGTGGACAAGGAAGGTCGGCGGCGTGTCCGCATTGACCCGCCGCTCGACCGAACGGGCACGCTGGTCCGCCACGCTCGACCCCGGCCCAAGCAGCATGTCGCGCGAACCGACATGGGTGAACGGCTGGTCGAGCGTGACCACCGGGTAGATCAGCCCAGCCACATCGGGTCGCGCGCTCAAGGCGTCGGCCGCATCCACGGGCGCATAGGTCCGCTCGACATGGCGTGTGGCGAGCGATCCGGCGAGATGCCCGCCTGCCGAAAACCCCAGCACCGCGAGCCTGTCCGCGCGGATACCGAAGCGTGCCGCGCCGCTGCGGATCACGCGCATCGCGCGCTGCGCATCCTGCAACGGCACCTCGGCACGGCCGTCCCAGCCTTCCGAAGGCAAGCGGTACATCAGGATGAAAGCGGTGACGCCGCGCGCGTTAAGCCACGCCGCCTGCGATACGCCCTCGTTGTCATAGGACAGGAAGCCGTAGCCGCCGCCCGGCATGACGAGCGCCGCCGTGCCATTCGGGCGGGCAGGCCGACGCACCACCAGCACCGGCCGCGCGATGCCCGTCACCCACCGGTCGGGATGCGTCGGATCCTTCGATTGATCGGCGACCTTGCGCGTGATCGCCGCGCCGGTGCTGCCGGGCGGTCGGGCGGGCCACAACTCGACCAGTTCGTCGCTCGCGGTCACCTGTGCTTCGACCGATGTGCCGGCGGCGATGCCGAGCAGGACGGTGCTGCCGATCAGGCTACGGCGCGACAGGTCGTTCATGCGTCCAACTCCTTTTCCTCATCCTCGTCCGGGCGTGGCGTGGCGTCGCGGAGAACGGGTGCGAGGTGATCCGCGATCGCATCCGCCGTCTCGCGGAGCGCGCCCTGCGACTCCGCAAGCCCGACCGGCGCGCCCGGTCCGTCGACGAAAGGGATGGTCAGCGCCGCGCGCGCGACGTTCAGCGACAGCACCGGCGCGGAAAGATCGACGATACCGGTCAGCACCGGGCTGGGCGAGGTGCCGCCGCCCTCGGCGGTGATCGCGTCGAGCTGCGAGGTGAGCGCAGGCAGGTCGATCTCATCGCCGGCCGCGCGGACGTCCGCCAGCATCGCGGCGCGCGTTTCGGGAGACTGGAAAGCAAGCAGGATGCGCCCCGAAGCCGAGCGATGCAGCGGCCGCCGGTAGCCAACGCGGACGGCGAAGCCCGACAGGCCGGGCGAGTCGACACCCGCGATCACCACCATCTCGGCACCGGACACGACGGCCAGATGGCAACTCTGGCCGATCCGGCGCGCCAGCACTTGCATCAGCGGCACCGCAGTGGAGACCAGGTCGCGCACCGGCGGCTGCCCCATGCTGAGCGCGAACAGGCGGTTGGTGAGGCGGTATCCTTCCTCGCTGCGGACGATGTAGCGATGCTCCTCCAGCACCTGCAACATCCGGAAGATCTCACTGACCGAGCGCTCCAGCGCCACCGAAATATCCGACATGGTGAGCGGCGCACTGGCAGACGCGAGAAGTTCGAGGATCTCGAGGCCCTTCTTCAGGGCCGGCGCCTGATATCGCGACTTGGTTGCCATGCTCTCTCCCGTTTGCTGTCGGAGTGCTTCTACGGCGCCCCGCCGGCTGCCGCCAAGCGGTAGCGAATAATCACAGGTGAAAGCAATTTTTATATTTCACAATTGCGAAACCGGCCGTAAGGAGCGGCTCGAGAGCCCTGCCCGGGGGCCATCGGAGGAGATGGGACAGATTATGGCACTTCAGATCACCACGCAGCGCACCGCCAGGACCACGATGTTGATCGGCGCTTCGGCTGCCGCGCTCGTGCTCGGCGCCGCGTCGCCCGCCTTCGCGCAGGCCGCTCCCGCTCAGGCATCGACCCCGCAGGCCGACGCCAGCGTGCAGCAGGCCGCGACGCAGAGCGGCACCACCCAGCCGAGCGGCGACCAGAACGTCGCCGCCGCTCCCGCCGACGCCCCAGCCTCCGGGGCCGCCGACGACATCGTCGTCACCGGCGTGCGCGCCAGCTTGCAGAGCGCGCAGAATATCAAGCGCAACTCCGATCAGATCGTCGATTCGATCGTCGCCGAAGACATCGGCAAGCTGCCCGACCGCAACGTCGCCGAGGCGCTTCAGCGTATCTCCGGTATCCAGATCCAGCGCCAATATGGCGAGGGCAGCTCGGTCGCGATCCGCGGCCTCACCCAGGTCCGCACCGAGTTGAACGGCCGCGACATCTTCACCGCCTCGGGCGGAACCGGAGAGGGCACTAGCCCGCCGGGAACGCTGAGCCTGGAGGATGTGCCCTCCGAACTGCTAGCCGGCATCGACGTCTACAAGAACCCCTCGTCCGATCTAGTCGAGGATCAGCTTAGCGGCACGATCAACTTCCGCACGCGCAAGCCGTTCGATTTCGATGGTTTCAAGGCGTCGGGCGCGGTCAGCAACACCTATTCCGATCTGGTGCGCAAGAGCGAGCCGGCTGCCTCGTTGCTCATCAGTGATCGTTGGCACACCGGCATCGGCGAAATCGGCGTTCTGGTCAGTGCGTCGTATCAGCGCACCGCCTTCCGGCAGGACACCATCACCACCGAGCCGTTCAACACGCTCGACACCAGTCTGAACGCCGCGGGCCTGCCCAACACGCCGACGGATTATGCCGCGGCGCAGACGCTCGGCCGGGTCGGCCAGACGACGACGCTGGCGCATGGCACCGGTATCGGCGAGGTTTACGGCGATCGTCGCCGCTTCGGCATCGACGCATCGGTGCAGTGGCGGCCGAGCGACACCTTGGAGTTCACCGCTGAGGTGTTCCGCAACGATTATAAGTTCCGCTTCGACGATTACAGCTTCTTCGCCGAGCCGGCGGGCGCGCAGATGGTGCCGACGCCGGGTCAGCCCTTCACCTTCGCGCCGAACGGCGACGTGCAGAGCGGCACCTATCAGAACATCCAGGCTGCGGCGAACACCAGCCTGGAAACCCGCCATTCGCGCACCACCGACTATTCGCTGCACGGCAAGTGGGAAGCATCGTCGCACCTGACGATCACCGCCGATGGCCAGTATGTCGATGCCAACACGCAGGACGTGCGCTCGATCGTCGGGCTGAACGGCGTCGGCGACGGCACGCTCATGCAGAACGTGACCGGCGCGACGCCAAGTTTCACGCTCACCACGCCGGAAGGGTTGACCAACGCGGCGACGTATAACGCGGCGTTCTACCTGGACGACCTCAATCACGCCGAGGCCAAGGACAAAACCGGCCGGCTCGACGCCGAATACAAGTTCGATGGCGGCCTGCTGCGGTCGATCAAGGCTGGGTTCCGCTTTGCCGATCGCTCCAACGTGTTCAGTGACACGGGCTATCGCTACACCCAGCTGTCCGGCGTACCGAGTGATCTCGAGGTCGTCGGCCTGAGCGACTTCTTCCGTGGCGATGCCTCGGTGCCAAGCGAGGGCCTGTTCTTCTCACGCAACACGACGCTGAATTACGACGCGACCCGCGCCGCGCTCGGCATCTCGACAGCCGCGCCGTATCAGGCGAGCGGCACCAGCACGCAGTCGCAGAAGACCTATGCCGGCTACATCGCCGCGTTCTTCAAGGCCGATCAGCTGCCGGTGCCGATCGACGGCAATATCGGTGTGCGTTTCGTGCACACCGATCAGGACGTCGCCGGCTACCTTCAGCAGACCGGCCTCATCACCGGGCCCGACGGGAAGCAGAATACCGGCGACACCACCGCCAGCCTCGTCAGCGTCGCGCAAAGCTACAACACATGGCTGCCCAGCCTTAACCTGCGCGCGCATGTGACCGACAAGCTGCAATTGCGCTTCGCCGCGTCGAAGAACATCTCGCGTCCTTCGCTGTCGCAGCTCAACCCGGCGCTGACGATCAGCGAGCCGGGCACCGCGCAGATCTTTCAGGAGCACGACACGTCGGGCGGTAACCCCAATCTGAAGCCGATGGAGTCGAAGAACTTCGACCTGTCCGCCGAATGGTACTTCTCGCACACCGGCTCGTTGACGGCGGCAGCCTTCTACAAGCAGATCTCGAACTATATTCAGACCGGCATCACGACGCAGAACATCACCTTCAACGATGGCGTTTCGGCGACGTACCAAGTCACTTCGTACAACAACGTCGCCGATGCCAAGGTGAAGGGCTTCGAGGTCGCCTACCAGCAGTTCTTCGATTTCTTGCCAGGCGCGCTGAAGGGCTTGGGCGTGCAGAGCAATTTCACCTATGTCGACTCCAACGCGCCGAGCCCGGCAACGGCGGGGCCGGTGCACGACGTCCCGCTCGAAGGCCTGTCGAAGTATAACTACAACATCGTCGGCATCTACGAGCGAGGCCTGATCTCGACCCGCGTCGCCTACAACTGGCGCAGCGAGTTCCTGCAAACGACCTCGGGCAACGGTTCGGGTAATCTGCCGGTGTTCCAGAAGGCGTTTGGCCAGCTCGACGCCTCCGTCACCGTCAACGTCAACCCGCACTTTTCGCTCACCGCAAACGGCGTGAACCTGCTCAACACGATGACGTCGACCTATTACGGCATCCAGACGCGCCCGCGCGACGCGATCGTGACCGACCGCAAGATCACCATCGCCGCACGCGTAACCTTCTGAGGCAAATTGATCCTCGACACGCTTCCTCCCCTGCGGCCAGAGTTTCCGGGCTCTGGCCGTCTTTTTGACGGGCAGGGCACGATGCCGAACCAAAGCCGGACGAGGGTGTGACGATGATCGAGGAAACGCAGGGCGTTCAGGCCCCACGCGTCGTCGGACGGGCAGGCATGATCCTGATCGTTGGGTTGTTCTTCCTGTGGGGCCTCGCCAACAATCTCAACGATGTGCTGATCGCTGATTTCCGGCGCGTCTTCCAACTGACCGATCTGCAATCCGGGCTGGTGCAATCGGCCTTCTATCTCGGATACTTCTGTTTCGCGCTGCCCGCAGCCTATGCCGCAGAGCGATTTGGCTACAAGGCAGCGGTCGTAGCCGGCCTGTTGCTGTTCGCAGCCGGTGCGTTATTGTTCTGGCCGGCGTCGCTACAGCCCAGTTATCCCTTCTTCCTGTTCGCCTTGTTCGTCATCGCGAGCGGCCTCGCCTTCCTGGAAACCGCAGCCAATCCGCTGGTGATGGTGCTCGGCCCGGCCGAGAGCGCGGACCGTCGCCTGAACCTCGCGCAGGCCTTCAACCCGCTCGGTTCGGTCACCGGCGTGGCGCTGGGTGCCGCGTTGCTGCTGTCCGATGCACCCGCCACCCTTGTCCCGGACGCATCGGCGGTTCGCCTGCCGTACCTCGCCATCGCGACGGTCGTGCTGGTGTGGGCGGCGCTGTTGATGGCCGCACCGTTGCCACGTGCGGCGATGCGTACCGATCGGGCGGAGGGCGGTGCAGATATCCTGTCGGGAGTCGGCGCCCTGCTGCGGCGGCCACGCTATCTCGCTGGCGTCATTGCACAATTCTTCTACGTCGGTGCGCAGGTCGGCATCTGGAGCTACCTGATCCGCTATGTCGCGGCCGAGTTGCCGGGCTTCGGCACGCAGCGCGCGGCGTGGTTACTGACTGCGTCGCTGTTGCTGTTCATGGCTGGCCGCTTCGTCGGCGCGGCCTTGCTGTCGCGCATCGACGGTGCGCGCCTGATGACGATTTTCGGCGCGATCAATGTCGGCCTTACCGTTGTCGCGGCGGTGATCGGTGGCGGCGTCGGCGTGGCGGCACTGGTTGCCAGCAGCTTCTTCATGTCTATCATGTACCCGACGATCTTCGTGCTGTCGCTGCGCGGTCTCGGCCCTCTCACCAAGCCGGGTGCCTCGATCATCGTGATGGCGATCATTGGCGGTGCGGTGTTGACGGCGGTGATGGGGTTCGTCTCCGACCGAACCGGCGCGATCGCGCTGGCGATGCTGGTGCCGGCGGCG
>Ga0265780_10010384_pt1 | contig 11105 bp, 7 predicted proteins | sample P1T30metagenome_FD_192432 | JGI IMG/M metagenome (GOLD analysis project Ga0265780, IMG submission 192432) | Plant litter microbial communities from East Loma Ridge, Irvine, California - P1 T30 | ecosystem: Environmental > Terrestrial > Plant litter > Unclassified | place: USA: California... | reverse complement strand
CAGGCGCCGGCCTGGTGCTGCACCATGTGGATATCACGGCACATTTTTTCTTCGAGCGCGATCGTGCAGCGCGGATGGGACAGGCCGGCCCAGAACGCACCAGCGACATCGCCCGCCGCGACGGCCGCCTCCCACATCGCCTCGACCTGCTCGGTGGTCTTGGCCGCACGGAAGCGCTGCACATGCTGGGCGTAGCGGCGCTCGAGTTCCTTCTGGACCGCATCGGCGACGGGCGTACGCAATGCGCATTCGCTGACGGTGCCGACGTGGATATCGTAATCATCATGCAGCACCTTCCCGCCCGTCACCTTCTCCACCAGCTTGCGCAAGCCATTGAGCGGCAACCCCACGCCCACCAGCGGACAATGCGAAGCATGCGACAACTCCCACACGCGCCGCCGGCGCGAGCTTTGCGAGCCATCGGTAGGGCAGAGTAAGGTCGAAGCGTGTTTGTCGCACATGGCATGTCCTCTTGGCGCAGAAATGAGCAGCGGAAGGCAACGCCCTCCACCAAATGATAATGATTCTCATTCATTCTATCGCAGTCCGCGAGCCGCGCAAGCGAAATTTGCAACCGCCCCAACGTTTCCCCAAAGAAAATCAGGGTCAGAGTAGAATTGTTGAGCAATTTCTCACAATTGCTTTTAATTCGACTCCGACCCTGATTATTCATTGCCGGAGCAATTGATTTGGGCTCTAGCTCTGTCCCCACTTAATGGAATGACGTGAGAAATTGCTCATTAATTCTACTCTGACCCTAATTGATTTCAAGGTGACGGAAGGCCTGGAGACACTGATCTCGCCTTGAGATATGGAGGCCAAGAAAATGTGCTCTCCCATAGTGGATCAATGTGCCCGCCTCACCAAAATAACCAAAAAAACAAACGGGGTCAGAGTAGAATTATTGAGCAATTGATTTAGATTTTTCTCGCCGTGTAATGTTTTTATTTGGCGTTGATCTGAAGCTCTTGCAAATTAATTCTACTCTGACCCCAATTGTTAGAAATTCTGGGAAATTGCTCAATAATTCTACTCTGACCCTGATTGGGGGTTAGGTGGGGAGGGTGATGGTGGCGGTGAGGCCGGTGGGGGCGTGGTTGGTGAGGGTGAGGGTGCCGCCGTGGGCTTCGATGCAGGAGCGGGCGATGCTCAGGCCGAGGCCGACGCTGCTGCCGCCGGCCTGGCCCAGGCCGGCGGCCGGGATCGTGTCGCGGCAGCGTGCCGGGTCGAGGCGGGCGAATGGTTCGAAGACGCGTTCGAGTTCGTCCTCGGGGATGCCGGCGCCGTTGTCCGATACGGTCAGCAGCAGGTCGCCATTCGATGTGGCGTCGGGCCTGGTTGCTCCGAGTATTACCTCGGTGCCGTGCCGGATGGCGTTTTCGGCGAGGTTGCCGAGCGCGCGGCGCAGCGCGATCGGGCGGCAGCGGTAGGGCAGCAGGGCGGGGCCGGCGTAGCGCACCGCTACGCCGGGGCGCGCCAGCTCGGCGGTCAGCTCGCCCATCAGCGCGGCCAGGTCGATGTCCTGCGATGGCTCCCCGATGTAGTCGTCGGCCGCAAAGCGCAGGGTCTGTTCGACCATCAGGCCCATCGTCTCGAGCGTGCGCGTCATCGCGGTGCGCAGTTCGGGATCGTCGATCAGCTCCACGCGCAGGCGCAGCGACGTGATCGGCGTGCGCAGGTCGTGGCTGATCGCGGCCAGCATGCGCGTGCGGTCCTCGTTGAAGCGCTGCTGGCGTTCGGCCATCGTGTTGAACGCGGCGGTCAGTTCGCGCGCCTCGCGCGGACCCGTGACCGGCAGCGGGCCGTCATGCTCGCCGCGACTGAAACGTTCGGCCGCATCTTCGAGCGCGCGGATCGGGCGCAGGATGCGGCGGATGAACGGCAGCGCCACCAGCAGCACCGGCAGCACACTCACCGGCACCGAAAAATGCAGCGGGCGCCACCAGGGACTCGCGCCCGGCGATTGCTGGTAGCCGATCAGCCAGCGGCCATCGGGCAGTTGGACCGAAGCCAGCATGCCGGCCTTTTGAATTCCATCGCTGCCCGGCAGATGATCGGTCAGCACGACCCAGCTGCGCGGCGCCGGCGTGCGCGGCAGGCGCTCGGCCAGCGCGCGCGACTGGCCTTGTTCGGCCTTGTCCATCGTGCCGCCAATCTGGCTTGCGTTCGGCGCCAGCCAGAAGCGCGAAGTCGGCGAGCCAAGCGCCGCCAGCATCGCGTCGCCCTTGTCGGGCGACAGGCGCAGCACGTGGTACAGGCCGGCCATGCGATCGAGCATATAGCGCGCCGCCAGCGGATGCATGGCGTCCGGCGCCAGCTGGCGCACGACGATCGCGGCGGCATGCGCCACCATCACGGCCAGCAGCATCGTGGCGATCAGCTGGCCGCCCATCGTCTTCGGGATCAGGCGCATCAGCAGGCTGGTGTCGGCAGCGGCCGCACATCGGCCGTAAACACATAGCCGTCGCCCCACGACGTCTTGAGCAGGCGTGGCCGGCGCGGATCGCTTTCGAGCTTCTTGCGCAGCCGGCTGACCTGGCTGTCGATGCTGCGGTCGAAATTCTGCACCTCGCCGTCACGCGTCAGGTCGAGCAGTTCATCGCGGCTGAGCACCTTGCCGGCCCGTTCCACCAGCACGCCGAGCAGGCGCAGTTCGGAACTGCTCAGGGCCACCGGCTCGCCGCCCGCATTGCGCAGTTCGCGCCGGTCCATGTCGAGCGTCCAGTCGCCGAACGCATAGCGGCGGCCCTGCCACTGCGCCGCTGCGCGAGTCAGGCGCCGCAGCATGCCCTTGATGCGCGCCACCAGCTCGCGCGGATCGAACGGCTTGGTCACGTAGTCGTCGGCCCCGATCTCGAGTCCCGCCACCCGGTCGTCCTGGCTCGCCATCGCGGTGAGCAGGATCACCGGCGTGGCCGTGGTCTCGGCCAGATGGCGGCACAGCGACAGGCCGTCCTCGCCCGGCAGCATGATGTCGAGCACCACCAGGTCGATCTGGTGCTGGCCCAGCAGGGTGCGCGCGGTCGCGGCGTCGGGCGCCGTCAAGACCTCGAGTTCGTGACGGCGCAGGAAGGCGGCGAGCGGATCGCGGATGTCGGCATGGTCGTCGACCACCAGGATGCGGGAGGGGAGGGAGACTTGATTCATTGCTGGCTTGCCAATGTTTGCCACATTTTGACAAACTTTTTGGCCGGTAGTTGCATATGATAATCATTATCATTCAGGCGGGCCAGGCTGGCAATACGTGTTCGCCACAGCAAAAAGATTCCAAACCAGCGAGAGAGAAGTACTGACAATGCAGCAATCGACATCAGCATGGTTGAAACGCACCACCCTTGCCGCCGCACTCCAGGGCTTGACGATCATCGGCGCCTCCACAGCCCAGGCCGCACCCGAGGCCCCGGCCTTTGACCCGCAAGCCGCCGGCACCCTGCCCAGCGTCGTCGTCACCGCATCCGGCTTCGAGCAGGCTGCCACCGACGCCCCGGCCAGCATCACCGTGATCACCCGCGAAGAACTGGAAAAGCGGCCATTTCGCGACCTGACCGACGCACTGCGCGACGTCCAGGGCGTGACCGTCACCGGCGTGGCCAATGAGCAGGATATTTTCATTCGCGGCCTGCCCGGCCAGTACACGCTGATCCTGGTCGACGGCAAACGCCAGGGCACGCGCGAGGCGCGCACCAATGGCAGCTCGGGCTACGAACAGAGTTTCATCCCGCCGCTCGAAGCGATCGAACGCATCGAAGTCGTGCGCGGCCCGATGTCGTCGCTGTACGGCTCCGACGCCATGGGCGGCGTCATCAACATCATCACGCGCAAGGTCGCCAGGACCTGGGGCGGCTCGATTGGCCTGGACGGCACCGTGCAGGAGCACAGTGACTCGGGCAACTCGTACCAGGGCCAGTTCTTCATCAACGGTCCGGTCATCGATCGCGTGCTCGGCCTGCAGGTATGGGGCAAGAAGCTCGACCGCGATGAAGACGACATCCTCAACGGCTTCAACGATGCGCGCGACAGCGACGTCACCGCGCGCCTGAACTGGACCCCGAACGCCAGCCACGATGTGACGCTCGAAGGCGGCACGACGGAGCTCAAGCGCCAGAGTTCGGCCGGCAGTGTGCTCGCGCCGACGGCGGCCAGCACGCGCCAGCGCCACACGCGCGACCATTACGCGCTGTCGCACAACGGCCGCTGGGGCTGGGCCACGTCGCAGCTCTCGCTGACCAATGAAGTCGGCCAGCGCCAGACCTATGCGCAAGATGCCAGCGGCGACTTCGCCCGCAATGCGCGCGCGCCGGAAGTCGAGAACACCGTGTTCGACGCCAAGCTCAATACCCGCCTGGGCGACCATTTCCTGGTCGTCGGCGGCCAGTGGAACCGCGCCGAAGTCGTCGACCAGAATCCGGGCCGCCGCACTGAGCTGGTCGAACACTTCAGCGTGGTGCAGAAGGCGGTCTTCGCCGAAGATGAATGGAGCCTGACCGATACCCTGGCCCTGACCGGCGGCCTGCGCCTGGACGAGCATGAAATCTATGGCCGCCACTACAGCCCGCGCCTGTACGCCGTGTGGCACGCGACCGACCTGGTCACGCTCAAGGGCGGCGTCTCGCGCGGTTTCCGCGCCCCCGATGTGCGCAGCGTGGTGCCCGGTTATGCCGCCACCACGGGCGGCGGCGGCTGCACCTACGGCCCGACCGGCACCTGCGGCGTGATCATCGGCGACCCTGACCTGAAGGCCGAGACCAGCACCAGCTACGAGATCAGCGCCCACTTCGACAGCAAGACCGGCGTCCAGGCCAACGCCACGCTGTTCTACACCGATTTCAAGGACAAATTAGGCAATGCCCTCGTGTACAACGGGGACGGCTCGATCGCGCGCTGGTCACAAGACCCGAACTACCGCCTCTGGTACAGCTACAACATCGACAACGCCGTGATCCAGGGCCTGGAAACGGGCCTGACCTGGAACGTCGGTCGCGCGCTGTCGTTCAAGGGTAACTACACCTTCACCGACTCGAAACAGAAGGGCGGCAGCTACGACGGCTACGCGCTGACCCGCACGCCGAAACACCGCGGCACGATCCGCGCCGACTGGGCCGTCACGCCGGCCTTCGACGTCTGGGCCTCGGTCACCTACAGCGGCAAGGAAATCAACGCCGCCGCGCGCGCCGGCAACAATGGCGTCACGCTGGCCGGCGGCGCCAAGGAATATGGCGACTACACGCTGGCCGACATCGGCATGACCTACGACTGGCGCCGCAATGTGGCCATCAAGGCCGCGCTGTTCAACCTGAGCGACAAGCGCCTCGACGAGCTGACCTACAACACGGTCGGCGACGGCCGCCGCCTGTGGCTCGGCGTGACCACCCGCTTCTGATGATTCGCCCCGGCCGGGCAGGCGCCCGGCCGTTTTCCCTTTCGCTCCACCGACAGCAGAACCATAGGAATCCACACGAATGACGACCACCATCTTCCCGCGCCGCCGCGCCATCGCCGCCCTCGGCGCCGCCCTGAGCCTCTCCTTCGGCGCGCTGCCGGCCCAGGCCCAGAGCATGGTACAGATCAAGCACGCCAGCGGCACCACGGCCGTCCCGGCCAGCCCGAAAAAAGTCATCGTGCTCGACGCGGCCACGCTCGACAACCTGGCCGCTCTCGACGTGGCGGTGGCCGGCGTGCCGACCATGAGCACCACGGCGCGGCCGCTGCCGCGCCACCTGGCGCGTTTCAACAATGTGCCGAAGGTCGGCACCATGTTCGAGCCGGACTACGAAAAGATCAACGCCGCCAAGCCTGACCTGATCATCGTCGGCGGCCGCTCGCAGGCCAAGTACGCGCAGCTGGCGAAGATCGCGCCGACCATCGACATGACGGTCGAGCGCACCAACCTCGTGGGCAGCGCCAGGAACAACCTCACGCTGCTGGGCGGCCTGTTCGGCAAGCAGGCGCGCGCCACCGAACTGACCACCAAGCTCGATGCATCGATTGCGGCGCTGAAAACCCGGGCCGCAACCGCCGGCACGGGCCTCGTCATCCTGACCACCGGCGGCAAGATGAGCGCCTACGGCCCGGGTTCGCGTTTCGGCGTGCTGCATGATTCTTTCGGCATCAAGCCGGCAGTGGCCAAGCTCGATACGGCCAACCACGGCCAGGCGATCTCGTTTGAATTCATCCAGAAAACCAACCCGGACTGGCTGTTCGTGATCGACCGCGACGCCGCCATCGGCCGCGAAGGCACGGCCGCCGCCAAGTTCCTGGACAATGAACTGGTGCGCCAGTCGAACGCCTGGAAGAACAAGCGCGTGGTCTACCTCGATGGCTTCAACTGGTACACGCTGGGCAGCGCCGGCATCACCGCGCTGCAGGAAAACGTCGACCAGCTGACCCGCGCCATGGACACGGCAGGACGCTGATCGACATGGCGGGATACATGCCGCCGCTGAGCGGCGCGGTGCACTGATGGCGTCAAGCCAGCACCCAACGGGGAGCGCCGTGCGCGCGCCCCGCAAAATTTCGCATGCCTGGCTCGCGCTGCCGTTATTCATGACAGCGGCGCTGGTCGCGTTGAGCATCGCCATCGGCGCCGCGGACTTTACCTTCGCCGGCCTGCTGGCGGGCACCCAGTCCGATGCCTGGCAATTGCTGGTCGTGAGTCGCCTGCCGCGCACCCTGGCGCTGCTGCTGGCCGGGATGTCGCTGGCCGTCGCGGGCCTGATCATGCAGATGCTGGTCCGGAACCGCTTCGTCGAACCATCCACCGCCGGCACCATCGAATCGGCCACGCTGGGCGTTCTGGTGCTGGCCTTGCTCGCGCCCGATACCCCGGTGTTCGGCAAGATGCTGGTGGCCACCGCCTTTGCGCTGGCCGGCACCTTCGTGTTTCTCGGCCTGCTGCGCCGCATCCCGCTGCGTTCGCCCTACCTGGTGCCGCTCATCGGCCTGATCCTGGGCGGCGTGGTGCAGGCGATCACGACCTTCTTCGCCTTCCGCTACGACATGCTGCAGACGCTGCACGCGTGGACCGTCGGCGATTTTTCGGGCGTGCTGCGCGGGCGCTACGAGCTGCTGTGGATTGGCGGCGCACTGGCGCTGGCCGCCTGGTTCGCGGCCGACCGCTTCACCGTGGCCGGCATGGGCCAGCAGTTCACCACCAACCTGGGCCTGAACTACGCGCGGCTCACATTCTGGGGCTTGATGATAGTCTCGGCGATATCGGCGGTGGTGGTGGTCACGGCCGGCAGCATTCCCTTTCTGGGCCTGATCGTGCCGAACGTCGTCAGCATCCTGTTTGGCGACAATATGCGCCGCTCGGTGCCGTGGGTCGCGGTCCTCGGCGGCCTGTTCGTGCTGGCCTGCGACATCATCGGCCGCCTCGTCGTGGCGCCCTACGAAATCCCGATCGGCACCGTGGTCGGCATCATCGGCGGCGCGCTGTTTTTGTTCCTGTTGTTGCGAGGTCGTTCACGTGGCGCTTGAGTTGTCTCTCAAATCCGTTTCTCCCGGCGTGCGCCTGGCCGTGCTGGCCACGTGCGCCCTGGCGCTGGCCGCCACCTTCATGCTCATCGGCGCCGGCGGCAACTGGGATTTCGTGCTGCCGTTCCGGGGCGCCAAGCTTGCGGCGATGGTGCTGGTCGCGTATGCGATCGCGGTGTCGTCGGTGCTGTTCCAGTCGATCACGCACAACCGCATCCTGACGCCGTCGATCATGGGTTTCGATGCGCTGTACCTGCTGATCCAGGCCGTGATCATCTTCAGCATCGGCATCGATCCGCTCAGCGAGACGGGCAATCCCAATCTGCGCTTCGCCTTCGAGGTGGTCTTGATGACGGGCTTTGCCTGCCTGCTGTTCCGGGCGCTGTTTACCGGCGCGGCGCACAGCCTGCACCTGATGCTGCTTGCCGGGATCGTGTTCGGCCTGCTGTTTCGCAGCCTGTCGAGTTTTGTGATGCGCCTGATCGATCCGAATGAATTCATGGTGCTGCAAGACCGCATGTTCGCCTCGTTCAATGCGATCCAGACCGGCCTGCTATGGGTGGCCGCGCTGGCCATCGGCCTGGCCTCGCTCGTGGCCTGGCGCCTGCGCCACCGCTACGACGTGCTCTCGCTGGGGCGCGAGATCGCCGTCAACCTCGGCATCGATTACCGCCGCACGGTGATGCTCACGCTGGCCCTGATCGCGGTAATGGTGTCGGTGTCCACGGCGCTGGTCGGGCCGGTGACGTTCTTGGGCCTGTTGGTGAGCAATCTGGCCTACGTCACGGCCGGCACCGACAAGCACAAGTACCTGCTCCCGATGGCGGTGCTGTGGGGCGTCGTGTTCCTGGTCGGCGGCCAGTTGCTGCTCGAGCGCGTGCTGGAACTCAATGCCACCGTCAGCGTCGTCATCGAGTTTGTCGGCGGCTTGCTGTTCCTGTTTTTGATCACCCGTAGAAAGTCAGCATGATCGAGATTTCAAACATCACCAAGCGCTACGCCGAGACCATCGTCGTCGACGATGTCACGCTGACGCTGCCCGCCGGCGGCGTGACCGCCATCATCGGGCCGAATGGCGCCGGCAAGTCGACCGTGCTGTCGATGATCAGCCGCCTGCTGCCGATGAGCGAGGGCAGGGTGCTGGTCGACGGCATCGACGTGGCGCGCGGCGACAGCGCCGCACTGGCCAAGCGCCTGGCGATCCTGCGCCAGGACAATCACCTGCCGATGCGCCTCACGGTGCGCGACCTGGTCGCCTTCGGGCGCTATCCGCACACAAAAGGACGGCCGACCGTCGAAGACGCGGCCCACGTCGAGCGCGCGCTCGGCTACCTGGGCCTGGACGCGCTGGCCGGGCGCTTTCTCGACCAGCTCTCGGGCGGCCAGCGCCAGCGGGCATTCGTGGCGATGGTGCTGTGCCAGGATACCGATTACGTGCTGCTCGACGAACCGCTGAACAACCTCGACATGCGCCACGCGGTGGACATGATGCGGCTCTTGCGCCGCGCGGCCCTGGAACTGGGCAAGACCGTGATTCTGGTCCTGCACGACATCAACTTCGCCTCGTGCTATGCCGACCGCATCGTCGCCATGAAGGATGGCAAGCTGGCGTATCACGGCACGCCGCTCGACGTAATCCAGCCGGCCGTGCTGCGCGAGCTGTACCAGCTCGACATCTGCGTGCACGAGGTCGACGGCCAGCGCATCTGCGTCTATTACTAGACAAATCACCCTGCCACGCGCGCGGTTGACTAAACTTGCTTTTCGGAAGCCTCTGGTACACTTGGCCGATCTTTTCCACAGCCAGCCGTCGTCCGCTTGATCTCTACACACAGCCCCAATGGACTTCCGTCCGTGCTTGCCGGCCCCCTGCTGCGCCGCCTCGAACCGGGCCGCCTGGTGCTGTGGCTGGTCGGCAGTACGCCGCTCGACCTGACCCTGGTGCTGGCGCCGCATGGCGCGGCGCCGCAGCGCCATGCGCTCGATGCAAGCTGCTGCCGCATCATGCCGATCGGGCGCGACGCGTACATCCACTTCATCGACGTCACGCTGGCCGAACCGCTGCCGCAGGATACGCTGATCGACTACGACCTGCTGCTGGCCGGCGCCGATGGCGGGCAATCCGGTATCGCAGGATGGGCGCCGCATCTGGTGCACGACGGCGCATCGATGCCGAACCTGGTGCTGCGCAGCCGCTCCGACAACATCCTGTATGGCTCGTGCCGCAAGCCGCACCACCCGTCGCGCGACGGCCTGGCGCGCGGCGACGCCCTGATCGCCGAGCACCTGGACCAGGCCGGGGAGCGGCCGTCGATGCTGCTGCTCGCCGGCGACCAGATCTACGCCGATGACGTGGCCGGCCCCATGCTCGGGGCGACCCATGCGCTGATCGAGCGTCTGGGCCTGTTTGGCGAATGCGTCGAAGGTGCCATCGTCAAGGACAGCGAGGAACTGTATGCGCATCCGGACGGCTACTACGGCCGCCAGAGCCTCCTGCCGGCCTTCAAATCGAACGAGGCGCTGCGCGAGAAGTTCTTCGGTGGCGTCGAAAAGCCGATTTTTACGACCGCGAATGCGGACAACCATCTGATGACGCTGGCCGAGGTGATGGCCATGTACCTGCTGGTCTGGTCGCCGGTGCCGTGGCAGGTCGTGGGCGAGATCCCGATGCCGCCGCTCGACCCCAAGCACCAGGAGCGCTGGCACAAGGAGGGCGACATCCTGCACGGCTTCTGCGCCGAGCTGCCGCAGGCCGCGCGCCTGCTGGCGCACGTGCAGACGCTGATGATCTTCGACGATCACGACGTGACCGATGACTGGAACCTGTCGTACAAGTGGGAAAAGACCGCCTACGGCCACCCGTTCTCGCGCCGCATCATGGGCAATGCGCTGGTCGCGTACATGCTGTGCCAGGGCTGGGGCAACCGCCCCGACGTCTTCGGCGAGGTGCTGGACGACATGGCGGCGCTGGCCGCGCAACCCGACGCCAGAAACCGGCTCGAGCCCGAGCCGCATGGCGCCCTGATCGAGCGGTTGCTGACGTTTCGGCAGTGGGATTACATGCTGCACACGCAGCCGGCCGTCATCGTGCTCGATACCCGCACGCGGCGCTGGCGCAACGAGCGCCGGCCGAGCCATCCATCCGGCCTGATGGACTGGGAGTCGCTCACCGAATTGCAGCATGAGCTGCTCGATGAAACGGCCGCCGTCATTGTCTCGGCCGCCCCGATGTTCGGCGTCAAGCTGATCGAGGTCGTGCAGAAGGTCGCCACCGTGATGGGCCAGGCCCTCACGGTCGATGCCGAGAACTGGATGGCGCACCGCGGCGCGGCCGGCAGCCTGCTCAACATCTTCCGCCATTCGCGCACCCCGGGCAATTACGTGATCCTGTCGGGCGACGTCCATTATTCGTTCGCCTACGACGTCGAGGTACGCGACGAGAATCGCCCGCCGCACATCTGGCAGATCACGAGCAGCGGCTTCAAGAACGAATTCCCCGAAGACCTGCTCAACTGGCTCGATCGCCTCAATCGCTGGCTGTATTCACCGCGCTCGCCGCTGAACTGGTTCACCAAGCGGCGCGACATGTCGATCACGCCGCATCTGCCCGACCAGCGCAAGCATGGCGAACG
>Ga0265780_10010381_pt1 | contig 11107 bp, 8 predicted proteins | sample P1T30metagenome_FD_192432 | JGI IMG/M metagenome (GOLD analysis project Ga0265780, IMG submission 192432) | Plant litter microbial communities from East Loma Ridge, Irvine, California - P1 T30 | ecosystem: Environmental > Terrestrial > Plant litter > Unclassified | place: USA: California... | reverse complement strand
AAGTCGTCGTGCCACCCCACCACCTCGAGGAGTTCACCCCTGTGCCCAAGATCCTGATCGTCGGCGGCGGCTACGCCGGTTTCTACACAGCCTGGAAGCTCGAGAAGTGGCTGCGCGCCGGGGAGGCCGAGGTCACCATCGTCGACCCGCTGCCGTACATGACGTACCAGCCGTTCCTCCCCGAGGTGGCCGCCGGGTCGATCGAGCCCCGCCACGCGGTGGTCTCGCTCCGTCGCCACCTGAAGAAGACGAACGTCGTCACGGCCAAGGTCACGGCCGTCGACCACGCCACCAAGACGGCCACGATCACCCCCGAGGTCGGCGACGCGTGGACGATGGAGTACGACCAGGTCGTCATGACCGCCGGCGCCGTCTCGCGCACGTTCCCCATCCCGGGCGTCGCCGACGAGGCCATCGGCCTCAAGACGATCGAGGAGGCTGCGGCGATCCGCGACAAGCTCCTCACCAACTTCGCGTCGGCGGCCAACCTGCCCGCAGGCCCGGCGCGGGACCGCCTCCTCACCGTGACGGTCGTCGGCGGCGGCTTCGCCGGCATCGAGGTCTTCGCCGAGCTGCGCAGCTTCGCGAGCGACCTGCTGAAGAAGTACCCGCAGCTCACCATCGACGACACGCACTTCCACCTCGTCGAGGCGATGGGGCGCATCATGCCCGAGGTGTCGCTCGAGACCAGCCACTGGGTGCTCAAGAACCTCGCCGAGCGCGCCGCCACGGTGCACCTCGACACGCAGCTGAAGTCCGCGGTCGGCGGTGTCATCGAGCTGTCGACCGGTGAGTCGTTCGAGTCCGACCTGATCGTGTGGACTGCCGGCGTCATGGCCAACCCCATGGTGCGCGGCACCGACTTCCCCCTCGAGGAGCGCGGGCGCATCACCGTCAAGGCCGACCTCCGCGTCGTCGACGGCGACACGATCGTCCCCGACGCGTGGGCCTGCGGCGACGTCGCGGCCACGCCCGACCTCACCGGCAAGGGCGTCGGCGGCTTCTGCGTGCCGAACGCCCAGCACGCCGTCCGCATGGGCAAGCACCTCGCCAAGAACATCACCGCGTCGCTGCGCGGCGAGGGCGTCGCCGACTACCGTCACGACAACCTCGGGGCCGTCGCCGGCCTCGGCGTCGGCGTCGGCGTGTTCCAGAGCGGCAAGTTCGTGCTCAAGGGCCTGCCGGCCTGGGCCGCCCACCGCGGCTACCACGGCCTCGCGATGCCGTCGTTCGAGCGCAAGTTCCGCGTCGCCACCGGCTGGTGGAACAACTTCTGGCTCGGTCGCGACATCGTCTCGCTCGACAACCGCGAGCGCCCCCGCGCCGCCTTCGAGGAGTTCGCCTCGCGCCCCAAGGCGTCCCCCGAGTCCCCGGCCGCGCCGGCGACGCCCGAGCTCGGCAAGGTCGCCGGCGAGCCCGGCCCCGCCTACGCCAACCCGGCCGACGAGAAGGGCGCCCCCGCCGAGGGAGACGCCGAGAAGCCCGCCCGCAAGGCCGCGGCCCGCAAGCCCGCCGCCAAGAAGCCCGCGACGAAGAAGGCTGCCGACGCCGACGCGACCGCCGCCGACGCTCCTGCGGCCGACCGGGTGTCGGCCACCGACTGAGCCGCACCGCCCGCCCCGACGCCCGCCCGCTGACCCCAGCGCGGCGGGCGTCGTCGTCTCCGGACGGATCGTAGGCTGGGGGCGCGCCCTCGTAGCCCAACGGTCAGAGGCAGGCGACTTAAAATCGCTTCAGTCAGGGTTCGAATCCCTGCGGGGGCACCTCCGCTGCGCTGCGGCGCCCCCTCCGGGATCCGAACCCTGACGCGGCCCGACGACGAGAGGCCCGACGACGAGAGGCCCGACGACGAGAGGCCCGACGACGCTGGCGCGTCGTCCGTGCGGGGGCACCTCCGCTGCCTCTTGCACTCCTGCCGCCGTACCGTTCAGAAGCGGTGCCGGACGCGGGGCGGACGACTCTCCCTGCCGGGTCGCGGGCCGAGGGCCCGGGGCCTAGAGCGAGCGTCGGGCCGGCTCGACGTACGTCGTCCAGAGCCAGGCGGCGACGGCGAGCAGGGCGGCCACGAGGCTCGCGAGCAGGAGCGTCGGCAGGGGGAACGACGAGGAGGGGGCGCCCACGAACACGGCGGCGGCGACGGAGACCCCCACCACGGCGAGCACCGAGTAGGCCGTCTTCGACCAGGCCCACACCTGGCGCCCGGGCAGCGACCCCAACGGGAGCAGCTGCACGACGAGGGAGCCGAGCCCGGCGAGGCACACCGTGGCGAGTGCTTCACGTCCGAGCTGCGACCAGGCGCCGGGGGCGTCGACGCCGGCGTGCAGGAGCCAGGCGCCCGCCGGCACGAGGACGGTCGCGGCGAGCTGGACGGCGGCGACGATCCCGCGGTCGCGGCCCGTCGGCTCCCGCCCCGACCCGGCGGCGTGACCGCCCGCGTGGCTGACGATCCCCACGGTGCCGACGAGCAGCACCCCGAGGACGAGGGGAGGATCGAGCGAGAACAGCCTGGTCGCGCCGCAGACCACGACCGCGGCCAGCAGGAGGCCGGGCGACATGCGGACGTTCAGGGCGAGCCCGAGCCGTCTCGTCACGAGCAGTCCGGGCAGCACCACCACGAGGCCGTTGAGCACGACGAGCCCGACGAGGATGCCCGCCGCCAGTCGCGCGTACTGCACCTGTCCGTCGACACCGGCGGCGACGGCGATCGCGGCCGCTCCTCCCGCGAGGGCGAGGGCGCCGGCGACCCGGGGGTCGACGCTGCCGCTGTTGAACGACGTGGGCAGCTCGGCCGAGCGGTTCCGCCCGGCCAGCCGGACCGCGCGGGGGCGCAACCGCCCCCGGGCGGCCGCCGCCGCGAGGCGGGAGGGCCCCGCCACGAGCACGAGGAACAGCAGCGCGACGACGGCGCCCAGCGGCCAGACGGGACCGCCGAGGGTCTGCGCGAGCGTGGGCAGGTCGGCGCCGAACGACGTGGCCGTCGCCCAGGTGCCGGTCTGCGTGGCGACGCCGCTGCCGGGCTCGTCGCCCGCGCCTCCGTCGTCGTCGCCGGGGCCGGCGGGCGGAGCAGGGGCGGGCGCTGCCGCGTCGTCGTCCGGTGACGAGGGCGCCGCCGAGGGCGGCACCGCCCCCGGGGCCGGCGTGGCGCCCGGCCGCGGGGTGGCCGTGGACCCGGGCCGAGCGGGCGCCGCGGTCGCAGCGCCCAGCACGACGCGGATCGACGCGCTGGGCGGACCGAAGTTGCCGGCCGGGTCGACGAGGGCGGCCTGCAGCGAGCGGTCGCCGTCGGCGAGCTCGCTGCCGCCCGCGCTGCACGACCAGGTGCCGGCGGCCGACACCGTCGCCTGGCAGACGGGCGTGCTGTCGACGTAGACGGTCGCGAGCGCACCGGCCTCGCCCGTGCCCGAGACGACGACCGGACGCGTCATGAGGCGCTGCCCGGCGGTCGGGCTGGTGAGGGCGGGAGCGGGAGGGGCGTCCCGGTCGACCGTCACGCTCGCCGACGCCGAGGCCGCGGACACCGCGACGCGAGGCACGCTCGACGACGACTGGACGGCGCGCACCTGGTGGCGGCCGGAGGGGAACGTCGCCGCAGGCAGGACCGCCACCCAGCTCCCGTCCCCGGAGGCCGTCGCGGTGGCCGTCGCGCCCGAGCCCGACGTCACGGTGACGACGGCGCCGGGCAGTGCGGTGCCGCCGAGCTTGGCTCCGACCAGGAGGCCGGAGCCGACGGTCGGGGCGGCGAGCACCGAGAAGGAGGCGGAGGTCGCCTGGTCGAGGCCCGCGTGGTCGAGGTCGGTGACGACGACGGCCCAGCCGGCGCCGCTCGGGACGGTCGCCGTGCAGGTCCAGGAGCCCGCCGGCGTCGTGGGGACCGACGCGCAGAGGTCGCGGTAGGTGCCGTTGCCCGTGAGCGCCACCTTGACCCGCGCCCCGGCGGTGGCGTGGCCGGAGGCCGTGACGGAGCCCGTCGCGCTGTCGGCCACCGGCCGGACGGTCGGGGCGACGGGCGAGGGCGGCGGCGTCGGGTCGGGGGTCGGGGTGGGAGCACCGAGCGGGGGCCCGGGCGTCGAGGTGGGCGCTCCCGCCGCCTCCGCGGGACCGGTCGGCCCGCCCGCGACGGCCAGCCCGGCCAGCAGGGCGCCGGCGACGACCAGCCAGGCGACGCGGGCGGGTCCGGTGCGTCGGCGCACGACGGAGACGCGTCCGGCGACGGCGGCGGGACGCGGGGAGAGCGAGGTCGAGGAGTCGGGCACCGTCACCCATTCAGCACGTTGTCGGGGGACGTGTCAATCGGTCGGGCGGACCAGTTCGATCGGGCGAGGATGCCCGGGCCCGCCGACCGGATGCGCCGCAGGCACCCCGTCGGTCCCGTCCCGCGACACGTGATGTCGGGAGTTCCCCCAGAAGACGCCCCGTCCACACGGAGCCCCCATGCAGCGCATTTATAGTGGCCTTCGCATCGACGCGACCCTCGCCCGGCAGCTGAGACGACCGCGACGCGCCCACCCGAGCCGTATCCCCAAGGAGTCACCACCCATGCAACCGGCCCTCATCGGCACCCTGGTCGCCGTCGGAATCATCGTCCTGCTGGCGGTGATCGCCGGCATCTACCTCTGGGCGACCTACAACTCCCTGGTCACGCTCAAGGTCCGCGTGGACGAGGCGTGGAGCGACATCACCGTCCAGCTCAAGCGTCGAGCCGACCTGATCCCGAACATCATCGAGTCGGTCAAGGGCTACGCGACGCACGAGGCGAGGGTGTTCCAGAACGTCACGGAGGCGCGGGCCGAGACCCTGGGAGCCCAGACGCCCGCAGAGGCGTCCGCCGCCGAGGGCCACATGCAGACCGCCCTGAAGAGCATCTTCGCCGTGGCCGAGGCCTACCCCCAGCTGCAGGCGAGCCAGAACTTCCTGCAGCTGCAGTCGGAGCTCGTCGACACCGAGGACAAGATCCAGGCCGCGCGCCGGTTCTTCAACGGCGGCGTCCGCGAGTTCAACACGAAGACCCGCACGTTCCCGAACACGCTGTTCGTCAAGCGCCTCGGCTTCGTCGAGCGCGACTTCTTCGAGGTGGCCCAGCCGTCGGCCATCGCCGAGCCGCCGCGCGTCCAGTTCTAGCGTCGTCCCCGGCCACCGCCTTCTGCCATGTACTCGGCGATCGCACGCAACAAGCGCAACACGGTCTTCATCGTCCTGATCTTCCTGGTGATCGTGGGCGGGCTCGGCTTCGCCGCCTCCGCGCTGTGGAACAGCCCGTCCATCGGGTTCGTGGTGCTCGTGGCGGCGGCGGGCTACGCCCTGATCCAGTACTTCGCCGCCGGACGGCAGGCCCTGTCGATGAGCGGGGCGCAGGAGGTCGACGCGACCACCGCCCCGCGGCTCTGGCGCACCGTCGAGAACCTGTCGATCACCATGGGCATGCCGATGCCCAAGGTCTACGTCGTCGTCGACCCGGCCCCCAACGCGTTCGCCACCGGGCGTGACCCGGAGCACGCCGTCGTCGCGGCGACGACGGGGCTGCTCTCGCTGATGGACGACGCCGAGCTGCAGGGCGTCATGGCGCACGAGCTCGGCCACGTCAAGAACTACGACATCCGGGTCTCGACGATGGTCTTCGGGCTGGTCGTGGCCGTCGGGTTCCTCGCCGACGTGCTGCTCCGCATGTCGTTCTTCAGCGCCCTGACCGGCGGTCGGAACAACAACGGCAACAACGGCGGGGGCGGCGGCTCGAACCCGGTGTTCCTCGTGCTCGGCCTCGTCGCGATGATCGTCGCGCCCCTCGCGGCCGCCGGCGTGCAGGCGGCGGTGTCGCGCCAGCGCGAGTACCTGGCGGACGCCACGGGTGCGCTCACCACCCGGCACCCCGAGGGGCTCGCGAGCGCCCTCGAGAAGCTGGGCGCCTACGGTCGCCCCATGCAGCAGCAGAGCTCGTCGATGTCGCACCTGTGGATCAGCGACCCGATGAAGCCCGGCGTCATGGACCGGCTCTTCAGCACGCACCCGCCGCTCGCCGACCGGGTCGCCCGGCTGCGCGAGAACGCGACGCGCTTCTAGGCCGTCGCTCCGCCCGGGCTGGTCTGCCCGAGGGCAGGGCCAAGCTCGGCGGCGAGGTCGCCGCGGGGCACGACCTCGACCCCGTCGAGCCCCTGCCAGGTCGCGGCGCGGCGGAGCAGAGCGGCCAGCCGCTCGACGTCGACGGGCAGGTCCCGCTCGCGCCACGAGGCCTGCACGCGCAGCACCCCGGCCTGACGGTCGCTCTTGAGGTCGACGCGGCCGACGAGCTGGTCGTCCTGCAGCACGGGCAGGACGTAGTAGCCGTGCACCCGCTGCGCCTGCGGCGTGTAGATCTCGATCCGGTAGCGGAAGCCGAAGAGGCGCTCGGCGCGCGGACGGTGCCAGACGACGGGGTCGAAGGGCGACAGCAGGGCGTCGGCGTCGAGGCGGCGCGGCAGCCGGGCCTCGGCGTGCAGCCACGCGGGGGCGGCCCACCCGTCGACCGTCACCGGCTGCACGACGCCGGCGTCGTGCAGCTCGCGGATCGCGGGGGCGACGTCGGCCGCCTTGAGTCGCCAGTAGTCGGCGAGGTCGGCGGCCGTCGCGACGCCGGAGGCGCGGGCCGCGTGGGCGACGAGCCGGCGGTGCGCCTCGGCCCGGTCGACCGAGACGCCGAGCACCGCGTCGGGCAGCACCTGCTCGGGCAGGGCGTAGACGCGCTCGAAGCGCCGCCGGCCCGCGCTCACGAGCGCGCCCACCCTGAACAGCGCCTCGAGCCCGCGCTTGACGTCGCCCCAGCCCCACCAGGGGCCGGTCCGCGTCGGGGACGGGAAGAGATCGGCGTCGTGCTCGACGAGGCTCGCGGGCAGCGGGCCCTTCTCCCGGATCTCGTCGAGCAGCCACCGCGCCATCCGGGGCTTCGTCGACAGCCACGAGCCCTCGTCGGCACGCCACGTCGCGTCGTACTGGGCCATCCGCCAGCGCATCAGCGGCCAGGTCGCCACGGGCAGGATCGCCGCCTCGTGCGCCCAGTACTCGACGAAGCGCCCGCGAGGCGCGAAGACGAGGCGGTCGAGCGCGTCGCGGTCGTAGTGCCCCAGCCGGGCGAAGACCGGGAGGTGGTGGCTGCGCTCGAAGACGTTCACCGAGTCGATCTGCAGCAGTCCGAGCTTGTCGACGAGGCCGGTGAGCTGCCGGGTGCCCACGCTCGACGGGCCAGCACCGGCCGTGGGCCGGCCGAGGCCCTGCGCGGCGAGGGCCACGCGGCGGGCGAGGGCGGGGGAGAGGTGGTCACGGGGCACGAGGGCGAGGCTAGCCGCGACCTCCGACGCCCGGCCGGCCCGCGCCTCCTCGACGCATGCCGAGCAGGGCATGCAGAGCCGGGCGGAACACCCCGGAGGCCGCCTTACACTGAGCGGATGATGCGCCGCACAAGGCCACCGCGCGGAGCGGCCGAGAAGGTGACCGACGAGACCGTCCCCGCCCCGTGGGCGCCCGACCCGACGGTGCCGCGCGGCATGGTGATCGCCGGTGCGTGGTCGTGGCGGATCCTGCTCGTCGTCGGCGTCGTCGCGGTCGTCGTCTGGCTCGTCGTCGAGCTCCGCATCATCGTCATCCCGTTCCTCATCGCCTTGCTCGTCTCGGCCCTGCTCGTCCCGTTCTCGGGTTGGCTGCAGCGGCACCGGTGGCCCAGGTGGCTCTCGGTCGTCGTGAGCCTCGTGGGTTTCCTCGTCGTCGTCGCGGGGCTCTTCTACCTCGTCGTGCTGCAGGTCGTCGACGGGTGGCCCGCCCTCCGGGACCGCACCGTCGCCTCCTACGGCGAGCTCAAGGAGTTCCTGCTCGCGTCTCCGCTGCACCTCACCGAGGCGCAGCTGAACGGGTACGTGAACGACGCGGTCACCGCGCTGCAGCAGGACAGCCAGCCGCTGCTGCGCGGGGCGCTCTCGATCGGCTCGACGGCCGGCCACGTCGGCGCCGGGCTCGTCCTCATGCTCTTCACCACGATCTTCCTGCTCGTGGGCGGTGCCGACATCTGGCGCTGGGTCGTGCGGCTGTTCCCGCGGGCGGCCCGTGACGCCGTCGACGGCGCCGGTCGGGCGGGCTGGCTCACCCTGACGAACTTCGTCAAGGTCCAGATCTTCGTGGCCTTCGTCGACGCCGTCGGCATCGGCCTCGGCGCGCTGCTCCTCGGACTGCCGCTCGTCGCGCCGATCGCGATCGCGGTGTTCCTCGGCTCGTTCGTGCCGGTCGTCGGCGCGGTCGCCACGGGATCCCTCGCCGTGCTCATCGCGCTCGTCTACAACGGCTGGGTCGTGGCGCTGCTGATGCTCGCCGTCGTCATCGTCGTGCAGCAGATCGAGGGGCACCTCCTGCAGCCCTTCGTCATGGGCAGCGCCGTCAAGGTGCACCCGCTCGCCGTCGTCTTCGCCGTGGCTGCCGGGGCGCTCCTCGCCGGCATCCCCGGCGCGCTCTTCGCCGTGCCCGTCGTCGCCGTCCTCAACGTCATGGTCGGCTACGTCGCGAGGGGCACGTGGCGCACGGTCCCTCGTCCGACGTCCGCCGACGTCACCTCTCCCGGAAAGGCCACCGATGTCTGACCTCACGATCGCCGGTCCCACGTTGCTCGAGATCGAGCAGGCGCGCGAGCGCGTCTCGACGGTGGCGCGCGTCACCCCGATGGAGAGCTCGCGGTTCCTCGCCGAGCTGCTGGGCTCGCCCGTGCACCTCAAGTGCGAGAACCTGCAGCGGACCGGCTCGTACAAGATCCGGGGCGCGTACAACCGCCTCACCCAGCTGACCGACGACGAGAAGTCGCGGGGGGTCGTCGCGGCCTCCGCCGGCAACCACGCCCAGGGCGTCGCCTTCGCCGCCCGCGAGCTCGGCATCTCGGCGACGATCTTCATGCCCGTCGGCGTGGCCCTGCCGAAGCTGCAGGCGACGCGCGAGTACGGCGCCGACGTCGTGCTCAGCGGGCACGACGTCGAGCAGGCGCTGCGGGCCGCGGCGGAGTTCGCGGCCAGCACGGGGGCGGCGCTCATCCCGCCGTTCGACCACCCCGACGTCGTCGCCGGCCAGGGGACGCTCGGCCTCGAGATCCTCGAGCAGGTGCCCGACGTCGACACGATCATCGTGCCGATCGGCGGCGGCGGCCTGATCGCGGGGATCGCCAGCGCCGTCAAGCAGCGGACCGCCCTCACCGGTCGCGACGTGCGCGTCATCGGCGTGCAGGCCGCCAACGCCGCGCCCTACGCGGTGTCGATGGAGCGGGGCGTCCGCACCGACATCGAGGCGACGCCGACGATCGCCGACGGCATCGCCGTCGCCCGGCCCGGCGTGCTCAACTTCGAGATCGTCCGCGACACCGTCGACGAGGTCGTCACGGTCAGCGACGACGACACGGCGCGCGCCATGCTCGTGCTGCTCGAGCGCGCGAAGCTCGTCGTCGAGGCGGCCGGCGCCGTCGGCATCGCCGCCGTGATGACCGGGCAGGTGCGCGACCTCGGCACCACGGTCATCGTGCTGAGCGGCGGCAACATCGACCCGCTGATGATGGAGCGCGTGATCGGCCGTGGCCTCGCGGCCGCCGAGCGCTACCTCAAGCTCCGCGTCGGCCTGCCCGACCGGCCCGGCCAGCTCACCCGCGTCTCGCAGATCCTCTCGGACGCCAACGCGAACGTCGTCGAGGTGCTGCACACCCGCCACGGCCGTGGGCTGCAGATCAGCGAGGTCGAGCTCGAGCTCAGCGTCGAGACCCGCGGGCCCGATCACGTCGAGGACGTCCTCCGGCGCCTCCGCGAGGCCGGCTTCGAGCCCGACGTCGACTTCTAGTCGCCCGCAGGCACGACGGAGGCCCCGGCTCAGCTGAGCCGGGGCCTCCGTCGTGCGCCGCTCCCGTGGAGGGGAGCCGGGCCTGCGTCGCCGATCAGGGCACGTAGGTCTCGACCGCGGTCACCTCGACCGTGATCTCCTTGCCGTTGGGCGCCGTGTAGCTGGTGGTCGTGCCGACCTTCACGCCGTTGATGGCCTGGCCCAGGGGGCTCGTCTCGCTGTAGACCGAGAGGTCGCTGCCCGGCGCGATGATCTCGCGGTTGCCGAGCAGGAACGTGCTCGCGTCGCCCGCGATGGTCGCGGTCACGACGGTGCCGGGGCCCACGATGCCGTCGGCGGCGGTGGACTCGCCGACCGTGGCGTGCTTCAGCAGGTTGGTGAGGGTGCGGATGCGCGCCTCGATCTTGCCCTGCTCGTCCTTGGCGGCGTGGTAGCCGCCGTTCTCCTTGAGGTCGCCCTCCTCGCGGGCGGCCTCGATGCGGCCCACGATCTCGGCTCGGCCCTCGCCGCTCAGCGTCTCGAGCTCGGCCTGGAGGCGGTCGCGGGCGTCGGTGGTCAGCCAGGTCGTGGCGTCGTTGTCGTTGCTCATGGTGTCTCCGTCCGTGCGGCGGCCTGCGGGTGCGGCGGCCCTGTCCGCGGGAGCGGGAGCCGCGCGCCCGGTCGGGGCACGCCCACCGAAAAAAGGAGACCGGCCGACTGGCCGGTCTCGTGGGTGTCCGCGCAGTCTACGGAAGCCAGCACTCGTAGATCAAGCCTGTGACGGCACGTTCGCTGGTCGCGAGCGACGTCGTGTAGGTCGTCGAGTGCGTGCTCGAGGCCGGCAGGTCGACGACCTTCCAGCCCACGATGCTGAACTTCTGGTTCTGCGCCTGCACCGCGCAGCTCACCTCGGTGCCCGGCTGGACGCTGACCGTGTACTGCACGTCGACGGCCCTGTCGTCGAGCACCGTGTAGCCGACGTCGGTGCTCTCGAGCTTCGAGCCGTCGCCGTCGAAGGCGGCGAAGACGACCCAGGCGGCGAACACCACGACGAAGGAGGCGGCGACCGCGACCGCGATCCACCGGCCTCGGCGTCGGGTGCCGCTGCTGCGGCCGTAGCGGGCGTCGAGCCGCGCCGACGCGCCGTCGTGCGACGGGTCGACGTGCTGCTCGGGCGCAGCGGCCGGTGATGGTGCGGGGGGCATGGACGCCACGGGGGACTCCGTCCGATTATCCTGGTGTCGAGGGTAGCAACGTCTGCCCTGCACGAATTGCGAGGAACCCGTGACCCTGCGCCTCTTGGCCG
>Ga0265780_10010380_pt1 | contig 11107 bp, 9 predicted proteins | sample P1T30metagenome_FD_192432 | JGI IMG/M metagenome (GOLD analysis project Ga0265780, IMG submission 192432) | Plant litter microbial communities from East Loma Ridge, Irvine, California - P1 T30 | ecosystem: Environmental > Terrestrial > Plant litter > Unclassified | place: USA: California... | reverse complement strand
AGCGGCACAAGTCGCGGTTGTAGGGTTGTTTGTTGCTTGTGTGTATATACCTTTGTTCATGTATATTACAAGTCATCTGAACTTATCTTCCAAGTGCCCTGGACCAGCGTTGTTAGAGAAAGACAATGTACATGAGTGCTGCATTTGGCGTATATGTTGTATTTGCATCTGTCGTGTCCACGTGGGTCTCTAGATGGTACCACACCGCTTTCCGACTCTACACACGCAACCAGCTTTGTAAACATGTATTCCAAAACATCCAAGATACATACCTAAACACCACATTCACCCTGCCCCCCATCCCCCACCTCAATACACCGTCAACGAACTCACAGCCCCATTCTTCAACACCTCAAACACCAATCCCGGAAACCCAAATAGCTCCACACTCCCCACATCCCCTCCCGCACCATCCCCTACTCCCACTCCACTCCCCAGATTCGCAAACCTACTCTTCCTACTCGACCCCTCGTCCCAACCACCCAGTAACTCGCAGCTACTCCCCGGACTATCCCCCCAGCCGCGATTCAACGCCATGCCGCGCTGCTGCAGCCGCTCCTGCTCTTCAGTCTCATAATGCGATTTAAACACCTCTTTGAGCCGGCCGGATATATCGCCGAACTGCATTTCAGAGTTCAGGGGCGTACGGTATTGTGCTGAGGGCACGTGTTCGAGGGTCCAGCGCGAGCGGCGGTGGCGGTTGAATTGGTATGAGCCGGGGACGTTGGCGTGGAGGATGATTTTTGTGACGGTGAGGTGGTTGAGGGGTTGTGTGCTGAGTTGCCCTTTCTCGTGTGGGTCGGTTTCTTTGCGGTCTGTGGTTGGCGATGGGGGTGAGATTTGTGTTGGCTGGGAGATGAGCAGGTCGAAGCCGTGGTGGTAGTAGTTGTAGAAGTGCTCGGCGGCAGCGACTTCGCGGTCTTGTGCTGCGGAGTGGATGTATTCGTCGTCTTCGTCGTCGGGGTCGGAGTGGATGACTGAGCTGCGGTCCGAGTCGAGTGTGTCGTCGGGTGTGAGGCCGCCGGGCGAGAGGTCCGATGCGTCGCTTGTGCGGCGGTCTTTGTGGATGGAGAGGCGGTGGTCGTTTTTGCGGTAGATTGAGTCTGGGGCGCCGAGTTCCATGATGAGGTCTTGGGGTGTGGTTTCGCTGAGGATGAGCCAGAAGGGGGGGGTGGAGCGTCGTATGATCTCGATGCGGCCTTCGCCGTGGATCTTGATTGTTTCGACTTCGTCTGGTCCGCCTTCCCGGCCTTTGCTGGCTAGCGCTAAGGATCGTGGGTTTGCTGGTGTAGCTGTGAATAGAGTCCCCCGAGCCTTCTGCCATGATTCGCCGCAGAATACCGCCATGGACGTTGCAGGTCCAGTAGCTGTCGAGGAGAGCAGCGAGATGAAGTCCTTTTTTGGTGAGTATGCGGAGTGCTGGACTGGGAAATTGAACGCTATGCCAGGATACGACAAATTGTACGTCCCTCTCGCATTTGGATCTTGCGACTTTGGTGGCACATACTCGCCGGCATATGTTGGTCCCAGCAACTTGTCGTACACATGCCTAAATCGCGGACCAGAAGCTGGTCCCAACAGTGCATTGTGTCCTTCTGGAGGCTTGTAGACCTCAATATCCGTATACACCAGCCTAGCCTTTGCGAAGTCCAGCACTTCTACCAGCCGTAACCGCTGGTCAGGCCCATCGAACTGTAGCCGCAAGCCGTTGTCGGGGAGAATCAGGTGTACGGGCGAGGCTATCGGTCGCAGGTCGTCATGGTATAGTTCTATACGCGGAAACCTCTTTACTTCTGCCTTGATGGTGGTCAATACTTCGTGGAGGGAGCAGCCAAGTACTATGTTTAGATCAGCAGAACGCCATCGGTGGTTGAGTCGCATGGACGCACTGATGAAGCCCACGCTTCTGCCGGGTACAAGGTGCATGTTGCTATCCTCCATTTTGCTAGCTTGTAGAGGACTTTGTATGAAGTCGCGCTGCTGTTTGATGGTCGTCGGGTGCCTAGCTCACAAACAGCGTCTGGGCTGAGCACCTCGTGCTTTGTCCGCGTGCACCTCACCGATATAAGACACGTAAGTGTAGTCAGCACACAAATATGGATCACCAACCGCCAGTACTGTGGAATATATCAGAGGCACAATTATCAAAGGCGACACACTACCACCTAAATGTCCTGTGATGATGTGGAATGAGGGGTACGCGTGTGGTAACTACAAGGCAGCTGATAGGGTTTACGTGGTCTACGACAGATTGAAAGTGAATGACAAGGCTTTGTCGGCGTTTCCTATATATGCTCGCGACATCAGCGAAGGCAGACCCTTCGGATGAACCGTGGTAGAGATCATGGTGTTGCGGAGAGAGAGCGGGAGAGCTGGTTAGCGTCTGCCCCAAGCTCCTTCCATCTGCGCTTGTCCGGGATGGTCCCTTTTAGCGTGCGCAGTGTAAACAATGGGCATAAACACCAAACGAACACCACCATTTTCAGCTTTTTCGCCCACACGTCGCCGCCATGTCTGGACTTCCCCGGCCAGGAGTGCCGCAGATCAAGCGCACAACGTCGACAATGCGCCCTCCAATGTCGCGCCCCAACCTCTCGTCGCGTGGCCGCTCTGCCACACCCATGCTCGAAGGACGCACGTCACGGGCAGAGTCAGTCGCCTCCGCTAGGGCTCCCCGCTCGTCGCCTCTGAAGCGGAAGGAGCGCGAGTTCGAGGCGGAAAGTGAAGAGACCAACATCAATGTCGTCGTTCGGTGTCGAGGCCGCAATGACCGCGAAGTACGCGAGAACAGCGGCGTTGTGGTCACGACGAATGGCATCAAGGGCTCGACCGTGGAGCTCTCTATGGGCGCGAACGCGCTCAACAACAAGACGTATCAATTCGACAAGGTGTTCTCGCCGGCCGCTGACCAGAACATGGTCTTTGATGAAGTCGTGTCGCCTATTCTGGATGAGGTGGGGACTGAACAGCTGCCGTGCAAGCAAGCTTTTGCTGACCATGCCATAGGTGCTCAATGGCTTCAACTGCACCATCTTTGCCTACGGCCAGACCGGCACGGGCAAAACCTACACCATGACCGGTGACATCTCAGACGTCCTCCCACTCCCCGATGCGGCCGGCATCATTCCTCGCGTCCTTTACGCCCTCTTCCAACGACTCGAGGCAGATGAGACCGAGAGCTCAGTCAAGTGCTCCTTCATCGAACTCTACAACGAAGAGCTCCGCGACCTGTTCTCCACCGACGAGAACGTCAAGCTCAAGATCTTCGATGACAACAGCAAGAAGGGCCACAGCACGACTTTAGTCCAGGGCATGGAAGAATGTCATCTCAAGTCGGCTGTGCAGGGCATCGAACTACTACGCGAAGGAAGCCACAAGCGTGAAGTCGCAGCGACAAAGTGCAACGATTCCAGTTCGCGTAGTCACACGGTCTTCACAATCATGGTCTACATCAAGCGCATGTCTGAAGACGGACAGGAGTACTTGAGCGCCGGCAAGCTCAACCTCGTCGATCTTGCTGGAAGCGAGAACATTCAGCGCAGTGGCGCTGAGAACAAGCGCGCAGCTGAAGCCGGTCTCATCAACAAGAGCTTACTGACACTGGGCCGCGTTATCAACGCGCTCGTCGAACGAAGCTCACACATTCCATACCGCGAGTCGAAACTTACGCGATTGCTGCAAGACTCACTCGGAGGCCGCACGAAGACGTGTATCATTGCTACCTTATCGCCAGCGAAGAGCAACCTCGAGGAGACCATCTCTACTCTGGACTACGCTTTCCGCGCGAAGAACATCCGAAATAAGCCGCAGGTCAATCAAGCGATCAACAAGAAGACATTACTGAAGGAGTTCACCGCCGAGATTGAGAAGCTCAAGAGCGAGCTGATCGCAACCAGGCAACGGAATGGCGTCTACCTGACGCAGGACAACTACGAGGAGATCACCACAATCAGCGAGTCGAGACGGATCCTTAGCGAGGAGCAGCGCGACAAGCTGGAGACCATGGAAGTCAACCTTCGGAACAAGGTAGAAGACCTCTTCAAGCTCACGACAAGCTTTCAAACGCTCAAGAAGGACAATGAGCAGACGCAGCTTGCGTTGGACGGTACAAAAGGCATACTTGAGAAGACGGAGATCGTTTTGCAGCACACACGGCAAAACCTCAGCGAAGAAACGGAGCTGCGAAAAGCACACGAGAAGACTGAGGGCGCGCTCGCAGAGATCGGTCAGGACATGATTTTTACACTCGGCAAGACCACATCCGATATCGACGGACTGCGATCGAAGATCCGCCGAAAATCAGAGCTGCAGTCGCAAAATCGACGGAACTGGGTGTCGTCTCAGACCAACATTCTAGATACCACACGACTCGTCGAGGATCGTATCGAGGAATTTCAGCAGCAGCAGGAGCATCTAATGTCGTCCCTCACTCAGCGAATGCAAGCGTTCGTCAAGGATGAGCTCGACAAGCTCGGCACTTCTCAGTCGTTTCTACAAGAAAAGATGGAAGCTTACCAAGTATCCGAACAAGAGGTCAATGACCAGACCGTTAAGTCTCGCGATGATATGAACGAGGTCTTGGAGGAGATCAAGACGCTGAGGGAAGATGTGAAGCAAAAGATCGGTGCCGGACTAGACGAGCTATCGGTGGCAGCAGAGACCATATCGGCAAGCATCATCACGGAGCTGGAAGCGTTCCACACGCAGGTTCACTCATCGTATGCTGGGCTCGGACGCGACTTCAGGACGACTTTCGACGACCTTGTCAAGGACTTGAACGACCAGCAGACGGAAAATAAGCGACTTCATCAGCAAGTTCTGGACGCTAACGCTGCTCTTATCAAGGCGAACAAGACTTCTCAGGGACAAATCACACACATCCTTGATGAAGAGAAGCACCGATCAGCCGAGGAACGACAACGCCTCCTCTCCCAGATTACTGCACTTGTCAGCGCGACTGCAGATGCTCAGGACATAAGGCTAGAAGAAAAGCTATCCGGTGTCAGCAACGAACTCAGTGGAGCGAATGCCGCTTTCGAAAAGAAGCAAGAAACTTACACCGCGGGCATCAACAGCTGGTCAGAAAAGTCTCAGGATATTCTCGCTGGCGTATCAAAGTCAAGGGACGCCGTCAAGACCAAGATCAAGTCAGACTTCGCAGCCGCGACCCAACACTCTACCTCGATCAAAGACACGGCCACTTCAGTTCACGCAAGCACGGTCAAGACGGTTGAGGCACAGTTGGCACACTTGGATACGCAACTTCATTCATTGGATGACATTGCCACACAGTTCCGCGAGCGAAATAACAACCACCACACTGCCCACACGAATTCGCTTGCCGCCCTCTCCTCGACTGTTCAAGCATCATACTCCAGCATTGGCGAGCACTTGTCGTCATCGTTCGACCGTGTTCAATCGCTCGAGGCCGACGTTTCGGCTCAAGCGAGCACACTAAAGGACACCCTACCCACACTGAGCGCCGATGCTGTCATCCGGGCACCTCTCCACGAGCTCCGAGAGAACATCAGCTCGCAAAACATTATCGAGTACAACCCGACTGGTGAAACACCTCAGCGGGTGTCTTACCAGATCCCGTCCAAACTTCCGCGCACCGAAAATCATGACAACCTCCTTGCCCGCCTTCGCGACCAGCCTTCTTCCGCCGACGCCCTCCGCAGCCCTACCAAGCAGCCCATCTTCAACGACGCCACAAACTCCGCCTCACCAGACATGTTCAAGCTGAGCGCCATTAGCAAGCCCCACTTCTCCCGCTCCGTTAGTGCGAGCTCCCACGCCCACACCATTACCCTTGGCACTGGCGCATCGCTGCGCGAACTGGATGTTAACGTGGTTGCGCAGGAGTCTCATACCCAACCTCTCCCACTCGTATCCCTGTCATCAGACAGCATGGTCATGGCCGCGCCGCCAAACAAGAAGCATCGCGGCAATGCTGAGGACGGGACCAAGTTGCCGATGAAGAAGATGCGCAAGACGGTGGCGGGGATTGCGGATCGAGAGAACTTGAGTATTACGAACTTTGGGAATAGTGTGGGTCCCGGGACGGCGGCGGGGAGGAGGTTGAGGAGTCATGGGAGTCAGTGATTTGCGGTGGTAGAAAAGATGGGAGATTGGGGTTTGATTGAGCATGTGTATAGGTGGTTTTTTTACTTCCAAGACTTGCATTGCACAGGTGTTTTGGAGTGTTTGGCTGTCTACTCCACTGCAGTCATGGATTGGTGGCTTTTTCTCCCTGGATACAAACACGGCGTAGTCAATTCTTTCTACCTTTGTCAATCGTATATCTCGCGAAGCTCGTGCATGCTTGAATGTCCACCCTTGCTCTGCGGAAGCATGCACGGTCGCTGGGCCTTCATCTCGGGTCCAGAAGATGTTACTTGCAGTACGTACACCCGATGTCTCGGGTCGTGAAGCAGAAGACTTGCGTCGACTTCCGATGCCGCTGCCGCTTGCCGCTGCTGTGCTTGTATACGTGGGAGGACTTCCCACCCAGTGTCCGTCCCGAAGGTCAGGTAGCTTCCCCTCTCGCTCCGCGGATGCAGGGCTCAGTCCTGGTTTTTCAGGCACGTGCTTTGGAGGATCGCTCGGTTGGGCCAGTGTGCTGGGATTCGCATATGTAGTTGAGAGCGTTCTTCAGGGCAAATTTGTGCTCAGTTTAAGCGCCAGTTTATGTACTCAAATCAATCGAGGAAGTGAAACGTCAGCTTCGTCATGTCTCAGTGTGCCTGAAAGCGGAGCCTGTTCAGCTTAGTGTGACTCGTCTTATCAAGGAGAAAAGATGCTTAGGCGCTGGCATCTGGTAAGGTACCACAGTATGTCTCAATATCGTGCCCGTTAGTACAAATTGACGTGTCGCTGGGAAGCGGTGGGAATATCTTTCCGCCTTCCTTCTCACCCAGCTCTAGAGCGTGCCGTCTCTCCCGCCTTTCGTGCTTCACACGCACAGCATATCCATCCGTTCTCTCGGGTCGGAAGACGCGCTTCAGCTTCCTCATCGGTGTACGGGCTGATCCCGCAGCTGTGGACGAGCTGGCCTGCGGGTACGGAACTTGCTTCCGTCCAATAGGAAGGCTTTCCTCGATGATGGCTGACATTGCTCGATTCGAGGGCCAGATCAATAACGCATGTTTCGTGAAGGACTTGAGAGCGCGGGCGGAGCTCGTGCTATGATCCCGGTATGCTGGTTGTTCCGGTCCCTGGGCATAGTGTTGGTTCATGCGGGATGAAGATGCTGCCGCTCCATTTAATTGTTGGAAGGGTGGATCGTATTGCCCGTGCAAGATCGAGGCCGGGATGATAGCAAGACTGAAAGTTGTGCGATAGGGAGTTTTATGAATCTTATTTAGGGGTACTCACTTGGACGAGATATCTTCCCTTCCCACTCTAGATGAGTATGTGTTTGATGGGCAGGTCGAAAGTCCAAAATCGCTCAATCCCCCAAGCAGTGCTAAAATCAACAGATGAGAGCACAGCGTTGCACGATGCCCAACAACGCTTGAAGCCGTACGCAACACGTCAGTATGAAAGAGCACGAGTCCGGCATCTGCAAAGCCTGAGCCGCTAGCGTACCGGCGCAGCGGATCGGGCTTCGGTACCAGCACGTCGGATGCCTGTTGCGATGAAAAAGCCCAACACCAAAGATCACGCCACGCCAGCAAAGCAAGACGACTTCAAGTGGGACATGCATGCATGCGATTGCGAATTTTTCTTCCGCGTTTTGGGCGCTAAGGTGAATATTGCTTCTTCGCTCGGGTGCGACACTTCCCGTTGGTAGGCGCAACGTGAAGGATGTAGTGTGGAGGATAAGCGCAAATCTTAATCCTTCGGAGCTTTTGCTTTTGTCGCGATTTGATGCGATGGCAGGGATGAGATTCTTACGAATCACTAGTGGTGATTGTCCATTGGAAGGCAGAGAGAGCTCAAGACAATACCTTTGTGTCAATAGCCTCGTGCGCAAGAGTATCAAAACACAATGAGTTAGTGTGAAATGATTAGGCTACCTGCAGTGAATTGTTCTTGCAACTTTTCTCGTCCTTCCTTCAGTGGTGACCGGCTTGTTGTCTTGTAATGGTCGTGATTCAGTCTATCAACTGTAGTAAGCGTGCGTGGAGGTATGACGGGAATTTCCATGAAGATGTCACCAACAAGGTGACTAGTTGTCTCACTCCCAAGTCAGTGCTCGAACACAGAAGCATTGTTTGTCTGACGCTAAGGGCGGCCCCGCAGCAGGTTGGATTCGACAAATGGCCCAATTTTGGCTGCTTGAAAGCCTGAAGGTGGATAACTTGCTAGACGTGGGTTTGCGGGCTGTCCATCCTGCAGCACTACTGTATCCTGGAAAACGCATGTCGCCTGTAATGTACATTGTCTTGAGAAACTTGAAATCAATTTAGGTATAGAGAGTCAAAGTAGGACATCGAAAGCTCCTACATATCACCAGCTGGATCGTCGGTTATTACAATAGACGGACGCGTTCACAAAACTGACTGGTGGAGTCATGGCCCTGATTGGCCGGATCATAATTCCGACTGTGTAACCTGTGGCGGTGGGCAATCTGAAATGCCATAACACGAGGTCCATATGTGGTAAAGGGTAGTTGCACAACGGCTAAGGCGGCTGCTCTTTCACCGGCGGGGTTTGCATCGGAAATTCTCGGGGAGAATAGTAGCATTTCGATACGTCCAAGGCGTATAATTTGTGTTGAGGCGCTGTGTCGTTACGTCCTGTGTTCGATGTGCCTAAGATCCTCTCAACGTAGGAATCGTTGATCTGCAGTGACGCTGGGAAGTCTCGCTATTGTCATTTGTTGTTGCAGCAGCAATGCTCGTGAGGGTAGGCCGTATGATGTGATTGCTGTAATAGAATGTGGCGGAGGTGTGAGAATGTCTTTTGACAAGAGGTCCGTCAAGCGGCGTATGTAACATATGGTGTCAACCTCCAAGACACACTGAATCGCCATACCGGTGTTGATTATCTCATGTATCATACAATCCGCGTTCGCTGTGTGATCACCCCTAGGGTAGATGTCTTAGTTGTGTCTGACATCCCTTACTTCATGCTGTAAAGAATCTCTGAGTTCGGCGCTCGGGAACTTGTTAAGTCGCATTTCGAGCATACTGAAAGTCTCGAGGTAAGTTTTTGAAGGAACCGACTCAGGGTCGACGACAAGCGAAGCGGCATCAAAGAACACAGGTCTCGGGCTCGGATTTTTGACGAAGTATTCCTCCTCTTTCTTTATTCCGGTCGGGTTACCGAGTGACTGCATGTCGTTGTTCGAGGTTGAGACTATAACGAGTGGCCAACAGTCAGTATTTGCAATATACGTAAAAGAGAAAACATCAGTTTTGCGTACATTTCTCTGCCAGAATTTTACGAAGAACTCTCTCTACCTGTTCGTCGGTTGGGCCTTGCAAGAGCTCTCTCTCCTCCAGCCGGGTGATGCGATGGTGCAATGCGCGGAAGCATAGTTCTGTTCGGTGCATGAACTCGTGGCTACTAGGATTAACCAATCATCTACAAGAGCGATTGTGAGGTTACGAACTACCAAGACGCGATGCGCTCAAAAGACTGATTGATCTTCTGCAAGTGAAAGGTCAAAGACATCGAAAAGCCAGCCTCCGGTCTGGAAGGCAGGTAATTGATCTGGAGTTTGGGTGATCGTGTTGGAGAGAATCGATAAGTAGTAGAGCTGTATGCCACGGGGAATGGTGTATAGTAACGGAGTCAAAGGCTGTGATGGAGGTACCAGGAGGACAACAAACTCTTGTCTGAGACGGTTGGCGCCGAGTCCAGCTCTACACCCTGCAGCTGGCAAGATGCTGCAGGGTAGTCTAGTAGTTGTACACTCAGGCCGCGGCCTGGTCGATCGTATGACGGCATGGTTCACACCCAGTGAAGACCCAAGAAAAGCAGCCATGTCGTGGTCTGCAAGGGCAAATGCAGCTCCCCAATACGGAAGAAATTGCTGCGGTGGCTTGGAAACCAAACACACGGATAGAGGAAGGATCATTATGCTTGTAATGCCAATCCGGTTCCGTTTAAGCTAGGAGGCTGAGCACGAAGGCTTGAATAGGTACAACGTTAGTGAGAGCACATTTTCCACTTCGTCCACGGTCACAAGCAGAGAGTCTCATAAACAACGACCTGCAACGAACGCAGAGGGCCCAAGTTGAACAACTCAGACGTCCGTGGGTGCCTTCGATTGCGACAACGTGGCAGCCGGGACCATCGAGGCGAGACCAACTGACCAATTGCACGTCCGGCGGCTGCGGATGCGGCTATTCTTCCTGAGCGTAGTGTACACAACGATGGCGGCGTGAGGCCTGGTGGATGCGGGATGCGGACCCCCGGACTTCAGCCTTCTCTGTTCTCGCTAACTAGTTATGGTAGCCGGCTTTGTCAGCTTCCAGGGTCCACCGATCTGTCTTCGTACTCTGACTCCGTCCACAACGCAAATGAACTACAACTCACAAAGTGCAATAGGAATAATGTCATAAAAACTTCTGTTGCATGAAAAAAATTCAGCCACAACGCTCCACCTCATATAGCACATCGTGGCTCGCCAGAAAATGTCTCCAATTCGCCACTATCCACACGATCCTGCACTACTTTGGGTGCCAACTCCTCATCGGTGTGTCGCATGCAACTTCAACCGTCATCATTGGCCACAAACACGTTCCTGATTATCCAACGTGAGCAATGAGCGACTCCAATGTACTGCCATGCACGTTGACCAAACTGTGTCACGCAGATTTCCTTTCTTACCAAATTGCTTATTCCTGGATCCATTGGGTACAGAAATCTACCGGGATTGCCAGCTGCTAGGCAGGAATACAATTGCAATACGAACGTACCATCCGGTAGCATATCCACTCGAAATGCGCAGAAATTTTCCGTCCATAGCGTGCTTACTTCAACCTTCGTAGAGCAACATCCTCCGAGAATGAACGAGCCTCCCCCCCGTAGTGATGTTGACTAAAATTAGATGCCTTCCCCATCGCCTATCAGACGCTTCGGTCTATCGCAATCTAGTTTGCTGACCTCAGCTCTCTGGCTGGATTTGAGGATTGCTGCAGGATGTGGGTTC
>Ga0265780_10010379_pt1 | contig 11107 bp, 9 predicted proteins | sample P1T30metagenome_FD_192432 | JGI IMG/M metagenome (GOLD analysis project Ga0265780, IMG submission 192432) | Plant litter microbial communities from East Loma Ridge, Irvine, California - P1 T30 | ecosystem: Environmental > Terrestrial > Plant litter > Unclassified | place: USA: California... | reverse complement strand
TCGATGAACGCCGTGCCTTGGTCGGCAGCTATCGTGCATCCCCACGGATTCCACTGAGCCTCGCACCGAGCGGCACACAAGCCGGACGCACCATTGAGCCTCATCCACTGGAGCGACACGACTCTGGTGAAAGCTTTACAATGTTCTCTGCGTCATCGGACTCTCAAAAGGGTAATTCTGTGCCGAGCTCATTCGCGAGTACCAACTCACAACTAGGCCCTGGGCAGTCTCTATCGGAAAATTGGCAGTCTGTCCAGGAACAATCTAGCTTTGGGAAGCCGAGAAACGCTGGAGATCAAGAGCTGAGCAAAAGCATCTCGATATCTCCAACGACCATGCCCCAAGGGTACACACAGAAAGTGGTCCGCAGCGCTTCAAACAATGTAGATGAATTCGGCAGTGGAGAAAAGGCTGTTCGGGATATGGAACATTTACGGCGGAACAACCAATTACTCCGTCATGATAGCTCTGATTCTGAAGCGCTCACAAGCATCTTGTCGTCATCCTACGAATTCAGCACGGAGATGGAAGCCAGTGGAACTATTGTACCCGACGTGTTTGAGGATGTGAGGTCGCCTCATGTTCTCAAGCCACCAGCGTCCCTGCCACATGCCTCCGGAATTGCGCCTCCTGTACTTGATCCAACAGTAGAAGAAGGATTGTTGCTGTCAGACTTTGAAGCTGTGCATATCGATGCCGAGGCCGGCTCTCCCTACTCCGTCATTGGGCTGCTGAATCATCTCCTAGAGTACCACGCGGAAGCATCGGATGCACAGTTTTCCTCAGTCCTCATTCTGCTTCTAGCCCCGCTGTTGCCACAGACGCATGGCCCTTCTGATACTCCAGATGTGCACATAGGCGATGTATTAAACGTCTTCAGCGACACGTTTGTAGCACTAGGACTGACTCAAGCACAAGCGAAAGCCATACTATCGACACAGCTAAGCCAGCTGATAGCTACCGGTATCAATCCCTACCAAGCGGAGTCTATTCTTTCTGCCTATCATTTCCAGCTACATTCCTTGTCATTGTTTAACTCCGCGGCCTCGCTCCGCCGCCTAGCGTACCCGACATATCCTGCTGTCTACGAGCAAGCGCTGAAAGAAACGCAGGTTGGGCTTTTGTGCCTAAGCTGCAAGTCACCAATCAACAACCCTAGAGATAAAATGCGATGCGAGTCCTGCAAGCGAACGCAGGCACCCTGTCCGATTTGCTGGGGCAAATACCCGGCTTTCGAATCGATCACCGCGAAGAAGAAATCCAAAGCGAAGTCGCGGCCATCGTTCAAGGACAGAGGACACAGAAGGCAGCGATCGTCTCTCACATCGAATCCAGACCATGCCGGCGATCAAGTCGCAGACGGTCCATCACCGACTGTTCCAGCCAAATGGTCGTCACCTGCAGCCACGCTCTGGACATGGTGTCCATTATGTGGTCACGGAGGACATTCAAACTGCCTGTCAACCTGGTTTGCCGATCCGACACTATCAGACGGCGCATGTCCGACCGAAGGCTGTCTCTGCGACTGTGTCCAAGGCAAACGCCGCGAGACAAAGATCGAAGAGATGCTCCTCAAGAAAGCAGAGAAGGACCGATCGAAGGTTGTTCGAAAAGGCGATGATTGGAAGGTAAAGGAAAGCCGCGCGGTGTCGGCAGTCCGGAACGCTGCCCTCGACACGATACCAGATCAACAATCACAGCCAAATTCTGGCACCACAACACCGACTCGTAGATGAAACAAAGGCTACTTCCGGAGCAATCAATATCAAGCAATACGCGCATCGATACTTCCCGGGCCGTCGCAAGTCTCGACCACAGCAATTCGGCCCGAAACGAATCACTCACTTTGCAGACCCATGCACTTAATACCAGGCACGGCAACCCTTCGAGTCCGATCCTGACATCACCACACGTCCAACCACAACCCTTTCCGAAGGAATTCCTCACATCGGATCCGCATCTCAATTTTCGCAATACGTCGGTGTACATGGCAAAATGGAGCTGCCCGCATACATGCATAATCACACCGCTTGTATGCGCGCCAAGCATGGTTGTAAGACAATGAAAAGCCCGCACACCCTCGATAAAGTCGCGCAGCTCGCCCGCTTCCCCGGGATGCGGGACGCTGACTTGATTGAAGCGTGGGTCTGCCACGTGTAATTCGTGGGTAGCGAGGCGGGAACTTATAGGCGTGATGCTGCATGTGGTAGTAAGTGTTTTCGGTACTTTTGCGCGCAGATGGTTGGTCGGGATCGCGGGAGCGATGGCATGTGGGAGGTGGAAAGGCGGTGGGGGTGGTTATATGCATGTCGTTTTTGCGATGATGCGCGATGACGAGCTGAGGGGATGTTTTTGGAGTGTAAGACGATATTAATGATTGTTAAGCTGCTACTATGATACCACCATCATGCTATCGTACTCGGGTTCAAACTTCGCCCGTCCGCCCCGTCTGCCGGCACATGGAAAGGGTACCTTTTCCAGTACGTGTACAAGGTATCCACACTCGGAACGGAAGTAAGCAGCATATAGACTAGCGCTGCTGCAGCCTTACCGTTGTCATCACGCGGCTTTTGACTGTGGATCGCTTACACCCATCCATATGATGATCTATTGCATACACAGTAACTTCTCGTGTGCAAAAAACAAAGAAAGTCTGAGGTCGAGACCCCTCGGTTGTCGCGTGTGTCGTAAATGTTTAGTAAATGCTTTGATGATCAGAGGTCGTGATACGTCGCAAATTACGACGGGCGCGTCATTGCATATTGGGACACATACACGTGCTGTTTGATAATGGTGGCTTGAGTTCAGCTCCTAGCTTGTATACAATCCATGGCAGTCTATCCGTGTGAAAGGGAAGTAAGGTAACGTCGTGATCAGAAAAATTGATAAATATCTATCTGCGTCCAGTATCTGTCATTTGGTTCGGGTAGCACCAACATACCTAATCAGTAGAGGATGTGTAAACCGTACCACCTCACTACTTCGCATGAGCTGAAAGGTACGTACCCTACGCATGTACCTCACGCCTCACACCACTCCCTCCCCCAGCCCCCAGCCTACGCTGATCGGTCTGTCGCTCGCTCACTGCATTCCCATGATCGGTGTTCCACCTGTGCATCCCAGCGGGAGTACCGCAACCAGCACCTACATTACCGCATTCCCCACGATCCCAGTGATTCACCTACATGACGACATTTGTTGAGGAACATTTACTGCGACTAAGATTTGTAAAACTGTAGATTGCAGGGGTTGTATGGACGCAAGGCTGCCGCGACTGTGTATTGGTGGCTATGGATAAATATGGCGATAACTAACAAGAATGGAGTGTCTTCGGTCGCATCTGTAACCGCTGTGCAGTGTACAGGCTGATGCTGCAAGATGATGGGATGTTGAGAGATTGTGAATCTGGTACGGATGACGTCGTTGGGTATTTTTGGTTGTACGTAGGTGTCTAGACTTCGACTGTTGTACGCGCTTTGGGTTACACAATACTCGCGACCGCAATGTCGGGTTCGTGATTAGCATGTCATAGGCGGATGCCATCCGCGGGGTCATGGGGGTTTAGCGAGGTGTGGTGGGCTGATTCCGTGAGTTGGGCCAGAACATAGCGATGATACTTGTTGCATGCAGCGTATGCTCGATGTTGGAAGTCAAGCAGAGCGGCGTCATTGCGCATGCTGTGTAGAAGTGTATGTGTTCGCGATGTCCAAATCCGTACCTGTGCTGTTAAAAGCGTGCAGCTTCCTCGCGTTCAGCAGCATCCCCCATGCGTGGGAATATGCGCCCGAACTTGACAGTCTCCCTCCGAGGCCGCTTCGATAGTCTCCATGCGGATATCGTACGTCTGTCGCATATCATGGGTATTGATAAGGTTGCAAGGCGACGCAGTGCGCTGGGCGGCTGTTTGGGCATCAACGGTACGACCGATGTACGAAGTGCGTGCGTTTGACGTGTTTCAATCCATGTACCTAGCAGGACGCGTGGTCAGTTTAGACAGAAGAAACCCATGCAATGCGTCGGCTCAAGAGCACTTTCTTCTCCACTGCTGTTATATCTTGCCTGTAGATTAGTAGAGCGACGCTGCAGCAATGCGTATTGCTGTCTCTGAGGCTCACGTTGTCCGGCGATATACATCACAATCGATTGTCAGACGTGACAGGGTTTGTGAATTTGATGGTATTCATGTCTCAACCGGTTCCATTCCTCGTGATATCGTTGATCCGCGGGAGAAAGGAAATGAAGGCCTAAGTCGCCGTGAAATGCATGCCTGCGCCCTCGAGGGGCTATTCAGATCCCGAATTCCTGCTCGCAGTCAGCTCCGTCCAGCCACCCGACATGGTATCGTGTGCATACCTCAACTCCATATCCCCAACCATTTACCGGCTTGCGCTCCAGACGGACTTGAGGAAGCCGTCCTTCTGTGCGAGCCTGTTGAAGCTGTCGTCGGCCTCGCCCATGGCGCGGACGAAACCGCAGATGGCGTAGGCCTGGTTGTCGCCGGTGTAGCGGCCGTTCTCGTCAACCTTGCCAACGCTGAGCTGGACAGAGGCGTGGTCCTTGGCCCTGATGATGCGTCCGGTGGCCGACTTGTGGGTATTAGTATCGCGTTTCGGGGTCAGGTGGGTGGTGGTCGGTAACTTACGCACTGTGGTGTGTTAGCAGACATTCGGTACAACGTGACATGGGCTTGGCTTACTTTGCGGGGGACGTAAAGGTCGACGAGCTCTCCGCGTTCGTTCTCCATTTTGATTGATGTGTGGGTGGGAGTCGGGTTGGGTTGTGTGGCTGCAGTGGTGGTCGATGTCGTCGGCGTCAATGTTGCGACTCGCTGAATTTCGAGTGTCGCTTAGCACTGGTGGTGTGGCGCTAGCGTCGCATGCGGGTTAGCGTGGGTGTCTATCGAGCAGTGTCCCTCATGGGCGACCATCACCGTCACGAGTGAAAGTCCACCTTCGCAAAGTAAATAGAACTATGCATCATTTTTTGCAAGTAAAAAGTCTTTTCACGTGGCGGAATTGCGGGCGAATGATGCAATGCGGCGACCTTCATCTACCTGCGTTCACTCGGGACAATCTTAGAAGCTTAGATATCGCCATGTACCTGCAGATCTCAATGCTATATCGCATCGATATGCTCATGAAGATCTCGCAGAAGTGTGCAGCTCAGCCAAACATCCTGATATATAGACCTAGTCATTCATTTTGCACTCCTCACTTCCCAGTCCATCACAGCGAGACGAGGAGGTCAAAGCATACACGTATGTTACAAAGTTGCCAGTCTCAAGTTTGTTAATGCATCGTTGTAATCGTGTCTCCGTCCTGCAGTGTTCGTGCAGTTGGCAAAAACAAGGGGGTCCACGATACTCCAAATCCGCCATGCGCGCCATCTCCCTGAACTCAAGCAGCCCCATCCCAGTGCTCTACCAACTCAAAAAAGAATGTGGGGAAGCTCAATGTATCAGCCAGACATCGAGCAAGTCTTGATGTGTCCATAGGGGAGGCAGAGAGTGTGCACAGACGCATATGTCCAAAGTGTCCCAAATCTCCCCAAACTCAACCACTATCCTCACCAGACCTCTACAACCTCAAAAAAAGGATGGATTGATGCATCGGCCGGGAATCGAACCCGGGGCTAGCCGAAACTGTCCTATGATGGATGGCAACGGCTAATTTTACCACTAAACCACCGATGCTGGTAATCTGAGCGAAGTTGTTTCGCTTGATGGAAGTCCACACAAAAAGCTGCAATATATCGCCATTTCCAACGACGTCTACGCGAGTGAAAAGTATCGTGTTGTTGAATTGGGAAAGATGGGGTGGAGTTGGACAGCGTTGAACGGAGTGGGGTTCTGCAGATCTAGACCATGCAAACTATCATCTGCCGTGTTCTGTTGGGCGACAGATGTCGGCGAACATGCAGTGTTGCCTGCGTACTACGCGTTCGGCGATTGTACTTGCTGCATTACGGCGTACCGAAATACATCTGTCAGGGGCTGGCAAAGGCGCGAGAAGGCTGGGGCGAGAACCTTACTGCACGACGGCGAAAAAGGCCAATGCTAAAGAATGTGTCTTACTTCGAGCCTTGCGATAGTGTCCTGCAAGTCTGATTACATTGTACAGTGGTTGGCGGTTGGTTGCGACATTCCAGAGTTGCGGTTGTGGGGTTGGGGAGTGCAGCGCGGCAGGCGGACATGCGAGCAGGCGGGCGTCCTGCCACTCTGCCTGTCAAAACCTTCCTACGTTGGAAGCGCTCACCTCCCACGAGATCATCTGTTCGGAATTGGCACGCGAATGAAAGTATAAGATACATGCGATGCGTAATGAGTAATTGTCGGTGAGATTGATCCAAAGAGTATGCTGAGATGATGCTAAACGCCTCTGCTGATAACAATTCATAAACCAAAACATGTGGTATGCAACAACGCCATCCAAACGTGACCCTATGCTTCCATTCCAGTCTGCGCCCAACAAGCAAAACCAACGCTCATGCAAAAATGTCGTCCTTTCCTTCCCCAAAAAAGATCTCATGGTAACTCCGCCCTCGTAAGTCTCGTTCGTTCTTTGCAGCGTCCGCCAGTGAAATCAAAAACGAGAAGTGATGTAAGTGCATCAAACAGCGAATGCGACATGTTTCTCCTGGATAGATCCGATATTCGTTGTTTGTTTCGAGGACGACGTTGATGGAGGCATGCCGTAAGCCCGCACCTGTGCGCCCAAGATTTGTCGGTCGACCCCTCTTTCTACGCTGCGCGTGAGCTTTTCGAGGCCTGTTCTGAGAGGCCCGCCGACAGGTCGTTGTTGGTTTGGCTCCTTAGATTTCGAAGATTTTTTGGGTCTTGTGGCGGGAGCTTCTGGTTGTATAACAGCCGCTTCTGGTTTTGTGACTAGGGCTTGTGATTCTGCATACGCTGAAGCTTCTGGTTGAGCGTTTTGGATGCGCTTTTTGGGGTAGGGAGTGAGTGCTCGGCACAACATGTTGGTAACTCGTGTTGGTGATTATCGAGAAATGGAAATGCTGCTAGGTTGGAAGTGCAAAATGTTCAAGTCCGCTGATTGTAATGGTGTTTTGTAAGTGGCAAGCATGGCATCGCGTCCATGGTGGTTTTATACATTAATGGCCCGATTAGATTCATTTTGCTGTACGCGTATTCGCAAACTGTATTCACCGACAATTACGGCACATCTTGCGAGGCATTGCTGCGGTTTCGCGATGTTGGCGCGGAAGGTGGCTGAAGGGATTCGTAACCTCGTACAAACAGCCAATCGGACGAGTGCGCTCGGATATGTCGATCTCCCTTCAGCAAAACCGGTGGCGATCCTGGGGCACTGCATCTTGGACATCGTTCAGGCTTACTTCAGGTGCCCCGCTGCGGATGGTAATTGAGGAGCCTTCCGTTGGCTTAGGAGACAGCAGACTTGATGCCGCGTTTATCGGTTGTGAACCTACAGATCTCCCCGCCAGCGCATGAAGCTGTCTAGCTACTGGTAGCCGCAGCGTGGACGAGCAGCAGGCCTACGCGTACCGGATGAGCGTATGGTCATATGATGGGTCTCGAGGGTCTCGAGCACGATCATACTCAGGCCAAGCTCTTGCCAGGTCACCGCTGACGTAGTCCCACTCCGACCTAATTTCCGTTAGTGACGCCCGTCGCAATAGCCAACACACAAACTTACATGAACATCAAGTCCAGTTGCACTTTGACTTTCCGTGCTTGAACCTTGACGACCCTCGAGGCTACATCCTCGAAGAAAGGAGGTAGACAGATTGCTAGTGTCATGTTCTGCAGATGCGGAAAGCGCGATCTTCGCGCCCCCAGGTTGACGAGTTGCGATAGACACTGCGCTTCGTCCGAGTGCATGAGGTTCCTCTCGTAGGGATTGAGGTTTCCCGTCGCAACGATGTGGCGTAAATAAAGTGTGCGTAGCGATGTAGGTAGACATGAGGGACCGAGTGCGAGACTCCGTAGTTTCGCTTCTTGCATGGGTTTATGCATACAGATTGTGTCGAATCTGAGCTTCTCGAGCCGCGAATCCTTGATTATGTCCCTTACATCAACATGCCCGCTCACAGCCTCATCCTCTTCGATTATGAAGCCGTCGTTCGGATGATTGTACTCAAAAGTGAGTTCGCGAAGTGTTGTCTCGAAACTGTGCTTGAAAGCGCGGATCAGGTAGCGGAAAGCGGTGCCATCTAATACATCGCGTATGCTGCCTTCGTAATTGCTGTGCAATTTTAATCGTCTCAAGTTGAGAAACACTGCCGCAAAGACCTGTATTTCGTCGTCACCAAGCCCCCATTGGAGCGTATGATCAGTGAAGGAGATATCCAAAGTATCAAGCGTGTTGTTTTCGAATTCCCAGTCGTCGAAATGTTCGTCGGGAATCTCGCCAGCGGCAACACCCGAGAGGCGTAATGTCTTCAAGGTTTGCAACTTCAAAACTGGTATGATCTCGGATAGCGTGCCAGACACAATGTTCAAATCCAACTCTTGCAGGTTGGGTACATTCAAGATGAAGTTCCGTATCCGATTACCAAGGTAATCATACCGCATCGCGTAGACGGCCCGAACGTATAGCAACAAATCAGGTCGGTTTTGAAAGGTCTGCAATAAGTCGTCTCCGTTATCTCCTGAGAGGATCAAAGAACGATATATATACGGCTCTGTGATGCGACAAAACTTGCGTGAAACCAGCGATAGGTTGAGGAGATCGTCATAGTTTGATGTATGCCTGTTCGGCAGGGGATTGATGACTTCGGACACTACATGATCGAGTAGTTCTTCTGAAAGGCGCTCCATAACGGGAAGGGCGCGCAGGCAAAACAGATGTGACGGGTGGCGTTGTGCCTCAGCGATGCCTCAGATGTGTCGGCCGTCAATGAAGAGGCAAAGGGCGGCCACCGCCGCGCTGCAGCTGGCTGATTCAGCACGCCTAGCGCTCAGCCCTATCGAGACAGCCTTGGAGGACCAACAGCGGACCACGTGCCGACTCACTTCAACTGACCGGGAAATCTCCCTCCACCCGTTTTCGTGTCACTTCGGTTCTCACAACTCCACCCAGACAGTTGCAATATCCACCCAATTTCTCACCCATATGCGACAGTTGCCGCACAATGGCGATCGTCAACGAGCGCGACTTCCCTCCCCTTCCATCACAAAACGCAACGCGTCGACGCGCCGCTGAGCGTGTAGTCGAAAGCAATGCCGCAGAACCACCTACAACCAAACCGCTTCCGGAATTGAGTCATCTCCCCAATGAGCTTATCTCGCAGATCTTCAGCTACTTGCTCGGCATGGACATGGAAGACTTCCAGCTTCTCACGCTCCTTAGACTGGCATTGACTAATCGGCATTTCTATGACGTTGTCATTGGCAAGATCTACTCTAAATACGATAGCCATTTCTGCGAGCCGTACATATTCCTCCGTACCATGATAGATGCTCCGCGGCTCGCAAAATATGTCCACAATGTGGAGATCGAACTTGGCACGTGCCCTAGCCACCCCTCCCAGCGCTACCATGCGACAGCAAGCGACAAGAAAGTCATAAAGGAGGGATTGCGCGCACTAAGTACATCCGACTGGAAAGAGTGGGCAAGGAGGTGCAACGAAGCCTACCCCAATGACTACGCGCCACAGAAGCACGCGCTACAGAACGCGATATTGTTGCATACACCAGAAATCAAACGTCTCGGCGTTCGAGGAATCGCAAAGGAGAACTTGCGACATCCTTCCTGGATCGATCTCATTAGCAGGGCCGCTACAGGTCATCTCTCTTCACAAGCCCACCGCTTCGAAAAGCTACAATCGATCAGCGTCGAGGCAGGTTCGTTAGGTTTGAGCGAGCTCGCACCTCTTTTCCGGCTGCAGTCGTTGCGAAAGCTGCATTTGTGCCAAACTTACATTTATGGATATCGCCAAGATGATGCAGAAGGTGCACACAAATTACAACGTCTGATCCCAAAAGCGTGCAACGATCTAGAGGAGCTCGATCTGGAGAGCACTTATTACACCCCGTCGTTGCTGGAAATATTGGTCTCCTCGTCGCGGTGCTTGAAGAGCATCAAGTACGAGACAGAGGCTGAACTTCACCTGGCAGAGCGGCCACCGGAAAACGGAGAGCGGTACAAAACGCTGTCTGAAGTCTTACTCTGCCAGAAGGCATCACTTGAGACACTTCAGGTTTGCTGCGATCCAGTCACCGAGGGAGAAACAAAGCGCAGCGTCCATCTCCGCGACAACCTCAAAGGCTTTGCTTCGCTAAAACATCTCAGCTGTCCGCTAGGCATGCTCCTGAACCACAATACCGACAACTTTGTTGAACGATTGCCATCCTCTCTGCTGACGTTTCGAACGCCAGTCCGGAATCACACTGAGGACCAACAGTGCCTGGAGGCCCTGAGAGACGTGGTAACCTCTTATCGGGAACACGTACCTGATTTGGAAGAGGTTCGGGTGGTTGCTCCAGAGGCTGCTTCATGGTTCACATATGATTGGGAGCCTCTTGTTAAGCTCTTCTCGGTTGAAACAGGCATCAGCTTCGTGGTAGAACCTGGAGACACTGATGACGATGCCTTCGAGGACTGGGATGGTCATGAGACAGACTCGTCGGACTCCTCAGATGAGGTTGATCTGTATAGCGACGAGGAATGATGTACTAGTATTGCTCACGATCTCACGATACCGGCCTTTTCTGTGATTAATTCTTGCTTGTCTACATGGACAGAAGCAGAATCAGAGGGCCCATAATTATGTCAATGCCTTAAAAAATGCAACGCATTGTACAGCCGGTTTTTCAGCGGGTTCCAAATTGTGATGGCCGATGCTATTCGGTACCAAAATGTGCCCTCACCCAAGGCAGCAGCCTTGCGCAGGCCACATCTCAAATGCAAACTTCGCAACGTCGCCGCTAACAGAACGACATAAAACAATGCGAGTGTAGACTCTTCCCGCAATACCTACAGCAATCGTTCACTCTCTTCTTCATCCTATCGCAACGAAAGATGTCTTCCACCGAAGGCGACCCCAAGCCGCCAGTCAAATCCGCGCACGCAGCACCAGAAGGAGAAGAGCTGAAGCAATGGAAGACTTCAGTCCTCGCCATGATCGA
>Ga0265780_10010378_pt1 | contig 11108 bp, 12 predicted proteins | sample P1T30metagenome_FD_192432 | JGI IMG/M metagenome (GOLD analysis project Ga0265780, IMG submission 192432) | Plant litter microbial communities from East Loma Ridge, Irvine, California - P1 T30 | ecosystem: Environmental > Terrestrial > Plant litter > Unclassified | place: USA: California... | reverse complement strand
CAACGTCGCTTCGTCGTGGGTAAGCACGATGATCTTGCGGTAGGCGTCGAGCATGGCGCGCAGGTCCAGCGCAATGGCGCTGGCTTCGTTGGTGGCTGCTGCTGGTGCTTGCGGCTGGCTTTGCTCTGCCCCAGGAGCAGGCTTGCGGTTGACGATCCAACTGCCAGCGCCGGCGCCCGCTGCAGCGACGGCGAAGATGATGAGATAGAGTGCTTTGCGCTTCACGTTGGGTCCGGGATGGAGCGTGGTTAGTGGAATTTTATCTTGGCAACAATACCATTTGTACCGTGACACTTGGTGTTTGGAGAGCAACGCTTGTTGGGTTCGGCGGGCGTGAGCCGGCACGTTACCGTGATCGGTCTTGTACGGATGGGAATACTTGCTATAATAGGGGGCTTCGTGGGATACCCACGGGGACCATCAGGAGAGGTGGATGAGTGGTTGAAGTCGCACGCCTGGAAAGCGTGTTTAGGGTCAAACCTAACGGGGGTTCGAATCCCCCTCTCTCCGCCAAGTATACGCAAGTCGTTGATTCCACTCGGAATCCACTCTTCATGCGGGTTAGAAGCCGGTCCCTTGACTACTTCACCGTATACATTCGGATAAAATATCCGAATGGAAAAGAAGAAGATGGCTTACCCTTCTGGCATGCTTGTCCGTAAAGACGGAAACATTCGTTTTCAGTACCGAATCCCCAAAGATCTCCAGCAGTACTATCCTCGACCTATCATGTCGGAGAACCTCGGCACGAGGGATAAGATTGTCGCTGCCCGGCTTATCCATAGGCGACGAGCAGAACTCGAACAAGAGTTCGCCCGGCATCGTGTGCCAAATGCTGGGATCACCTTCCCCCGTAAGTTCTCGATCAGCGACGCTGAGGCTGTCAATCTAGCGAAGACCCTGTTGGCATCGGTTGCCCATGCAGATGAAGAAATCCGGCATGAGGGTATGGCCGATCTAGTCCTTGCCCCAGAGTCGTTTGCGGTCACTCATAGTCCGTTATCAAAAGACGCCATCCGAAAAGCTGCGGCGAAGGGTGACTACTCGCAGTTTACCGATGTGGTCAGCGAATGGTTGATGAGTCACGGGTACGACCTAGAACCGGGGTCCCCTGACTTCCGAAAGGTGGCCCGAGAGTTCGCCAAGGCAGCCGACAAAGCTTTGGAGATCGTGAATCGGCGGGATGAAGGCGAGTTTGTCGATTCGCCAGTAGCGCCTGCTGCGGCTTCGCCCGAAGCTGTCCACCATGTAGCGTCGTCCGGGCTGATGCTGTCGCAAGTCGTCCAGCATTTCCTCGACAACTACGACAAGACCACGGCGATGTACAGGAAACATCAAGCTGCTCTTGGCTTGCTGCTCGAGTCTGTCGGTGATGTTCTTGTATCTGAGATTCGCCAGATCGACATTGACACCTATTTTGATATGATCAGCCGCCTCCCTCCTCGTTGGCCTGACGAAGTCCGGCGTAGGGGCATATCCGCGAAGGAGTTAGCAAAGCTGAATCATTCGGTAACGCTGTCCCCGAAGACCTTTGAGTATTCCTACAGGCCTCCATCCGCCCATTCCTGGCGGAAGCCAAGCGGCTATTCGGAGACAATGGATTTCCACGTCACTTGACGGTGGAGCGGATCAGGTATAAGGGCAACCAGAAGGACGGAGCACGGAAGCAGCGAGCGTTTACCACAGCGGAACTGAAGCGGCTTTTCGAGGGTGCCGAGTATGCTGCTTTTGCTGCTGACCCAAAACAGGCCGCGCAGTACTGGTTGCCGTTGATCGGGCTGTACACTGGTGCTCGGGTCAATGAAATTTGTCAGTTGAATCCGCAGTGTGACATTCGGGAAGATGAGGGCATCTGGTTCTTTGATTTCAACGAGGATTCTGTTGCTGACGAACGAGTGACCAAGAGTGTGAAGACGGAAGGCTCAAAGCGGAAAACACTAGTCCATTCCAAGCTGATCGAGCTAGGTTTCCTAGAGTACGTCCATGGGATCAACAAGCAAGGCAGCAACCTCTTGTTTCCGCAATGGACGCCTACGAGAGGAAGAGCAAGTCCCGCAGCGGAGGATTGGTTCCGGCAATTCCTTGCAGAGACCGGCCTCAGGGACGAGACCCCTGGGCGAACGCTTCTCGGCATGCACGCGTTCCGACATACGTTACTGCATTACGGGTTCAACCATCACATCGCCAACATTGAGGTGATTACTGGGCATGCAGGAGAAGCTAGTCGGGTTGTTCGTGGGTACAGGGGGGAAATGACACTCGCGAATAAGAAGGCAATCATCGAGAAGTTGAACTTCGAGATCAGCCCACCAAAGCCAGCCTGAGCGCAGCCATACGTTGGAAGGCGGGGGATCCGATCATTTGGTCGCCCTCCGTTTCGTGGGCATTTGGTCGACGGGGACGCTCAATCCCGACGATACCTCGAAGTGGTGAACGCTTGGACGAAGCGATGTAATTGGGCCGCGAGCTTTTGGCTTGCGTGCGGACTCAAGCGTCCGTCTCTTAATGCGGCTTCTGCTGATGACCCTTGAGAGCAGGAACTTAGGAAGCTTTCGCGACAATATTGAAACAGGGGTCATTACTGCTGGCCTTAGAGTGAAAGCGAGCAGTCGAGGCTGAGGTCTGTGACTGGTCATTGCTCAGGCCTAGCTGTGGCAGACGTTCAACGTAGTGGCAAAGAGACATCTCCAGATACTTTAGTGCTGCCACAACGTCCTCTCCACGGTGCATCTTTGAGTTAGCTTTCTTGCCGGAGTACTGAAACAAAGGGCCGAGCAGTGAGTCCCCATCAAGGACGCCAGCTTCCTCCAGGGTCTTTACGTTGCGGCGGACGTTGGACGGTCGCTTCCCATAGAGCAGGGCGTACCATTCGACGAGCTTGCTCACCCCCGGGGTCACTCCTCGGCGATAGTTCCTGAAAGTTAGGATAAAGAGAGCGAGGTCGCGTACCTGAGGATGGAGACTAGCAAGGACAGCTTCGCGTCTAAGGGCATTTTCACTGAAATGAACGGTAGGCCAGACTTCAGGGTTGTTCCTCAGGTCCTTAGCAGGGATGATTTCCCCTGTCCGCATGTCTACGTATTCCCTGACAACTGGCGCCTTATACCTCGTGATTTTCCTTCCATTGATAGTAATTGCCGGTTCGACCCGCCGCCACTCATAGTTGAAGGAGGCGACTCGATATACAGGGAGCAATTCGTCGTCTTCGTCTTGATAGTACATATAGAGTTAATCCTAAATTGTTGATTTTAAATATATTTTCTTTCGGAAAAGTGAGCAGTTTGCTCGTTTTGATTTGTGTCTGCTATATGCTGCTTTGGTCGACCTAATGAACACGCAAGGGCAGGGTAGGGTTTCTTATGGACGTGCTTGGTCTCCCGTAGATAGTTCGAATGGACCACATAGGGACGTTGAGGTCGGATTGATATTTTGTTAAAAACAGATGGCCACAAGTCGACGCTGGTCGCAAGGCACGGCGGCCATTTCAACGGCATTGAGCACTGTTCGCGACAACGAAAAAGCCTGGCTCCGGTAGCGGCAGTCTAGGCTCTCGTCTATACCTTCTATGTACCTGCAAAGGCAGAGTCGGCTATCTGTCTTCTATAATGCAGGAACTTCGTTCCGCTGCTCTCGCCCCTGAGTTTCAGATCAGGGGCAATTGCCGGTTCTTCGGCGGGGGTGATTTCGCGGCTACTCCTAATGTGTCCGGTTCAAATCAGGTGAACTGATCTTTAGGCGGTGGCTCAGTCTGGAGAGTGTCGACCGGCTGCACCCCGTGGCAGCAATAATGTGGTTCCAGCTATCCTTCCGCCGAAGCATGACCATAATGGCTTCATTGCGCTCGGTATCTTCCTTACGGCCTTTGTAGCCCCCTTGAGCCTTCAGCCTCTCGATGCCTTGCTGCTGCCTTCTACGGCGGTCTGTATAGTCCTTCCGGGCGATGGCAGCCAACATATCGAGCATCATCTCGTTGAGGGCTTCCATCATCCTGGAGGTCATCTCGTCGGTAGTGTTGGTCATCATCCACGATGTAGGCAAGTCCAAGGCTATTACTCGGACCCGACGGGTGTGGAGTTCAGTCTTGAGCTTCTCCCAGTCTTCCGCATTGAGACGGGATAGCCGGTCTACCTGCTCGATCAGCAGTATGTCTCCAGCATGACAGTCGGATAAAAGCTCGAACAGCTTTGGGCGCTGGAGGCTTGCGCCTGACTCGTTCTCAACGTAGAACTTAGCGATCTTCAGTCCCCGCTCTTTGGCAAATGCTTCCAGGTCTTCCTTGGCACGGCTTGCGTTTTGTTCTTCGGTTGAAGCCCTGAGGTAGGCGCGAACAAACATTGCGACGATCTCCCTTAGTTCGGTTTAGGTAGTTCGCAATATATCGGTTCGATTTGGGTTGGTAAACGAATCCTATCGAACCAAATTCGAACCCATCCTTATGGTTCGCTTGAGGTATACCCATCTGGGACCGTCTGTATGCCTATCTGCTGTACAGAGAATGGCTCACGAGCAGTAAGTCGAACGGCGGCAGACTTCACAAGCAAGGGGAAACTCTGTGTAGAATGGCCGAGGCACATCCAAAACCTCGACCTTATGACCACGACTTTAAATCACGAAGACTTGTTAAAAGACATTACATTGCAGGCTGAGAGGCTTGCGTTGTTGGCAGAGATTCCCGCGAAAGGTGAACCGTGCGCCCGAGACGTAGAGGTGCGCAAAATCCTTGGTCGCTCCAGCGAACTCGTGCGAGGCGCGGCTGCACTCGGGCGAGACCAGAACATAGTGACACTCAACATCGTGCTGCGGACACTTGTTGAAAATCTCATAGTCATGCTCTGGATTGAAGTCTCAGAGGAGAACGCAGAGAGGCAGAGCAAAGCGGCCCAGGACGAAATCAAAAAGCTGCTTCGGGTCAATCTAGCGGCTGGCGAGATGAAGGCGACCAATGAAGCGACTGGTGAGGACTCAACTGCCGAGGTATTAGCATCAGGACTGCTTACAGGCCCGGCCAGCAAGAATCTGGATCAAGCTGCAAGAGAGGCTGGGGTGTCCAGCTTGTACAACGTAGTCTATCGCCCCCTGTCGCTGACCGTGCATGCTCACGGGCTTGACATGGATGATGAGGAAGACGGTTCGCCATTAGAAGCCGCTTTGGAGGCTGTGGCGTCATTTGGCGGAGTGCTGGAGCACGCTGGCCGGAACTGGCTGACGAACCGCCAGCGAACAGAGAATAAGACCCTCCGTGAGCTGCTTGGGTTTGTCGTGCGGTGATGCTCTAGGATGAACGGCCCCATCATTCCTTGTGCTCTTGTGACCGATGACTTCGCAACAGGTCTGGCAGGCGGCGTGGTAACGACAGTCGATCTGCAGGTGCTCGCATGAATAACCGCGTATGGGCACATCAGGAAACGTGCGTCTGGGCACGCATATAGAGATCGTGTGGGGGGGCGGGGGATGCCTGCCTGCGTCCGGTTCAAGGTGGTCTCTCGAATTTTTCGGTAAAACTTTTGCCGCTTTAGATCGGTGCGGAGACCATTTGAAGCCGGCACGGGTGGTAAAAATGCTCTCAGGTCGTATTCCTTCTCGAACTTTGCGACAAAACTTCATGAAATGGTGCGGCCTCTCAGGTAGCCGCTCATCCTAAATGCAGGTTGTACAAGCGTAACTGAACACTGTCCAACGGACAGGGAAGACGAGGCCACCTAGTTGACGGATGGCTAGGCTGCTGTCACGGCGGTAAGTAGGCTAATTACTAACAGAGCCAAATTTTCTTGGTGCTTCACTCCTGAAATAAGTTGTGTTTTATAATTGTTCGGCAACAACGTTCAACAGGAAACTAGACAATTACACAACTTATATAGTTACCATTTCTGTTCGGGTGTTGGCACACTTCGATACTCGTGTCTGATCTGGTCGCAACAGGGGGAGCCGTGAGAGACACAGTAGTTATACTTGCAAATTCCATCAAGCATCGACTCCGTTGTGTGGCTGGGAAGTCACTGACGACAGGCCAGTGGGTTCGACTCGTTGCAGATGCAGAGGGTGAAGCGATCACCGAGGAGCAAGCCAAATACGACAATGTATACGGTCGCTACCTCGCAAGACCGCTTCAGAAGATAAGTATGGACCTCAATACGGCCGTTCCCCTGAGGCATCAGCCAGAGAACTACCTGTGCGAGCCCAATTGGCGCCAGAATTACAAGCTTGAGCTAGCTGACCTGCCGAACTTAGCAGATCATCCTGTCTCATTGTGGGGAGAAGGTGGTCGGGTAAGTGCCGATCTAATATTAGAGAACCACTTGCATATTGAGCAATCTTTGTACCTCGTGCAGGTAACGGGACTTGAGCTGTACCGTACCGACGACAACAAGCGCCGAATTCATTTTCGATACAACAACGTCGAGTACGACTTACCTTGCACGTGTACGGACTTCGACAAGATCTTGGACGGCGAAATGGAACATCATGATTACGTCGTCGTGAGCCTTGGCGAGGACCACCAAGGGCATCATTACAAAATCGCAGCAACTATTCTGTGAGGACATAAGTGAAGGTATTCACAATCGGCTTCACAAAGAAGAGCGCAGAAACGTTCTTTAAGTTTATGCAGGAATCGTCCATCCGTACGTTGGTCGACGTACGGTTAAATAACGTGTCGCAACTGGCAGGTTTCGCCAAGAAGGATGATCTTAAATACTTCCTGCGAGAAATTTGCGGCGCAGAATATGTTCACGTGCCTGAGTTTACGCCGACTAAAGATATTCTCGACGCATACAAGGATGGGGAACTAACTTGGGATGCGTATGCAGACAAGTTCATGGACCTGATGTCCAAACGAAATGTGGAGCGAGCCGTCAAGTCTGAATTGCTCGATCACGGATGCTTATTGTGCAGTGAGCACGAGCCTCATCAGTGTCACCGCCGCCTAGTAGTTGAATACCTTAATAGTGCTGCTGACCTGAAGTTGGAAATAAAACATCTTTATTGAAATGAAGAAACTGTTGATTTTGTACCCTGCGGAGTTTAAGAGTAAAAGCAAGTTCGATCGCAAGGTTGCCAAGATCACAAGTCAGATGACAGACTATGGTGTTGTCTATCTAAAAGACCACAGCGGGTTCGTTGCGCAGCATTTCGAGCAGAAAGCCGCTTTAGACAAGCTCGAAACGGACGATCTCGATAACGCTGAGATAACCCATGCGATTGTATTCGCCGATGACGAAGTCTTTCAGGATGAAATATCGACGCTGCGCTCGCGAGGGGTGTCGCTGAGGTTGGTAAGGATCCAAATAACACGCGTAATAAATATAAAAAAAGAAACTCAGTATGCCCATCTGAAAAGCAATGCTCAATACGAATACATCGGACGTGGATCATACTGGGGAAATCCGTATTCTATGTTTGCCGAAGGCGACAGCAGAGGCGAAGTCATTAGGAAGTTCAAATATGATTTCGACAATGACAAATTCGCGAAGAAACAACGTTCAGAAGTATTCAAATTGTCCGGAAAGCGTTTAGGATGCTTTTGCAAGCCCGATGCCTGCCACGGTGATGTGTTAGCAGACTTTCTCAATGCTTGGGACGATGGAGCATAGAGTGCTAATAATGGGGGGCAATGGGTGCACCGATTGACTCATTGATCCACCGTGATACTGTTTGTGATACAGGCTGGGACACAATACTGGCCCAAGTTGCCGATGCCATTAGAAGCAAATGCCTAGAACGAATGGCGCGGGCGCAAAGAAAAAGCCACGACAGGCTCTAGAAATCACCATCACCAATAAATAGCACCCCACCCAAAGGAGAACATCCCCCGTAAGTAGTTAAAGGGGCTCTTAGATTTTTACGGTGAAATGTTTCCGCTTCCATTGCGGTACTGGCATCAAAATTAACTACCCATTCCAACGTTATCAGCGGCTTTTTCGAACACTTCGTCTGATGTCTCAGCACCATCTGTAACCATCTCCATCTCCATCTGCTGAGTTGTCCTTTTGGCTTTCTTCGTGGAGATTCCAGCATATGTTGCCCATGCCCGGAACTTTGTGCCGGCCATACGTGTTGTAGTGTCCGCCCAAGGAAGCCCATACGCGTCACGGAGGGTTATTCCGACTTCTTCTGGGCGAACATCGCCTCGCGCTAAAATTAATTCAATAGCGGCATCTCCACCTGGGATTGTTCGTAGTTGTTTGATAAGTGCCTGCGGACTGCCCAAGATGCTCTTCGCCAAAGTGGGGTCGGGTACATTACCATCAACATCGAGCAACCCAAGCGCCTCAAGATCTGTGCGGACTTTTTGCTCTGCCGACCGAGTCATGCTCGAAATTTTGTCGTCGAGGCGCGCAGCTAAATATTGACAAGCTGCCTTTGGATTGCTGTGCGGGAACGTTTTCGCTCTTCGCGCACGTCCGGCATTTCCCATCAGGGTAATTTTCGACGGAGACGTCCCAACACACAAAACTTGACCCCGCACTTGCATCAAGCCTGAATAATCCAACCATAGAGCGAAGGAAAGCGCGTAAATTCTCCAGGTGTTACCGGTCGCGTCCATAGCAGGGAACAACGCGGGCAACTCGACAGCCAAATCGTCAATAGAGACCTCTGCCGTCGCGTTGGTGCTTAGAAGTTTTTGCACCCTACTGTAGACCGTATGCTGGCGCAATGCCCGAGCTACCCTGTTCCGAATCATAGACTCAGTAGGAATGGCAGACCTAAATTGTTCTGCCAGCAGAAGTTTCCCTGACCGAGGAACAAGAATCCCAAGCTGTCGCAATTCCCTTGCGGCATTGAAGACCACATGCAAGGAAGCATTAAGTTCAGCCGCAGCGTCGACTGCACTTGCCTCACCATTTTTCTTCACTAGATACTGAAGAAGCGTTGCTGTCGATTGTGGTCGTAACCGTAATATGTACGTGTCCTCAACCGCCACTTTCCCTGTCACGAGAAATTCTCGGAACGTATCCCAATAAACGTCAATGCGCTCACCGACACGCACTACTAGTCTTTGGTCAACCAAAGTTTGGATAACAGGCGGACTAACACGTTCTACAATATCAGTTACAAGAACTGGAGCTTCTCTTGCAATGGCTTTTAATGCAGCGACTTCATGGGCCTCTAATGTAGCAAGGTCCTGCTCGAATAGCCCTTCAATGTTTAGGGATTCCTCAAGCAGCGTTTCTTCAGATGTGCCAGCTTGGAGTTGTTTCAGTATGTGACTAGCAAGTTTTTTAAGGAGCCAAGGCAACCCTTGGGAATATTCACGGAGCCTTTGCCGCAAGTCTACGGAAAGCGGCATCCCTGCAGCCTTAGCCAAGCGGCCAAGGAGTGTGCCAACATCCTGAGGTCCGAACGGTTCAACATTTATGACAGATGAAACACCCCGAATCTCGTCCCGCAAACGGTAAGGGTAATTCTCAGTCAGTCCGACCAAGTCAGTTTTCCAAGAGAAACCAAGGATAATTGGTCGTTGTAGTTCGCGTACTGCAAGTGCTAGATCGCGAAACTCGCGAGTTAGACGTTCGTCCCTGAACACGTTCTCAAACTGATCAAAGAAAATTAGCAGCGGCGCAGACACATGCCAAGTGGCGTCCTGAAGAGTTCGTAGCGAACTTTGCAGCGATGCGAAGGAGGCATTGTCTGCCAGCGTGATTTTTCCTTCATCCGTAGCCGCTAGTATCGCCTTTCGCAAAGCCGCCGCTACATACGGAGACGACGCAGCCGTTCGGGTGTCGAAAACAACAGCGGGCCCACCGGATTTTTGCACTTGATGCGCAATACGCAAAGCCAAAGAACTTTTGCCCCAACCCGACTGCGCATTCAGAACAACCACTTGTCCGTTACCTGGCTTGCCGTCATACGCTTGCTTCACTCGCGCCAATACTTCCTTCCGTCCGACAAAAAACTCCGGCGCTGCTGGGAACTGATACTCGAAGTCTTCACGGCTGCCCACAACGGATACTACAGTAGGTGCTTCGGACTGTGTCGCGACATTGGGCGACACAAGCGAACTCGCGCAATCATGCACGGGCAACCCTGCCGCGTAATCGGTGTTAGCAAGCAAATTTAGGTCGCGTTCTGCCATCTTCCCGTGAAGTCGTTGTACAAGAACTCGGGTCGGCATTCTAGATACGGGGTCTAATTGTTTTGCCAACGCACAGATACCACCCTCGGTGATGAGTACTGCCTGATCTGATGACGGGACGGCTGTTGATGACTCGATTGGCCTGATCCAATTTTGCTGAAGTACGAGGTCGTAAATCTGCGTGGCCGTGACAGACCTGAAGCTTTTGTCCTTAGCCTCAAGCTTCCGCGCTAGCTGGTGAGCATCAGCTGTTAGCCCTGGTATCGCGAAGAACCAGCCATGTGTCGCTGGCTCATCCAATCGTTCAGCGTTGAGCTTGCCGTAAAACGCGGTTAGAGCAGGGATATTTAGGGGGGAGCTATATGCTTTGCACTCTGCAATTGCTCGCTCCCGTGTCAGTACCAGTTGCGTTGAGACATCGACCTCGTATCCGTTCTGCCTGACGTTCACGGAACTTGAGGTTGGTGCCTCACAGCCGTAGGCAGCAAGAACACGTGCTACGAACTTCTCGAAAAGATGTCCTCGCCGATTCGCTTGATGATTTGGAGTTTCCCCATCCGCTACAATCACAATCTGTGGTGCCGAGATATCTAGAGACGGTTGTTGGTCAAGCATATCACTTCCGCGCTGTCAGTTTGAAATCATTCTAGCATTTCGTCGGAAGATCAACCATCGATAAGATTGCACAGCCACAGAGATATAGGAACAGAGGACGCAGCCAGCTGCACCGCAAGGTATTGCAGGTACTGCTATTCCCCTCCATAATGCCAGCGATGCTGACCTGGGCCGTATACATTTCCGTCTACAACAGCAGAGCAGACCGGGATGAAACCCGCATGAATACTGGGTTTGGCGGTTTTGCAGGGGATTCCCCCTCTCTCCGCCAGGAATTTGAAAAGCCCCTTTACTGGGGCTTTTCTGTTTCTTCCTACCCCTATTTTTACCCACATCGCTAACTGAGCTGCTTATTGGCGCCTCGACGCAAATTCCTTGTTATTGAACCAACTGCTGGCGACGCTATTGAAGGCTGCCCCGC
>Ga0265780_10010377_pt1 | contig 11109 bp, 9 predicted proteins | sample P1T30metagenome_FD_192432 | JGI IMG/M metagenome (GOLD analysis project Ga0265780, IMG submission 192432) | Plant litter microbial communities from East Loma Ridge, Irvine, California - P1 T30 | ecosystem: Environmental > Terrestrial > Plant litter > Unclassified | place: USA: California... | reverse complement strand
GACTGGCGTCGTGGCGGGATTTTTGGGATAACGGTGCGTGCCTTACGGCGCTGGAGGCACGTAGCCCATCGCGGCATCGGCACCCTCACCGAAGAAATGCTTCTCCATCTGCACGGCCAGGTATTTGCGCGCGCGGTCATCGGCCAGGTTCAGGCGGTTTTCATTGATCAGCATCGTTTGATGCTTCAGCCAGGCCTGCCAGGCCTCTTTCGAGATCGACAGGTACAGCTTCTTGCCCATCTCGCCTGGGACTGGCGGGAAATCGAGGCCTTCGGCTTCCTTGTTCAATTTGATGCAGTGGACGGTGCGGGCCATCGTGTACTCCTGTTATGCGTTTTGCGGGTAAGACCGCTATTATAAGGTCTTGATCAGTACCTGTGATCGGCGCTGCCAGTTGTACATATGTTGGCGGTCTTTTGGCAGATCGTCCACGGTGGCCGGCACGAAGCCGCGCTTCTTGAACCAGTGCGACGTGCGCGTGGTCAGCACGAACAGCTTGGTCAGCCCGGCCGCGCGGGCGCGGTTTTCCATGTGCTTGAGAATGCGTTCGCCGTCGCCCTGGGTCTGCGCGTCCTGGCTCACGGTCAGGCACGCCATCTCGCCCATCTTGGATTCGGGGAACGGATACAGCGCCGCGCAGCCGAAGATCACGCCATCGTGGTCGATCACCGAGAACTGGTCGATCTCGCGCTCGATCAGCTCGCGGCCGCGATAGACCAGCGTGCCATCGGCTTCAAGTGGCTCGATGAGCTTGATAATTCCGCCAACGTCCTCAATTGTGGCCTGGCGCAGGCTTTCCAGGTTCTCGTGGCTGACCATGGTGCCCACGCCGTCGTGGGTGAACACCTCGAGCAGGGCCGAACCATCCATCTCAAACGGGATGATGTGGGCCCGGTCGACGCCCGCGTTGCAGGCCTTGATCGCGTGCTGCATGTAGAACGCGGCCGCGTCGGACAAAAAGCCCGCCTGCAGCACCGCTTCGGCCATGTGCGACGACAGCTCGCGGATCTCGGCCCCGGCGGCGTCGACCATCATCGGCGACTCGGTGATGAAGATCAGCTTGTCTGCGTGCAGGGCGATCGCGGCCGATGCGGCCACGTCTTCCAGGGTCAGGTTGAAGATTTCGCCGGTCGGCGAGAAGCCCAGCGGCGAGAGCAGCACCAGGTTGTCTTCGGTCTGCAGGATCGGGTGGATCTTTTCGGCGGCGATCTTGCGGGTCACGCCGGTGAGTTCGAAGTCGACGCCGTCGATCACGCCGAGCGGGCGGGCGACCACGAAGTTGCCCGACACGATGCTGATCTGGGCATTCGACATCGGCGTGTTGGGCAGGCCCTGGCTGAACGCGGCCTCGATATCGAGGCGCAGCTCGCCGGCGGCTTCCTTGGCGCACTCCAGCGCGGCGGTGTCGGTGATGCGCACGCCGTTATGGAAGCGGCCTTCGACGCTGCGCAGCGCCAGTTGTTCGGCCACCTGGGGCCGCGAACCGTGCACCAGCACGATGCGGATGCCCAGGCCGACCAGCAGCGACAGGTCTTGCGCCAGCACCGGCAGGGCGCCGGCGGCCACCAGTTCGCCCGGGAAGGCGACCACGAAGGTCTTTCCACCGAACGCATGAATATACGGCGCGACCGAGCGCAGCCACTGGACGAATTGGGTAGTAGTTTCCATTTGCCGCATTATAATTCGCTGCGCGTTGTGCGCACCAAATCCTTGTAAAAATCAATGTCTGAACAGAGTAACAAGCCTTCGCCACGACCGGCGCGCGAAGCAAACACCGCCGCCGTAACCACTGACGCCAACTCGGCCGCCACGCCGGCCGAGCGCCGCCCGCGCCGCGCCCCGCCGGAGGGCGGGGCGCGTCCGCGCCAGGAGCGCGCGCCGCGTGAAGAGGTGGCGCGCGAGCGCACCCCGCTGCCGCCGATGTCCTTCCCCGAAGACCTGCCGGTCTCCGGCCGGCGCGCCGAGATCGCGAAGGCCATCCAGGAAAACCAGGTGGTCATCGTCTCGGGCGAGACCGGCTCGGGCAAGACGACCCAGCTGCCGAAGATCTGCCTGGAACTCGGCCGTGGCAGCAAGGGCCTGATCGGCCACACCCAGCCGCGCCGGATTGCGGCGTCGTCGACCGCCAAGCGCATTGCGCAGGAAATCGGGTCGCCGCTGGGCGAGCACGTCGGCTTCAAGGTGCGTTTCAACGACACGCTGCAAAAGGGCGCCTCGGTCAAGCTGATGACCGACGGTATCCTGCTGGCCGAAACGCAGACCGATCCGCTGCTGCGCAACTACGACACGATCATCATCGACGAGGCGCACGAACGCAGCCTGAACATCGACTTCCTGCTCGGCTACCTCAAGGGGCTGCTGCCGCGCCGGCCCGACCTGAAAGTGATCATCACCTCGGCGACGATCGACGCCGAACGCTTCGCGCGCCATTTTGCCGCCAACGACAAGCCAGCGCCGGTGATCGAGGTCTCGGGCCGCCTGTACAAGGTCGAGGTGCGCTATCGCCCGATCGACCGCGATCCGGTCGTGGGCGCCGGCGCGGTCGATGGCGCCAAGCCGCTGCCGAAAGCGCAGGCCGCGCGCGAGAAGCGCGACCTGATGGATGGCGTGGTCGATGCGGTCGACGAGGTATGCCGCATCGGTTCCGGCGACGTGCTGGTGTTCCTGCCGGGCGAGCGCGAGATCCGCGACTGCGCCGAGGCGCTGCGCAAGCACCATCCGCCGCACGTCGACATCCTGCCGCTGTTCGCCCGTTTGTCGGTCGAGGAGCAGGACCGCGTATTCCGCCCCAGCGGCAACGCGCGCCGCATCGTGCTGGCCACCAACGTGGCCGAGACCTCGCTGACCGTGCCGGGCATCCGCTACGTTGTCGACACGGGCCTGGCGCGTGTGAAACGCTACAGCTTCAGGAACAAGGTCGAGCAGCTGCAGGTCGAGCCGATCGCGCAGTCGGCCGCCAACCAGCGCGCCGGCCGTTGCGGCCGCGTGGCCGATGGCGTCTGCGTGCGCCTGTTCGAGGAAGACGATTTTAGTAAACGCCCCAGGTTCACTGAGCCGGAGATCATGCGCTCGTCGCTGGCGGCGGTCATCCTGCGCATGAAGTCGCTGCGCCTGACCGACGTGGAGACCTTTCCGTTCATCGAGGCGCCGCAAGGCCGCGCGATCGCCGACGGCTACCAGCTGCTGCAGGAAGTCGGCGCGGTCGACGACACCAATGAACTCACGCCGCTGGGCCGCAAGCTGGCCAAGCTGCCGCTCGACCCGCGCGTGGGCCGCATGATCCTGGCCGCGCTGGATAACCAGTGCCTGACCGAGATGCTGATCGTGGCCTCGGCGCTGTCGACTCAGGACCCGCGCGACCGCCCGATCGAGCATCAGGCGCTGGCCGACGAAAAGCACAAGAAGTTCGCGGACGAGAAGTCCGAGTTCCTCAGCTACCTCAAGATCTGGGCCTGGTTCGAAGACGCGATCGAGCACAAGAAGACCAACCGCCAGTTGCAGGACAACTGCCGCGCCAACTTCCTGTCGCAACTGCGCCTGCGCGAGTGGCGCGATGTCCACTCGCAGCTGCTCACCATCGTGCGCGAGCAGGGCTGGCGCCTGAACGAGTCGCCGGCGACCTACGAGCAGCTGCACCTGGCGCTCCTGACTGGCTTGCTGGGCAATATCGGCTTCAAGGCCGAGGACGAGCAGGGCGGCGTGTACCTGGGCGCGCGCGGCATCAAGTTCCACATCTGGCCCGGTTCGACGCTGGGCAAGAAGGCGGGCCGCTGGATCATGGCGGCCGAACTGGTCGAGACCACGCGCCTGTATGCGCGCACCATCGCCCAGATCCAGCCCGAGTGGGTCGAGAAGGTCGGCGCGCACCTGCTGAAAAAGTCGTGGGGCGAGCCGCGCTGGGAGAAGAAGCAGGCACAGGTCACGGCGCTCGAGCGCGCGACCCTGCACGGCATCGTCATCTATGGCGGCCGGCGCATCAACTATGGCCAGCGCAACCCGACCGAGGCACGCGAGATCTTCATCCGCGACGCGCTGGTGGCGGGCGACTACGAGACCCGGCTGCCGTTCTACATCCATAACCACAAGCTGGTGAAGGACATCGAGAACCTCGAGCACAAGGCGCGCCGTCAGGACGTGCTGGTCGACGACCAGCTGATCGCGGCCTTCTACGACAGCGAGATCCCGACGGAGATCGTGAATGGCGCCGGCTTCGAGAAGTGGTACAAGGACGCGGCGCGCGACAATCCCAAGCTGCTGTACCTGAACCGCGAAGAACTGATGCGGCACGAGGCGGCCGGTGTGACCACCGAGCTGTTCCCGAAGACGATGGTCGTCACTGGCATCGAGATGGGGCTGTCGTACCACTTCGAGCCGGGCAGCATGCGCGATGGCGTGACGCTGGCCGTGCCGTTGTTCGCGCTGAACCAGATTCCGCAGGAGCGGCCAGCCTGGCTGGTGCCGGGCATGATCAAGGAGAAGGTGCATCTGCTGCTCAAATCCCTGCCGCAGAAGCTGCGCCGCCATTGCGTGCCGCTGCCGGATTACGCGGCCAAGTTCGTCGACCGCATCCACACGGCGGGTGCGTTCGGCCGGGGCGACCTGATCGACGTGCTGATCGCCGACGTGCGCGCCCAGACCGGCGTGGCCGTGCTGACGGCCGACTTCAAGCTCGAGACGCTGCCGGCCCACATGTTCATGAACTTCAAGGTCATCGACGAGCATGGCCGCCAGCTCGACATGGGCCGCAGCCTGGCCAATCTGCAGGCCGAGTTGGGCGGGCAGGCGCGCCAGAGCTTCCAGAAGATGGCGGAAGCCACGCCGGCGGCGGCCAATGCACGTGCGCAGGCTGCGCGGCCAGTGGCGGCGGCGCCAGCGGCGCCAGTCGCGCCGGCGGGCAAAGGGAAGGGCGCTGTTTTTGCATCTGCGCCGGCGCCGGCGCAGACCTCGGCATCCGGCCGCCAGCATACGGGCCTGACCGCCTGGACCTTCGGCGAGCTGCCCGAACTGTTGGAGATCAACCAGGGCAAGCTGACCTTGATCGGTTTCCCGGCGCTGGTCGACAAGGGCACGCACTGCGATCTGGAGGTGTTCGACGATCCGAACGTGGCGGCGCGCACCCACCGCGTGGGCCTGCGCCGGCTGTTCGCGCTGCAGTTCAAGGAGCAGCTCAAGTTCGCCGAGAAGAACATCCCCGGCCTGCAGGGCATGGGCATGCAGTTCATGAACATCGGTTCGCAGGAAGACTTGCGCGACCAGATCGTGGCCAAGGCGATCGACATCGCCTGCCTGCAAGACCCGCTGCCGACGGATGCGGCGTCGTTCAACAAGCGCAAGGATGAAGGCAAGGGCCGTATCGGCCTGTTGATCAACGAGGTGGCGCGCCTGGCGGGCCAGATCCTGGGCGAGTTCCACGGCTTGCCCAAGCGCGTGCAGGCGCTGCCTGCGGCGGTGGCGGCCGACATCCAGGGCCAATTGCAGGCGCTGGTGCACAAGCGCTTCATCGCCGACAACGACTACAGCCAGCTGGCGCACTTCCCGCGCTACCTGAAGGGCATCAATGTGCGGCTCGAGAAGCTGCGCGGCAATCCGTCGCGCGACGCCCAGCTGATGGCCGAGTGGCAGACGGCCGCCGCCCAGTTCCAGCGCGCGCTCAAGAATATGGCGGGCAAGAACAACGATCCGCGCATGATCGAGTTCCGGTGGATGCTGGAAGAGCTGCGGGTGTCGCTATTCGCGCAGGAGCTGAGGACGCCAATGCCGGTCTCGGCCAAACGGCTGCAGAAGGTGTGGGAGTCGATGCAGCGCTAACGGTCGATCGGCGCCGAAAAACCGCTTGTGGTTTTGCACACCTGTGCTAAATTGGCGGAATGAACATCACGGCCAAAAGCGAAGCCACCTACGCCACCATCCTCGACGCGGCATTCGAGATGGCGGCAGCCGAAGGCATTGGCCGGCTGTCGCTGGGCGAACTGTCCAAGCGCACTGGCATCAGCAAGAGCGGCGTGTTCGCCCGCGTCGGCTCGCTCGAGGCCCTGCAATCGGCCGTGCTGGACGAATACGACCGCCGCTTTGCCAGTGAAGTCTTCCTGCCTGCACTGAGCGTGCCACGCGGCCTGCCGCGCCTGTCCATGATGGTCAATCTGTGGCTTAAAAAAGCCGCCAACGAAACCGCGCGCAATGCCTGCCTGTATGTGGCGGGCGCCTTCGAATACGACGATATTCCGCTGCCGCATCCGCTGCGCGAGCGCCTGCAAGAGGGCGTCGTCCGCTGGCGCAAATCGATCCGCAAGACCATGCTGCAGGCGATGGAAGTCGGGCACCTGCGACCGGATACTGAACCCGAACAGCTCGATTTCGAGATCTACAGTCTCGTCGTCGGAGTAATGCACGACGCGCGCTTTTTGCAGGATGAAGGTGCCCCCAGGCGGGCGCAGCGTGCGTTCAACCGCCTGATCTCTACCTATAGAAGTTTCACTGATCTGGAGTAAGCGCTGTCGAACCGGGAAGGGTAATGCCTTCCTTTTCTTGTTCCTAATTTCGCACACCTGTGCTAAATACGGCTGTGCATACGGAGATGATCATGGCTTTCTTATGGATGCTGGTGCCTCTGGCTGTGGTGGCTGGGTATATGGTGTACGACGTCATGCGCACGGTGCCACAGTCGAACGACGATTTTGTGTTCTGCTAGTGGACGGGACGGCTTGCTGCTGACCGCAAGAGGGGGCGAACCCCCTCGGCCAGCCATTAACCGATATTGCTGCCCCGGATCCTGCTCAGGTCCTTGTCATCGCCCAGGTTCCCCGCGCGCGGATCGGCACTCGCTCCCGATCCCGTATCGAGCGCGCCGCCGGCATACGTCGCGCTGCCAGTCCCCGCGCCACCCACCACGCCACCGGTCGGCACACCCGGCCCCATGGTCGGCGCACCGCCGCGATGCGGATCGGTGCCGTAGAAGCTGTGGATGCCGCCGGCCCAGCTGACGTCGCCCATGTCCGGCCAGGCGTCCTTGTCGAAACCGGGCGCACTCTTGAGGCGGTCCTTGTCGACATTGAGCACGAAGCGTTTGTTGACCGTGTCCAGGTGCAGCGCCTGCCATGGCACGGCGAACAGTTTTTCGCCCATGCCCAGGAAGCCGCCGAAGGCCAGCACGGCGTACGCCACCTGGCCGGACTGCATGTCGAGCATGATTTCCTTGATATCGCCCAGGTCTTCCTCGGCGGCGTTGACGACGCTGTCGCCGATCAGCGTGTCGGCGCCCATCAGGGACGGTCCGGGACCTGCCTGCGCGTTGTCCCGGTAGATGCCGTATTTATCGCGGTCTGCGTAGCCCATGTCTTCCTCCTGGTTGTTGACGTTGCGAACAATGCCGTCGGTCATCCCGATGGGGGACAGACCGCGACCCTGTGAAGGTCCATGATAGAGCGGCATGGGATCGTGGCGCGCGCGCTTAATCGCGTCCTTAAACGAACGCTATGCGATCCAACGCACGGAAGAGTTGCCTGGCGCTGGTTAATCTGCCAAGCAATGTATGGAGGAAATAGAGATGACTGTGACTTCGCGCTGCAATAACGCCGGCCCGCTGGGCCAGCTGTTCCGTACCCGTTCCTTCGGCTCGCTGCTGACCCGTCTGTTGCGCCGCAGCTAGCCGCCTGCCCGGCAGCGCCGGGCAAGCCCATCGGCCAGCTTACGGCTGGCCGCCGCCACCCGCCACGCCATACACATGGCCGGTGGTATAGCTCGATTCGTCCGACGCCAGCGTGACGTAGGTCGCCGCCAGTTCGGCCGGCTGGCCGGGACGCTTCATCGGCGTATCCTCGCCAAACTTCTGGCGGCCTTCCGGCGAGTTGCCACCCGCCAGCTGCAGCGGGGTCCATACCGGGCCCGGCGCTACCGCATTCACGCGAATCCCCTTCGATGCCATCTGCTTGGCGAGCGACTTGGTGAACGCCACCTCAAAAGCCTTGGTCGCCGAGTAGTCGAGCAGTTTTTCGGGCGGATCGTAGGCCGTCTGCGACGAGGTATTGATGATCACGCTGCCGGCGCGCATGTGCGGAATCGCCGCCTTGGTGATCCAGAACACCGCATACACATTGGTCTTGATGGTCCAGTCGAACTGCTCGCTGGTGATGTCGAGGATCGAGTCGTTGTTCTGCTGGCGCGCCGCGTTATTCACCAGGATATCCAGGCCGCCCAGTTCGCGCACGGCGGTCTCGACCAGCTTCTTGCAGAAGGCTTCGTCGCGGATGTCGCCGGGAATGGCGACTGCCTTGCGGCCCGCGTCGCGGATCAGCTGCATGACTTCGCGCGCATCCGGTTCTTCGGCCGGCAGGTAGCCGATGGCGACGTCGGCGCCTTCGCGCGCATAGGCGATCGCGGCAGCGCGGCCGATGCCGGAGTCGCCGCCAGTGATCAGGGCCTTGCGGCCCGTCAAGCGGCCGCTGCCGCGATAAGTGGTCTCGCCGTGGTCGGGGCGCGGCGTCATCTTGCTGGCCAGCGCCGGCCAGCTTTGCTCCTGGTTCGGGAAGGGCGGACGCGGATAGCGCTTGGCCGCTTCGCGCGCGGCGCCGGCTGCCGGCTGGTTGCCTGCTCCTGCCTGCTGGGCCAGTACCGGGACGGCGGCAGCCGAGGCGGCCACGCCCGCGGCAACGGTACCGACGAAACGACGGCGCGACGATGTGATGTCTTCTGGCTTCTTGTCTTCCGAACTCATGCTTGCTCCTTGAAATGGTGGGAGACCGCCAATAGCGATCAGGACAGTGTCTAAGATGTTAGTCGTTATACAAAAGGCACGGAATACGATAGCGTGAGGCAAGGAACCGACGCTTCAGGCCGTATGGCGGTCGTAACCTCGGCCACTGCCACCGAGAAGAAGTGATCTGAGGTAACATTTCGTTTTTACCGATTTTTCCTGTTCTCATGACTTTCCTCCGTGCCCTTGTCGCCATCGTCCTGCTGGCGTTGTCCCCGTTCGCCTGGAGCGCCGAACCTGACGCAGGCACCAGCGCAATCGCGGCTGCAGCAGCCGGGCAGCCGAGCGCGCGCGCCGACTTTACCGTCGCCACCCGCAAGGTATTCGTGTTTCGCGCCAATCTGGCGGGCCACTCGCCGCACGACCGGCTCGACGCGGCCCAGCGGCGCCTGGACAAGGCGCTGGCAAAAAAGGGCCCGCAGCGTGCGACCGTGAACCACATCCTCGAAGGCAGCCAGGTGCTGCTCGACGGCGCGCCGCTGTTCCTGGTGACGCCGAACGACATCAACCAGCTGGCCGGCGACACTACCCAGGACGTCGCGTACGACAGCGCGCAGAAACTGGAACGCGCCCTGAACGCGCGGCGCGAGGCGAGCGATCCGCGCGTGCTGATCGAGGCGGCGGCGCTGTGCATCGCGGCCACGCTGGCTACTTCGCCGTGCTGCGCGCGCTGGTGGCGCTGCGCAGCGCAGTCAAGCGCCGCTTCGAGCGCCTGCTTGGCCTGCGCCTGGCGCGGATCAGCTTTCGCAATGTGCGGCTGCTCGACGCCCAGCTGTACGTGGGCTTCCTGCGCCAGGTGACGATGGCGGTGGTGTGGGGCCTGCGCCTGCTCGCCACCTATATATGGATCAGCTTTTTACTCGGCCAGTTTGCCTACACGCGCAGCTGGGGCGAGTGGCTGCGCGGCTACCTGATCGAGCTGGCGGTCGGTATCGGGCAGTCGGTGGCGGCGGCGGTGCCCGGCCTGCTGGTGGTGCTGGTGATCGTCGCGCTGGCGCGCCTGGTGATGCTCACTGCAGCGTCGGTGTTCCAGCGGGTCGAGAGCGGAGAATTGCAGGTGGGCTGGCTGGACCAGGATACGGCCGCACCGACGCGGCGCCTGGTCAACCTGGTGATCGGCCTGTTTGCGCTGGCGATGGCGTATCCGTATCTGCCCGGCTCGCACACGGCGGCGTTCCAGGGCGTGACGGTGCTGGCGGGCCTGATGGTGTCGATCGGCGCGTCGAGCATCGTCGCGCAAGGCGCGGCTGGCCTGATCCTGATGTATACCCGCTCGCTGCGCAAAGGAGAGTATGTGCGCGTGGGCGACAAGGAGGGCACCGTGATCGACCTGGGCATGTTCGAGACGCGCCTGCGCACCGGCAGCGGCGAAGAAATCCTGATGCCCAACGCCTGGGTGCTGTCCAACACGACCAGCAATTTTTCGCGCGATGGGGTGGATGGCGATGGTTTTGTTACCGAGGTCAAGGTGACGGTCGGCTACGACACGCCGTGGCGCACGGTGCATGCGCTGTTGATGGATGCCTGCAGCGCCACGCCTGGGATCGCAGAGACGCCGACGCCATTCATCGTGCAGTCGGCGTTGTCGGACTTCTATATCGAATACCGCCTGTGCGCGCATGCGCTTGAAGAGAGCCCGCGTGGCCGCGCCGAGGTGCGCAACCGCCTGCACCAGAACGTGCTGGACATGTTCGATGCGAACGGGGTGCGCCTGACATCGCCGCATTTCCACCATGTCGCGGTGAAGCAGGGCAGGTCGAGCCAGGCGTAAGAAGAATGCAAAAACGGGTGACACGGCATCGCCGCGTCACCCGTTTTATTGGGTACTACCGAAGCGCCGAAGCGCCGGATCATTCGATCAGTCGACGGTCGCGCCGCTGTCTTTTACGATCTTCGACCATTTCTGGCTTTCGGCCGTGACGAACTTGGCGAAGTTCTCTGGCGTGTCGCCCACGTACTCGGTGCCGGTATCGGCCAGCACGCGCTGGAAGTCAGGCTGCTTCATGATCTTCTGCGATTCGATATTGATCTTGTCGACGACCGCTTTCGGGGTCTTGGCCGGCACGAACAGGCCGTACCATGCGTACGATTCGATCGGCAGACCGGCTTCGGCGAAGGTCGGTACGTCCGGCAGCAGCGGCGAGCGCTTGTTGCCCGAGATGGCGATCGGCTTGACTTTACCGCTCTTGATGTGCGGCATGATCGCGATGGTCGAGTCGAACATGACCGGGATGTGGCCACCCAGCAGGTCCGAGATCGCTGGCGCCGAGCCCTTGTACGGCACGTGCACCATGTCGAGCTTGGTCACGCCGCGGAACAGTTCACCGGTCAGGTGCTGCGGGGTGCCGTTGCCGGCCGAC
>Ga0265780_10010376_pt1 | contig 11110 bp, 9 predicted proteins | sample P1T30metagenome_FD_192432 | JGI IMG/M metagenome (GOLD analysis project Ga0265780, IMG submission 192432) | Plant litter microbial communities from East Loma Ridge, Irvine, California - P1 T30 | ecosystem: Environmental > Terrestrial > Plant litter > Unclassified | place: USA: California... | reverse complement strand
ATAATCCTTTGCTTATACTTATCTTAGTTGTGGTACTGGTACCACCTATGGTATTGACTTATCGGCTTATTCGTAGCAAAGTTCAGCGAATCCAAGGAAGGATAAATACTTTATAGCCCATATCATTAGGATATGTTAGTGATTTGTTCACAGGATTTATTGAATTGCGGCTAGCTCGTCGTCAACAGCAGTTTGTTAATTCAGTGCTCAAGAACCAGAAGGAAGCATATGATTTAGATGCAACCAGCTATGTTTATTCAATGCTGCCTCAAAAGGTAATTGAGTTGGCTGCAATTGTGGGGGTAGTAACCATTCTGCTTTATTCAGTTATTGTTCAGAGCGGATCCAATGGCTTGGTGGCACTAGTGGGGCTATTCGCTGCTGCTGCTTACCGCTTAATGCCCTCGCTCAACCGTATTCTGACTTCGATAGTAGCTATTCGTGCTAACCAGCACGTACTGGATGACATAGAGAGTCATCGGGATGCTGAATCGCAGGAAGTTGTTGAGACTATACAACAACCGCTGAGTTTTAATAATACTTTGGAACTGCAAAATGTGACATTCAGCTTCCCCAATGAGCAAAACCCTGCTCTAAATGGTGTTAGTCTTTCGATTAATAAGGGTGAGAAAATAGGCTTTATTGGTAGCTCTGGTTCAGGTAAAACGACGCTCATGAATGTATTGCTTCGTTTTTATAGCGAGCAAAAAGGCCGTATCTTAGTTGATGGAACACCCCTGGGACCGCAGAATTTAAATAACTGGCACCAGATAATTGGATACGTAAAGCAGGATACCTTTTTAATGCAGGCGTCCATTCGAGATAATATAACCTTGGGCGAAAGTGAGCCGGATGAGCAAAGGCTTGCTTATGCAATAGAACAAGCTTCTTTAAGTAGTGTGGTCAGTAACTTAGCAGATGGGCTTGATACGTTAGTTGGCGAACGAGGCTCAAAGCTTTCAGGCGGCCAACGTCAACGAATTGGCATTGCGCGAGCACTTTATAAGAAAACAGAAGTGCTGATTATGGACGAAGCAACGAGTGCGCTCGATAATGAAACGGAGCGGGAGGTAAATGAAGCTATCAGCAAACTAGCCCAAACTAACATCACGATTCTGATTGTTGCGCACCGTCTCACCACGCTACGCGAGTGCGACCGGGTGTATGAGCTGGGCAATGGCAAACTCATTGCGGAGCATCAATACGAGGCTTTGTTAAGCCGAATCAGCTAGTTGGCGGTTAACGTAGCGTAACTGTTGCCAAACCATTGTCAACTTCTGCAGCCAATGAAAATTCTGCTTATCATTGAGGACCTGCGCACTGGTGGTGCCCAAACGTTTATCCTGCGGCTGGCCCAGGCATTGCACAACGCTGGGCATACCGTTACGCTCTACAGTCACTATGCTCACCATACCAATGAAGGCTTGGTGCAGCAACTCGCGCCAAATGTACCCGTTGTGGCTTTCGGGTCGGGTGGGGTAGGAGCCGACTTGGCGCTGCGCAAAGTAGACGGCTTGCGCCGACGGTTTGGAATGACTGCTGCTTGGCGCGATGAAAGACTCGTAAAGCACCTGCGCCAAACAATCCAACGACTGCAGCCAGATGTGGTAAACAGCCATACCATCAAGGCGGACTACATTGCGGCCAAAGCCTTGCAAGGGCTCAATATTCCGTTGGTTATCACCATGCACGGCTGCTATGAACTGTTCTTGCATAAGGCTGATGCACCGGAGGTAACCCCCAGGGGAAATTATGCGCTACAGCACGCGGCTGGGGTAGTATACTTGACTGATAAAAACCTGGAAATATTTCAGCAGCCGAGTGTCCGGCCTCTCGACAACCTGCTGCACGCAAAAATTTACAATGGTTTCGACGGGCAGTTTTCAGTAGATAAAGGACAGCACACCCGGCAAAAACTGGGCATTCCAGCTGATGCCTTGGTGGCAGGCATGGTAGCTCGTGGCATTCCTGAGAAAGGGTGGCAACATGCAATCAATTCCTTTTTAGCGCTGAACGACGAGTTTACGAATTTGCATTTGGTGCTGGTGGGTGAAAGTGAATACCTTACAGAATTGCGTGCGAAATACCTACATCCACGGCTGCATTTTACCGGCTTCTCGCGCAATCCCATTGATTGGGTGGACTTGTTTGATGTCGGCCTATTGCCGAGCTACTTTCATGCCGAGAGCCTGCCTAATTCCATTGCCGAGTACCTGTCCTGCGGCAAGCCGGTGATTGCCAGCCGCATTGGCGAAGTGCCAGCAATGCTTGAATCAGAGCAGGGCCTGGCTGGCGTACTTCTCGACCAAGCCCATTGGCAATTGACCAACCCTGCCCAACTGACTGATGCCTTGCGCAGGTACCTGGTTGACCCGGCACAACTACAGCGTCATAGCGAGCTCGCCCACCTGGCATTCGAAAAATTCAGGATGGACCGCTGCGTTACAGCTTATCTGGCTTTTTATCAGCAGGCGGCAAAGGTGCAGACAGAAGCATTAGTTGCAGCACGGTAAGTGTTGCGCGTAGTACACTTATTTATAGTGCGTTAAAAGCACTTGGCTACTGCTTGGGGCAGTAGCCAGTGGTACATGAGGACTTGTCCGGGTAGGGGCGGTAACTTTGCAGCCATTCTGCCCGCCCTATGCAAGATATTCCCTTTAATAAACCCTACTGGTCTGGTTCCGAAGGTCGCTATATTGAGGAAGCGGTCAAATCGGGCAAGATTTCGGGCGATGGCATGTTTACAAAACGCTGCCATACGTTCTTTGAGCAGCAGATGGGGTTTGCGAAGGTGCTCCTGACTTCCTCCTGCACCGACGCGCTGGAATTGGCGGCGCTGTTGCTGAAGCTGGAGCCCGGCGACGAAGTCATAATGCCGTCGTACACTTTTGCGGGCACCCCCAATGCATTTATGCTGCGCGGTGCGAAAATCGTTTTTGCCGACAGCACCGCTGAAAACCCCAACATTGACAGCAGTGCTCTCGAACGTTTGGTGACGTCGCGTACCCGCGCCATTGTGCCGGTGCATTATGCGGGCATCGCCTGCGATATGGACCCCATTTTGACCGTGGCCAGCCGTTATGGCCTAGCTGTGGTAGAGGATGCCGCCCAGGCCATTGACAGCTACTATCGGGGCCGCCTACTGGGCAGTCTGGGCGCTTTGGCAGGGTTCTCGTTTCACGAAACTAAGAATATTATTTCGGGCGAGGGGGGAATGCTCACTATCAATGACCTGCAGTACAGCGAACGGGCTGAGATTTTGCGGGAAAAGGGAACAAACCGTGCATCATTTTTTCGGGGAGAGATAAATAAATACAGTTGGGTGGATGTGGGGTCCAGCTTTTTACCTTCCGACATCACGGCGGCCTTTTTGTGGGCGCAGGTGGAGAATCTGGCTGCCATTCAGAAGCGTCGCAAAGAAGTGTGGCAGCGTTACCAAGAAGCATTGGCGCCGCTAGCTGCTCAGGGCGTGGGGCTACCGGTTATTCCAGAGTATGCCACCAACAACGGGCATATCTATTACTTGGTGTGCCGTGGCCTAGACGAGCGCACCGCCCTTATTCAATACTTACGTGAGCGGCAGATTCTGGCGGTATTTCATTACCTCGCCTTGCACAAAAGCCCGTATTTCACGGCCCGACACGACGGCCGCGACTTGCCTTGGGCCGACCACTATACCGACTGCCTGGTGCGGCTTCCCCTTTACTACGAACTATACCCCGAACTACAAAACCGGGTAATTGATGGCGTGCTGAGTTTTTATCGCGGGCGGTAAGCCTAGTGGTGAGAAGCACGTGCTACAGTCCAACAACATGACAATCAACTCTGATTCCCAGCCCCGGCTGCTGCTTATTATTCCGAACCGTGGCTTGGGCGGTGCCCAGCGCGTATTCCACGACCATAGCGTGGAGCTGAGCAAGGACTACCAAGTAACGGAGGTCGTATTCAATGAAGACGATGCCGACCTCTACCCCAGCGGCAATCCGGTGGTGAGCCTAGGGGTGCCCGGTGGGGGCAGCCCCTTGGCCAAAGCACAGAACTTTTGGCAGCGCGTGCGCCGCTTGCGCGAGTTGAAAAAGGAGTTGGCCTGTGATGTGGCCATTAGCCACTTGGAAGGAGCCGACTACATTAACCTGCTCAGCAAAGGCCATGAAAAAGTGGTTTTGCTCATTCACGGCTCCAAATTGCATGACCGCAATATTAGCGGCGCGGTGGGCTGGCTGCGCAAACAGGTGCTAATGCCCTGGCTGTACAAAAAAGCCGACAAAGTAGTGACGGTGAGCCGGGATATTATTCCGGAAATGGCCGAAACCTTCGGCGTGGCAAGCAGCAAGCTGTTAGCCATTAACAACTCTTTTGAGGTGGAGAAGGTCCGGGAACTCAGTCGTGAGCCGCTGGATGCTGCCATGCAGGCCGTGTACGATACCGCGCCCGTGCTGGTGACTTCGGGCCGGCTAGCGGTTCAGAAAAACCAGGCGCCTTTGCTCGACATCTTTGCGGCACTGCTGAAGCGGCAGCCCGCTAAGCTGGTATTTGTAGGCGATGGCGAACTGCGTGAGCCACTGGTGAGCCACGCGCAGGCGCTGGGCTTGCGCGTGTACCAAGCCATGAGCCAGCCTGCAGAAACGCTGACTCCGAACTACGACGTGTATTTCGTGGGCATGCAGAAAAACCCCTTCAAATTTATTCGGCCAGCGGCGGCGTTTGTGTTTCCGTCGGCCTGGGAGGGTTTCCCAATGGCTTTGGGCGAGGCCATGACCTGCGGCATTCCGGTGGTATCGACCGACTGCCCCACTGGTCCTCGCGAGATGCTGGCTCCTACCACGGACGCGCCCAAAGTACCTTTGCGCCAAGCCGAACGGACCGAGTTTGGCTACCTGATGCCCATGTTGACCGAGCCGGCCAGCCTCACGGCGGATATTGCCTGCTGGACCGATGCGCTGGACCAACTGTTGCGCGACCGCACGACTCAGGAGCAACTCGCCACTGCCGCTCGCCGCCGTTCCAACGACTTTACTCCCGAGCATATTTTTGCCCAGTGGAAGCAGTTGATTACAAGCTTGCTGCCCACTAAAGCGCGCTAAGCCCGTTGTGGCTGATGTATTAGCCATTATTGCTACTTCATGACCCCAGCTTCCCCTTCTGCTTCCTCCGCTTCCCAGCCGTTGATACTACTGGTCGATAATTCGCGGGCAGTGACCGGGGCGCTCAATGCCTTGCGCCACGCCACCAGCCCCTTGCGCGACCAGTTCAACTTTGCCTATGTGCTGCCCACCGGCAGTACTGGCCGCGCTGTGCTCGAAGCGGATGGTTACCGCGTACACGAGCTGCCATTTGTGGAAATAAGCCGCCGGCCAGCCGATTTGTTGCGTTATTTCCCCATGCTACTCCTGAATGGCTGGCGGCTGCGCCAACTGGTGCGTCAGGAGCAGGCTAAGGCCGTGCATCTGAATGATTTTTATAATCTGACCGGTTATGTAGCGCGTTGGCTTAGCCGTGGAAAGCTGCCGGTACTCACGCACGTCCGTTTCCTGCCGCAGGTATTGCCGCAGGTATTTGCCCGCCCGTGGCGCTGGCTGGCCGAGCACGCCGCCCAACAAGTGCTGTGCGTCTCAGAAGCCGTACGGACTTACTTTTCACCAGCGCAGAGCCGGGTCCGCACCGTGTACGACCCCTTGCCTGCGCGCGGCGAAGAGCTACCAGCCTATGCTGTAGCAGCCAATCCAGCCACGGTGCGGCTGCTGTATCTGAGCAACTACATCAGGGGCAAAGGACAGAATTTGGCATTGGAGGCTTTCCGGCTGGCTTATGCCCAAAATCCCGCGTTGCGGCTTCACTTCGTGGGAGGCGACATGGGCATGGCGAAAAACCAGGAATTCCGGCAGGAATTGGAAGTCGCAACCAAAGCCGCCGGCTTGCAGGATGTCATTCAGTTTGATGGCTTTGCTGCTAATACAGAGGAGGCCATGAAAACGCACGACATTGTGCTAAATTTCTCGGAAGCAGAATCCTTCTCGCTGACCTGCCTCGACGCGCTCTATTACGGTGTGCCGCTGATTGCGTCGGATTGTGGTGGCCCGGCCGAGCTGTTTGAAAATGGAAAATCTGGCTTACTAGTACCCAACCGCGACGTGCCCGCCATGGCCAGCGCCATCACTCGCCTAGCTGCTGATGAAGGACTTCGGCGGACATTTTCGGACGCCAGCCGTCAGTTTGTACGTGCGAAGTTTGCGCCTGCCAGCACCTTTCTGTGCTTGGCCGAAAGCTACCACCGCGTCCTAACAGCCTCATGAGCTCTGCTACGCCCGTTTTATTCTCGGTAGTAAGCCCGGTGTACCGGGCCGAGGCGGTGGTGGGCGAGCTGGTGCGACGTTTGGTGGCCGCGCTGGAACCGCTCACACCGCACTTCGAAATAATTCTGGTGGATGATGGTAGTCCGGATAATTCCTGGACACAGATTCAGGAGCAGGCCGCCCGCGAGCCCCGGGTTGAGGGCATGCGCCTGAGCCGCAATTTTGGCCAGCATGCTGCTATCACGGCGGGGCTCGACGCCTGCCGGGGCGAGTGGGTGGTCGTGCTCGATTGCGACTTGCAGGACCGTCCGGAGGAGATTCCGGCGCTCTATGCCCACACCCAAAAGGGGTACGACTTGGTACTGGCCCGGCGCGTAACGCGACAAGATACCTGGAGCCGCAAGCTGCTATCGCGGCTGTTTTACCGCATTCTATCTTACCTCACCAATACCACCCAGGACCCTGCGGTGGCCAATTTCGGCATTTATCATCGCAAAGTAATCGCTGCCGTGCTTCGCATGCGCGAGAGCATCCGCTACTTTCCAACCATGGTACGCTGGGTAGGATTTCGGACTGGTTATCTGGCCGTGCAGCATGCCGAGCGGCCCGTAGGAGCCAGCAGCTATAATCTGAGCCGGCGCCTGCGCCTGGGCCTGGATATTCTGCTAGCCTATTCCGATAAGCCCCTGCGGCTGACCGTGAAACTGGGCTTACTGCTGTCTGGGGGCGCTTTTTTGTTTGTGCCTGTCACGTTGCTGCGTTATTGGACTGGTCAGATTTCGCAGCCAGGCTACACCAGCTTGATTATTTCTATCTGGTTTTTTTCGGGGCTGCTACTCTCGGTATTAGGTATGGTGGGGCTATACATTGGCAAAACGTTTGAGCAAGTAAAAAATCGTCCAATCTATGTAGTCGATGAGGATACTGCTGGCACTACCAATCTGCGCTGACTATGATGGGAAGTAACATTCAGCACTTGGCCTGGGACAGTCACTGGCTGGGGTTTCCTGTAGCGCGGGTAGTAGGGGAGGTGCTCAACGCCCCTGCCTGCCTGCCCGATATAGTAGCGCAATGTCAGGCCACCGGCGTCCGGCTACTCTACCTGATATTCGACCCCGCTCAACAGCCAACTGCCGAGGCGGCCCAAGCCCTCGGTGTGCAACTGGTTGATAACAAGCGCACCTACTCTCAACTGATAGACGGCGTCGGTCAGCCAATTACGCCGGTAAATACCCACCTATTTCAGGTAGATTCTATTACGCCAGCATTACGGTCACTAGCGGTGCAAAGCGGCGAATATTCGCGGTTTCGGCTTGATAAGCGAATTGGCGCAACCGCTTTTGAAGAGTTGTACATGCAGTGGCTGGACCGTAGCTTGTTGCAGGGCCAAGTCTGGGCCGTGGCAACTCCCTCCGACACGGTGGGCTTATTGGCATACGCCGGGCATGAGCACTACGCCAGCATCGAATTACTGGCCGTCGATGCGGGCACCCGGCGCCGAGGTATCGGGCAATGTCTGGTGCAGGCGGCGCAGCAAGCTGCTCAACAACAGGGTTACGCTCAACTGCAAGTAGCGACGCAGGGCGCTAATCAGCCTGCCTGGCATCTGTATGAGCGGTGCGGTTTTCAGCTACTGCGTACGGAGCTTATCTACCACCTCTGGTTGTAGCCTTACTTCCTGGGTGGACCGAGGCGTACCTTTGTCAGGGTATGGCTTGGCGTTATTTTAAGCGCAAGCCCGTCCCATCGTCTGATTTTCTTCTGCTTGTGCGTATTCTTTTCCTTGTTCCCTATCCGCCCGGCCGGGCGCCGTCGCAACGCTTTCGCTTCGAACAGTACCTGGATGCGTTAACGGCTGCTGGCCACCAGTACCACATGGCGCCGTTTATATCGGTGGCAACCTGGGATATTCTGTATAAGCCTGGCCAAGCCGGCGCTAAGGCAATAGGGATTTTAAGCGGCTTTTGGCGGCGCGCCAAACTCCTGTTTTCAGTGCCTAAATACGATTTCGTATTTGTACACCGCGAAGCCGCACCGGTGGGCCCACCAGTCTTTGAATGGCTGATTGCTAAAGTGCTCGGCAAGAAAATCATCTACGATTTTGATGATGCTATCTGGCTTGCCAATACCTCCGAAGCCAATAAGATTGCGGCGGGCGTGAAGTGGCATCACAAAGTGGCCAACATTTGTCGCTGGGCTTATAAAAACAGCTGTGGGAATGGCTATCTGGCTGATTATGCCCGGCAATTCAACTCGCACGCAGTAGTCAATCCGACTACCATCGATACGGTACACCTGCACAACCGCGTGCGCGACCAAGCAGCGCCTGGGCGTCTCGTCATTGGCTGGACCGGCACCCACTCCACCCTCAAATACCTCGACCAAGTAGTGCCCGTGCTGGCGCGCCTCGAAGAAGAAGGCTTGGACTTTGAGTTCCGCGTGATTTCAAACCAGCCGCCGACGCTGCCTTTGCGCTCGCTGGTATTCCTGCCATGGCGCAAAGACACGGAAATTGCCGACCTACTCGGGTTTCATGTAGGCTTGATGCCTCTGGAGGACGACCCTTGGGCCAAGGGGAAATGCGCTTTCAAAGCCCTGCAATACATGGCCTTGGGCGTGCCGCCGCTAGTTTCGCCGGTGGGCATGAACACGGAAGTAGTTCAGCACGGCCAGAACGGTTTTGTGTGCGCTACACCTGCCGAATGGGAGGCCAGCCTGCGCCAGTTGCTGCAGGATGCTGGCTTGCGTCAGCGCCTGGGTGCAGCTGCTCGAGCTACTATTGAGCAGCGCTATTCGGTGCAGGCGAATACGCCCAACTTTTTAGGCCTGTTTTCCTAAGCCCGGGCTAGCTGACGTTGTCTAAGCTGCTGGCGGGCTTTAGGTTGAGAAGCCACCGTCACACTTTGGAGAATGTACAGCCCTGCGAGGTAAAACGGCATGAGCGGAATTTTATAGCGCACCAGCGTTCCGAAGTTGCCGCTGGAAATGCCGACCGAAATCGCAAAAATCAGGCTGAATACGAAGCAAAGTGTTAGTATGGGCATGCGACTGATTGCGCTAATGGTCTTAAAGAAGCCCACCCGCCAGAAAATGCGCAGGGTAAGAAAGAGAAAATAAGTTGCTTCTAATGCCGACAGGGCCATGGTTGGGTTGCGAGCTTCCCACAAAAAAGGCCGAAACAGCGAAACGATAACGGCCTGGGGCGCTAGTTTCACCATGCTGCCGATAGAGCCATCCTGTACGCCAATATTGTAGCCCGACCCTTTCTCCGTTTTACTTACTTGCTGCAAGTAATCGGCAGTGAGCTTGCTCTGCGCGCCAATGTTGTCGATATTAAAACGGGCGTCGGCGGCCGATAACTGGACGATGGCGTACGCGGCAACCAGCCCACCGACACCCAGAAAAAGTGGTTTCACTAGCCACCGTACGGCGGTGCTGCGAATATCACGCGTGCTTTCGTTGAAAACCCACAGCAGTGCCGGCGGCAGAAAGGCCAGCAAGATGTAAATCTTCATCGCAAAAATGACCCCCATCGCTCCTGCGCCCACCAGCACGCAGCGCAATAGGTTTTTACGTTCGATGGCGCCCCGGTAGAAGGCATAGAAGAGCCATCCTAATGCCCCCAGGCAAAGAGAATCCTTGAGCAACCCGGAGCCCCAAAAGAACACCGATGGCAGAAAGAAAACGGCAACAGCCAGTTCTTTGTAGGCCTGCGGCCGGATTTTGGCAAATGTCATGTACATGGCCCACATCCCGGAGAATGTGATAGCGGCAAAGAGTACAGCAATAACGGTATACGTATGGAAGCTGAGCAGTGAAAATACCGAAGCCACCCGTACCACAAAGTATTCGTTGTTGCCACGTCCAAACCACATCATCTGCGCGACATACTTGCTGATAGCGGGTGTCACGTCGCCCCGCGTGGTTACGAGCTCCCAGCCGGCCGCGAAAGAGTCTCCAAATGCGTGATATACCACGCCTGCCTGGTCAAAATAGTTGTTGGTATCGCCGGAGTAAAGGGTATGGTACAGAATGCCCAGGGCAATAGCTCCCACAATCTTCAGGGTGAGAGCGGGGATAAAATATTTCTTAGTATAAATATTGCTAACAGCAGGACGTAGTCCGTAGGCAATAGCATAGATAATTGCCAGGTACAGAGGGGTTATATAGAGGTCCTTTAATTCCATGCTGACCGAGGCTATTTGGCTTTCTTCAAATACAATTTAGCCTCTTTGTATTGTTCCGACTTGTGGTCTGCTTTATCCGCTACCACACTGTAATAGCGTTTGGCCGCTACTAAGTCCTTCTCTTTACTAGCCAGCCGGGCCAGGTTGATGTTGGCAAAAAGATAGAATCCACCGGAGGTATCACCCGTGCTTTCGGAAAATACGATGCAGCGCTGGTAGTAGTCCTTGGCTTTGGCAATGTCGCGGTAGCGGTTCTGCATCAGGTAGCCCAGAAAGTAGCTGGCGTAGCGCCCGCTGATGCCTTCGTAGCCGGGCATGCCCTTGTTTATTTTATCAAGAATTTCGCGGCTCACGCGCTCGCAATCGGTAAATTCGCCCTGGTCGTAAGCCAGCAGCGCGTAGAAGCGCTGGAAATAGCCATTGTCGGGAAATTTGGTGGCCAGGTATTTGGATACTGGCATGGCCTCTTCAGCATTGTTTTCCTCGTTTTTGAGGATACGCATGAGAAACACGCGTGCTTCGGTGGCCGTGTAAAATCCGTTGTTGGCCACGCTGCGGAGTTGTTGCAGCCCCAATTTTTTGTCGCCTTTTGGAAAAAACAGCAGCACCGGTTTCAATAGCGGATAGTTA
>Ga0265780_10010375_pt1 | contig 11110 bp, 12 predicted proteins | sample P1T30metagenome_FD_192432 | JGI IMG/M metagenome (GOLD analysis project Ga0265780, IMG submission 192432) | Plant litter microbial communities from East Loma Ridge, Irvine, California - P1 T30 | ecosystem: Environmental > Terrestrial > Plant litter > Unclassified | place: USA: California... | reverse complement strand
AGCTACTTCTTTCGCCAGTACCTGCGGTTATTAATTCTAATCTTCGCTCCCGCTTCGCTTCTTGTAACGCCGGTTCTTATTCCCTTAAACAGTACCAACAGGAAGACTGCTACGCGTAGAGTGAGTAGGCTCGATGCCCTAGGGTAGTCCAACGTCGGCCTCAGCTAAGCAGACCGGTATTAGGTTCATCTTATACTAAGTTTGCTCTTCACTAGCTATGTTTGCTAGGTTATCTAGTGCGAGCTCAGTTTCTATGTTACAGCTCAGCAGCGTTCGCCTAACGCAGCGTTGCGCACAGTACTCTTCAACTCTATACCAGACAGCTAGATGTCTATAGAAGCAATCACGTCTCACCTCCAGGTCTTTGCTAGCGAGATCACGGCCATTTCGCTCAATCGTGACTACAGCGCAGTTTCCTAGCTAGCAGCGAGGCAAAAGCGCCTCGCTAGAGCCCTTAAGGCAGCTAAGACTACCAACCTTAGGAAGGCTTACAAAGCAGGCATACAGAAGCGAGCCACGGGGTTAAGCACTGTCAAGAAGCGTATGCGTCCAAGCTATCAATCGCAGAGCCTCTTAGCTGTCTTAGCCTAGCTAAGATTCGAAAAGCTCAACATTACCCTAATCTATCAGGAGCAGCTCCAAGAGACAGGAGAGAAGATAGAGCTCTATTGGAAAACACAGGACGAATTCCCGCTGCTGCGTTCAGCCTTTGTTACCTTTGCCAGCCTACTCGCGGCTTACGTTGCCTGTTAGGTAGTAGTTCACACTAGCTCGGGCTATATGCGACCTTACACAATGCCTTTATCTGTAGATAACGTAGTGTAGAGCAACGTCAACATTACATAGCGGGATAGGACTATACGCACGGCACTTTCGAACGTGCTTATTATCGTAATAGCGGCTGCTTGCGTTTTACCGGTCGCTCTAGCGGGGCTTCTCTCTTAGATCATTTATATCACTTAGGCTGTGTCTTAGCTAAGCTAGATTAACGAGCTTCCAGAATCTCTCTTAGGCCTGCTGCAAGGTATACTTCCCCCTGTGCTAGTTGCTGTCCTAATAAAGGGGTTTGTCTCCGCGCTAGGTTATCTAGTCCGAAAGCAGGGTCTCGCTTCCAGGAGCCATATCGATCTCAAGATACAAGACTATTACTTCTACTTTCTCTTTGTTCAGGTCACCCTCGTGGTGTCTTTGTCCGCAGGCCTTACTACTATCACAAACAAAATGGCAAGTGGGGCTCCCCTAGCCGCGACCCTAGCAAGAAACCTGCCAAAAGCAAGCAACTACTTCCTCTTCTACCTTCTCTTGCAAGGTCTGTCCGTAAGCGCTAGCTCTTTGTTGCGGACGGATCGCCTACTCAGCAAATTCATACTTAGCCCTATTTTTAACCAGTCTGTCACACTAATAATAATGCGTAAGAGAGGTCAGGATCTGCAATAGGGCACCTTCGTACCTATCTTCACAAACCTCTCTTGTATCGGTAAGTCCTAACACTAGAGGCGCTAGTGTAGCAAACACTTAGAGAGACAGGACTCCTCTACGCTATCATCTCGCCCATTATCCTTCCCATTCAGGTTCTCACTATTGGCTTGTTCTAGGTCATCTACTCCCACTCTAGTATACTCCTTACTAAGCAGGATCACGGGGGCCTCTTCTATCCTAAAGCACTAAAACATCTTTTAGCAGGCTTGTACCTAATGCAAGTTTGTCTTGCAGCACTGTTCCTCCTTGTACGAGACTCGCAAGGCAGCGCCATATGTGTCGGTCAGGCGTGTGTCATAATACTTGCTACAGGATTAACTGTTATCTACCATCACTTACTTTGCAAAGCATTCAATCCGTTGCTAAGCTTCTCTACCATTGCACTAAGGAACACGCTAGTCAAGGATGCAACGCCGATTACTCCGTTTTTGCATACGGCGCTTACGTTAACCCCAGCAGTTCGCATCCCCAGCGATGATCGCGGACTAGGCTCTGCTCGAGCATTGCAGCTCAGGGAAGAACTAAAAGATGTAATTGTATCCAACACAGATGCAGTTGTAACCGCATCAGGCAAGGTACATCTACGATAGGGTTTAGGCAACTAAGATTTCCAAATCCACAAATTTCTTTGTAGGCATGCAACAGCTAGCGATACTTTTCGCACATCTATTTAGAAGGGAAAGAGCAATCTTTTAGCTTAGCCTGTTGTCTATAACACTAGTTTAGGCTAGCCATTAAGATTGTTCCTTCGTATATAGTACAATTGCGATAGCTTTAGTGTTCATAGACCTGTTCCTAATGCGCATCATAGCCAACCAATCTAATCTTCACGTGATTACTTCTAGCTGCGTCTCTAAACCTAGTGCATGGATGCTCTATCAGCGAGATTGCGCCCGAGTCATGTGTAAGCGCGCTCGCGCATCTTAAGCTAATTCAAGAACTTTAGGTAGACCTAGACGCTTAGGATATTACAGCCTGAGCGGAAGTCTTATGCGCAAGATATCGCTAACTGCCGCTGTGCATAGGGTCTAGAGAACCGGGTGTCTCTCTTATTAGTGTTCTAGCCGCTGAACTCCGTAGCGCCAAGACTAGTGCCGAACAAACCCACTAGCTCGAGGGCAGCTACGACGGAACAGATAGAACTGACGAGTCAGATGTTAGTTCCCAACAGCGGGCGTCTAGAATTTCATGCTAGCGTTACGATTCACAGGTCACCTTCCAGGATTCATAGTATACGCCAACATCCGAAATAGCAGAACGTTCCAGCACTAGCAAGCTTCTGTATTGACCTTACTTCTCTTTTCAAAAGGATCTAATTAGATAGGGTGCATATAGGTTTCGGAAGTCACAAGTCGCTCGATAGTTGCGCGTCACCGCGGTATTATAGGACAAAAGAGAGAAGCGACTAGCAGCATGCGGCCTAGAGAAAACTAAGGCGAACAAAGAGCTCTCTAACTTGCATTGTCAGCACGTGTATCTCTGATCACACAACCCTATAAAAGGTTGCGATGCGGATTATCTCCAACAGCCCTCCTAACTACTTAAAAGCAATGCAATCTACCTACCCCGGCATAATTTCGTACAAGAACAGCGACGTCGAGGTCCAGATCCAGCAGGCCCAGTTTCTCGTCTCCGCTTCGGTCATGTCTCAAACTTCACCAGAGTTCTACAAGCTCTTTACCACTCAGCACAGCGTGCCGCGTGAGAGTATTAAGCTTCCCAATAAAGATCCTCTAGCATTCCATCTAATATGTCAGTCGGCTCATGGTTCTTTCATACCTCAGGCCCACATAACTCTCGAAACACTCGTGAACATAGCCAAGGCCATCCAACGATACAAAATCCCTGCTATATCTCGCGTACACAACACTGTGGCGTTCAGTTTTATCGTTCAAACGCTACAGCCAGAAACGCTTTCTACGGCCAAGCTCGTAATGCTTTTTCGCGTCGCGAAGGCCCTGGACTCTTCTAAATACGAGCAACTAAGCCGAGAAGTGTTTCTCCTTTACCCACTCCCTCTAGAAATGTTGCCGACCAACTTGATCGCTAGTAGCTGTAACGCAGAGTGTCTTCTGCTCTTAGGTAGGTACTTGGCTGTTGCGAACACGACGAGGTTTGCTAATTCCTTACAGCTAATCTAATGCTACGCGGGGCTGCGTGCCGCGCCGAAGTAGCAAGCACACTGTTAAGTTCGCTAGGCAGCGATGAAACGTTCTATCTACAGGAGAGAAGCGACGTAGCTGTGTAGATCCTAAAAGACAGCCCCAGCCTACAAGAGATCAAGGCTCGCCTGCAAAGTATAAGAAGCGCTGTAGACCTTTAGAGAGATTAGCTGCTAGACGCTAGTAGAGCGATCAAGGAAGCGACGGCAGGCATCCATCGTTACGTCCGCACTACTATAGAAATAGAGGAAGATAACACAAACAAGATTGTAAAGCTAGACGCGTGCTATAAGGTAAAGCAGTTAGAGATCTAGATAGCAGAGAACAGGCAGATGTTAAAAGACTCGATAGACGTTGACGATCTAGACTTAGAACGTGCTTCTTCTAGCAGCACAGAGTTCGAAGACATCAAAACCTACAGCGGACTAGTAGAGACTATGTTAGATAATTACTTAGATTTTAAGGATAACGTGTCTATAATTTCAGCGAAGACAGTGTAAGAGCGTTCATCCTAAGTACAGAGGCAGATTAAGATGTAAAAGATTAGATCTAGTGGCTGTATATACATCTATTCTAATGTTTAATTCAGTAACTAATCGTTCACTCTCGCAGCCTTAGCTAGATCTACCTCTATGAGCGTCTAAAACTCTTGCATGTACAGTCTGCTTTCAGTAGAGTTATATCCTGTTTGTGCGGGGCCGTACTCTCTTAGTAACAGTTCTTGTTGCATAGTCGAGGCCATAATAGTGTCCAGCTACGGGGCTGCTGCGACGAAGCCTAGGCACGCTAAGATCTCTAACTGTAGTCGTGACAAAGACACTGTAGGCGCTGCATTCAACCCTAGAATCTAGTATAAGACCTGCTTATGCCCGCTAGTATTGTCTACAGGAAGTGCTCTTACGTATGCTACAATATCGTGCAGGAGCGGGCAGTCATCTCTTATGCTCGATGCTGGCAGTGATAGCAGGCTGCAACCAGCCCAGGCGTAGTTATATAGCTTTTAGACTGTGTCGCGTAGCTGCTTGTTCTATTCTTTAAGGAGCGCCACCCTGCGGTTAGTGTAAGCCAAAAGTAGAGACCAGTTTATTACTATAAAGTTTTCTTACGGTGAACTTCAGTTCCGCGAGTAACTCGCATCCTCGCGATAGTCACATAACAAGTTTTCAGCTCGACATTAGTTGCATAGACGTCCGCCATCACACAACATTAAAGTTAGCAGTGTGCTCTACTTCATTGATAGAGGCAGCACATACCTTTGTCTTCTTAACTCGGCACCAGTTGCACGCTTGCTTTACTTGTTGCCTAGTCTTCTCTATCGTAACCAGCATCGTTAATCAGTACATAGCCTCTGATCTACAGGGTGCTCTGCAGGGTGTAGTACTGTATGCACCCATAGGAAAGGCACTTAATCTTAATACCTACATACTAGTGCTGTGCCACAACTGTGCACCTGATACCTAGGTAGCTTCGTAAGAACTCGGGTTGCCTGCTTCTTCAACTAACGCTACCATGCCGCAGCTAGTGTCAGTTTCGGCTGTCCCTAACATGCCGCTTCGGCCAAATATCGGCTTAATCAACTTGACAATAAATCTATTCCGGAGAGCTGGGAAACGACGATCTATACCAAGGAATATGATGAGGTCACAATCACCTTATCCAATAGAGCAATTTGATGCCGCAGATCAGGTGACAAGTGCTAACCCCGGTGACTACCGAGGTGCTTCATAATCCAGATTTTGCTGTTCTCATCGCTATACAAGTAGTATACATCGTTCGACTGCTTGGATCTTTTGCGACGATGCATGATCTGCGAAGGGTCGCAGAGTCTAAGACGCCCGTCTCTGTCCACCAAAGCAAACAGAGGTGCCATACCCTGGGCGCGAATGATATGGACGGCTTTCTTAATGTCCTCCTTGGTTGCTTCACACCTATGCTCCGCGATCGGATGCATGTCCCGAGTCCGGGGCAGATGCCAGAATGTGATGTTGGCGCCATGGGACCTTGCTAGATGGTCAGGATACACGGGCACCGAGTAAACAGAAGAAGAGCGTAGTAGTGACCGGGGTGGTGGAGACCCTTCGCGGACGCCGTTGATAGAGCCTGATCCAAGGTTCCCGAAGAAAGACATGACCGTCAACACAAGTGTTCCGTACTCTGTCAAAGAATACCTGGGCTCTTGGGTAAGAGCGTCCCATATCGTGGGAAGAAACAACGCTGGGTGGCTCTTGGGTGCCCGGACTGCAGTCTCATTGTCGGCCGTCATCAAAGGAGTAAGAATAGGTGGGCGAGGCGCAAAGATTGCTTGGCCTCTTTGGCGCGAATCAATTTCTGCGCTGAACTTGTCGGCCGGTGCTGAGAAAAGGATGCTGGGTCTTTCTTCGAGCATATGCATGCGAATCTGCGAAAGGTCGGGATCTTGATTGCAGAGAGACGAGATCTGGTCAGACTCGAAACCAAGCCTGCGCGCAAAGTGGCCGAGCCGAATCACCCATCCAGGACGATCTAGCGACTCTGTCTGTTCGCGTGTTTTCTGGTGGGACCCCCATTGGCCGCGTGCATGGCGAAGCAGATAGAGACAGAGTTGCCAGTACGCGTACAGGCCAGGACTACTACACTCAAAGAAGCGCTCATCATGTTCGCTGTATTGAAGCAAGCATTGTCGGCCATTTTCTCCAGACTGCTCGTAGCGATGCTGGAGTAGGATGTCTCTCACCGAGGGTAAGTGTCTGGGTACTAGGCTGAACTCATCCCTTCGAGGACATAGCTCGTCTGTCGAGAACAACGCTCTCAAAGGAAGCATGACAGGTCCTAATATCTTAACGTGCTTGAAGAAGGTCTGGAAAGTAAGAATAAGCCCCCGCACAGCAAGAACTCTCTCGAGAATCTGAGCGCGCACTCTACGGTCGCGTGCGCGAGGGAAGATCTGGTGTGTGGCGAACAGCGTTTCGATCATCGAGCGGTCGCGAGAACTCCAGAGAGGTGCGAGGCCCCCGAGCTTATTGATAGTGTACTCATCACAGAGATGAGCGTCGTCACCTGTGATCGTATACCAGATCTCGTACATCTGGCCGAGATAGTGCTCGACCTCCTAGAAGAGTAAATTACACGATGTGCTTTGCTTTTAAGGAGCCGTACCTGTCTACATCGCCAACTGAGGATGAGTGGGAAAGAGCCCAACTGGAAACTCGTCCATAGAGCGCGGAACGGCTCTAGTCTCTCAAGGCAGTCACGCAGCCATTCACTGCGCAGAACTTGTCGCAGACTTTTCGCCTTGGCTCCCAGCAGTTTCGTCCATCGTGAGGCGACAGCGTAGGTCTTCTCGCGCTCGTTGAACCGAATGTGTAGGAACTTCTCTCCGTCACACAGCGGCGTATGCCGCCTGTACCACTGACGAATCTGAGCCAACGTAGCCGTGGGTGCGTCTATGTGTCGCTCAACAACTGACGATAGGTAAGCGGGCGGTTTTCTTACCTGAACTGTACAGATCAACGAGCCACCATTCATCTTCACTTTGCGGCTCGTCTCGTTTTGCGATCTCCAACCTGAAGTGGCCGTGGAGGCATGGTAATTGAACATCACTCGGAAGAGCAAGCCGTGGAGCACGTCCAACGGCAAACAAGGCATTGAGAGATATACCAGCGTTTGATAAGTAAGTCATGTACTCAGCATAACTAACGAGAGCAGGCAAGTTGTGTTCCAGATCGGACAGGCAGCAGCCGACGCAGTCGTCGGGTTCTGTGCTAGATGAACTATAGCGTAAGTTTGGTAGTCTGACCTGTGCAGTTCCTAGGTAATGTCGAGATATCTCGAGCTGGATACTCATGCTGGGAACTTGTTTTTGCCGTCAGCATGGTTCGGTTTGACTATAGATATGGTGCCACTGCGGGTGCCCACCGTGAAAGTGCGTCTCGCAAGAATCTGCTCTTTTTTGGGGAGTATTTATATACCTAGGTAGGCACGAATGAGTTCATGCGCGTGAGAGGAACCTATCTCCTTAATCTTGGGTAGTTCACTATGCCGCCACATGCCAGTTCAGACTGGCTGTACGGCTTCCAAACAGGAGCCGATTGGTTCTTGGCGTCTGGAGATGGCCTGGAGCTGGCTACAGCCAACCTCTCCAACCCACATACACAATTCCCTTCTACCGTGTTGTTAATCGGCAAGGAGGAGGGAGAAGCCGCGCGTCAAGCGTTGCTGCCAAGGGGAAGCCATGTAAGGTCACGCGGTATCGCACAATTACAGGCAGATGATTCGACGTTGGATAACGAACATCCGCTACTGATCGCAAGCCTAGACATTGATAACGCCGGCAACAAACAGAAGCCGCCGCAAGATCACTTCGCACGTTCGCGCCATAAAGTCATGTGGCTGTCAGAATGTCCGTCCGCGGTTGCAGCCAACTCGTTACTGGATACCGTCGTTGGCAAGTTACTTCTGCCATTTGTCGACGTTGTCTGTCTCTTCTTGGATGATTTCTCCCCCCGTGAGGAAGGCGTCCGGTTCCTCCAAGGGTGTGCACGTCAGAGTTGTCTTTCGCAGGGTTGGAAGCCGCAGGTCATCCTTGCCAGCAGGAGCCGGTACAGGCGCAAGGGTAATCTGGACCTATCAATGTTTGGTAGTATACAGCGCGTGGTACTGCCTGCAGACGATCGCAAAACACTGTCTTGTTCCAGGTTCTTCAAACTGAAAAAAGTCCTAGATAGCAGTGTGGAGTTGGTGAGGAAAGGCAGACATGCCTCCAAGACGCTCTACTCGGCCTACCATCTCAATATCCTTTTCAATTCGGCATTGGTACATGTTGCGACATGCGCCTCGACGCCATTCAATTTCATCCTCGCTACGCGTCAATGGAACCGAATACATGACCATCTTTGGCTCTACCTACGGGACTTTGTAAGGCTGTGCGCAGCTAATCGCATAAACCAGGAAGCTGCATTGGAATACGTGGCATCTGCACTCGTTCTAGACAGCTTCCCGCCCGGCATGCATCGTAAGCGTCTATTAGTTCCGTCACAATGCTTCGATCCTAACCAATAGGCTTCCCACCGTCGGCAATCTTCGAGGCACTGTACCAATCCCACTGCCAAAAGGCCTTTTCGACGCTGCCTGCTGAGCATAGCTTCTCGTCAGCTGCTTTTTGTACACAGCTGAGGGGCGCTTTCAGCCGATTCTGCGCCGTATTCGACAGAGAGACGCTCACGGCAGTAAAGCTGCATAAGAGGAATCTTCAAACAATTCCAATTGACTGGAACACCGTCTACAGCGCTCAAATATGTCTTTACTGCCTCTTTCACAAGCCTGAACATAGCTTGCGCTGTGGACACGCGCTATGTGACTCCTGCATCTGCAAGTTTGGGTCAAGAAGACAGGAGATGGAACACGCTTACTACATCTCTCATTGCATCTTGTGTCACTCCAAGAGTGAGCTTTTGATACGTCTCAAGCCGCCAACCGCAGGAGGTCGGGTGCTTGTACTTGACGGCGGCGGTATCCGAGGAATATTCACGCTGCAAATACTACGCGCGCTCGATCAGTATCGAAACCTTCCGTATCCCATCTACGACGAGTTTGACTTGACGCTGGGGACTAGTACAGGTACGTAGCGCTTCCTTGTCGATAACTACAGGTAAACAGATAACTTACCACTAAATCCAGGTGGCCTCATCGCGCTGATGTTTCTTTTGCGCCGGAACCTGGACGAGTGCATCGCCCTCTTCAAGCAGCTGGCCAACCGTGTCTTCCGTCCTCGTCAACCTTTCGGAAATAGTCCGCTCGCAAGAATGTGCGGCTTTCTATCGTCCTTGTTAACAGACAGCTTCTATGGAGCTGCCGAGATGGAAGCATGCGTGAAAGAGGCCTTTGGGTCAGACACCCCTCTTTTTGGCTGCCCAGAACCTGGAGGGATTATGGGGGCAAAGGTGGCAGTAACCACCATGACTGTGTCCAGCGCCAGACTCTGTATCCTCTCCAACTACAATGGAGCGGGAGCCAGGCAAGGTGAGATGTTCGGTCCTACTTTCGAGTATGAGACTAACACAGGACGGCAGGCTACAAACATCATCGAGCTTCTCGCATAGAAGACGAGACTCTCATCTGCGATGCGTACGTTCTGTATCCTGCTTTTCACTTCCAAACTCATGATATTCAGAGCTAGGGCCACATCCGCTGCTCCGTCGTACTTCCCGGCCAAGTTCATCAAGGGACTGGGATTTCTGCAAGATGGCGGTGCCGGGAAGCACAATAACCCCATCGATCCCGCCGAGTGGGAGGCCCAAGCGATTTGGGGCACTACGCCTGACCTGGCTCTTTCCATTGGTACGGGGTTCGCTCGAGACCCAGGATCACCTCAGATTGTGTCTAGGAGACTGGGTATGCGCGATCGCTTCCTTCCACGTTTGTTCCGGCTTTTCAACGCCGTATTGAACGCTCAAAGCGGCTGGGATGACCACGTGAATAGAGTACCTAGAGACGAGCGGCACAAGTACTTTCGCATCAACATAGCCTTGACTAAAGAGCCGCCTCTCGATGATGTTGGCAAGATACCCGAGTTGGAAGACTTGGCTGCTGCCTTTCTACGAGGTCACGACTTCTCCAACATCACGCAGGCCCTCTTTGCTGCCTCATTCTTCTTCGTTCTTCACCGGAAGCCAGTCGCAAAGAGGGCTTCGGTAGTATGCTCGGGTTCCATCCGCAGTCGTAGCCCAGACACGCGCGCACTGGTGGCAAGAATCATCCAGGAATATCCAACGGCCTGCTTTGCTATGGAAGATGGAACCAGCTTGGGCCATGTCGGTGGTAACAGTCTCTGCACTGTATGTGGCCGTTATAGCAAGGACGTGAATCTTAGGATCCACCATGTCGACCAGCGCATATCTATCTACCTACACTGCAGCCGGCTGGGTAAGCACAGGATCAGTGGATTTCCGCAATCTATGACCCAATTCACGAAACTTCAGCTGCTAGATGCTGGGTTTGGCAGACCAGACCATCAGACCACGGACTGTTCAGGTGCAAGGAGCTGTCAGTGCGACAGCAGCAGGAAAAGGAAGAGAACTGTGCTCTTGAAAACGAAGTCCTCAAAAAGGAGGCGCTTACAATGAGCCGGTAAACAAGGTTATCAGACACTATATACTGTAGCTCTGGGATACACCCTTCTAGAGTGAAATTAAGCCATCCGTCACGGGTGGAGCTAAGACATACACTGAGCACTCAATCCAAATCGCCTTTGCCTCTTTGGCATTAACTTCTTGAACTTTTCCAATTCTGGAGCTCGCACCGAGCTATGAAACTTTGTATGCCAGTACATGCGCTTCTCCGATATTTGCGGGCAATGCCATCAAAGCTGCAAAAAGAGCGAACGGATTGCAAATGCTATGATCGTTTTACTCAAGATAGCATCGCCGAACGAAGGCGATATGACCAAGCCCGTCGGAGACGGGCGAAAACTGTGTAGCCGTGGGGCGATAGTG
>Ga0265780_10010374_pt1 | contig 11110 bp, 8 predicted proteins | sample P1T30metagenome_FD_192432 | JGI IMG/M metagenome (GOLD analysis project Ga0265780, IMG submission 192432) | Plant litter microbial communities from East Loma Ridge, Irvine, California - P1 T30 | ecosystem: Environmental > Terrestrial > Plant litter > Unclassified | place: USA: California... | reverse complement strand
ATGATGGCATGATATACATTGGCGGGCTCGACCTTTGCAATATGCTAACGAATGTCGATGTACTGCCACAAGAAAAACATCATATGAGAGACCTCCAAACTCAGTACCACACAAATAGAGACCACTACCTACAGTCCCCAAACTTGCAATCGGTCGCAACGGAAGTAGGACGTGTTGCCAGTTGGGCGTTGCTCCATGCAGCCATCTAGCAAATACCAGGCTGACTCAAGAATGAGCCAAACGGCTCTGGGATACAAGCCACGCAAGGACAGACCTACATCGTCAGCATAACCTTAGGCCGAGAAATATCACTTACGCTACTAACACCTCCAGCCTTTGAAAGGCACTGCACCAACTTGATCGGATTCTTGGTCGAGTCGAAGATGCACGACGCCTCGTTCAGAAGCGTCTTGCAAGCCGTGGAAGAGCAGGCAACGCGAGCCATGAGGTGTGGCTCGGGCTCAGCATCGCGGATTTCGGAGGCTTGGTGAAGAGTTGGGCCAAAGGTCTCAGGTTCGGGGACGGGGTTGGCGAGGGAGATAGTGATGAGGAGAGAAAGAATGGAGGTGGTGATGATGGAAAACTGCATGGTGGAGGATAAGTTCGTTTGGTAAGTGGTAGAGGATAGTTTCCTATGGTAAGTGATGTGGTAATGGGACTAGTCTCGTTGCGAGTGATGCTGGTGAAGTCTTGATGAGATATGAGATGCGATGATCGATGTTGGAATGATCGAGGTTCTGTCCAGTCTTTATACCCTTTCGTTGTACCGATCCTGCCTCTGGCGATGACGATCATTCTTGCTTGCAGCATGCGCATAATCGTGTAAATCTTCGTTCTGACCTATCTTGAGCTGCGATAGTCCTCACCAATACCTCGTACAATTGAAGTCCGTTTGCATATGTTGATGATCCCTCGGATATACAAGAAATTAGTCGTATCTCGCATTCTCGGTGTTCAGTGTCGTGAAATCCTCGTACAAGTATCGCTTAAGAACGTCATCCTCGAAGATCTCTACCAAGGAATCGCTCTGTCTCCCCATTATCTTGCTGCAAGATGGATATAGATCAAAAGGAAGGGAGACATGGGGAATGTACTACCCACTCAGACTCACCGATCAGCCCGTTCTCAAACGGTCATGTTGTGTGCAAGACGTCCGGCGTTCAATTGCATTTGACTGGCCGATCATCAGCAAGCATACTGGAAGTACTCGAGACTGTGCAGATACGACATGACGTAGAGAGACAAAGCAGCTACGTATGCGATGTACGAAACTTCAGATCGTGTATGCCATTTTTATAGCAGATCGGCAAGACCAGTTTCAGCCTCATGCCGACCCCACGCTCATGTAAGCGGACGATCGCGCATTTCCCGCATTGGCACCGAAATAGAACAACGCATATCAAGGCACCGGAAAACACAAAGAAAGGGTAACATGGAGTGCACATGAGTTCGTGATTGACGCGAAAGAAAGATCGTATTCGATTATCGTGCCTGTCTGCGATGAAAGAACGTCATTTTCTCTCGCTCTGTGTCAGAGCAGAACTTCTGCAGCTTGCTCAAGGTACGATTACTTCCCAACAATGACAAAATTGCCTCATCGCAGATTCAGTACCTTTTTCCATTTCGGACTGAACGCCAAACCCCACCCACCAAACGCCAGACTGAGCCCAGTGAAGATGATGAGTGGCCCGTACGCCGTGCCGTATCCCAAGCTACCAACAGGAGAAGTTCTTCCCGCTTTGATCAACGGCACACTGAGGAACCCACCGCTGACGTAACCGATACCTCGTGCACCATTTAGTAAGCCATAAAGTACGCCGCTGTCCAGCGCCTCGTTGCGTCTAGCAGCGTCTTGCTCCATGTCGTTCATGACGCCGCCCCACGTTGCGCTATATGCGCTTGCGAAGAATCCGAACGTGATCGCGAAAAGAATCAAGAGCGCGATGTCACCATGCGCCGCAAGCCCCCAGAACAAGAATGCAGCGAGTGCAGAGCTGACGGCCGAAAGAGCAGTTACCGTCGGAGCCGCGAGGTGGAAGTACCTGTTGTCGCTAAGGAAGCCAAAAAAGGTCGATGAGCAAATGCCTGGTATGTTGATGAGTGTGAGGAGCAGAGTTGAGAACGCAGGCGACAAAGCAGACACGTTCCGGGCGTACTCGCTGAGGTAGGTTTGCGGTATACCGTAACCTGCGCTCTGCGCAAGCGTCGCAATGCTGTAGATCCAGAACGTGCGGTGCTTGAGAAAGTGCCACGGAATCCTCCTACCGCGCGGAGTGATTTTAGTTACACTCGCGGGAGGGGTTCGGATGAGTAGGATAGATGCGATGCCCATGCCAGCGGTGATCGCAGCCCATGCCATGAGTGTGATACGGAAGCCGTATTTGTCCAGCAGACCACGAAATATGAAGGGACAGACCGATCCGACAATGTTCTTTGTGCTCAAGCACAAGCCAAACGCTACAGCGCGATTGCAAATGCGATTCTCGGTGCTGAACCACTCGCCCAAGCTCAACGTCAACGGACTGTACATCAACGCACATCCCAGTGCCGCGAGAATGCCTTGTGTTGCGACTAAGTGCCAGACGTGCTTGCTCAATGCCGACAGAATGAAGCTTGCGCACGCGATGACAGCACCGCAGATTGCAGATGTTTGACGATGTCGAGCCCAGCGCCTTGTGAAGAGCGCGAAGAGAAAGGGCATCGAGAGGTACATTACGCCATTGGATGTTGTACCGATGATGCCGGTGAATTCACGGCTGCCTTCAAGTGTCCAGTGGTCGAAGTAGTATTCCTGCAAGACGCCGTAGGACATCGCGAAGCCTACCGCAAAGTTAGCAATTGATTCGTCCGAACATTGAAACAAACTCGCCCCATATCGGTAGTTGAGATAGTGCAGATCCCACGAGCCCAAGAATTCGCTTCTTGTCAGAGTCGCGCTGCCTGGCTGCTTGTTCGGCATCTTCGCTCATGTTGGTGTGGTAGTGCTGGGGTTCATGACACACGATAAATGAGTCTGCCATCGTGAGATCGATGAGGACATAGGGTTGTCAGGCTGTAAGCCAAGTTCAGATAAGCAAGTGGTCGTGTGAGTCAAGCAACGGCGAGTCGTCGGTGATGTCATTTTGTCATTGTCGGCCGCGGCCCGCCCTTTCACCAAAACCGCACGCTAGTCCAACATTGGTAGAACGTCGCAGCAGGCCAACATCATACGCGTGAACTCTCGTAAGCTTTTTCGTTTATACGCGATTCCTTTGGGCCTAGTGTGTTATTTCGGCATTGCTCATACTCAGGTCTTTGGCATGTACGCCGTTCTACGCCCGGAGTCGGAGTTGGAGTCGGTACTTCCCCTTAGACATCTTGGTGGTCCGATCGATAAGTCGCAATGATAGGTCGAGATTGCTGAGGATGAGAACAACAAAGGGTAGCATTACTATGGCGCTTTTCTAGCCTGGAACCGGACATGTCGCGCATAAGTCAAATACGAGATCATAGTGCCACCGATGCCTTTCTACTCTTACCCAAACCCACTCAAACACTCAGCTCACCACTATACAGTGTATCGATTAAACGGAGATAACGAAGAGAGTACAAAGCGTTACGAAGAAAACATGGAACATGCTGTAAGCCACCAGTTGTGTCCTGAAGTGCAGCACGAAGGAATCGAGCACCATTGTACTGCAACTCTTACACTTAACTCGATTCCTGAGGAAGGAATAAGTTCCGTCTAATGCGCGTTACTAGGTATGGCCGCTCCGCCCAAGCCTTTGTTCTTCCACCAAGCTAAGCTAAACACGCATCCGACTATGACCAGATAGCTTATTGCCAAGCGTAGCCATGGTGAAGAGCTGGCTACCGAGAACATGGCCAATCGTATCACTATACCAGGAACTGAAAGCGTTGAAGGGAAGTTTCGCGTGTTCATACTGCCGAAACCGAACCAATCAAGTACCAGGACTGCGATCACGACCGCGATCGGAGAGATGCCCATGATAGGCCACAACCTGATGATCGTAGCAACTATGTGCTTGAGCCAAAGCTTACTATGTTCCCAGATAGTGCTTTCCTTTCGTACAACGACGGCCTCATCGAACTGGATGACCTTTGCGGAAACATGGCTATCAATCGCAAGAAAGATACGGGTTGCGCATATCCACGTCAGGGATTTCTGGCTCCAACCGGGTGCGTGCGAGAGACTGACGTATGGTATATGATGATTCCAGTGTGTGCAGGTGTTGGGCATGCGGTTGATCCATTCCATTAAGCATTCGAGACCGATAACGTGATTACAGTGGGTGAGACGGATTGCAATACATCCTTCTGTGGTATTCAATGGATCTTTACAGACCATGCACACCCCAGCTATGTCGGCGTCATCGGCGAGCAGTACGGTGGCTCGAAATCTCACCGGAGGCGCGAGCAAGAACTGAGTGGGTGTCATCGTGATGTGACTCGCAATGATATCAAGCGCCGTGTGTTTGACAAAGGTTGCGGTCGAGAGGAGATAGTGAGACTTCCAGCTATTGCAGGTCAGAGAGACAAGGGCGGTATGTGTTTTGAGGTGAAATTCGATGTGATAGCCACGCAAGAAACGCTGGTCATCTTAAGTACTCTCTGTGCTCGAGAAGCTAAAGCAAAGTCTTAATATTGCCAACGCCAAGGCAATTGACCATGGTTCACTAATTGAATTTGCGGGCCAGTACCTAAAATGGACCAAGATTTGTGGAAACTCTCGCCAGCGTTAACATCGTTCGGGTCGCCACGCTCCAGTCATCGAATATCCGACATCCGGTAACGTGAAGCGGGTCACCCAAGATGGAATATCGTCGAGAGTGGAAGCAACAACCGGGTTAGTGAGGGAGCCCGTAGCCAAATCATTCGCAGCCGACGACATGGTTGCACCGGAGGAGCCGGATCCGTCGATGTTCGCTGAACTAGTCGAGATGGATTGGGCATTTTGTGTCAGATACCGAAGTGGCCTTCGAAAGAGCGCAGTTGCGCGGGCTAACCAAAACGCGCATAGTATTGATGGCATTCGGATTTTGATAGTGACAGAAAGCGTGCCCAGGTGGCAGCAAATTGCTGCATGAACAATGCGATTGCAGAGTTTTGATGTGAAAGTGGTTGCGAACTGATCATGGTTTGGCAGAACATCGTTTTGTGCGTGTCATCCTGGGTGTTCCACTACTTCCAGACACCAAATGAAGGTGCGGCTCGTTAGATACTCCTTCTCGTAGTGCGCACTTTGCCAAGAGGCTGTTCGTAAGGCAGTCGGCGCTATCACTACCTCGCAAACAGTCCCCTCTATCGTCCAGTGTCAGTTTCTCACTCGACTGCGAATACCGAAACTCCAGCCCACCGTACGACTTTTCAAGTGCGCAATTGCATTGAGCAACCGAGCAATATCCGATAGCTTTTGCACATACACCAGGCTTTCGCTGGGAATACCTGCAACAGCCTCCGACATACTACTCATACAAGACAACGCCCCCGGAAGAAACAACATGAGCGGCGTGAGGACGATCTCCGCGTGTTACGAAGAGTTGCGCGGGTATGTCTGCCCTCGTTGGATACCTCTTGACATCGACTGCTAACATGTCGCAGGCTCTAGCTGAAGAGCGAGAGGCCAACGCTCTCGACGACATCCAGCAGCTAGTTGGAGAGCACGGAGAGATGCAGTCGTTGATCTCAGAATGCAGCATCGGTATTCGGGACCCTTCCAGCTTGATCGCTCGTGTAAAATCCACCTTCGGCATCGACCGCGACATTGACGCCGAGATCATGGCGGCCACTGGAGAGTATAACATCGCCGTGTGCTGCACCGTCGCGGAGAATTGCTTGGAGAAGCTGCCGCACGAGCTGCGCGATATGGTGTATCAGCATTTGATCCCACCGATCGTTGAGATTATGGCAGACCCAAGATATCCGCCCGCATCACTATGGTATCTGAATTCTGGGAAGCCATACGTCCCATCCACTCCTCGATCTGCTGGCGACGCTCTCTGTTCCGAGCACTATTGGCGCGATGATGCGGTTGGCACCGAAATGGCGAGCGAGCTGGTAGAGCGGTTCTACAAGACTACAGTCTTCTACGTCCTGACAAACGATCTGCAGGAAGACTTTAGACCATCGAAGTCTCCAGGATTGGCCTCCATGATTAAGCAAGATCGTTTCCGAATGGGATTTGAGCCACAGCAGCTTATTCGTCATTTCACAAGGGAGTGGCATGTGCGGAGCGAGAGGCTCATGGCTCAAGCTGCATTGATGGTGCGGGAGAAGGGAGTGACGGATGATCTAGAGCAACTGTTGCTTCTGAACGAAGGTTGCGCCGTCAGCATCATGGTGTATCTGGATATGGAGTCGATTTGGGACCCAGACGAGGACGCCATCTCATCTGGGAACTTCCTGGATATGATTCATCCCGGGGCGTTGAACTTGATTCAGAGTGGCCACGAAGTCGATGTGCAACTTGCGAACCGCGGGAATGAGATGAAGGAAGACGTGTCAGCTTGGCTGAGTCGGCTGGAGCGAGAGGCCGAGGGAAGCAGTCGATCTGGCATGCCACAGGCTCGGGAACGGCGTTGAGATGATTTGTAAGACATGGCGTTGCAGTGGGTGCTTCTATCGTTGGGTCAGCAAGGTTTCCAGATAGCTTACAGGGTGTGTGGCCTGTACATTTGTAACGACTCTTCAATCAAGCTCGATGTCATGATCTTGTCTCCGTAAGTTAAGCCGAGCAGCAGAACATCCAGCGCCACTCGGGCTTTATACTGTCTTGCTAAGCTGGGGCCGTAGCGCCGTGTGCGTAACAAGAATGCTGTTGGCCGGCAACACATGGCGAAACAAAATGCATCGACTCCTTCGACGTTTTCGGAAATGAGAATAATGATCTCGCTAGGAAGACGATACATGTACGATGCTCGACAGTTCGTGGCATGCGCCGCAAAAGCCTTGTGCCATGTGGGAAACTTGCGCCACCAACAAGGCACGATATGTTGTTCATGCCACCGTAAGTATCTGGAACGTGAGGCTAGGTGCTTTTGGCGCGTCTCTTCGTGTACTTCGTCCCTACCACCTGCTAAACGGGTCTCGTCCTCTATGAAGAGCTGCATGGTTAATATTGTCGATAGCTCAAGGGAACTGGGGTGATGGGATTTTTTTACACTTCGAACGCTCACTCCGCATTTGATGTAATTGATGAGTCGACATAGAATTTTCCGGCCGTGATCGGAGTACCGCACTGAGGTAGTAGCGACTGCGCTAGCTTACCAGATCCAGTAGGTCAGAGACTAGCAACTTTGCATCACCGTCAGTGAACCTACTCACCCTTTGCATTTCTTTTATCGCGTTGCTATTTTCCCTGCTTGTGTTGAGTACGCTTGGCACGTAATTGGCAGGCTTTGGTGTGAATCACAGTGAACTACACCAAGCTCTATCGTGATATCGCACCCGCGGATTAGAAGTAAGAACAGCGGATCTCGTGACCCGTGATAATAGATAACACATCATAGACTCATTTCATGAGTTGATGATGGCTCTGTGTGAACTCAAAAGCTAGGTCGTCGCAGGAGACTGAGCAACACGAATCTGCCAGGTGGTTCGAAAAAGTCGAATTCTGCATATCTTGTGCCCTTGGAAATGCAAAGCCCAGCAATATAAAGGTACACAACGATACGAGCATACGAAAAGTTCGAACCGTTCGATTCGACCCGAGATTCTCCCGCCACCCCGCGTTACCCCGCACACAACGAAGGCGCTTGCCGCTCGCACAAGCCCAACGGTATCCGCTACCAAGAAACCCTCATGCAACCTTCACCGTCCACCCATCCTATCATTGTTACGATGCATTCAATGGCAGCTCCATCCAAGCCTTCACCATGTCCGCCGCCAAGACGCTTTACCCCAGATCCGCTGTGATATACCCCGGAATACCCGAATGAGGCAACTAGGCCGGTGAAGGAGCGCATGAAGATGCACACGATGTGCGGCATGACCACGGTGGCGCGGCAGAGGAGCATCAGCTTTTCTCGCCAAGTCGGTGCAAGATATTCCTCCGCGATGCGTGACGTGCGTATATAGATGCTGAAGCGTCTGTCCTACAAACTTCATCGACGTTCGAAGCAGTAATATCAGTACCGCCGGTCTTCAAGAGACGGTCACACAATATCACACGATGGGCTGCTTTAGTACTCACGCTTCCGGCACGCTGGACCCTCCAGAAGTGCGAAACTGGAGGATCCATCTCATCGCAGTCATTGCGTCCATGTCTGCGCTCGCTAGTACGTCTCACACCATTAGGAACAAGCGTATGCTAATGACGGCGCAGTGGGCTACGACACCGCTGTCATTGGTGGCACCATGGCACTCAGTTCATTCCAGCGCGACTTCAACATGAACGGTATGGCCAAGACACAACGCGACACTACCCAGGGCAACATTGTATCTACCTTTCAGGTGAGCATGTACCGGCCACTTTTGAGTTATGTCTTGCTGATGATTTAGGCCGGATGTTTCTTCGGCGCTCTTTTTGCCTTCCCTTTCGCGGAAAAGATCGGTAAGCCGCCCAAGTTGAATCGTTTGTCGAGCGTACACTAACTTTATATACCTTCAGGACGGAAAAAAACCATGATCATCGCCTCTTCCGTCTTCCTTCTCGGCGGTACACTCATGACTGCATCACGCGGCTCACTCAACATGATCTATGGTGGTCGAGCAGTCGCGGGCTTAGGTATCGGCGCATCATCTATGGTCGTTCCCGTCTACATTTCCGAAACCGCTCCACCCTCGATTCGCGGTCGCCTTATCGGCATCTTCGAGATCGCATCGCAAGGAGGAGGCATGCTTGGCTTCTGGATCAATTACGCATGCGATCGAACCATCGATGTCGAAAATCAATCGCAATGGGTCGTTCCTCTCGCGATACAACTCGTTCCAGGTCTTTTGCTGCTACTTGGTGTCACTTGGTGCCCAGAAAGTCCTCGATGGAAAGCGCGTGGAGACGACTTTGATGGCGCCGAGCGCATTTTGACAAAGATCCGCGGCCTTGACAGCTCACATGCGTACATTCAGCATGAGATGAGCGAGATTCGTGCCCAAGTTGAGCAGCGCAGTACCAATCGCATGAGTAAGAAGGCGCAGTTTATGAAACTGTTTCAGAAGGGTGTTCGGAATCGCATGGCAATTGGTTTGGCGCTCATGTTCCTGCAGTCTTTCACGGGCGTGAACATCATAACTGTAAGAGATAACTATCCACGTGCCAACTACATGTTAGCCATATACTGACTTCACCCTTCAGTATTACGCTCCACGGATCTTCGAAACACTTGGTATTGTCGGCACCTCAACCAAGCTCTTCAGCACAGGGTTCTACGGAATTGCCAAAACACTCGGCATGTGTACCTTCACGTTCGTTGTCGTTGAACGAGTCGGACGTCGCAAGGGTCTCGTCTGGGGCGCAGCACTAGGCTGCCTCCCAATGTGGTACATCGGCGGCTACGTGATGAAAGCCGACCCCGCCGCCGCTGCTCTTCGCGGCGTCATCAATCGTGATGGCTGGGGCTATCTGGCCATGGTCTGCGTATACCTCAACGCATTCATCATCTGCGCAACATGGCAAGGAATCACGTGGACGTACGCTTCAGAGATCTTCCCTCTCGATATCCGCATGCTCTGCGTGTCGCTCACGACCGCCGACACATGGCTCGGATCTTTCATCATTGCGCGTAGTACGCCGTACATGATTTCTGACCTTGGGTATGGCGCGTACTTCTTCTTCGCTGCGATTCTCGTTGCGATGGGAATTTGGAGCTTCTTCTTCGTCCCGGAGACGAAGGGGATTTCGCTGGAAGAGATGGATATGTTGTTTGCTCATCCGATTCACAAGGCTGTGTGGGCTCATGTGCGTGGTCGACCGATTCTTGTTGAGGAAGATGTGATAGCGAGAAGCAAGGGTATCGACGTCGCGGAGGAGAAACGCCTGGGAGTGGAGCGCGTTGAGAAGATGTAGCGCAAGGGTTGGTGAGCTACACTATATCGATTATCAACTTGGTTTCAGTATCTCAAACATCTTCCTCATTGGCGCTGACGGTCTTATACCGGTCGAGGCTCCTGTGCCGATTAAATCCTACGTCTAGACGTCTAGACCCACATATAAACTCATCATCTACCTTCCATGGAAGCATTCGCTACCTCCGATGATCGCAACATGACGCCGCCTCCTCGAGCCCTCAGTCCAGCTCTTCAATGAGTACACGCACAGGCTTGCCCACCTTCGCGACCTTCCGCTTGCCTTCCACGCTCCGCTCCGCCGCAGCCTTGCGTTTCAGTGACTTATCGTGCCTCGGCGGTACATTGCTCTCCCGTTCGATTCGCTTCGCAAGGCTCGCAACGTTGCTGTACTGTGAACTCGCGCTCCCATCCTTTGCCACGACGAGACCCTGCTGACGAAGGGCTGCTAAGATCTGGCCTGCGTTGAAACTCATGTCGTTGGCGGCGATTGATGCTACTAGGGAGTCGGGAACGTTCGTTGGCGGATTTGGAACATCGCTATTAGGAGCTGGAGTGATCGGCGTCTTCTTTGGAAGCTTTTGGCTCGATGTAGCGGAGTGGTCTTGAGACTTGGGGCGGCTTTCGCACGACGTTCCAGGGGAGGACCCGGCGCTTTCGCTTCAGTGCTGCCGTTGGTGATGAGAGCTGCTGAGGGTCTGGTTCCGAGGGAGTAGCATATTGGGCCTGGAACGCTAGGGATCGCTTCTTGTCGGCGGTGAAACCAGACGGCTTTGACCATTGTAATGGAGGAGGCGACCTGCGCAGAGCATTGACATCGCCAGGAGTATGAGACGGTGTTGCCGGCGATAATACGGTCGGTCGGATTGCGAAGATTGTATGCGGTCCACTATGCGGTCCACGGATGACCTTCGATGCTACTCGACGTTAGTCATGTCCCCAGAATTTACGCTCCGGAGGTTCCCTACTCGTTGAGAATATCGGTCCACCTTCAGGAGCACGAATCGGAGGCGTAGGCGGTGGTGTCGGTGGAGTGGCCATGGTTCCTTCTGATGCTGAGCTGTTGCGAGGATGAATGACGCAAAGTTGACCAGCTATGAATGTCGCT
>Ga0265780_10010373_pt1 | contig 11110 bp, 10 predicted proteins | sample P1T30metagenome_FD_192432 | JGI IMG/M metagenome (GOLD analysis project Ga0265780, IMG submission 192432) | Plant litter microbial communities from East Loma Ridge, Irvine, California - P1 T30 | ecosystem: Environmental > Terrestrial > Plant litter > Unclassified | place: USA: California... | reverse complement strand
GCAGCACGACGAGGTCCAGGTCACCGTTCGGGTGACCTGGACCTCGTCGTTCGTGGTGCTGCGCTGCGATCGGTGCCCGACCGACGCGGATCAGGCGGACTTGTCGTGCCCGTGCGCCTGGTCGTCGTCGTAGTCGTCGGCCCACTTGTCGACGAACTCGTCGCCGTGATCGCTCTTGCTCGCGAGCTCTCGCTCGAGCGCACCGTAGTTCGTGTCGGGGCTGAAGTACTTCAGCTCGCGAGCGACCTTGGTGTGCTTCGCCTTTTGACGGCCGCGCCCCATGCGTGACCCCCTCGTTGTTCAGGCCCGGAAACGGTGTCGGACGAACCGGGGACTACCGACAGGTGACAGTGGAAAAACTGCGGCTGATCGTATCATGTACCCCGGTGCGCACGGACCCCGCGAGGGGCCGGGGCACGCCGGGATGGGCACGTGACGAGGACCAGCCACGCCGAGCGTACCGGCGCACGCGCCGCGCCGCGCTCGTGACGGGGAATGCCCGGGGACGACCTGGTGGTGGCGAACCGCTGACAAGTGTGTATGTTTGGTCCTCGACTTGCACTCCGTCGCGGCATCGGCGCGCCACGTGAGTGGATGCATGCTCGGGGGTGACAGGTCGCCGAGTCTTTGTTCGACGACAGGAACGAGGCCTCCGACGTGGAGTTGCGCGACTACATCCGCATCGTGCGGAAAGGATGGGCCTTCATCGTCCTCCTGGCCCTGACCGGCGTGGCGGCAGGAGCGGCCTCGACCCTCCTGATGGCTCAGAGGTACACATCGTCGACGCAGCTCTTCGTCAGCGTGCAGTCCTCCGACAGCTCGAGCGCGAACGAGCTGGTGCAGGGCGGTGCCGCCGCCCAGCAGAAGGTGCGCTCGTACGTTGACGTCGTCACGAGCACGACGGTCCTGGCGCCCGTCATCCAGGAGCTCGGCCTCCCCGTGACCTCGGCCGAGCTCGCGGAGCGGATCACCGCCGAGTCGCCGTCCAACACGGTGCTCATCGACATCACCGTCGAGGACGACTCGGCGGCCTCGGCCGCCAGCATCGCCGACGCCGTGGCGGACAGCTTCACCCGCGTCGTCGTGGACGAGCTCGAGACGCCCGCCACCGGCGGCCCCAGCCTGGTCAAGGTCGCCACCATCGAGCCCGCTGTCGAGGCGACCTCGCCGTCCTCGCCCCGGCCCGTCGTCAACATCGCGATCGGCCTCCTCGTCGGGCTCGCGCTCGGGCTGGGAGCAGCCGTGCTGCGGAGCACGCTCGACACGAGGATCCACGGCGCCTTCGACGTGGAGCACGTCACCGACTCGCCCATCCTCGGGGGCATCAGCTTCGACCCCACGGCTCGGAAGCGACCCCTCATCGTGCAGGCGGACCCCCGCAGTCCGCGGGCCGAGTCCTTCCGCGCCCTCCGGACGAACCTCCAGTTCGTCAACCTGGAGTCCGCCTCGCGATGCTTCGTCATGACGTCCTCGCTCCCCGGCGAGGGCAAGACGACCACGACATCGAACCTTGCCATCGCCATCGCGGAGACCGGTGCGACCGTCGTCGTCGTCGACGGCGACCTCCGACTGCCGCGCCTGGCGGAGACCCTCGGCCTGGAGGGCGCGGTCGGCCTCACCGACGTCCTCATCGGGCGGGCCGACGTCGAGGACGTCCTGCAGCCCTGGGGCAGGGGCGGACTGTCCGTGCTGCCCGCGGGTCGCATCCCCCCGAACCCGAGCGAGCTGCTCGGCTCGCAGGCGATGGCCTCCCTCGTCACCTCCCTAACGACGTCCTTCGACTACGTCCTCATCGACGCGCCGCCGCTCCTGCCCGTCACCGACGCCGCAATCCTCTCGAAGCTGACGGGTGGGGCCATCGTCGTCGCCGCTGCGGGTCGCACGAACAAGAACGAGCTGCAGAGCGCCCTCCGCACCCTCGACCACATCGGCAGCCGCGTGCTCGGCATCGTCATGACGATGCTCCCCACCAAGGGCCCAGACGCATACGGCTACGGCAACTACGGCAACTACTACGGCGGGACCGACCCGCACCCCGAGGACGAGTCCGGTGCCTACCACCCCTCGATGTCGTCGTCGCGGTCGGCGTAGCGGATGCCCGTGACGATCTCGACCGCCCAGGAGTTCCACATCCTCACCGTGTGCACCGGGAACATCTGCCGCTCGCCGTTGGCGGAGCAGTACATCCGGGCCGGCCTCGCCGCGGGAGGCGTGACGAGCGCCTCCGTGAGCAGTGCGGGCACGCTCGCCCAGCCGGGCCAGGACATGCCGCCCCAGGCGTGGGCGCTGGCCACCAGCCACGGGCTGGAGCCCGGCACGCATGCCGCACGCCGCATCTCGGAGCGCGACGTCCGAGAGGCGGACGTCGTGCTGGCCATGGGGCGAGAGCATCGCAAGGAGGTCGCCCAGCTGCACCCTCGCGCCGCGCGCCGCACCTTCACGCTGCGCGAGTTCGCGCGGCTCGCGCTCGGCATGACCACGGACGACCTGGCGAGCGCCGCGGCGCTGCCCCTCGACGACCAGGCCGGGAGGCTGCGCGCGGCGATCGCCGCCGTCGCCGCGCGGAAGGGTCTCGTCGAGGCCGCCGCGGACCCCCTGGACGACGACGTCGTCGACCCCTACCGCCGATCCGACGCCACGTACGCGCGATCCGGGCGCGAGCTCGTGCCTGCCGCGGACGTGTTCATCAAGATCCTCGCCGTCGCGGCGACGATCACCGACGACTCCAGGAGGACCTCGTGAAGCGCGACCGCAGAACCGCGAAGCGCAAGGTGCGCCGCTCCCGTCGGGGGCTCGTCATCGCCGGCATCGCAGTGTTCGCGCTCGTCGACGCCGCCCTCGTCGGCGTCGCCCTGACCTCGCCCGGAGGGGGGCTCGGGGGGCTCCTGGCCGACGGCGACGCCCCGCCCGCGGCCCCGCCCAGCGCCAGCGGCTCGCCGGCGACGCCCGAGCCGGCACCGACCGCGAGTGCCGCCCCGCAGCTGACGCCTCCGACGAGCAGGCTGTCGGCCGTCGACGCGACGACGGCGTACCGTGCGGCCTCGGGGACCTGCTCCCCGACGACGACGGCCGTCCTCGAGAAGACCACGGACGGGGGCGAGACCTGGAGCGCCGCCCCCGTGTTCACGGGGATGGCGACCGTGCTGCGCGTCGAGGCGGTCTCGAGCACCTACGCGTACCTCGTCGGTCTCCAGAGCCAGGGGTGCCAGCCGACCGTCGCCCTGACGTACACGTCCGGGGCGGACTTCGTGAACTCGCCTGAGCGGTTGTCCAGCAACTGGTACGCGGACCCCGCGACGCTGGCCGTGGTGCACTCCTCCTCGGGCGTCACCGTGACGGCGCCGTGCGCGCAGGTGGTCCAGCTCGCGTCCGTCGACGAGACGCACGCCGCCGTCCTCTGCAGTGACGGCCAGGTGTTCCAGACCGCCGATGCGGGTGCCACCTGGGGGGCGGCGGGGGCCGCTCCGGGCGTGACGGCCGTCGGGGCGGACGAGGACGGCTACCTGCTTGCCGTCGCCGAGTTGCCGACGTGCGAGGGCGTGGAGGTGCAGCGGCTCGCGCTCGAGGGCACCGCCACGACGACCGCGGGCTGCGCCCCCGTCCCGGCCGGAGGGCGAGCCGAGGTCGTCGCCTCCGGAGCAGGAGCGGTGTGGCTCGGTGCTGCGGGAGCGACCTTCGTCTCGGACGACGGAGGCGCGACCTGGTGATGGTCGTGCAGGCGCCGAGGACATCGATCCGGAGGTCCGCGAGAGCGACCCCGAAGGGAGACGAGGGACCATGACCGTGGACATCCGTGGGATCAGCCCCGTGAACAAGGGCGCTCAGTTGATGCTGATGGCCGTCGTCGCGCGGCTCGGAGACGACTTCACCCTGTCGTCCAACCCCTGGCAGGGCTCCTTCGCCGACAGGGCACGGCTCGGGCTGGGGCAGACCCTGCACCACTACGACCACCGGCGGCTCAGCGTGCTCGTCGGCGACCGCGTTCCTGGGGTCGTCGCCGACAAATTCGGCCTCGTGCGCGACAGGGACATCACCTCGGTCTTGGACGCCTCCGGCTTCGCCTACAGCGACTCCTTCTCGCGGCACCGGCACGAGCGCGAGGCGTTCTTCGGGCGCCGATGGGCGGCACGGGGCGTGACGAAGGTGATGCTGCCCCAGGCGTTCGGCCCCTTCGAGGACCAGGTCAAGGCGGACCTCGCCCGCGAGATCCTCGACCAGGCCGAGATCGTCTTCGCGCGTGACGACACGAGCGCGGCCCACCTCGCGGCCCTCGGCGTCTCGACGCCGGTGCACCGTTCGGTCGACTTCACCATCGGGCTCGAGCCCCTGGCGGGGCCGCGTCCGGTGGAGGGCCCCTTCGCCGCCATCGTGCCCAACGCCAAGCTCCTCACGTCGGGCACGACGGACGCCTCGACCTACGACACCGTGCTGGACGGCTACGTCCGGGCTGCCCGGGACCTCGGCCTCCAGCCCGTGGTCGTGCTCCACGAGGACGGCGACGAGGAGATCGCGCGTCGCCTTGCCGGCGGTGGCTCGGTCCCCGTGTTCCGGCACCACGATCCCCTGGTCCTCAAGGGCGTGCTCGGCCAGGCGGACCTCGTCGTGGCCAGCCGCTTCCACGCCGTGGTCGGTGCCCTCGCCCAGGGCAGGCCGACGGCGGCCCTGGGCTGGTCGCACAAGTACCAGGAGCTCATGAACGACTTCGGCGTGCCCTCCTGGCTCGTGACGCTGGCGGACGAGCCGGGCGACGTCGCGAGGCGCGTGGTCGAGGACGCCGCCGGACGCGGGGAGATCGTGGCCCGCAAGCCCCAGCTCGTCGGGCGCATCGACGACATGTGGACCCGGACCACGGCGGTCCTCAGGTAGTGGCGGGCCACATGGCACGGACCCGCACCGATGCCCGTCGCCCGAACGGTCGGCCCGGCGTCTCTCCGACCACCGTCCTCCTGGTCGTCCTGCTCGTGGGCGTCGTCGGCGGCGGCGTCGTGCTGGCCCTGCACCAGCCGGCGGCGGCGGGCGCACTCGTGGGCATCGGCGTGCTGCTCGTGCTCCGGCTCCGCATGAAGACGCTCGCCCTCGTGCTGGTGGCGGCGTGCCTGCTGGCACCCGTGCTGGAGACGGGCCTGCGACTCGACTTCCTGACCTACATCGACGAGGCCACGTCCGTGTTCCTCGGCGTCGTCGTGCCGCTCGTGCTGCGGCTCACCGGCAAGAAGCTCGACCGGCTGCCCGGGCAGTCGTTCCTGCTCATCACCTTGGCGCTCGGGCTGGTGAGCTCCGTCGTGGCGGGAGTGAGCGCCGCCTCGACGGGGCAGGGAGCGTTCCTGCTGCTCAAGATGCCCTTGCTCGCCTTCGGCCTGGCGCAGCTCGACTGGGACGCTTCGGACGCCAGACGGATCGCGCGCTGGATCGTCGGACTGGCGATCCCGGTCGTCGGGCTCTCCGTCGCGGCGAACGTCGCCCTGGGGCGCACCTGGGTCGATCTCGTGAGCGGAGGCGTGGGCGGGTACATCGACTTCCGCTACGGCCTGCTGTCGTCCCAGGGCATCTTCAGCCACCCTCTCGTGCTCGGCAACATCGCGGGGATCCTGGCGCTCGGTGCCTTCGCGACCAGCGTGCACCTGCCGAACATCAGGTTCGCCAGGGTGGCGACGGTCGTAGCTCTGGTCGCCTCCGTCGCGTCCTTCCGCCGCACCGCGATCGTGGGTGCCTTCGGCGCACTGTTCCTCGTCTGGCCGAAGAAGGTGCGGGTCGTGCTCGTGGTCGGTGGCCTCGTGCTCGTGCCGTTGGCCGCGCTTTCCCTCGCCTCGGCGATCGTCGAGACCTTCTCGACCACGCTCGACGAGTACGTCTACACGAGTGCTCCCGCGGCGCGCACGCGCCTGCTCCTCGGCGCCGTCCAGGTGGCAGGGGACCACGCCCCCCTCGGTGCGGGCTTCGCCCGGTACGGCAGCTACCTCGCCGGCGTGGAGTACAGCCCGGAGTACCTCAAGCTGGGCTTCGACAACGTCTGGGGCCTGAGCAACATCCCCGGCATGAGCGGTGCGTTCCTCACGGACACCCAGTGGCCCGTCCTCGTGGGCGAGACCGGATGGATCGGCTGTGCCGCCTTCATCGTGTTCCTCGTCCACGTGTACCGCAGCTTCGCCGCCGCAGGACTGCGCCGGGACCCGCACCTGCAGTGGATCTCGACCTTCGGCAAGGGCGCCTTCATCGTGGCGGCCTTCGCCTCCGTCGGCCTGCCGGTGTTCACGAGCACGCCGGTGGCGAGCCTCCTGTTCACCCTCCTCGGGATCTCGATCGCCCTGCAACGCGTCATCGAGCCCGACGGCGACGCGGAGGAGCCCGAGCCGGCCGCTGGAGGAGCCCGACGTGGGACGGCGTCCCGACGAGCGATGGTGCACGGGGGCGGGCGTCGTGGCTGACGGTCCGGTCGTCGTGCAGGTCGGTCCGGTACCTGGGATGCCAGGCGGCATCTCGTCCGTGATCACCGAGTACGGGCACCTCGACACCGCGCCCTTCCGACAGCGACGCTACGTCACCTACCGCCCCGGGCGGCCCGTGCTCGGTCTCCTGGCGGCGCTGGCCTTCCCGGCCTGGGTGCTGCCCCTCCTGGCGAGGGGTCCGCGACCCGTCGTCCATGTCCACCTCAGCGAGGGCGGCAGCTTCGTGCGCGAGGGCTTCGTGGCGGTCGCCGCGTCGCTCCTCCGACTCCGCGTCGTAGCGACGCTGCACGGGGCGCGGTTCCTCGAGTTCGTCGCCGAGCGTCCCCGTCTCGCCCGCACCGTGCTCCGAGCCTGCGACGTCGTCCTCTGCCTGGGCCCTGTCCATGCGGCGGCGGTGCAGCGCGTCGTCGCCGGCGCCGACGCGCGCCTCGTCATGAACCCCGTCGATCTCCCCGGCCGGGGAACCGGCGGGGACCGGGACGGACTGCGGGTCGTCTTCGGCGGCGAGGTCGGGACGAGGAAGGGCGTCGATCGGCTCTTCCGCGCGTGGCCGTCCGTGCTCGAGCGGGTCCCCGGAGCGCGTCTCACCGTCTGCGGTCCACTCGGCCCCGGCATCGACCGGGTCCCTCCGGGCATCGACTACGCCGGGACGCTGACGAGAGAGGCCCTCCGGGGGCTCCTCGCCGGGGCGACCGTGGCCTGCCTGCCCAGCCGCCAGGAGGTGCTCCCCGTCTTCATCCTGGAGGCCCTCGCCGAGGGGACGCCCGTCGTCGCCACGAAGGCGGGCGAGTGGAAGAGCTTCGAGGGGGTCGAGACCATCCGATGGGTCGAGAACGAGGACGGCCCCGTCGCGGACGCCGCACTGGCGTCGGCGATCGTCTCGGTCCTCACCTCCGGCCGCGTCGACGAGCGGTTCGACCGGACCCGCGACTGGCTCCGGGAGCACGCCTCCCGGGCAGCCGTCGCGAGCACCCTCGTGCGGGCCTACTCGCCGCAGCGCCCTTCCGCGCATGGGTGAGGCCTCACGACCCTGGCGTCGGGTGAGGGCGATCGTGCGCCGCCTGCGCTCCGGAGGAGCAGGCGGCGCGGTGAGCAACGGTTCCTGGAGCGCGCTGCAGCAGGGCGCGACGATGGCGACGAACTCCGTCATCGGGCTCCTCCTCATCGTGGTGCTGCCCGTCGAGGAGTTCGGGGCCTACTCGTACGCCACCGCCCTCTCGGCCGTGGGCCTCGCCGTGATGAGCGGCGGCCTCGCGAGCCTCGGAGTCAAGATCCTGCTCGACCCCGACCGCTCGCAGAAGACGGTGATGGCGGCGCTCCTCGTCGTCCGCGAGCTCTTGGCGCTCGTCGCCGTGGGGCTGGTGGCCGCCGTCGCGGCGACGAGCTCGGACCGGGTCGTGCTGGTGGCCGCCCTCGTGGCGTCGGCGTCGCTCGTGGCGAGGGCCTTCGATGCCCCGGAGCTCTGGTACCGCTCCACCATGAACATCAGGGTCGTGGCGGCTCGTCGTCTCCTGGTGACGGCGGCCTTCTTCGTGGCCCGGCTCGCGAGCCTCCTGCTCTTCCAGGACCTCTGGGTCTTCATCGGACTCTTCGTGCTCGAGGCCGTCGTCTCGAGCGCGACGATCTGGCTCACCTACCGGCGCGACCCGCAGAGCCCCGGAGTGGGTCGCACGTCCGTCCGAGAGTCCCTGGGGCTGCTCAGGGAGTCATGGCCGCTCCTGCTCTCAGGGCTCGCCAACCAGGCCAACCTCAGGTCCGACGTCATCGTCATCCAGGCCGTCCTGGGGGCCGCGTCCGTCGGCGTCTACTCCGCCGCTGCGCGCATGAGCGAGCTCGCCTTCTTCCTCCCGGTCGTGTTCATGAACGCGACGTTGCCCCTGCTCCTGGCGGCACGGCGCGAGGAAGGGCCGCAGGGCCGTGGCTACAAGGCCCTGTTGCAGCGCAGCTACGACGGAGCCTTCTGGCTCGGCGTCGGCGTCGCGGTGCTGGCCGGCACCGTGGGCACGGTGTTCATCACGTTCTTCCTCGACGACGACTACGCGGCCGCGGTCCCGATCCTGTGGACGCTCGTCGTCGCCTGCCCCTTCGTCTTCATGGCTGCGGTGTACTCGAAGTGGATCATCGCCGAGGGCGTGCTCTGGGCGTCCGTGACCCGGCACACGATCGGAGCCGTCGCGAACGTCGCACTGAACCTGGCCCTCCTGCCCCTTCTCGGCATCCAAGCCGCGGCGTACGCGACGGTGACGTCGTACATCTTGTCGAGCTACGCTTCGTGCTTCCTCGGCCGCACGTCCCGCGTCGCGGGCGTCCAGATGACGCTCGCCATCGCGGCCCCCGTGCGCCTCCTCCTCGACCGCCGCCATGGCACCGCACCCGACACCGATGAAAGCTGAGCCCGTGTCCCTCTCCTCTCGCCTCAAGACCGTCCGTGGGGCCAGGTCCCTCCCCGCCAGGCTCGTCCGCGACCTGCTCGGCGGCGTCACCGGCCCCCTCGCCCGCGAGTCCCGTCTCGTGAGGACCGGCATCGCCCGGTACGAGGCGATGGCCGGACAGCACGCGGCCCACTACCAGCTCCGCCGGCACGTCCACATGATCGAGAAGGGACTGACGATGCAGCCCCGACGGCCGGTCTTCGCCCTCGACTACATCGTGAGCACGGTCAGGTCGTACGTCAGCCTGCGCCGGGACGGCGAGGGCGTGCTCGGCAAGGACGAGGTCCTGTGGATGCACTCGGTCCTCGCCGACTACTTCGACGCCACGCGTGCGGCGGGGGACCCCGTCCTCGCGGGACTCGAGCCCGAGTTCCAGGAGGCGAGCGCCGACCTCGTCGGCGAGCGCAGCTCGGGTCCGCACAGGCCGGACACCACGACGCCCAGCGTGGCGTCCGACGACCTGGTGGCCCTCGCCCGACGCCGGAGGTCCGTACGGTGGTTCGAGCCCCGTCCCGTGCCCCGCGAGGTCGTCGACATCGCGGTGTCCGTGGCCATGGAGGCTCCTACGGCCTGCAACCGGCAGCCCTACCGCTTCGTCGTCTTCGACGATCCCGAGAGCGTGCGCCGGGTCGCGTCCGTCCCGATGGGGACCAGGGGCTACGCGCACCAGCTCACCGGCATCATCGTCGTGGTCGGAGACATGTCGGCCTTCTTCGACGCTCGCGACCGGCACCTCATCTACGTCGACGCGAGCCTGGCCGCCACGGGGCTCCTGCTCGGCTTCGAGAGCCAGGGCGTGGGCACCTGCGTCATCAACTGGCCGGACATGCCCGAGAAGGAACTCGAGATGAGGGACCTGCTCGGCCTCGCTCCCCACGAGAAGACGATCATGCTCGTGGCGTTCGGGTACCCGGACCCGGAGGGCCTCGTGCCGTTCTCGGCCAAGGCGGACCTCGACGCCGTACGGGTCTACGAGGCCCTCTGATGCACGGCGACGTCGCCCCTCGGGTGGTCGTGACGGTCGCGACGTACCGCAGGCCGGAGCTGCTGTCCGAGCTCCTGGCCTCGCTCGAGGGCACGGCCGGGGCGTTCGAGTTCCGCGTCGTCGTCGTCGACAACGACGCGGAGGCGTCGGGCCGGGCGGTGGCGGAGGCGTCCCCGCTGCCCGTCTCGTACGTCGTGGAGCCCGTCGCGGGCATCGCCCAGGCCCGCAACAGGGGGTTGGCCGAGGTGACCGACCTCGACGACGCAGTGGTCTTCGTCGACGACGACGAGCGGGCCCGACCCGGCTGGCTCGCGACCCTCGTCGAGGGATGGCGGCGCCAGGGCACCGCGATCGTCACCGGCCCCGTCATCTCCGTCTTCGCGCCGGACTGCCCGTCCTGGATCGTCGACGGAGGGTTCATCCAGCGCGCCCGGCACCGGACGGGCACCCGCCTGTCCGTCGCAGCGACGAACAACACGCTGTTGTCGCTCGAGGCGTGGCGGCGTGCCGGTTCGCCCCGGTTCGACGAGGCGTTCTCCGAGACCGGCGGCAGTGACACCGAGTTCTTCGGTCGCCTCCACGACGCCGGTTCGGCCATCGCGTGGATCGACGAGGCCGTGGTCGAGGAGGACGTCCCCGCGTCGCGGACGACCTTCACGTGGATCTGGCGCCGAGCAGTCCGAGGGGGCAACGTCCAGGCGCGTCTGCGGCTGCGCCGCACGCCCGCGTGGCGCCTGCTCGCCCGGTCCGCGGCGGTCCTGCCCTACAGGGCGGCATGTGCCGTGCTCGGGGTCGTGCGGTACCGGAAGCTGCGCGAGCGCGATCTCGTCCCGCTGGCGTGGCAGGTCGGGCTCCTCGGGGCGGCGGGCGGGAGGTACGTCCGTGAGTACCGCCGCTGAGAGCGCCGCCTCGAACGGCAGGGCCCCGGGCGTGTCGGTCGTGCTGGCCTGTCACGACGCCGCCGCGACCCTGGGCCGGACACTCGACTGCCTCCGTGGCACGGTCTTCACGGACTTCGAGGTCGTCCTCGTCGACGACGCCTCGTCGGACGGCACGGCGGACCTCCTCGAGGACTTCGCACGGACGTGGCCGCGATCGACCGTCGTGCGCCTGTCGGAGAACGTGGGCGTCGCTCGGGCGAGGAACGCCGCGCTCGAGGTCGCGACGGGCGACCACGTCTGGTTCGTCGACGCGGACGACGCCTTCGCCCCCGATGCGCTCGGGATGCTGCACTCCGCTGCCGTGGA
>Ga0265780_10010372_pt1 | contig 11110 bp, 11 predicted proteins | sample P1T30metagenome_FD_192432 | JGI IMG/M metagenome (GOLD analysis project Ga0265780, IMG submission 192432) | Plant litter microbial communities from East Loma Ridge, Irvine, California - P1 T30 | ecosystem: Environmental > Terrestrial > Plant litter > Unclassified | place: USA: California... | reverse complement strand
ATCCGGCGCAGTCAGCCGCAGAAGATAGTCCGGGCATCGAGACATTTTCTGAACACGCGGATAGGTGCACCTTAGATGTTTCGAACGTCGAGATAGGCTATTTGGTCAATTATGCTGGGCGCTCTTGGTGGAAAGCCAATAATTCGACCTAGGTTGTTGTATTTTTGAAACGCGTGTGATGGCCGATGTAACAAATACCGAAGCTGGGCCACCTACCACAGGCGAGGCATTGGTAACGGCAACTGGCAACCTCGACAGCAAGGGCGGCTGGCGCGGCCGTGACAGCGGTTTGATGTGTATTTCTGCCCTACAGTTTCATCCGCTTTGCCCAAATTTGCGGCCTATCAATTGGACAGGGATTCGCCTCGAATAAGCGCCGACGGCGGCTTAGACTTTCGTCAAAACCGGCTCAGAAGCGACGCACCTGTCAATACCTTGTATATTTGCAACTACACCGGCGTGCAATATTGCCGCCGGCGGTGTATCGCCAACGAGTGCTGCCCCTTCACTCACCAAGTAATCAACCATGGCCAACCGCGAAGAACTGGCGATCATTCGCAACGCCCGCGCCGGGCACGTTGCTGCGCAGCTCGAGCTGGGCAAGCTGTACCTGTTCGGCAGTGCCGGCTTGCCGCAGAGTCTGCCTACGGCGCTGCACTGGCTGGAGCGCGCCGCGCGCCAGGAGTGCTGCCCCGCCTGGCAACTGATCGGCGACCATATCCCTCTTGAACTCGCACAACGCAGTGCCTCGGCACTGGCGCCGTGGTACGAGCGCGCCTATGACGACGGCAGCGTGCATGCCGGCCTGGTGTTCGCGCAGCTGGTGCTTGACGCCCCCGGTGCAGCGCCCACGCCGAAGGCGCTGCGCGCGCTCGAAGACGCAGCGCGTGCCGGCTTCCCGCACGCACAGTGGCTGCTGGCGCAGCAGGACAAGAAGACCGTGCCGGTACGCCCAACCAGCGCCGGCGCCGGGCCAGCGTCGGCGCGCGGCTCTGCAGCCGTCGCCACACATCCGCGGCCCGTGGCTCCGGCGCAGGGCCGGGTGCGGCGCGCCGCCGACAGTGGCGTCAGCGAAGCCCAGTTCAGCGTACTCGAGCAGGCTTGGGCGGCGCGTCAGTGGCACGTTTACCTGACGCGCGCGTTGCCGCTGGCGCGCGCGCTGGTGGCCGAGCGCGCGCAAGACGAGATGCGCCGCTTCGCGCCCGACGAGATCGCCTTGCTGTCGCGCTGCGCGCGCCTGCTCGATCCGGCGTGCGGCGTGATGGAGTCTGGCGAATCCGACGGTTTGCCGAACGAAAGCGTGCCGCTGGCGCCCGGTGAGCCGGATAGTTTCTGGGAACTTGCCGCGGCCGAGCATGACCGGTATGCGCAGCTGGCGCTGGGCCTACGTTGCGCGCGGATGCGGATCGACGGGCGGCGCGTGGCCAGTGGCGGTGATGCGAAGCAGGGGGCGCCTTGTGCCCATGTCGCAGACGCGCACGTCGCCCACGCGCATGTCGCCTACGCGCATGTCGCCAACGCGCATGTCGCCAACTTCAAAAAGGCAATCCGCTGGTTGACGCTGGCGGGTGAGCAGGGGCTGGCGCAGGGCTGGTATGCGCTGTCGCGCATCTACATCAAGCCCGAGTTTTCGCAGCGTAACGTGGCCGATGCCCAGCGCTACCTGGAGCGGGCTGCCGAGATGGGCTACCGCGACGCCCAGCTCGAATGCGGCCACAACGCCTGGCGCGCCCGGCGCGAGAACGAAAACAACGATGTGCGCGCCGTCTACTGGCTACAGAAGGCGGCCCTGCAGGGCGCGCCAGAAGCCGTTCAATTGCTGCACAAAATCGCGCCGCGTCCGGCCACGGCGGCCTACACCGAGACCGGGCAACTGGCGGGGCACGTTGGCCTGCCCGGCAGCCATCCGCTCCTGGGTGCGCGTCTCGAACTGGCGGCGCTGTTCAACCTGACGCGCGCCGAAGCGCTGTTACTCGATGTCGCCGCGGCCGATCAGGGCCATTGCCTGGTGATCGACATCCGCGCCAGCTACGGCCGCAGCAAGCGGCGCCTGGTGATGGTCGACAGCGGGCACGAGCGCCAGGCGCTGGAGCGCATCGTGCAATTGTTCGAGCAGGTCGATTGTGGCCCGGCTGGGCCGGAAGGTAATTACCGTCAGCGTCTGTACCGGCTGCGTACATTGATCGGGGGCGTGGCCGGTACGACGGCGCTGAATACGGCGGCGCCAGGCGCCGAAGAGGCATCTGACGTCGAGTTGGCGGCATGAGCCGCAAGCTGGCCGGCCCGGCGCCGCGCCAGATCGGATCAGATCAGATCGAACTGTGGCAGTCGAAATGCGAAGGGACGCGTGCAATGCCCGATCAGACCTCGATCTCGCCCTCGAACACGGACACCGCTGGTCCGCTCAGGTAGACCGGCTGGCCCGGCCCCGCCCAGGCGATACTGAGCTCGCCGCCCCGTGCCGAGACGCGCACCGGCGAATCGAGCAGGCCGCGCCGGATGCCGGCCACGACCGCCGCGCAGGCGCCGGTGCCGCAAGCGAGCGTCTCGCCAGCGCCGCGCTCATACACGCGCAAGCGGATGTGATGGCGTTCGAGCACCTGCATATAGCCGGCGTTGACGCGCTTCGGGAAGCGCGCGTGCGATTCGATCAGCGGCCCGGTCTGCTCCACCGGGGCGCGGTCGACGTCGTCGACCACCTGCACCGCATGCGGATTGCCCATCGATACCACCGACACCAGCACATCCTGCTCGCCTGCGGGCAGCGACAACGCCAGCGGCCACAGCGTATCGTCGGCTTCAGGCACGCCATCCAGGCCGGCGCTGTCGAATGGCACCTCGGCTGGCGCCAGCCGCGGCGCGCCCATGTCCACGGTCACGTTGCCGTCGTCTTCCAGACGCGGATTGATGATGCCCGACATCGTCTGCACGCGAATGCTGCGTTGCTGCGTCAAGCCCTTGTCCACCACGAAGCGGACAAACGCGCGCGAGCCATTGCCGCACTGCTCGACTTCGCCGCCGTCGTTATTGAAGATGCGATAGCGGAAGTCGACCCCGTCCTGCTCGGCCCGTTCGACCACGAGGATCTGGTCGGCGCCGATGCCGAAGCGGCGATCGGCCAGCCGCCGCCACTGCTCGGGGCTGAAGTCGATCTGCTGGTTGATGGCGTCGATGACGATGAAGTCATTGCCGGCGCCGTGCATCTTGGTGAAGGTCAGTTTCATGCTCGGTCCAGTGACTTAATCGTAGAGCGAAGCTTCACCCGGTGGACGGGTCTTGAAGCGCTTGTGGGTCCAGAAATATTCGGCCGGCGCCTCGCGCACGCGCTCTTCGATGAAGGCATTCATGCGGCGCGTCGCTTCGACCATGTCGTCGCCCGGATAGTTTTCCCAGGCCGGATAGAAACGCACGCGCCAGCCCTGGTAGTTCGGCATATAGGTCGCGATCACCGGAATCACCTTGGCGCCGGTGGTGGCGGCGATGCGTCCCAGCGCGGTCAGGGTTGCGGCCGGCACCCCGAAGAATGGCACGAACTCGGCATCTTTTTCGCCAAAGTCCATGTCTGGCAGCATGAAGTAGGGCAGGCCGTCGCGCAGCGCGCGCAGGATCGGCTTGATGCCTTCCTTGCGCGTCACCAGGCGCACCGGGCCGTAGCGTTCACGGCCGTGACGCAGCAGGCGGTCGAACGCTTCGTTCTTTTGCGGCACGTACATGCTGCACACCGGAATCACGCGCGATGCCACGCCGGCCACGTCCAGGCACACGAAGTGCGGGCACAGCAAAATGGTCGGGCCGTCTTCCATCGCCGCCTGCGGCACTGCCGGCTCGACGTGAATCAGGCTGCGCACGCGCTCCTCGGACGCCCACCACAGGATCGAGCGCTCGAAGATGCTGCGCGCATAGGCGCGAAAGTGGTCGCGTGCAATCTTGCGCCGCGCCGCTGCGTCCAGTTCAGGCAAGCACAGGCGCAGGTTGGTGAGCGCGATATGGCGCCGCCGGCCCATGATCAGGAACATCAGGCTGCCGATCGCTTCGCCCAGGCGACCCAGGATGGATAGCGGCAGAAAATGCAGCAGCCACATAAACCCCAGCAAGATCCTCATACCGCAGCCCCGCTCTCGGGCGCTGCCACGCCGTCCGGCTGTTTATACCGGTTGTAGCTCCAGAAATACTGGGCTGGCGCGCGGGCGATCAATTGCTCCATGGCGCGGTTGATCGCGGCTGCCTGCTCGGCCGCGGTGCCGCTCAGGTCGCCATCGAACGGGACGAAGCGCACGATATAGCCGGCGCCGCGCGGACGGCGCTCGGCATACACCAGCAGGACGTCGGCCTTACCCAGCTGCGCCAGCTTGGCCGGCAGCGTCATCGTATAGGCGTTGCGGCCGAAGTAGGGCGCCCACACGCCTTCGCCTTCCTGCGGCACCTGGTCTGGCAGCAAGCCGATCGGCTGGCCGCTTTTCAGCGTCTTGGCCAGGATCCGCACCCCGGCCAGATTCGCCGGCGCCAGGTGCAGGTTGTGGCGTGCCCTGGCGCCTTCGACCAGCGGCTTGAGCGCACTCTTGCGCGGCGGGCGGTACATCACGGTGAGCGCGGTTTTCAGCGCGATCTGCTGCGCCGTCATCTCGAAGCAGCCCAGGTGTGGCGTGAGAAACACAATCCCGCGACCAACGTCGAGCCGGCTTTGAACGAGGTCCCAGCCTTCCACCGTGGCATGCCTGGCAACCCGTTCCGGCTTGGCGCACCAGACGAAGGCCAGCTCGATCGCGGCCTTGCCGGCCTCGCTCACCGCCTGGCGCCAGAGCGCGTCATAGCCGGCTTGCTGCAGGTTGGCGCGCAGGCGCCGCCGGTACGACGGCGACAGGCCGTAGACCAGCCAGCCCATGGCTGCGCCCAATCCATGCAGAAAGCGCAAAGGGAAGAAAGATAACGTACGGAAAATTACAACTAGCATGCGATTGATCAGGGTTGAATGGCGCGTGCGTTTCCACACCAAAATTCCAAGGAAGCGTAAAATACCACTTTATGCAGGATCCGCCGAGTTAACAGACAACTTGCGATGCGGAATATAAATGTCGCTAAAGCGTCGCAGGCACATGTGCTGCGGCAAATCAATTGACCCAGCAACTTGGAGCCCCCATGTCGAACGACTACCTCTTTACTTCCGAATCCGTTTCCGAAGGCCATCCCGACAAAGTCGCGGACCAGATCTCCGACGCCATCCTCGACGCCATCCTCGAGCAGGATCCGACTGCGCGCGTCGCTGCTGAAACGCTGTGCAACACCGGCCTGGTCGTGCTGGCCGGCGAAATCACCACGCACGCCAACGTCGATTATATTCAGGTTGCGCGCAACACCATCAAACGCATCGGTTACGACAACACCGATTTCGGCATCGACTACAAAGGTTGCGCCGTGATGGTCTGCTACGACAAGCAGTCGCCCGACATCGCGCAGGGCGTGGACGAAGGCGCCGGCATCGACCTCGACCAGGGCGCGGGCGACCAGGGCCTGATGTTCGGCTATGCCTGCGACGAAACGCCAGAACTGATGCCGGCCGCGATCTACTACGCGCACCGCCTGGTCGAGCGCCAGTCGCAGCTGCGCAAGGATGGCCGCCTGCCATGGCTGCGTCCGGATGCCAAGTCGCAAGTCACGCTGCGCTACGTCGACGGCCGCCCGGTGGCAGTCGACACCGTGGTGCTGTCGACCCAGCACGCGCCTGAAGTCTCGCATTCGCAGATCGAAGAAGCCGTGATCGAAGAGATCATCAAGACCACGCTGCCGCGCGAGTGGCTCAAGGACACGCGCTTCCTGGTCAACCCGACCGGCCGCTTCGTCATCGGCGGCCCGCAGGGCGATTGCGGCCTGACCGGCCGCAAGATCATCGTCGACACCTACGGCGGCGCCGCACCGCACGGCGGTGGCGCGTTCTCGGGCAAGGACCCGTCCAAGGTCGACCGCTCGGCCGCCTACGCCGCCCGCTACGTGGCCAAGAACATCGTCGCCGCCGGCCTGGCGCGTCAGTGCCAGGTGCAGGTCAGCTACGCGATCGGCGTGGCGCGTCCGATCAACATCACCGTGTACACCGAAGGCACCGGCGTGATCGCGGACGACAAGATTGCGGCGCTGGTCAACGAACACTTCGACCTGCGTCCGAAAGGCATCGTCCAGATGCTCGACCTGCTGCGTCCAATCTATTGCAAGACCGCAGCCTACGGCCACTTCGGCCGTGAAGAGCCGGAGTTCACCTGGGAACGCACCGACAAGGCGGCTGCGCTGCGCGCGGCGGCCGGCCTGGCATGATGCGACCTTCGCGGTAGCACATCGACCCCAGAAACTGCCCAGCAGCTTCTGGGGTTTTTTTTCGGCTTCCAGGCGTTCGGCGCCAACGGCGCGCCGCGAGCCGCCCGCCTATCCTGCCAGCGTGAACCGATACACATGCCGCAGCAGCCAGGGCTGTTGCGGCAAGCGGCTCGAGCGGCTGATGCTCAGCGCATCAGCGCGGCGCAGCACGACCAGGCGCACTTCGACCGGCGCACCGTTCTCGACGCCGCTGCCAACGGCGACCAGGATCAGGTCGCCGTTCCGGTTGCCATGGTATTGGCTGACCTGCAGCGGCGTGCCGGCCTGGCCCGGATTCACAGTCGTGCCATCGAATGACCATTGCTCGGCCGAGCGCACCGTCTTGCCCGGGCCGTCGTCGTAGGTGAAGGCGAAGCGCAACCCAGCGTCGATGGTGGCGGTCGTCGGCAGCGTGACCGCCTGGTCGCTGCTGTAGTCGCGGTAATGCAGGGCGCCGCGCCAGTGTCCGGCCAGCGCCCGGCTCAGCAGCGCAGGCGGCGCCGCTTGCGCGATGTCGCTGAAGTCGGGCAGGGCAGCGGCCGCTTGCCAGGATGGGTGTGGCTCGGCTGCGGCTGGCTTATTGAAGAGTACGGCGAGTACGACGGCAAGTGCACAAAAAAGCGGCATATTGGTTCCCGGATACGGCGCGGGCCGATCCCGCGTCTCTGGCCGTATTCAAGCCTGGCGCGTCGGCGGTGTCGCCTCAAAAGCGGGAAGTTCATCGATTTTCGTGATATGAGCCGCGCGCCATGCGCTGGGGCTCATGCCAGTCTGCTCCCGAAACACGCGGTTGAAACTTGCTTTCGACGAAAAACCACAGTCCAGCCCCAGGCCCAGCAGTTCGGCGCTGGGGTCATCGCGCAGGCGCGCCTGCACCGCATCGACCCGCATTGCATTGATGGCGCGATTGAAGTTGCGGCCCAGCCCCTGATTGAATGCGCGCGAAACATAGCTCTCGTTGGTGCCCAGGCGCTGCGCCACGTCGGCCAGGCTCAAGCCCGGCTGACGCCACCAGCCTTCGTGTCGTATGCGCTCGGCCCAGACGTCGGCGCTCGCCTGCCAATCGCGACCGTTCGGCGGCGCGGCGATCGTCGCTGCGGGCGCGGCCGGCTTGTGCGCCTGCATCTGCGGGAAATTCCAGCCCGCATGGCGCCAGCCTTCCAGCCCGAGCCACAGGATGATGGCCGAGAACGCCAGATATTGGGGAAAGCGGTCGTAGTAGGTGAGCGGGGCAACCGTTGCACTGTACAGATCGAAGCCGGTCGAGACGGCCAGCCACAGGCCCAGCGCAAGCAAGACGCTGGCCACCCACGGCTGGCGCTGGGTGTCACGGTCGCTCGCATTCGCCTGCAGCCAGGCCAGGTAGCGCCGCCGCAGTCGCAGCGTCAGCAGCAGGTACAGCCCCAACGAGACGGCGCCGGCGCCATCCTGTAAGGGGGAAATCCACGGGCCGTGCACCTGCGCTTGCCATGATTGCTTCTGATCGAGCGGCAAGGCGAACGCCCACAGCATATAGATCAGGTCGAGCGCGGCCGGCGCCAGGTGCCAGCCCCAGCGCGGCGACAGGGCCGGCGTGACCAGTCGATGCAGATACAGGTAGAGCAGCGGGCCGATGGCCAGGCGCAGGTCGAACGGTGCGAACGATAGCCAGGGCCAGGTGTCGTAGGCGCCAGCGAAGCCGAGCACGTAGGGCATCAGGCGCAGCACCGCCACGATAAGCAGCGCGGCAAGCAGGCGCTGGGCGCTGCGGTTGCCGCGGGCGCAGCACAGCAGCAGCGCAACCAGCGCGCCGAAGGCGGCGGCCAGCCCTAGCGTCGTGCTCCAGGAACCAAAGTGCAGCACGCCGCCTCCATCGATGATTGTCAGGTCGGCCAAGTGTACAGGTGGTCGTTCAGGCAAGCATATCCATCATTCGCCAGGCGTGCTAAACTATCCCGTTCCGAGGAGCGTTGCGACCAAGAGATTCCTCCTGGCCAGGCTCGGATATCAACACTGCGCTCACGTTACTTTTTTCTAAACATTGAAAGGAGGGCGTGATGAACGCCGTACTCAAAGATTCCCAAGACTACATCGTCACCGATATCTCCCTGGCTGCCTGGGGCGAGAAAGAAATCCGCATCGCTGAAACCGAGATGCCGGGCCTGATGGCGATCCAGGAAGAATATGCTGCTGCGCAGCCGCTCAAGGGCGCGCGGATTGCCGGTTCGCTGCACATGACGATCCAGACCGCGGTGCTGATCCGCACGCTGGAAGCGCTGGGCGCGACCGTGCGCTGGGCGTCGTGCAACATCTACTCGACGCAAGACCACGCCGCCGCCGCCATCGCTGCAGTCGGCACGCCGGTGTTCGCGGTCAAGGGCGAGACCCTCGACGAATACTGGGAATACACCCACCGCATCTTCGAGTGGCCAGGCGACAACCACGCCAACATGATCCTCGACGATGGCGGCGATGCAACCCTGCTGCTGCACCTGGGTGTGCGCGCCGAGAAAGACATCTCGGTGCTGGACAAGCCGGGCTCGGAAGAAGAAATCTGCCTGTTCAAGGCCATCAAGGGCCGTCTGGCGCGTGATGCCCAGTGGTACTCGAAGCGCCTGCCTGCGATCCGCGGCGTGACCGAAGAAACCACCACCGGCGTGCACCGCCTGTACCAGATGCACCAGGAAGGCAAGCTGGCGTTCCCGGCAATCAACGTCAACGACTCGGTCACCAAATCGAAGTTCGACAACCTGTACGGCTGCCGCGAGTCGCTGGTCGACGGCATCAAGCGCGCCACCGACGTCATGATCGCCGGTAAAGTTGCCGTGATCGCCGGTTACGGTGACGTCGGCAAGGGCTCGGCCCAGGCCATGCGCGCACTGTCGGCGCAGGTGTGGGTCACCGAAATCGATCCGATCTGCGCACTGCAGGCGGCGATGGAAGGCTACCGCGTCGTGACCATGGATTACGCGGCCGAACACGGCGACATCTTTGTCACCTGCACCGGCAACTACCACGTCATCACCGAGCAGCACATGCTCAAGATGAAGGATCAGGCGATCGTCTGCAATATCGGTCACTTCGACAATGAAATCGAAGTCGCCGCGCTCAAGAAATATGAGTGGGACAACATCAAGCCGCAAGTCGACCACGTCATCTTCCCTGATGGCAAGCGCATCATCCTGCTGGCCGAAGGCCGCCTGGTGAACCTGGGTTGTGGCACCGGCCACCCGTCGTACGTGATGAGCTCGTCGTTCGCGAACCAGACCATCGCCCAGATCGAGCTGTTCGTGAACACCGAGCAATATCCGGTGGGCGTGTACACGCTGCCGAAGAAGCTCGACGAGAAGGTTGCGCGCCTGCAGCTCAAAAAGCTCAACGCCCAGCTGACCACGCTGACCGAAGAGCAGGCCAACTACATCTCGGTGAGCCAGGCCGGCCCGTACAAGCCGGAACACTACCGCTACTGATCGCTGTAGCGTAGTCCAGCTGTAAGCCACGCGAAGCGTCCCATGGGCGCTTCGCGCTTCATCAAGCCGGGCGCCGCCAAGGCGTCCGCGACCCCCACGAAAGTCGATGTCACGATGCGCCTTCTGATTACCTGGTTGATCAATGCCGCGGCCCTGATGGCCCTGCCTTACCTGATGCACTCCGTCGAAGTCTCGAGCCTGGGCGCCGCGCTGATCGCGGCCCTGGTGCTGGGTCTGGTCAACACCCTGATCCGCCCCTTGCTGGTGATCCTGACCTTGCCGGTCACGCTGGTGTCGATGGGCCTGTTCATCCTGGTGATCAATGCCTTCCTGTTCTGGCTGGTGGCAAATGTGGTGGGCGGATTCGAAGTCTCGGGATTCTGGTCGGCCTTCCTGGCGGCGATCCTGTACAGCATCATTTCATGGGCACTGTCCACCTTGCTTCTTTCGAACAAAGACAATGGCAACTCCTGATTTCAGTATCGAGTTCTTTCCGCCGAAAACGCCGGAAGGCGCCGAGAAGCTGCGGCTGGCGCGCACCAAGCTGGCCGGGCTGAGCCCGAAATATTTTTCGGTAACCTTCGGCGCCGGCGGCAGTACCCAGGATGGCACGCTGCAGACGGTGCGCGAGATCCTGGCCGAAGGCCATGATGCGGCGCCGCACCTGTCGTGCATCGGCGCCACCCGCGCATCGCTGCGCACGCTGCTCAAGCAGTTCCAGGACAGCGGCATTCGCCGCATCGTCGCCCTGCGCGGTGATTTGCCCAGTGGCTATGGCGGCGCAGGCGAACTGCGCTATGCCAGCGACCTGGTCGAATTCATTCGCCAGGAAAGCGGCGACTGGTTCCGGATCGACGTCGCGGCCTATCCCGAGATGCATCCGCAAGCGCGTTCGCCGCAGGACGACCTGCAGAATTTTGCGCGCAAGGTGCAGGCTGGCGCGAATGCCGCGATCACCCAGTATTTCTTCAACGCCGATGCGTATTTCCAGTTTGTCGATAACACCCGCAAACTCGGTGTCGACGTGCCGATCGTGGCTGGCATCATGCCGATTACCAACAGCACGCAATTGATGCGTTTTTCGGACATGTGCGGCGCCGAGATCCCGCGCTGGGTGCGTCTCAAGCTGGCCAGCTTCGGCGATGACAGCGCTTCGATCCGCGCCTTCGGCCTCGATGTGGTGAGCAGCTTGTGCGAACGCCTGCTGGCCGGTGGTGCGCCGGGGCTGCATTTCTACAGCATGAACCAGGCGGCGCCGACCACCGCGATCTGGCAGCGCCTGCGTCCCTGACGCTTGCGCTTGCGCTTGAACTTGAGCT
>Ga0265780_10010371_pt1 | contig 11112 bp, 15 predicted proteins | sample P1T30metagenome_FD_192432 | JGI IMG/M metagenome (GOLD analysis project Ga0265780, IMG submission 192432) | Plant litter microbial communities from East Loma Ridge, Irvine, California - P1 T30 | ecosystem: Environmental > Terrestrial > Plant litter > Unclassified | place: USA: California... | reverse complement strand
GGGCATATAGTACTGGTAATTTGCTACTACCTTTATATAACACTTGAGATATGGAAAAATGGCAGGACCCAAATGTTGTAGCCCTCTGGATTGCAATAGGGGTAGTATTTGTAGTTACAATACTGCTCTTTGTTATTAAAATTATGCATGCAGGTTACAAACGCATGATGCAGGCCAACCTGCGCCAGGCGCGCATGCAGCTGGAACACCAGAAAAAACTGGTTGAAACCGGCCTGCTGGCTCAGGAAAAAGAACGCACGCGCATTGCGGCCGACCTGCATGACGGGCTTATAGGCAAGCTATCTTTAGTACGGATGAAAAGCCAGGTGGGCGCGCCGATTAACGAAGTGGAAGCTTTGCTGGGCGAAAGCATTGCCGAGGCCCGCCGCATATCGCACGACTTAACCCCGCCCTTGCTGGAGTTTAGCCGTATGGAAGAGCTGTTAGATAACCTGCTCGACCCCTGGCAGCAAAAGGTTGCCATAGCGTATACTGCTGATGTTCGTGTGCAAAATGACTTGCTGCCTGATTGCAAGATACAGCTGCTGCGCATTGCCCAGGAGCTGCTTACCAATATTATTAAGCATAGTGGTGCCACACAGGTGCATTTTGCCTACCGGCATACGCCAAAGGGCGTTATAATGCTGATAAAAGATAACGGCCGCGGCTTTGATACTACACTGTTAAAAAACGGGCTTGGGCTCAACAGCCTTGAAATGAGGGCGCAGTACCTTAACGGGAAACATGTTCTTAAATCGGCGCCTGGCAAAGGTACAAAGGCTTTTATAGCTGTACCCGTAACAGCATAGCACAATGAGTATTAGCTATAGTTAAAGAAATAATATACAATGGAAAATATAAACATAGCCATTACCGATGATGATGCCCTTATAGTAAGCCTTTTGCAAAACTACCTGCAAAGCCTTGAGGGTATTGAGGTACTTTTTACGGCTAACAGCGGCGACAGTTTGTTGGAGCAGCTTGCAGTAGCCAATGCTGTAAAGCCACACATTATATTGCTGGACCTTAAGATGGCCGGCATGGATGGTATAGAGGCTACTGAGCGCCTTAAGGCGCAATGGCCGGAGATACGGGTGGTGGTTATATCATCGCACTATCAAAAGTCATTTATGGGCTTTATGCTAAAAACGGGTGTGTCTGCATTTTTGCCTAAGGGCATATCGCCGGTCGAGCTTGTAGAGATCATCCGCACGGTTTACCGCCAGGGCTACTACTTTAAAGAAGACCAGCTTGCGGCGTTGGGGAACCAAATACCGTCTAACGCTCCTAAGCCCGTACTTCAGGAGGAAGACGGCCTTAGCGAACGCGAGGTAGATGTGCTAAGGCTGATCTGCCAGCAAAAAACAGCTAAAGAAATTGGCGACATGCTTTTTATTACCCAACGCACCGCAGAAGGGCATAAAACAAACCTATTCAGTAAAACCGGAGCTAAAAATATAGCTGGCCTGGTTATTTATGCCATCCAGCATGGTATTATCAAGGTAAATGAACTGCCGGTAATTTCTTAGGAAAGCTACCGAGCTTCTACGCTTTTGCGCTCTCAAATTAGATAATAAATTTATAACGTAATAAATTAAGCCTTGCATTTGTAGGGCTTTTCTGTTTTAAATTATACGGTAAGTATATATAAATAAGTGTATTAAATGTTTGGGGGTCAATGGTTTGGCTGTAGCGGTAAATACCTGTTTTACTAAAACAGGTGGTTTCTACCGTTGCTACATATAACCGCTGCACTACTTTTGAATCAGGATAAAGGAATAATGAACAAGTCTTAACGTGAGTGTATTCTATTTTTGAGAATAATTAGTTAAAATGTAACACGTTAAGAATATTCCTAAAAAAGCAGGGTGGGAGTTTAAAGTAATTCGGCTATTATTATAGTCCCCCGTTGATACTAAACAGCGAATTACATTCCTCAGGTCGTCGTCTCTCCCGCCCGCTTTTTTATAACAGAGACATTAAAAACAGTAGTATATTCAATTTTACGTCGTGGAGCAGTGGGTTTTGGTAGTCCCGCTGCTCCTTTTTTTTACACCTGTCCGTAATTTCTCTATTGGTTTTGTACATTTGAAAAAAATAACAATGCCTACTCTTTGCCCGTGTGGTTCCTCAAAAAAATATGCTGATTGCTGCGAGCCTTATATCAATGATGTTGTTAAAGCCCCTAGCGCAGAAGCTCTTATGCGATCCCGTTACACGGCATACACGGTTCATAATGCCGAATATCTTTATAACACATCGGCACCTGCCATGCACCGCCATCTTACAAAAGCCTCAATACTTAACTGGGCAAAAAGCAACCATTGGATTAAGCTTGAAGTTATCAGGGCGACTCAAAACATGGTTGAGTTTAAAGCATATTACCTTGACAATAAACTGCAGGCTCAGGTGCATCATGAGGTTTCTACCTTTATAAATCAAAATGGCAGCTGGTTTTATGAAGACGGATCGTATATATAATTATACCTAACGTTTAAATTCAGGCCTGATATCGCAAAATGTTATTTTCTTCTTAATTGTATTCATGTTAAGATTTTACAGCTGTTTTTGGAATAACTTTAATAGTACAAAACCTCAAACTTAAGTAACATGAAAAGTTCAGCAATTATAAAAAATAGTGTGTTTGCAGCCCTCACGCTAACCGGGATGAATATGATTACATCATGCGAAAGCTGTAGCCGTAAAAGCGATACGAAGGATGGTGATGTGGCCGTTACTCACGATACGGTATACATAGATACCTGTATGACTCCAAATGATACAATACGCGAAGGTGCGGACGGAGTATATATACCAAGAGGCCAAAAATCATCAGGCACGGCAACGGGCAGTAATGGCACCACAGCTGGAAGTGCTGGCACCGGTTCTCCTAAAAAAGCCTTAACGCAGGAGGAAATTGATAACCGCATAGAAAATAGCAGCAGCCAGGCCTATAAAGATGGAAAGCCTGTTAATAGTGGCGGATCATCAGGCAGTGGGCAGGGCACGGGTACGGGCAGTACCGGTAATAACTCGCGTGTTACCACTAAAAAAGATCAGCTTAAAGATTAAAAAAAATAAATAAGCCTCAGTTAATAACTGAGGCTTATTTATTTAAATTATTGATAATTAAGTGAATATGGTTGTGACTTCCTGTTGTAGCTTTTCGGTAGTGCCGGTTTCCATATATCGTTTAAAGCCCATTACATCTTTACGGACCATTTTTTCAAATACAGGATTAAGCACCCGGGCTATTTCTTCACCGGTATGGCCCAACGGTGCCTGATAAGAAAATACTATGTGTACAAGTGTGCCCAATTCGCCGGCATCTTTAAATTCAACCTTGCCGGCGTGCCTCATAATACCTCCGGGCATAGACCTCCAGCCTATAAAACGGTGAGGTTCTTCGGCAACAATTTCAGCCTTCCAGCTCATTTCTTTACCCAGGCCTGGCAGGCGTACCTTCCATTCGCTAAGGGTATCGCTCAAAACGGTTACACTTTCAAGATGATCCATAAACAAAGGCAGGTTGCCCAGATGGCGCCAAAAGTTATACACCTCATTTATAGGGCGTTTTACAATAAGCCTTGCGTGTATGTTAATGTTTGAATTAGTGTGTTTTGCGGGCTTGCCAAGCAGGCTGCCCGTACCATTTTCTTTTAAAAAGCCCTTCACGCCACGGTATATCATAAAGCTTGCAGCGGCTATTTCCGGTATATTCTTCTTTTCTCTTTTAAGGGCATCATATAGTAAATAAGCACCCCCTATAATAGAAATTACTTTCTCTATATCGCCAATGGTTTTTTCACTTTTAATTACCGAAAGGTTGTTTAGCTGCTCCATAAGTACTCAGTTTACAAGGGTTGATTTGTTTTTTAAAAATACGAAACAGAAGGCGAAACGCCACGCTGTTTAACAGTACATTACAAAAAAGTCCTGCAATATGCAGGACTCTATATTATGGGCGTTGCGGTACGGGTGCTACCGGTGGCGGTGTTGTGGTTGGTGGCGTAGTAGTTGGAACGCCCGGATTTCCAGGTGTTGTTGGCGTTGGAACAGGATTGCCGGGTTGTTGTGTAGGTTGTCCGGGTACACCTGTCTGCGGTTCGTTTGGCCTGGTAGGCAGCGGGGTTACGGGAGGCGTATTGGCTGGCGTTGTAGTTTGTCCCTTGCGTGCATTACTGTTAGGGGCATTAGGGTTGCGGCGCTGCTCCGGAGTAGATATGGTCCTGTCTCCGTTGTTAGTAGGGGTACGGTTTGTAGTAGTGCCCGGAGTGGTTGCCCTTTTGTTGTTAATGGTATCGGTTTGGGCGGAGGCAAATCCAAAGGTAAGTACTGCCGCCAGCGTATAAAATAGCGTTTTCATGATAATTGCTTTTAATGTTATAGTCCAAAATTACCTTGAATTTTATAATGTAAATATTTGTTTAACAGTGTTTAACCTGGCTTTAACCCCATTTTTGTATTGCCTTATAAAATAGTGTTAAGCTCCCTTACAGTAGTAGATCAACTCTGTTTGAGTACTGTATAGCTCTGAAAAAGTTTTTTATGTAACTTGGCGGCTCATTAACCAAACTTAATTGTATGAATAGGTATAAAAGAGGCATTTTTGCTTTTACGTTACTGATAATCAGTAGTGTATTTCTTTCTTTTGATTTTGTAGATAAACAGGTATATACTACCCAGGGCAGAACAGAACAGCTTGAAGGTGGCGGCATAGCGTTGATCGGCTCGGCATCATCGGTAACCTTTGGTATTAAAGGTGATAGGTGCGATATTAACCTCCGTGCGCAGGATGATACCTATGAGCACCACGCCTATGTTGTGGTAGAGCTTGACGGCCAGTATTATAGCAGATACAAGATTAACCCAGCCGGCACCAAGCTTTCTATAATGGCTTCGGGTTCAGCTAAGTCTCACACAATCAGTGTGTATAAGGCAACCGAGGCGTCAACGGGGCAAATCATTTTTCTGGGGGCAGTAGGCACATTAGTAAAAGCACAGCAAAAACCTAAGAAGAAAATAGCCTTTATAGGCGACTCAATTACATGCGGAATGGGTAATGATGCTGAAGAAATGCCCTGTGGTTCAGGCGATTGGTTCGATCAGCACAATGCATATTATTCTTATGCGCCCATAACGGCGCGTAGCCTTGGGGCCGACTTTGTACTAAGCTCAGTATCGGGCATAGGGATGTACCGTAACTGGAACGATGAGCATAAAGATGAGGCCATAATGCCGGAAGTATTTGAAAATCTGTATCTTAATAAAGATGCGTCTAAAAAGTATGACTTTGCTTTTGTACCCGAAATTACCTGTATAGCATTGGGAACCAATGATTTTAGCTCGGGCGACGGCAAAAAAGCCCGACTTCCTTTTAACGAAGATAAGTATGTGTCTAATTATGTGGCATTTATAGCTACAGTGTATAAACATGCACCTAAAACCCAGATAGTATTACTGGACAGCCCAATGGTAACGGGTGCTAAAGCCGAAACCTTTACAAAATGCCTTACCAAGGTTAAAGATGAGGTTAATAAACAGGGCATGCATCCTGCTGTACAGGTGTTTAGCTTTAAAGCTATAACGCCAAAAGGCTGTGGTGGCCATCCGGCAATTGAAGAAGATAAGGCAATGGCGGCCCAGCTGGCGCCATATTTAAAATCGTTATACAAGTAGGAGGTAAACACAAATATTCTGAATTTATCTGGCTTTAAACGAGCGAAATTCTTACATTTTATGCTCTAAAAATGCTTAATTATTCACTTTCGGACTTCGTTTTCGCGTTTTTAAAACATTTTTCAAAAACCATTTTAAGTACCACATCAGGACACTATTTTCCGGATGTGGTATTTTAATTTTTTTGCAGCTTTTATTTACAAAAAGTAGCTCACGCTAAGCATGGCTCCTCTATTATTTACTTTTGACGGGCCATCATTTTCAAAAAGGTTTAAGCGGCCGGTAGTTAATGATACCTGTGCCGACCAATGGGTGGCAAAACGCCAGCCCACACCCAAAACCGGGCTTAAATCGTATGGCCTTACCTTAAGTCCTGATTCTTGATTAAAGATATCGCCGTCCTCGTTTTGTATAGTTTCATAGATTTGAGAGCCAACCAAAAAATTGTTGTGCACCCCTAAGTCAAAAAACAAGTTCCTTTCAATATACAGCCTTGCCGTTACAGGTATGGCAATGTAGTTAACAGATGCATCGCGCTCCAGTACAGTCTGCGTCGCTCCTTCAACCATGCGGGGGGTATATGTGCCACCTTGCTCAGAATAGCCAATGCCGGTGTGCAAAAACAGCTTGCGCCACAAGCGGGCCTCCATAAAAATGTCAGTATAAACCTGCGGTACATTTTCATAGTCTTCCACGTGTCCGTCAATACTGGTTATGTTAAGCCCCAGGGTAGCGCCAAACCAATATTTTTTCTCTGTTTGGGCATCAGCGCCCTGGTATAATGCGAGGAGCGCTATAATAAGTATCTTTTTCATGCTTGTTTTTTGGTTGGGCCAAAAATACAAAAGCCATTCAAAAACTTATAGTGGGGGGCAAAAATAAAGTAACTAATTATTCAGGGTAATTAATTTTTGGAAAAGCGTTAAGGTTGCGCACCGCAGCAAAGGTAAATTCATCGGTATCGGTTTGGGTAGTAACAAAGCTTTCGTCGGCAAGGGTGTGGCCTTCAGTTGCGGTTTGGCTGGCAATTGACATTTTTATCCTGCCATCCCTAATTTTATAATCCCAGGCTTTATGCTCAGTGCCGGATAGGTCTGCATTACATTGTTTGCTTATCATAAATAAGGTGCTAACGGTATCGTTTGGGCACCACGCAACATAGGCATTTTTGCAATTGCCATTGGTTTCGTTTATAATAATAATGTCCTTATTAAGTACATCGTCTATTGCAAATTTACTGTTAGCATCAAACTGCCCGCTGGCCTTAAACTGCTTTACAATTTCGGCAAAGTTATAGCCCGGTGCAGGGCCGGTAAATCCCGTTGCGGCGCACAGTGCAGCTAATAACAGCAATTTTTTCATAAGAGGTGATTTTTTGACGAATATACAAATTTGCAGCATATGCAGCCGGTACCTGCAGGTAGCCCATAATAGTGCGCTCATATTCCGTGGCGCTGGCCGCGTAATATGAGCACCAGTATTAAAATCGGTTATCGCCGTCCAGCAAATTGCCCAGGCCACCCAGGATGCTGCCCTCGCCGCGCTGCTGTCCGCCACCTTGTGGTGCCGATGCATAAATGCGGCCCGCCAGCCTGCTAAATGGCAACGATTGCACGTATACCACCCCAGGGCCTTGCAACGTGGCATAAAACAGCCCCTCACCGCCAAAAATAGTGTTCTTGATACCGCCTACAAATTCAATGTCATAATCAACTGTGGGGCTAAAGCCCACAATACAGCCGGTATCTACTTTAAGCACCTCGCCGGCCTGCAGTTCTTTGCGTGCCAGTGTGCCGCCCGCATGCACAAACGCCATGCCGTCACCCTCAAGCTTTTGCATAATAAAGCCTTCCCCGCCAAAAAGGCCACGGCCCAGCTTGCGGCTAAATTCTATGCCTACGCTAACACCCTTAGCAGCGCACAGAAAGGCATCCTTCTGGCAAATAAATTTACCGCCAAATTGCGTAAGGTCAAGGGGCACAATTTTTCCTGGGTAGGGCGATGCAAAGCTAACCTTGCGCTTGCCGTGCCATTGGTTTAAAAATACGGTCATAAACAGGCTCTCGCCGGTCAGCATGCGTTTTCCGGCACTAAACAGCTTGCCCATAAAACCTTCGTTCTGGCCGCTGCCATCGCCAAAAATAGTATTCATAACTATACCGTTATCCATCATCATAAAGCTTCCTGCCTCGGCCACAACGGCCTCCTGCGGGTCAAGCTCTATTTCTACATACTGCATCTCTTCGCCATATATATGGTAGTCAATTTCGTGTGAGGTCATATTTTACGTTTTTTGATTTTACGTTTTTTGATTTGTTCGAAGTATAGGTATCCCTGAACTTCCAACTCTTTATATGTTGAAGATAATTAGATTTTGTTACATACCATAGTTACACAAAACAATATTTTGTTACTTTTAGCCTATAAACTTCTCCTTATGAAAAAGCTGTTCCGGCTGTTTACTATCCTTACCTGTTTTGCTGTTAATGCCCAAACCATCACCGAGGCAGATTTGCTGGGCGATTGGCAGGTAAGCGAAGTAGTTTTTGATGGCAATTATTATAATGTCGAAAAGGATTCGCTAAGCATTTCCGGCGACTATGCTAAAAAGATAAAAGAAAATTCACCTAATGCTACAGATGAAGATGTAAAAAAGGAAGCACAGTGGTTTGTTTCTTCTGCGCAAACTTTTAAAGTTGTTGTTAAGCCCGGATACCTGTTTGAAGCCTATAAAAAAAACCGCCTTACTGACAAGGGTACCTATACGTTACCACAAAATGCAGCACTGCCAATTGTATTTAAAGGCAATACAGAAACGATTGAGTTTTATTTAAAAGATAAAAAGCTTACTGCAACGGTCATCGGCCGGGGCTCGCCAAGTACCATCAAAGTTACGTTTATTAAAACCAGGTAAATATCCATGACAAAACTACACCTCACGCTCATTACCCTGTTTATGCTCGTTTCTGCACAGGCGCAAACCATAACCGAGAAAGACCTGCTGGGCGAGTGGGTTTTAAATAAAATTGAGCTCGAAGATGGTACACTTATTGACCTTGAATTGCAGCAGGTAACAAACACATATGAGCTAATAGAGCGTTTTAAAGATCGCGAAGAACGGTTGCAAACCGCTAACCTGCAGCTGCTGAAAGACCTTGAAAGGTTTAGGGGTACCAGGTTAGAGTTTAAATCTGGGTTTAGGTATAAGTGCAGGGTGCCAGGAGAAAAGGCAGATAAAGCTACTTATGTCATTGATTATAAAATGGGTAAATATTATATGGCGACTAATGAGCACGACCTTGAACGGGAAATTAGTATAGAAGATGGCCTGCTAAAATCAAGGGGCACTGAAAGTGATAATTTCCTGTACTATAAGAAAGTAAAATAGCATGACAAAACTATACCTTACGCTCATTGCCCTGTTTATGCTCGTTTCTGCACAGGCGCAAACCATAACTGAGAAAGACCTGCTTGGTAAATGGATAATTACATCGGTAGGATATGATGATAATATTATAGACATGCAAACCGGCGAAATGGTGTTTACAGAGCAAACCATAAAAGAGGCTAAAGAAGAAGGCATGGATAGGGAAGACCTTGAGGCTGAGTTTAAAAACCTTGAGCAAAGTTATAAAAACATAACACTCGTCATTGATGCCGGTACCATGCAAATGAAAATACAAGACACTGTTGCTAACAGTGATACCTATAAAATTGAAGAAAAAGACGGCAGGCAATGGATAGTGGGAGGCAACGGCGCCCGTACAGAATATACGCTTAAAGACAATGTGCTGCGACTGATAATGATCAGGAGGGATGCGGTTGTACACCTGTATTTTAAAAAAGAGTAGATGAAGAGTATCAATATCATTTTTAGTCTTTTACTATTGGCCTGCACTATAGCTAATGCGCAGGTTACCGAAAAAGACCTTTTGGGCGAATGGCAGTTAAAAACAATGCAAAGCCCTAACATGCTGTATGTTGATTTTGATAAAGACTCTGTAGCCATGGTGCAGGATATGAAGGCAACGGCACAGGCCCAGGAGATGCAAAAGCTTTTAATCGGCGGGCTAAACGAAGAAATGGCCAAAATAAACGGTAAAATTACGTTTTATACCGGCAGCCGTTATGCGCTAACCATGCGTGGCGAAGATGATATAAAAAGTTATACGCTTATAAACCTGGGTAGCAGTGCAGGCTTAATTCCTGAAAATTCAAAAGATACCATAACGCTCTCTATTATTAAGGGTGAGTTGCATTATGTAGAGCAGGTAAAGGGCATGGTGGCAACCTTAACTTTTGAAAGGCCCGCCGTTAAAGCTGCAAGGCAGGCGCAGCAGCCCATTCCGCAGGCCGTATTGCTTGGCGGTTGGGAGCCGCTCTCTATAACCGCAAAGGGCTGTACCTATAATTACAAAACCGGTGCCGTTACCCTGCCCGATAAGATTATTGCCCAGGCCAGTCAAAAAGGGGAAAATATTCCTGCCTTAAAGGCCAAGCTGGCCGATGCACTAAAATCTATAGGTTTTGCGGGGGTAAAGATTTTTTTTAAGCAGGGTGGCATTATGGAGTGGCACGATAAAGGCGCTGTAGAAACCTCTCATTACACCGTTATTAAAAAAGAGGGCAGCACTTACATTAAACGTCCTGATGGGCGAGAACTTAAAGTTGATTTTAAAGACGGATATTTCAAGATTCTTAAACCGGATTCTAAAGGTGGTCCTGACACACAGGTTATATTCCAAAAAATAAAATAATGAAAAAACTAAATATCATAGTCATTACCCTTTTCGCATTTTTTTCGGCACAGGCACAAACCATTACCGAAGCCGATTTACTGGGCGAATGGAAACTGGCAAAAATGGATTTTAATGGTGTCCTGATGAATTTTGAGACCAACGAGGTTACGGTGGCTCCCGGTGCAGAAGAAAATAGTGAGGTTAAAGATTTAAAGGCAATGCTTCAAAGTGGTATGAGCGATGAGATTAAAAATGCCCGTATTGCCTTTAAGCCCAATTTTGTATTCGAGTCGCGCGAGGGCGATAAGGTACAAACCGGCAAGTACAAGCTTGCTTCTGATGGTGCCCGGCAGATGTTGCTTGTAGATACGCCCGAAGTCATGACAATAGATATTTCCCTTAAAGAGGGCTTACTTACGTGGGTATTGCCAACTTCACGTACTTTTATAATGTATTTTAAAAAACAATAATATGAAAAAATTGAAATTTGTAGTTGTAGCGCTTTTAATTAGCCTTGCCTCTCAGGCACAAACCATTACCGAAAAAAGCCTGCTGGGCGAATGGCGCGTACTCAAGATAGAAATTGAGGGTGTTTTAGTAAATCTCGACACCGGCGAGGTAAAGGCGGTCGACCCTGACGTGGGTGCCGATAACCTGGAGTTGATACAGGGAATGATGGACAACGGCGGAGCTG
>Ga0265780_10010370_pt1 | contig 11112 bp, 12 predicted proteins | sample P1T30metagenome_FD_192432 | JGI IMG/M metagenome (GOLD analysis project Ga0265780, IMG submission 192432) | Plant litter microbial communities from East Loma Ridge, Irvine, California - P1 T30 | ecosystem: Environmental > Terrestrial > Plant litter > Unclassified | place: USA: California... | reverse complement strand
AGGAGCTGGAAACCGAGCTGGTGCTCGGCTCGAACGCCGACCTGCTGAACAAGCTCAAGCAGAACGCGATCGACGCCGCCCTGATGGCGGTACCCGATGCCGACCCCGACGTCGAATCGATCCCGCTGTTCGATGACGAGATCTTCTTCGCCGCGCCGGCCGGCTCGCCCTATGCCGGCATGAAGGAGGTCGACCTGCGCGAATGCGCCGCCGAAAAATTCGTCTGCCTGCGCGACGGCTTCGTCACCTTTAACGGCTTCCAGGAAGCCTTCCGCATCGCCGGCTTCGCACCCACCATCGTCACCCGCGTGGGCGACATCTTCTCGCTGATGAACCTGGTCGGCGCCGGCATCGGCTATACCTTGCTGCCGGGGCGTGTACGCGACGCTTTCGGCGACCGGGTCCAGCTGATCCCGCTAAAGGCGGACTTCCACATGCGCCAGACCATCGGCCTGTCCTTCCTGCGGGTGCGCGAACGCGACCCCAACCTGCTGGCGCTGGCGGCCGTGTGCCGCATGCTCAAGCACGCTTGAGGCGATCACCTTTACTCTCGATAGTTCCGCTGAAAGTAAACGTCGGACGGCGAGCCTAATTGATCGCTTCCGGATTCGAGGCTACCTTTACGTCACAAAATAGCATAACAAAAGAGCATGCCCGGCTCGGCCGTTGTCACACGTTGGGCATGCATTTGGAGACGTATCACCAGCGGCAAACTCACGCTTGACGCCGCGCCTCGAAGGAGCAAGCTCGTTATGTCCTCCCACATGATTGCAATCTGCGTGCTGGCGCTGATGTTCGTCATCGCCACCGCGCTGCCCATCAACATGGGCGTCATCGCCTTCGTCGGCGCCTTCCTGGTCGGCTCGGTCGTGGCCGGCATGCAGGCCAAGGCCATCATGGCGGGCTTCCCCGCCGAGCTTTTCCTGACCCTGGTCGGGATCACTTTCCTGTTTGCCCAGGCCCAGAACAACGGCACCATTGACTGGCTGGTGCGGCTCGCGGTGCGCGCCGTCGGCGGCCGCATCGCCGCCATCCCCTGGATCATGTTCGCGATCACCGCGCTGCTCACTTCGGTCGGCGCGGTCAGCCCGGCGGCCGTCGCCATCATCGCCCCGATTGCGCTCGGCTTCGCCGCCAAGTACAACATCAACCCGCTCATGATGGGCATGATGGTGGTGCACGGCGCCCAGGGCGGCGGCTTCTCGCCCATCAGCATCTATGGCGGCATCACGAATAAAGTGGTGAAGGAAGCCGGCCTGCCGATTTCCGAACTGACCACTGCCTTCACCAGCCTGGGCGTCAACCTGGCGGTATCGGCGATCCTGTTCTTCGTCTTCGGCGGCATGAAGCTGATGCGCCAGACCGCACCGAAGGGCGCCACCAGCGGCGGCATCGGCATCTCGCCCTTCGGCCCGCCGGTGGCGGTGGCGGCGCAGGGCCCGCAGATCTACGGCGATGCCGAGAACGAGGCGGCCAGCGAAGAACGCCTGACGGCCCAGCGCTCGGCCACCGCGGCAGCCGGCGTCGGTGGCGCCACGGGTGCGGGCGGCGTGGCCGGCGCGCCGCGCGAAGCGCTGGACAAGGGACCGGACCTGCACCAGGTCGTCACCGTGGTCGGGCTGATTGCCCTGGCCGTCCTGACCCTACTGTACAAGCTCGATATCGGCTTCGTGGCGATCACAATCGGCCTGCTGATTTCGCTGCTCTCGCCGCAAGTGCAGAAGCGCGCCATCGGCCAGGTGTCCTGGCCCGAGATCATGCTGATCGTCGGCGTCTCTACCTACGTCGGCGTGATGCAGAAGATGGGCACCATTACCTGGGTCGGCGACAGTGTCGCCAGCCTCACTTCGCCGCTGATGGTGGCCTTGCTGCTGCTGTTCGTCGGCGCCATCGTGTCGGCGTTCGCATCGTCCACCGCGGTGCTGGGTTCGCTGATCCCGCTGGCCGTGCCTTTCCTGGCGTCCGGCACCGGGGTCGACCCGATCGGCTTCATCGCCGCCATGGCGGTCGCTTCCACCATCGTCGACGTCAGCCCGTTCTCGACCAATGGCGCGCTGGTACTGGCCAGCGCCCAACACATCGACCGCGACGTCTTCCTGCGCCAGTTGATGATCTACGGTGGCATCGTCACCCTGGTCGCGCCGGTGGTGGTGTGGCTGCTGTTCGTGGTGCTTTAAATCCTAGTAGGAATCAAAGGAAATCGTATGAATGCAGCTGAAGGTCGCTGGACCACCCAGCAACGCAATCGGGGCGAGCGCCTGGCGCGGGCGCGCGCCGCGCTCGGCGCCGAGCTGGACGGCAAGGTCGTCCAGGCCACCCACATCGTCGAACTGCTGCACGCTGTGCTCGAGCCGGGCGACCGCGTCTGCCTCGAGGGCAACAACCAGAAGCAGGCCGATTTCCTCGGCAAGGCGCTGACGCGGCTCGACCCCAGCCGGGTCAACAACCTGCACATGCTGCTGTCGGTGCTGTCGCTTCCCGAACACCTGGACGTATTCGAGAAGGGCATCGGTTCGCGCCTGGACTTTTCCTTCTCGGGCCCGCAGGCGGCGCGCCTGGCCAAGCTGGCGCAAGCCGGCAAGCTGAACATCGGCGCGATCCACACTTACCTGGAACTGTTCGCACGCTATTTCGTCGACCTGACGCCGCGCGTGGCCCTGGTGGCGGCCGAGATGGCCGACCGCGAGGGCAACCTCTACACCGGTCCCAACACCGAGGACACCCCGGCCATCGTCGAGGCGACAGCGTTCAAGAGCGGCATCGTAATCGCCCAGGTCAACCAGATCGTCGACAAGCTCCCGCGCGTCGACATCCCCGCCGGCTGGGTCGAGTACGTGGTGCAGTCGCCGACGCCGTACTACATCGAGCCGCTGTTTACGCGCGACCCAGCCTTGATTTCGGAAATCCAGGTCTTGATGGCGATGATGGCGATCAAGGGCATCTATGCCGAGTACGAAGTCGAACGCCTGAACCACGGCATCGGCTTCGACACCGCCGCCATCGAACTATTATTGCCGACCTATGCGGCGGAACTCGGGTTGAAAGGCAAGATCGCCCGCCACTGGGCGTTGAACCCGCACCCGGCCCTGATTCCGGCGATCGAAGCCGGCTTCGTCGAATCGGTCCATTCCTTCGGTTCCGAACTCGGCATGGAGAACTACATCCGCGCGCGCCCGGACGTGTTCTTTGTCGGCCCTGACGGCTCGATGCGCAGCAACCGTGCGTTTTCCCAGGCCGCCGGGCACTATGCTTGCGACATGTTCATCGGTTCGACCCTGCAGATCGATTTGCAGGGCAATTCATCGACAGCGACCCTGGGCCGCATCGCCGGCTTCGGCGGCGCCCCGAACATGGGGGCGGATGCGCGCGGTCGCCGCCATCCGAGCGCGGCCTGGCTGAAGGCGGGCCGGCAGGCGCGCGAAGGCCGCAACACCATCCCGCGCGGCCAGAAGCTGGTGGTGCAGATGGTCGAGACCTTCCGCGAGCACATGGCGCCGGCCTTTGTGGAAAAACTCGACGCCTGGCAGCTGGCCGAGCAGACCGGCATGGCGATTCCGCCGGTGATGATCTACGGCGACGACGTCACCCACATCCTGACAGAGGAAGGCATCGCCAACCTGCTGCTGTGCCGCAGCGAGGAGGAACGCGAACAGGCGATCCGCGGCGTGGCCGGCTATACCCCCGTCGGCATGGGCCGTGACAAGCGCATGGTCGAGAACCTGCGCGACCGCGGTGTGATCCGGCGCGCCGAAGACCTCGGCATCGACAAACGCCTGGCGACCCGCGACCTGCTGGCCGCCAAGAACATGAAAGGCCTGGTGCGCGCATCCGGCGGGCTGTACGAGCCGCCCAAGCGCTTCAGGAACTGGTAACGAGGTAAAGATATGGAAACCCTACAATTTCGCTTCGAGGCGGGCAACCGTCCCCTGGCCGGCATGCCGCAGTTGGTCGGCGTGGTCGGCTCGGGCAATCTCGAAGTATTGATCGAGCCGGCGCAACTGAACGGTGCCTGCGAGATCGAGGTGCGCACGGCCGCAGTCGGCTTCGGCGCCACCTGGGAAGCGGTGATGGCCGACTTCCACGCGCGCTGGCAATTGAGCGACGCCCGCATCAGCATCAACGACATGGGCGCCACGCCCGCCGTGGTCGGCCTGCGCCTGGACCAGGCGGTGGAGTCGCTGACTGGAGGCACACCATGAGCAGCTACCTGGAACTGACGGCTCGCCAGCGCATTCCGGCCATCTTCGACGCCGGCTCCTTCGAGGAATTCTTGCCGCCCAGCGCGCGCATCGCCAGCCCGCACCTGGCCCAGCTCGACGCACCGGTGTCCTTCGACGATGGCGTGGTGGTCGGGCGCGGGAAGCTCAATGGCATGACCGTCTTCGGCGCCGCGCAAGAGGGCGGCTTCATGGGCGGCGCGGTTGGTGAAGTCCATGGCGCCAAGCTGGTCGGCATGCTGCGCCGCGCCGTCGACGAGAACGCCGATGCGGTTGTCCTGCTGCTGGAATCCGGCGGCGTGCGCCTGCACGAGGCCAACGCCGGCCTGATCGCAGTCTCGGAAGTGATGCGCGCCATGCTGGACGCACGCGACGCCGGCATCCCGGTGGTGGCGCTAGTCGGCGGCTCGAACGGCTGCTTCGGCGGCATGGGCATTTCGGCGCGCTGCGCCAACACCGTCATCATGTCGGAAGAAGGGCGCCTCGCCATGTCCGGCCCCGAAGTCATCGAAACCGCCAACGGCGTCGAGGAATTCGACTCGCGCGACCGCGCCCTGGTGTGGCGGACCACCGGCGGCAAGCACCGCTACCTGCTGGGCGATTGCCAGGTGCTGGTGCCGGATGACACCACCGCCTTTCGGCAAGCCGCGATCGACGCGATCGGCGAAATCAAGGCCGCCGGCAGCCGCCTCAGCCTGGAAGACTTATTGGGTGAGCAGGACATGCTGACGCGCCGCATCGCCTTGGCCGAAGGGCTGGCGGAACCGATGGACATCTGGCGCCGGCTCGGCATTGCCGAGCCGGCCACCGTGCCGATGCTGGACGCCGACGCCTTCCTGGCGCTGGCAAGCCGGCACCGCGTGCAGGTAGGAAAGGGAGAGTAGACATGAATTGGCAAACACTGGCATCACAGCTCTTCCCCGAAGGCCACGACATCGTCGAGCACGACCATTTCCTCTCCGGCAGCGCAACAGTCGAAGGCAAGCCGGTCGACGTGATCGGCACCACCGGCCATGTCCCGATCGGGATCGAAATCGCCCTCGCACAAGCGCGCGCCATCCTGCGCACGGTGCAGGAGCATCCCGGCCGGCCGATCCTGATCCTGGTCGACACCGTCGGCCAGCGCCTGCGCCACCGCGACGAGATGTTGGGCATCAACAGCTACATGGCCCACCTCGGCAAATGCGTCGACCTGGCGCGCCGCAAGGGCCACACGGTGGTCGGCCTGGTGTACGACCAGGCGCTGAGCGGCGGCTTCATCACCAGCGGCCTGATCGCGAGCAGCTGCTACGCGCTGCCGCAGGCGACCATCCGCGTGATGGGCTTGCCGGCGATGGCGCGCATCACCAAGGTGCCCGAAGAGCGGCTGACGGAACTGGCCAAGGACAACCCGGTGTTCGCGCCGGGTCCGGAAAACTACCTGCGCATGGGCGGCCTGCACGGCATCTGGCAGGGTGAGCAGCAAGGGGAGCTCGCCGCCTCGCTGGCGAAGGCGCTGTCCGAGAGTCCGCTCGAAGACGTGCGCATGGCACTGGGACGCGAACGCGGCGGACGCCAGCTGGCGCAGCCGGTCGCGGAAGCGGTCAGGACGGGCAGCCATGTTCGCCCGGCATGACTTGGTCTGGCTGACCCACCGCGGCTGGGAGCGCGTACGCGCCGGCGCGCCGCAGGAAGCGCGCGGCGCACTGGACGCGTGGCGCGAGGCGGGCTGGCCAGCAGTCGTCCGGCGCGCCGAGACGGAACTGGCAGCCAGCGAAGTCGCCATCGGCTTCGCCATGCCGCCCCGCGCTGCGGACGGCGGCAAGTTGCGCGTCGCCTGCCGGGTGGAATTATCCGACATCGGCCGCCGCACCCGCGCCTTGCCCCTGGTCGGTGCGCTCGACACGGTGCCTGAAGAATGGCGGCCAGCCCTAGCCCGCCTCGAACAGGAAGCTGCCGGCGCCGGACTCGGACTAGCCGTCTACGGTTCCGTCGCGCTGGAAGCCCTCACTGGCCAGCACTACCTGCGCCCCGAATCCGACATCGACCTGCTGCTGCGCCCCCTCAGCCGAGTGCAGCTGATGGCCGGCCTGGACTTGCTCGCGGCGCACGCCGAAAGCCTGCCGCTCGACGGCGAAGTGGTCTTCCCCGATGGCCGCGCCGTCGCCTGGAAAGAACTGCGCACCGCGTTCGAGAGTGCCCCCGGCACCCGGGTTCTGGCCAAGGCGCTGGAGCGGGTCACCCTTGTCAAGCCCGAGGAATTATTGGCGACACTGGAGGACGGCGCATGCCTGAACTGACCACCTCGCCCGCGCCGCACGGAATCCTGCACCCAGTGCCCGACCTGGGCAACTCTCGTTTGCCACCACCACCCTCCGCTCCGTCGCACCGGCGCAGGCCGGTGCCCAAGTTCGCCACACTGTCGCGACGCATGAACTGGACCACCGGATGATGCTTCTTCAATACAATGCAAGCCCCTTCGGCGCCATCGATGCCGGCCGCGATCGCCAATTCTGCCAAGGCGTCGCCCGCCTGGCAATACGCAGCCTGTACGCCGAACTGGCCCTGTACCCGAAACCCGGCCTGGTCTCCCTGGTCGACAACGGCAGCCACAAGGACATGACGGCATCCACCTTCTTGCGCAGCATGTTCGCGTTACGCCGCTACTTCCTGCACATCGCAGAGGCCGGCATCGCAGGCGCGCCCTTCGCCGACCTCAAACGCCTGGGCATCGCCGCCGAAACCCGCATGCTGCGCGCGACGAACAACATCAACACCCACCGCGGCGCCATCTTCTGCCTGGGCCTCTTGTGCGCAGCAATCGGCCGCTGCCACGCCGAGCGCACGCCGCTGACGCCGGACGCGATCCGTGCCGCCCTCACAGCGCATTGGGGAGGCGAACTCGGCGCGCACAGCATCGACGCCGGCACCCAATCGCACGGCGCCAAGGCCCTGCTGCGTTACGCCGCCAGCGGCGCGCGCGAGGAGGGCGCACGCGGCTTCCCTGCAGTATTCGAGATCGGCCTGCCGGCCCTGCGGCGTACGCTGCGGGAAGGCCGCGGCATGCGCCGAGCCCGCATCGATGCGCTGTTCTCCCTGATGGCCGGCATCAGCGACACCAACATCTACCACCGCGGTGGCATCGACGGCGCTTTGACGGTGCGAAGCCAGGCGCGCGCCTTCGTCGCCCGTGGCGGCACCGCGGTGCCCGACTGGGAGGCACGCGCTCTGCAAACCCACCGAAACTTCGTCGGGGCGCGCCTGTCTCCAGGAGGCGCAGCCGACCTGCTGGGCGCGGTCTGCCTGGTACACGCCGTGTGCGGCGGCGAGGGCTGACGTGGCGGGACGGCTCCTCATTCTCTGTCCTGGCCAGGGCGCGCAACACCCCGCCATGTTCGACATGGCGCGAAATGACCCTGCCGCATCCACCCTGCTGGACGACCCGCAGCTCGCGCCCCTGCTCGCAAACGTGAGCGACGGCACAGCCCTGTTCACCAACCGCGTCGCCCAGCCAGCAATCGTGGCAGCGACCTTGGCTATGTGGGCGGCGCTGCGCGAGACGGTGCCAACGCCTGCGCTGGTGGCCGGTTACAGCATTGGCGAACTGGCAGCCTACGGCGTCGCCAGCGCGTTGGCGCCGCTGGACGCCGTACGCCTGGCAGTTGAACGCGCACAGTTGATGGACGCCTGCCTCGACCCGGATGCCGCGCAAGGCATGGTGGCCGTGTCAGGTATCCCAACCGTCGCCATCGAGCCGCTGCTGCAGCGCTTCGGCTTCTACCGCGCGATCGTCACCGGCGAAGACACCCTGGTCGCCGGCGGCCCGGCCGCGCAGCGCGAGGCGCTGGCCGAGGCCGCCGCCGCTGCGGGTGCACGCGCAACCGTGCTGCCGGTCGAGGTAGCATCGCACACGCCGTTGCTGCAGGGCGCCGTGGCCCCTTTCGCGAAGGTGCTGGCGCGCCAGGATTGGCGTGCGCCGGCGTTCCCGGTCCTGGCCGGCATCTCGGCCGAAAAGGTGGACGATGCCAGGCCTGCCACGCACGTCCTGTCGCACCAGATCGCCGAACCGATCCGCTGGATGGACTGCATGGATGCCGCCGCCGAAGCTGGCATCACGGTTGCACTCGAGCTCGGCCCCGGCACGGCCCTGGCAAAAATGTTGCAATCGCGCAACCCGAACATCGCCTGCCGTTCCGTCACCGAATTCCGCTCGCTGGACGGGATACGCTCTTGGCTAGGGAGGCAGCTCGAATAACATTCACCAATCCGATATCTGGTATTGCAAATCGGAATTGGAAATTGGACCGACTTGCCTCTATAACGGTATTAGTCGATCGCGTCTGCGATCAAACCGTTTCGCGGGGCCGCTCGAATTGGCTCCGCACCAGAAGGAGTCGCGCAATGAAAACCCTGTTCAACAATGTCGCCCGCGTGCTGGTGGCTGCCGCCAATGGCCGCGCCCTGAACGTGCTGCGCAAGCAAGCCGAACTGTCCAAACCCTTCCACGTCGAGTTCCGCTCGAACGCGGGCGGCTGGAACTAAGCACGCAGCCTTGGTCGATGAAGAAGGGCCGGATGCGCTGCACGCGCTCCGGCCCTTTTTACGTTCCGGTCCGGCGCAGATGCCAACTACTTTCCGACGAACGCCTGCGTGCCAGCGATCCGGTCGATCGTGTCCGCCAGCCCGCGAATACGCGCCGACGGCACCGTGGGCCCCGAGCAGCCGCCGTAGTAATTGACGCCCGTGGTCCGGCCCCCGCGCTTCATCCCGATGGTGAGCGATGGTGCATCGGTGTGCAGCATGTCGCAACCATCGTCCGCGTCCTGGTAGCTGGAACGCAGCGTGTCGAAGCGGGCCGTCCGCATTGCCGCAGCCAACTGCGTCACCGCGTCTGGCGAGATGCGCGCTTCGTGCGTGCCGCTGGCCTTCACGTGCTCTTCGCCGGTATAGCGCACCCGGCCATCCGAAAACACCTCGATCTCGTACACCGGGCAGGTGCCGTGGCACGCCGAGCGCGCCAGGTACACGACGTCGAAGCCTTCCACAGGCCAGTGCGCCTGTCTCCAGGGCGGGATGCCGTCGGAACATCCGGACAGCAGCAGTGCCGCGGCAGCGGCGATCCAAGGTGCGTGTATTTTCATGAGCGCATGATACCGTGCGGCTGCGCTAACGCGGCGCATCGGCTGGACGCAATTGCTTGCGTTGCTTGAGCAGCGCGTCCGTCCCCGTGACCTTGTCGATCGCCTCGATCAATGCGGTAATGCGCGCGGTGGGCACACGCGGCCCGATGCAGCCGGTATCCAGTTCGACGCTCTTGTTGCGATGACCCCGGCCCCGGCTCAGGCTGATACTGAGCGACGATGCGTGATTGAACACGGCCTCGCAACCGTCGGCCTCGTTCATGTATCTGTCGCGCATGTCGTCGAAGCGCTGGTCGCGCAGCGCCTTTGCGATGCTTTCCAGGCCGTGCCGGTCGACACGCGATTCGTGCGGGCCGCCCGTCGATTCGAATTCCAGGCCGGCGTGGCGCACGCGCCCGTCGGCAAACACCTTCACCTCGAAGGCCGGGCAGTCGCCGTGATAGCAGCTGGTTTGTTCCACCGTGAGGGCATTGAAGGCCGTGAACGGTTTTGGCCCCTTGCGCCCGCGCTGGCCGGCATCGGAACAAGCCGACAGCAGCAATGCCAGGACGGCCGCGGCGGCGATCGCGCCAGCTCGGCTAGCCGGCCGAGCGAAACGGATTGCGCTCGTTGAGTTCATCCATATAGTCATCAATCCCGCCTTTCTCCCTTTCCAGGAAGCGTTCGATCGCATCCGAAAACGCCGGATGCGCCAGCCAGTGCGCCGACCAGGTGCGGGTCGGCAGGAAGCCGCGCGCCATCTTGTGTTCACCCTGTGCGCCGCCTTCGAACGCCTGAATCCCTTGTTCGATGCAGAACTCGAGCGGCTGGTAATAGGCCGCCTCGAAATGCAGGCAGGGCACGTGTTCCAGCTCGCCCCAGTAGCGTCCGAACAGTGTGGTCGCGCTGTGGATGACGAGCGAGGCCGCGATGTCGCGCCCGTCGCGCGAGGCGATCACCAGCAGGATGTTGTCCGGCATGGTCGCGCCGATGCGACGGAAGAAATCCAGGTTCAGGTAGGGCGTCGAGTGGTGCGCCTGGTAGGTGTGGCGATAGCAGCGGTTGAACAGCACCCAGTCGGCATCGAGCGCATCGCGCCCCCGCACCCGGCGCAGGGTCACACCTGCTTCGCGCACCTTCCTTCGTTCGGCGCGGATGTTCTTGCGCTTCTTCTGCTCCAGCGTCGCAAGGAATTCGTCAAACGAGCTGTAACCCGCGTTCAGCCAGTGGAACTGTACCCCGCTGCGCAGCATGAAGCCCGCCTCCTGCAACTGGCGTGCCTGATCCTCGGGCGGGAACAGCACGTGGGTCGACGAGACCTCGGTCGCCGCCTGCGTCGCCGCCAGTACCTCGACCAGGGCCGCGCGCGCCGCGGCATCGACCGCCATCAAGCGCGGTCCGCTGACCGGCGTAAACGGAATCGCCGACAGCAGCTTCGGATAGTAGTCGACCCCGTTGCGCTCATAGGCATCGGCCCAGGCCCAGTCGAACACATACTCGCCATACGAGTGACCCTTCACGTACAGGGGCAGAGCAGCGGCCAGCGTCTCACCATCAAATAGCACGATGTACTGCGGCTGCCAGCCCGTCTCCGGCGCCGCGCTGCCTGATTCGTGCAGCGCGTGCAGGAAGGCATACGACAGGAAGGGATTGGGATCTTCCTGCGCCGCGACCAGCGCGTCCCACTGCGGCTGCCCGATCTCGGACAAGGAAGAAACGATATGCGTGCGATAATTCAAAATGACATCCCTAAGGGTTTGATGAGGTGCGCTGTGAGGCGCACATGCGAAAGACTC